>Ga0070733_10003901_pt1 | contig 10082 bp, 9 predicted proteins | sample Coa_R1_9_FD_66450 | JGI IMG/M metagenome (GOLD analysis project Ga0070733, IMG submission 66450) | Surface soil microbial communities from Centralia Pennsylvania, which are recovering from an underground coalmine fire - Coalmine... | ecosystem: Environmental > Terrestrial > Soil > Unclassified ... | reverse complement strand
CGCTCACCGGTCGCGGTATCGTAATAGACCTCCGTCAGCGCACCTGTTTCCGGATCGATGAAACGTTCTCCGGTGGCTGAACCCCTCGCCGCGCCGGCGGTCTTCGTCGGCTTGTAACGCCAACGCTCGAACACCGTGCCGAGCGTGAGCAGCGCGCCGAACACGAGGGCGCCGAAAGCTTGCGCAGGTTGCACCACCAGCAGCACCAGGCCCGCCGCCAGTACCAGCAGCGCGAAGCCGAGCACCGCGTTGCGCAGCATCAGGCCTTCTCCAGCACCGCCGCCGTGCCGTAGGCTACGATCTCGCTCATCACCTGGCCGATCTCCGAGGAGTCGAAGCGCATCATGATGATGCCGTTGGCGCCCATGGCCTGCGCGTTCTGCACCATGCGGTCCACTGCGTGGCGGCGCGCCTCCTCCAGGAGCTGGGTGTACTCGGTGATCTCGCCGCCGATGATGGAGCGCAGGCCGGCCATTATGTTGCCGCCGAGCCCCCGGCTCCGCACCACCACGCCGAACACCTGGCCCTTGGTCTCCTTCACCCGGTAACCGGCGACATTCTCGGTCGTGACTACGATCATGGAGGCTCTCCCTTGGTTGAGGCGGGCGCTTGTCGCCCGGTGACAGGATTCTATCCCTGGACGGGGCTCAGGTCTTTTCCGTCGCGGCAGACGGGTTTCGCGCGGTCGCGCCGAAATACAGGATCAGGCACACCGCCGCCACGATGATACCGCCTGCGAGCACCACGCGCGCCGTGAGCGCCTCACCCGCGAGCGCCCAGCCGAGGATCACCGCGATCACCGGGTTGACGAAGGCGTAGGTGGAAGCCCGCGCCGGCGTGGTCACCTTGAGCAGCCAAACGTAGGCCGAGAACCCCAGCAGCGATCCGAAGACGATGAGGTAGCCGAGCGCCATGAGGGACTTCGGCGTGACGCTGGCGAGGTGCAACGTGGCGCCCTCGCCGGCCGCGAAGCTCGCGATCCACAGCGCCGTGCCGCCCGCGATCATCTCCATGCCGATGCCGAGGAAGGTGGAGGAGGGCAGCGGGGCGCGGTGGGCGTAGAGCGAACCCACGGCCCAGGACAGGGTGGCGACCAGCAGCATCACCACCCCCGCCGGGTCCACGCGGTCCGGGGCGTTGCCGCCGGCGGGCAGCACCAGCACCCCCAGGCCCACGACGCCGAGCACCAGGCCCAAGAGCACATAGGGGCGCGGAGCGGTGCGCTTCTCCGCGGCGTTGAGCAGCACCATCCAGAACGGCACGGCGGCGACCATCAGGGCGGTGATGCCCGAGGGCACCGTCTTCTCGGCCACGGACACGAGGCCGTTACCGCCGAGCAGGAGCAGCACGCCGAGTAGTGCGGCGCTGCGCCAGTGCTGCGCCGTGGGCCGTGGCGCGCCCAGGTAGCGCATGATCCCGTAGAGGATGAAACCGGCGATGAGGTGGCGCGCGCCGGCCATGAACAGCGGCGGCAGGCTCGCCACCGCGAAGCGGATGCCGAGGTAAGTGGAGCCCCACAGGATGTAGACCGCGGCGAACCCCAGGGCGACGCGCGCCGGCGGCGCGTGGTGTTCAGCGCTCACGGGATCTCAGCCACCAGGTCCAGACGAAGTAGATGGGCAGCCCCGCCACGATCAAGGCGATGTTGAAAGCGGTATCGGCGGGGTTCACGCGGAAGTGTTCGTAGTAGGTGTCGCCGATGACGAGGAAGGTGCCGAGCACGAACAGGGCCGGCACCAGGGGGTAGCCCCACACCTGGTACGGACGGGCGAGGTCCGGCCGGCGGCGGCGCAGCACGTAGAGACCGACGGTGCAGAGCGCCAGGAAGGGCCATATGCCCAGCACGTAGGCTTCGGCGAGATCAAGGAAGCTGCGAGCGAACACGAATACCATGGCCAGGGCCCAGCTGAACAGGATGGCCACGTAAGGCGTCTCGAAACGCGGATGGACGCGGCCCACGGACTTGAAGAACAGACCGTCCTCGGCCATGGCGTAGAACACCCGCGGGTCCGAGAGGATGCTGCCGTTCATGGAGCCGAAGGTGGAGATCATCACCAGGATCACGATGACCACCGCCGCCCCGGAGCCCAGCACCGCCGTGACGGCCTCGCTGGCCACGGCCTTCGAGGACGCGAGCCGGTCGAAGGGCAGGGCCGCGGCAAAGGCGGCGTTCATGATGAGATACACGGCGAGCGTCACCAGCGTACCGTAGATCAGCGCCCGGGGCAGGTTTCGCTGCGGATCCTTCATCTCGCCGGAAAGCGGAGTGATGTTGACCCAGCCGTCGTAGGCCCACAGGGAGGCGATGAGCGCCACGCCCACGCCGGACCAGAGCACGTGGCCCGAGGCCACTCCCGCGAGGCTCGCGCCCGGATGGGGCGCGAACGCGAACAGGGCCACGGCGAGGCCCGCGAGCGCCACGAGCTTGGCGCCGGTGGACAGGTTCTGCACCCAAGCCCCCAGGTTAACGGAGCAGTAGCTCACGGCCGAGAGCACGGTGATGAGCAGCGCTGCCACGAGCTGCTTCTCGAAGCCCGTGAGAGAGATCGAGGTGCCGAAGTAGTCGGCGAATGTGACCGCCTGGGCCGCCCAGGCATTCGGCGTGGTCAGGAGCCACATCCAGCCGAACATGAACGCCAATGGCTTGCCGAAGGCTTCCCGCAGATAGACGTAAGGCCCGCCTGCGTCCGGGAACATGGCCGCCAGTTCCGCGATCGACAAGGCGCCGAAGAGCGAGATGAGCCCGCCCAGGACCCACACCAGGGCGACGCCCGTGAGGCTGCCCGTGAGAGTCGCGACCTCGGAAGGGATCTTGTAGATGCCGCTGCCGATGATGACGCCCACCACCACGGCGGCGCCGGTCCAGGCGCCGAGCTTGCGCGGCAGGCGGCGACCCGCGGCGGTTTCAGTGCGTGCGTGCATGGTCCTCTGAGAACCCTATCGGCGCGGGAATATTCCCCGTGCAGCCTAGCGGATGTTCAGTCGCGGGGATAGCGGTCTTCCGGGTGGACAGGGTTGCAGGATTATGACCGGTCGGCACCTCCCGGGTTCCGTGCCCGCCGTCACGCCGCCAGGGCCCTACCCGGGGTTATAGTGTCCGCACCCTGGCTACCCCTAGGAAACTCCCATGACCTCGCATCTGCTCGGCATCTTCCTGGCAGCCGTCGCCATGTTCGCCCTGGGTTCCGTCTGGTTCTCGCCGCTCATGTTCGTGAAGGTCTGGGCGCGGGAAGCCGGCGTCGACATCTCCAAGAAACCCGACGGCAGGACCATGGGCCGCCAGTTCGGCATGACCTTCGTGCTGTTGCTGGTCTCGGCGGCGGTGCTGGATTGCGTGATGACGAGCTGGGCCGCGGGCGAAGGCGTGAGTCACGGCCTGTCCGTGGGTTTCCTCGGCGGCGTGCTGGCGGCCACCACCACCGGCATCAACTTCGTGTTCGAGAACAAGAGCCTCAAACATTACCTCATCAACGTCGGTTACGACATGGTGGGTTTCTGCATGATGGGCGTGGTGCTGGCGCTCATCTGAACATGGAAGCGGCGGCACGGGAGAACGAGGGCGCGGGTGTAGAACGGCTCGCCGACTGGTGCGCCGGCCACGCACGGCTCGCGGTGCTCACCGGCGCCGGCTGCAGCACCGATTCCGGCATCCCCGACTACCGCGATGCGGAAGGCAGCTGGAAGCGCAAGCCGCCGGTGCAGCAGCGCGACTTCGTCATGAGCCACGCCGTGCGTCAGCGCTACTGGGCACGGAGCCTGCTCGGCTGGCGGCACTTCTCCCGGGCGGAACCCAACAGAGCGCACCGCGCCCTGGCGCGCCTGGAGGCAGCCGGTCGCGCGCAGCACTTGGTCACCCAGAACGTGGACGGGCTGCACCAGCGGGCCGGGAGCCGCGCGGTCACGGATCTCCACGGCCGCCTGGACGAGGTGTTATGCCTCCACTGCGGTACGCGCAAGGCGCGCGCCGCCTTCCAGGCTGAGCTGGAGACGCACAATCATGAATGGTGCGCGCTCAGCGCGAGCCACGCGCCGGACGGCGATGCGGACCTGGAGGGACGCGATTTCTCCGCTTTCGATGTGCCCGCCTGCAGTGCCTGCGGCGGCGTGATGAAGCCCGCCGTGGTGTTCTTCGGCGCCGCGATCCCCGCGGAGCAGACCCGTGCCGCCCTGGCGGCGGTGGAGCAGGCGGACGCGCTCCTGGTGGTGGGCTCCTCGCTCATGGTCTGGTCAGGCTACCGATTGGTGCGCGCCGCCGCCGAGGCGGCCAAACCGGTGGCGGCGGTGAACCTGGGACGCACCCGCGCCGATGCGCTGCTGGAGTTCAAGCTCGAGGCGCCCTGCGGCGACGCCCTGTCACAAATGACGACCCGTCTCGGTCTCTAGGCGCAAGCTGGGGAGCAACAACATGAAAGAAGCAGACTGGGTGGATCTGGGACCCTTGGCGGCCCTGCGCGCCAAGACTGTGCAGCCGGTGGACGCGGGACGGCGCCAGCTGGCATTGGTTTACCGGGACGGGCGCTTCAGCGCCGTCTCCGGCACCTGCAACCACGCGGGCGGCCCCTTGGGCGAAGGGCATCTAGACGGTGACTACCTCGTCTGCCCCTGGCACCACTGGAAGTTCCACGCCGTCACGGGCGAGGGCGAGCCCGGCTACGAGGAGGACAAGGTGCCGAGCTACAGCCTCAAGGAGGAGGGCGGCCGGCTCTACGTGGACCTCAACTCCGAAACCGCGCGCACCAAGAAACCCCATGCGCCGCACCCCTTGAGCAGGCCCATCGTGCGCGGCGAGGGGCAGGTCAGGGTGGTGGGCGTGTCCACCACCGTCATGGACCCGAAATTCCCGCGTTACAGCACCTCCGACGCACTCCTGGATGCGGCGCTCACCCACGCCCGCGACAGCGGTTGCGAGACCCGCTTGCTGCGCCTGAACGACCTGCATTTCCGCCACTGCGAGGGCTACTATTCCAAGTCCGCGCACGCCTGCACCTGGCCCTGTTCCATCACCCAGATGGACAAGAAGGACCAGATGGACCAGGTGTACGAGGCCTTCGTGCACTGGGCGGACGTGATGATCGTGTCCACGCCCATCCGCTGGGGCGCGGCCTCGAGCCTCTACTACAAGATGGTGGAGCGCATGAACTGCATCCAGAACCAGGAGACCATCGCCGGCCGGCATCTGATGAAGAACAAGGTGGCGGCGTTCATCATCACCGGCGGCCAGGACAACGTACAGGCCGTGGCCGGCCACATGCTCGGCTTCTTCGCGGAGATCGGCTGCCAGTTCCCCCAGTTCCCCTACGTGGCCCACTCCCGCGGGTGGAGCGCCGAAGACATGGAGAACAACGTGCGCTACGTGCAGATGAGCAAGGATCTCAAGGCCGGCACTGAGGCGCTGGTGGAACGGGCGGTGGAGACCGCCGGGCTCATGCTCAGGGGCGAGGGTCCCAGCGTCCCGATGGTGCGCGGCGGCCGCAAGGGCAGTGAACTCGACGTGAAAGCACAGATCTAAGAGGTCAGCTTATGACGCAAGCCTTGGATTGGAAGCCCATCGGCAAGGTGAAGCCGGAGAAACTCACTTCCACGCGGCGCACGCTGCACCTCGCGGCGCAGGCGGTGGCGAACCTGGGACGCAGTTATCTTCCGGCGCCGGAGGACTACGGCAACATCAGCCTGCGCTGGATTCCGAAGTTCAACGGCCTGGCCGGCCAGCCGGTGCCCGCGGGCACGTCGCAGCTGCTCGCCGCCCTGAGTTTCGATCCGCTGGAATGGCTGCTGCTGGATGCCAAGGCCGCGACGCTTGCCAAGGTGCCGCTCGCGGGTAAGACGCTTGCGCAACTGGAGAGTGCGGTGCGTGCTGAACTCAAGCGTCACGGTCTGGACGAGACCCGTTATACCGTGAAGCCCCCGTTCCAGGTGGAGGCGACTCCGTTGCTCGAAGGCGGGAACTTCTCGCCGGAATGGGACGTGGACGAACGCCGCGAACTCGCGGCGTACTACACCGGCGCGGACATGGTGCTGAGGGCGCTGGCCGCGGAGTTCCCGGGCGCCTCGGGTCCGCGCTGCTGGCCGCACCATTTCGACTACGCCCTGCTCATGAAGCTGGACGCCGGTTCTCACGAGAACGCGCGTTCGGTGGGGCTGGGGATGTCGCCGGGAGATCAGTACTACGACCAGCCCTATTTCTATTCGACGCCCTGGCCGTATCCGACGGGCCCGCTGCCACCCCTGCCCAAGCCCGCGTCCTGGCACACCCAGGAATGGACCGGTGCGGTGCTGCGGGCCTCGGCTCTCCCGCCCATGGCGGGCACGGCGCTCGCGGCCTATTGGCGGGCGGCCTACACGCTGCTGCGCGGCCTCCTGGAGAAACCGCCGGCATGAAGCTCAAGGGCCAGTGCCATTGCGGCAACTTGAGCCTCGAGTTCGAGGCCACGGTGCCGGTGGCGGAACTGCCGCTACGGGCCTGCCAGTGCTCCTTCTGCCGTTCGCACGCGGCTTTGAGCACCTCGGACCCGAAAGGCTCGGTGAGCGTCCTGGCCCGGGATGCGGCCCTGGTGCAACGTTACCGTTTCGGGCTCGGCATCACCGACTTCCTCATCTGCCGCCGTTGCGGGGTGTATCTCCTGGCGATGATGGACATGGACGGCCACCCCTATGCCGTCATCAACGCCAACGTGCTGGAGCGCCGCGACGAAATGACCTCGACCCCCCAGCCCATGGATTACGACGGCGAGGACGCCGGGAGCCGCCTCGCCCGGCGCAAGGGCCGTTGGACGCCGGTGGTGGCCTTGCAAGGCTTGTGATCCAGGGCCTACCGCCGCCGCCGGACGCGTCTGTTATGTCCGCGCCCGCACCTATCCTTGCCACGCCTCCCACTCCGGTATGCTAAGCGTCATAAGGCGCGCCCCGGGGCGGGGCGGCATATAAGGATCATGGGTTGGCATGAGGGAGATCGTAACCGCGTCTGGGACGTCACCGCGGGGGGGAGGGGGCGCACGCCTGCTCGCCGGCGTCCTGCTCTTCGCCTGTGCCGCCAGCGCCGCCGCCGACCCCCTGGCCGGCTGTCCCACCCCCGTGTCGAGCGTGCCGGAACAGTGGCAGGGTGAGCACGTCTGGAGCGCGCTCCAGGCCGCGGGGTATACGGTCGCCGACATCGGCGTGGTGGTGGACGGTGTGTTCGACCTGGGCAACCCCCAGGAGGACACCTGGTACGGCCATACCGCCGACGCGCTGCACATCAACACCCATGCACAGGTGATCCGCGACCAATTGCTGATCCAGACCGGCCAGCCGGTGGACGCACGGCGCGTGTATGAGAGCGAACGGCGCCTGCGCGGCCTGCCCTTCCTGCGGTACGCGGACATCGAGCCCGTGGGCTGCAACGGCAATACGGTCGTCGTCGAGGTGCACGTCAAGGATGCCTGGAGCCTCAAGTTCGACCTCAACTTCGCCCACGTGGGCGGGCAGAGCAGCCTCGGGGCCTCGTTCGAGGACGTGGACTTCCTCGGCACCGGCAAGACGCTCGCCGTCGGCCACCAGACCGACGTGCAGCGCATCAGCAACCGCATCACCTACCAGGATCCGGCGTTGCTGGGCGGTCGCTGGCAACTCGCCACCACCTATGCGCATCTCTCCGACGGGTTCGTGCGCTCCCTGGACCTGGGCCAGCCGTTCTACGAGGACCGCACCGACTGGTCCTTCTTCGTCCACTACCTCAACCAGTTGCAGGACCTGAACTTCTACAATCTGTCGACGGTCGTCTGGCGCGTGCCGGACAAGCAGCAGCGCCTGGAGTTCGATTGGATGAAGCTGCTCGACTGGCAGGGCGACACCGGCACGCGTGCCGGTGCGAGCTACATCACCCAGGACTACACTTACGGTTCCCTGGAATCCTTCCCTCCGCCGACGCTGGCGCGGCCGGTGCTGGAAGACCGCCGCTTCGGCGGTGTGGCAGCGAGCTTCGAGTTCTTCCAGGATCGCTATGCGAGCTTCACTGACCTCGCGCTCATCGGCCGCACCGAAGACTACAACGTCGGCTGGGACACCACCGCCCAGGCGGGTTATGACGCCACGATCTTCGGCAGCCACGTGCCCGCCTGGTTCTATTCCCTCAACAGCACCTATGGCCGGGAGTTCGGCGACACGGGACTACTGCTGGGTTCGGCGGCACTGCAGGGACGACGCCAGGGCGGGCTCGACGTCAACCAGCTGGCGGATGTGGTGTTCACCTACTACGACCAGTCCTTCAGCCACCATACCCTGGTGGCCCACGGCGAGGTGGACTACAGCCTGCGGCCCGACCCGGAGAACATGCAGTACCTGGGCGGTCTCCAGGGCATGCCGGGCTACCCCAACTATTTCCTGATCGGCGACCGCCGCTGGCAGGCGCAATTCTCCGACCGCATCGTCACCGACCACTACCTGTTCAACACCTTCCAGCTGGGTTTCGCGGTGTACACCGATGCGGGGCAGATACGCGAGCCCTACCCCGTGGGCTGGAGCCGCACGCTCATCGACGCCGGCGTCGCGCTCCGCTTAGGCGACATCCGCAGCGCCTACGGCGGCGTGATCTACGTGACTTATGCCTGGCCCCTGGTGAAGCTGACGGGCGCTACTGACCGCCAGTTCGTCATCGGCAACATCGTCAACTTCTGAGTTTCGAGCTGGAACCGAAAAATTTAGTGGTGATGCAGGGTTCGCGGCATGCCGCGAACGCGCGCACAGGGATGTGTGCGCCGGACTGTGAGCGAAGCGGGAAGTGCAGCGAAACAGCATCACGACGGCAAATCCGGGCGTGTACCGGATTTGCCGTGGAGAAAAAATCCAAGGACGGATTTTTTCGATAAGTTAGGAGTGGTGCTCGTCTCCGAGCACCACGTGGGCGAGCGTATCCATGTCCTCGGCGCGGCCGATCAAGCCTGCGGGCAGCCGCGGCGACGCGCTCACCAGGGAGACGAGCACGGTAGCGCAGCATGGGATCGACTGGATGAGCAGTACCGCCACCCACACGCCGAGATCCCGCATCACCGTGCCCACCGCGACATAGGCGCCGAACGCCGAGAGCCACAGGCCCAGCATCATCAGTGTCTCCTCACGGCAGTCGGCGAGCGCCTGCAGCAGCGCGTGGGTGTGGGCGCGCTTCGGTGTGCGGAAGAACGGCTGGTTGCGGGTGAACAGGCCGGCGATGACCGCGAGCCCGATGGTATGGCTCAGGGCCAGGCCGGCGATCGCCGCCGCCACGGTCTGGCGCAAGCTGGTGCCCACGCGCGTGCTGTAGAGGTGCACGAGCTTCAGGATCTTGAAAAAGAACAGAGCCAGCGGCAGCGCCGAGAAGATCATGAGCGGCGGATCGATGCTGTGAGGGAAGAGCACCATGGCCAGCGACCAGAACATGGCGGTGACGTTGAACACCAGGTTGAAGCCGTCCGAGAGCCAGGGCAGCCAGCCTGCGAGGAAGTGGTAGCGCTGGCCGAGGCTCAGGCCCCCGCCCATGAACAGCGCACTGGCGTGATGCTTCAGGATCTGCACGGCGCCGTAGGCCCAACGGAAGCGCTGTTTCTTGTAGTCCAGCAGCGTGTCGGGCATGAGGCCGCCACCGTAGCTCCTGGGGATGTACGCGGCCTCCAGGCCGGCCTCGAACACCCTGAGGCCCAGTTCCGCGTCCTCGGTGATGCACCATTCCGCCCAGCCGCCCACCTGCTCCAGGGCCGTGCGGCGGATGAGCGTCATGGTGCCGTGCTGGATGATGGCGTTGCGTTCGTTGCGGGTGATCATGCCGATATAGAAGAAGCCGCGGTATTCAGCGTGGCACATGGCCTTGAAGGCGTTGGCGCCGGCATCGCGGTAGTCCTGGGGTGCCTGAACCACCGCGATGCGCGGGTTCTGGAACTGCGGCACCAGATCGCGCAGCCAGCGGCGCTCCACCACGTAGTCGCTGTCGATGACCGCGACCACGGCCGCTTGCGGCGCAGTGTGCTGCAGCGCGTAGTTGAGCGCGCCGGCCTTGAAACCGTCCAGGGGCGCCACGTGGAAGAAGCGGAAATGGGCACCCAGTCTCGCGCAGTGCGCCTCCACCGGTTTCCACA
>Ga0070733_10003900_pt1 | contig 10083 bp, 8 predicted proteins | sample Coa_R1_9_FD_66450 | JGI IMG/M metagenome (GOLD analysis project Ga0070733, IMG submission 66450) | Surface soil microbial communities from Centralia Pennsylvania, which are recovering from an underground coalmine fire - Coalmine... | ecosystem: Environmental > Terrestrial > Soil > Unclassified ... | reverse complement strand
TACATCAAGCTGGATCCGGACAGCGCCGCGGGAATTCGCGCAAAAGAATTGCGCGGCCAGGTAGCGCAGAAAGTGGAAACGGCGAAAGCGACACCCGCGGCACAAAAAACTCCCTAAAGGCGCACTCGTACGGCGATGTTCGCAACGAACGCTGAGTTCAATTCAGCGCGCGGCGGTTTGCGCGGTAAATGTGGGTATTTCGATCGCGCGAAAACCGAGAACGAACATGGGATGCGGGGCGACGCGGCCCCAGCGCGTTAGATCGTACTTCGCGCGAATAAACCGAATTTCCGGCTTGAGCGAAAGGTCCAGAACCTGCCGCGTCTCGCCGCGATAAAAGCGCTGCGGCATTTTCAGCAGCGGCATTTTCCCGAAGTCCTGGCCGTCGGCGGATCCCCACACGGAAATGTCCACGGATTCCTGTTCCAGCTGATCGGTAATCTCCATCGAGCAGAGGAATGTACGCGTGCTGTCGGAGGAAATTTCGAACGGCTGGCCTTCGCCGTTCGCGGTCAGCCGCGTGCCCATTGGTATCAACACAAATTCCACGGCCATGCAGTGGCCTCCTGAGGAGCAGGCGGATTCTAGCACAGCTTTCGACGGGTGATTTCAGGCCGCGGCGGAAAAATCCAAGTCTGCCACAGAGGCACACAGACACAGAGAATGCAGAACCAAATACCAACCGCACAAGCAGCGCATACCAGGGCGCTTAAACCAAGCGTCACGCGGTTTTTTTGAGTTTCGCGAGGCGTTCGGCAGCGGCCTGGAATGTTTTCTCAGTTTTGCAGAATGTGAAGCGCAAATGTGTCCGTCCATCAGCCGGGTTGCGATAGAAACTGGAGCCGGGGACGGCAGCGACACCGATTTCAGTAACGAGATATTTCGCGAACGCCACGTCGTCCGGAAATCCGAATGCCGAAATGTCGGTCATAATGTAATACGCGCCGCGCGGCTTGAAGCACTTGAAACCGGCGCCGGTGAGAATCCCGAGCAGCCTCTCGCGGCGTTGCGTGTATTCGCTCGCGAGCGTCGTGTAATATTCCGGCGGAAATTGCAGCGCAACCGCGCCGGCTTCCTGCAAAGGCGCCGCAGCGCCAACCGTAAGAAAATCGTGCACCTTGCGAATCGCGGAGCTGACGTCCGGCGAAGCGATGGCCCAGCCCACGCGCCAACCAGTGACGCTGTAGGTTTTCGAAAGCGCATTGATCGTGATCGTACGGTCACGCATGCCCTTGAGCGTCGCCATGGAAATATGCAGCGCGCCGTCGTAGAGCATGTGCTCGTAAATTTCATCAGTGATGGCGTAAGCATTCCAGCGCACGCACAGATCGCGAATTTGTTCGAGCTCAACACGCGTGAAAACCTTGCCGGTAGGATTGTTCGGCGTATTCAGAATGATGGCCCGCGTCTTAGGACCGAACGCGGCCGCAAGTTCCGCCGGATCAAACGTCCAATCAGGCGCGTGCAATTTCACAAAACGCGGTGAGGCGCCCGAAAGAATCGCATCCGGCCCATAATTTTCATAAAACGGCTCGAACACCACAACTTCATCGCCGGGATTAATCACGGCCAGCATGGAAGAAATCATCGCTTCCGTGGAACCGCAGCAAACCGTGATTTCGCACTCGGGATCGATGTCCATGCCAGCATTCATGCGCGAAAACTTCTCGGCGATGGCGTTGCGCAAGGATTTCGCGCCCCAGGTGATCGCATACTGATTGATATCCGCGCCAATCGCATCCTGCGCGGCGCTTTTAATCAACGCCGGCGCGGGAAAATCCGGAAAGCCTTGCGAAAGGTTTACGGCCTTATGTTGCAGCGCCAGCCGCGTCATCTCGCGGATCACGGATTCAGTGAACTGCGCGGCCTTCCAGGAAAGCTGCGGACTAGTGGCCGGGGCTGGTTGCGGCTTTACGGGGTTCATTCGTCGCGCCTCGCACGGGTTGCGTCCCGTATAACTTACGATAAATGTCCGCGTTGCGCGTAACGATTTCCACATACTCGCGCGTTTCGGTGAAAGGGATGGAATCCACAAACTCGGCCGGCTCGCGATAGCTCTGGCCCGTGGTCCAGAACGCGACCCGATCTTCCCCGGCATTGTAAGCGGCCAGCGCCGATTCCACGCTGCCGAAACTGCGTTGCAGCCCGGCAAAATAAATCGTGCCGATATGAATATTGTAATCCGGCTGAAAGAGCATGGGCGTGGAATAGCGCACTTTGGCCTGCTTCGCGAAGCGCTGCGCTGTTTTCGGCAACAGCTGCATCAACCCGAAAGCGTTGGCGTGCGAACGCGCTTCCGGATCGTAGGCGGACTCCTGACGGATCAAACCAGCCGTGAGCATGGGGTCCACCCCGGCGGTGGTGGAGCGCGCCACAATAAAAGATTCATAAGGCATGGCGTAGGCAGTGAGCCAGACTTCGCGCGGAACCTGCGCGAACGGACGCCACTCCAGCTGCGGATAAATCTGGCGCACCGTCGCGATCGCAGCACCCATGTGTCCGGCGTTCACTGCTTCCTGCGCGGCTTCCAGCAGGAGCCGCGGCTCGCCGGTTGCAGCGAAGGCCGCGCGCAGTTCCAGCTCCGCGGACGCGTCAAAGCCGATGGAACGAAGCGCGTCAGCGCGCATCTGACGTGGTACCGCAGCTGCGGGAATGGTGTCGCCGAGTGGCAGCGCGGTTGGCACCGCCGGAATATTCGCGAGAATATCCGCATCTGCCCCCGCACCGGGACCAAGCGCACGCAAGCGCTTCGCTGCCGTGACCGCAAAATAATTTTGCGGGAAACGCTCCATCAACTTCGCATAGTAGGTGCGCGCCAGCGCGGCGTTCCCTTCTTCCTCGGACAAACGGCCCAGCCAATACACCGCGTCCGGCGAAAATTGCGAACCGGGAAAGTGGCGCAGATGTTCGGCAAGGTCCTCGGATGCGTTGGGCTGACGTTTGAGGACGGCCGCCCATGTGAAGCGCCATTGCGCTGCAAGCGCATCGGCAGCCGTTGGGAAATTGGCGTAGAGCCGCTGATAATAAGAAGCGGCGCGATCACGATCCAGCTGCACCCAATAATAATTCCCCGCCAGGAACAACGCAGTTTCGGACCAACGGCTGTCTGGAGCTCGTGCCACGGCGGATTCCACCGCGGCGATCATTTGCGATTCCGAAGGCCGATCGCGATAGTAGTTCGCGATAGTGTAATAGCGCTCGGCATCCACGTCGGGGTCGGCGACCGTGAGCGCGGAGATTCCCGATATGCCAGCGCCCAGCGCGACGCCACCTTCCATAATGCGCAGCTGTGCGCGCTCTCGGTCCGCGCCGCTCAGTTGCGGCAGCAGGCGCGAATATTCATTGCGCGCATCGCCCCATTGGTGCGCCATGAAAATCGTGTTGGCGTGCTCGATCTGCTGCTCGATGGGAATCGCGGCAAGCTTGTCCGCGTTTGAGCTGCGCAGAAAGAAAAGTTTTTCGCCGGCTTCACGGGCCTGATCGCTCAAGGGAAAATGCAAGTAAATGGTTTGATAGTCAATCGCAGCCAGCAGAGGTTGCGCGGATTGTTCGCGGGCTTCGGCGCGAAGGAACAGCAGCGCGGGCTTTTGCGCGGTCTGCGGGTAGCTATCGAGGGCCGCGAGAATCACCGCAGGCTGGCTAGCGGCGAGCGCGGCGACGCCCAGAGATTGCAGCACCTGATCGGCAATAACGGAGTCGGGATAATCCTTGCGATATTCCTCCAACTGCGCGAGGGCTTCCGCGTTGTGATTGAGCGCAAGATTGGTTTGCGCACTCCAGTAAAGCGCGTAATCGCGCAGCAGCGCGTCGCTTTGCGCGATCTTCAGCCAATTCGCGGCCTGCGGATAATGCGCTTTACCGTAATCGTAATATCCCAGCGCCAGCGCCGCGCGATAACCCAGGAGTCCCGAGGATTTCTGCAGCGCGAAGGCGCTGAGTCTTGCGTAGGCTGCGCCGGGACTTTTTTGTTTCAGGGCGCGCGTCAATTGCTCGAGCTGTTTTGTGCCGGCCGCGGAGGGCGCCGGCGCGGATTCGGAGGAAGCAGCGGGTTTCTTAGTCCGACTTGGAGCTGGCGGATGAACTTGGCCTTGCGAGGCATGCTGCGCGAAGGCAGCCGGCGCGGAGCATACTGCTACCGAGAAGACGAATAGAACTGCGACTGCGCGCATTGCAGGCCCGAAGAATTTCATTCTGATTTATCTTACTGCCGCAGAACAGGCGAGGGATACGGATATTCGCCGAGGGCCTTGGCATCGCCATCCGCGAGAATTTCCACCATCCAATCGTAGAAATAATCCACAGGGTGGTCTTGAATCGCGCGGAAGCGGCGGTCGTATTCCTTGCGTGCTTTATCAATATCTACACGCAGGCGGACACAGATGTCCTTGTGTTCGCGGCCGAGGCGAACTTCTTTCGGCTGCAGCAGCTTGATGTCTTGCATGGCCACTTTCGCTACGCGGTTGGCGCGGCGATGCAGGTCCTGCTCTTCTCTGGGAAGATTGGCCAGTTCGAAGACTTCTTCGGCAACTCCCGCTTCCGGTGGCGGCGCAGCTGGCGGGACCGACGCTACTTCGGGTGCTGCGTTCAATACCTCTTCGGGCTCTTCCACCCATTCCAGTTCAGCTTCGGGCGGAGCGTGGGCGGCAACTGGAGCGGGCGGCGCTTCCACTTCCACGGTTTCGCGCGCTGATTCCGGAGCGGCTTCTTCCTCCGCCACATCCACGGGCGCTTCGTGTGGCTCTTCCACGTCAACAGTTGCAGTCGCGCTGGCAAATTCGCGTTCCTCGGAGGATTGCTGATCGCGTGGATTGAGAGCTACCGCGACGAAATTCGAAAGTACGGAAAGCCCGGCAGCCAGCGCAGCGGCGGCAGTTTGCGCGCGCAGTAGTGCAGGTAAGGCGTTGCTGGGGCGGCTGGACCCGCAGGCGGCGACCAAATCGGCATAGGCATGGTGCAGTTCGTCCGCAGTGCGCTGCAGCGGAGCAAGGTTGTCGCGTAGAGCGCGGGAAACCGCCTCTTCCAGGGCCTGCTCGAGCGACGTTTTCCTTGGAGTCAAAGGGATATCTGCCTCTTTTGGATTATGGAAACGGTAACGAGGGGTGTCAACGGACATTACGGAAGCGCGTTCCTGCCATGCAGCGGCGACGTGGCAGGCTCACCACATTCCGCCTTCTTCGAATACTGTGCGAATTGGGACAGCGCCAGGCTTCGCGCACTGGATACCATCCTTTCTATGCGCGGTTGTTTGCGGTAGCAACGTTGTGCCCCGAGCGACGGCATAAGGAGAAACGGAATGAAGAAATCGCTATTTACCGGCACGTTGTCGCTGCTGCTGCTGATTGGCGGGTGCTCCACCACCCCAACTGCCGGCCCGGCTGGGCCTCAGGGACCTCCGGGAGATCCAAGCGCGGCCGACCGGGACAGGGATAGAGACCGCGACCGAGACCGAGACAAAGACCACGACCGAGATGCAGGCCGGCCAGGCGACGCTCCAACATGCCCAGCAGGACAACATCCTGACCGAGACCACGATGGAAGACCGATTTGCGTCAGAGACTAAATATTTGCAGTGGTATCGGTCCGAACTCGAACGAAACGCTGAGTAGCTAATCGAACGCAGGTGGGCTGAAGTTCCGGCCCCCACTGATGCACGCGCTACCGCTGCGTTCAAATTTCCCTGGATCCGACTGCGACGAATTTGCGCGATATCCGGCTAGGGGAGCTTAAAGTGTTGTGCTCACTCTCGACGGAGCCGATTGGGCAATTTTGCTTCGCGTTGGCGCAAATCCTCGAAGAACGTCTCGCCATCAATGGGCTTTACGCGCCCGCTCTTAATTTCGCTGTAGCGACTGTCGAGCACGTTGCGAACTTCTGCGACTTCGGCGAGATATCCAGCCATGGCATCTTCCACAAGTTCGTCGGTCGGGCGGCCGCTTTGGGACGCCAGTTCGTTTAGGCGCGATTCGGTTTCGGGCTTAAGATGCACTTCCATGCTTGTCAGTGTAAAGACGCAGCGACGTATCTGTCAAAGAATAATCACCCGTGAAGTTGGAAAATGCAAAGCATGTTGACAGCGAATTGAGAGGTCAAGCGGTTTCGCTATCTGGCGCGCACCACCGCTGCGATCATCCCAAGGGGCCAGCGATGGTAGCGCAGGTACTTGAGGACGCACCGGTCGCGGATTATGATCTGGTGACCCGGCGCTCAATCTCCAAGGAATGCGCACGGGAGAAAGACGGAGACTAAAACCGATGAACGGATACGGATTTTCGACAGAAGAAATCCGCTGGTCTGCCGCGGAGAAAAAAATTGCACGCAGAGCTTTCGACGAAGCGTATAAGCGCCAGTGTGCGGCGATTCTTGCGAAGGCGAAGAAAATGCTCGCCACAGCTTCGGTGTCGTCGGACCTTTGGAAGGTCCACGATTATCTGTCCGTGCAGCGGCGCACGACTGACAAAATCTACGATTATCGCTACTCGGCTCTGCTCACCGTATTCGCTAGGCTGCTGGATGAGAAATGGCTGAACATCGCTGACCTGTCAGGTCTGGAAGAAAGCAAAATCGAGAAAATTCGAGGGTGGGTGAATTTTTGGCACCGCAATCGCATATGAACGGCCGCTGAAAAAGAGCAGCTAGGCGAGGCACTCTTCTCATGCTGACAGCGGAACAGATACGAGAGTTATTGCAGATGCGGCCGCATCCGATCGAAGGCGGATACTTTGCGGAAACGTATCGCGGCGCGGCGGTGGTTCCGCAGAGTTTGCTGCCTGGCTATCCCGGCGACCGCGCGATTTCCACGGCGATTTATTATTTGCTGACTCCCGATACTTTTTCGGCGATGCACCGGGTGCGCGGCGACGAAATGTTTCACTTTTATCTGGGCGATGCCGTCGAAATGCTGCAGTTGAAAGCGGATGGAAGCGGCGAAGTGTTCCTGCTGGGGCAGGACATCGCGGCGGGGATGCGTTTGCAGCACACCGTCCCGGGAGGGGTGTGGCAGGGCTCTCGAATTCGCGCTGGCGGGAAGTATGCGCTGCTGGGAACGACTATGGCGCCGGGATTCGAGTATGAGGATTACGAAACTGGGCGGCGACAGGAGCTGAGCGCGCAATTTCCCGAGTATTCCACGATGATAGCTGCATTGACGCGTTAGGCTGTGAATTGAGCTCGGGGATTTGGCGTGGAATTCGCTGAAGTGATATTCTAGGGGGGTCCTACGGGGGCGCAACGGTTTCGACGGAAACTGTAGCGGCTCGAAGGCATGCCGGGACCCACCTACCCGTAATATGGTGGAACAACACAACTGGCAACTCACAGTTGGCACTCGCAGCCTAACTTAAATTAGGCTACGCGCTCCCCCAGGCGTTACCTACGCGCGTGGGTCGGGGCGTCACACAGTAGGCTGGCTGTCGCGTTTCGGTCCGCAATGCGGCGGCGAGATCATCGGACTAGTTGCTAGCGCGTCTTGCCTGTTCTGAGCGCTAGCAGCGAAACCAACGGAACGGGATAAGCATGTAGGCTTCGTGTTGCAAGGTTTCTCGGACGGGGGTTCAACTCCCCCCGCCTCCATTTTTTCTTCGGTAGGTTCAGGCTGGTTGGGGTGAAAAAGGCGACAAAAACTAGCGATTGATTTGGGGTGCTGGTGATTGTTTTCAATGAGTTGCGATGGCTTTCGATTATGTTTCGCTAGCGATTGATTTGGGGTGGGGAGAAGTTGCCTGGGGTGGGCCGAGGTCCGAATTGTGGCCAGCGCGAACATGTCGTTTCCTGCGGGGGGAACAAAAGCGCCCCGACTTACGCTAACACATTCGTTGCTGCGGCGCTATTAGTAGAAATACGGATATGGGCAAGAATTCGAAACGAAGACACGGCTGTGCGCGTGGATGGGATGAGGGCAGGACTAGAGTTGACTAGCCGACACCGATTGGATAGCAGTACTTGGTTGCGGTGGTGGATCGAGTAGCGTCTAAACCCGCACCCTCGCCTGCGGCGAGAGTGCGGCACCCGGAAATTCAACGGCTTTCGTTTGGGTGGTACGGAAGGGTGTGCCACCCGCCTATCGGTTCTATCAGTATGGGGAGAAGAATGCGTGCACGCCGGACCGCGAAGCGAAGTAGATGCTTCATGGGACGAGTGTGGATGCGCTGCGTCCAAACCCGCACCCTCGCCTGCGGCGAGAGTGCGGCACCCGGAAATTCAACGGCTTTCGTTTGGGTGGCGTGGAAGGGTGGCCCACCCGCCACCCGGAAACTCAAAGACTTTCGTTTCTACGGTGTGGAAGGGTGTGCCACCCGCCCGAGCGATGCATTGATAATGCCGTGCGCACCGTTTGCATGGGAATCGCCACGCTTGGAGTTGATCTTCTCAACCCGAGTGCCAGTGCGCAACGCAGCGGAAGATTGCAGTGGGTGGGAGCGCATAGCGGATGTCATTAAACCCCCAGGGCATTCATTTGGGTGGTGTGGAAGGGTTCGCGACCCGCCTTATCATAGGCGCACCTCTACTGCCTTTCGTAAACAAACGTACTCTTGTCAGATGGTTGACCTGGGGTCCACCAAGATTCGGTAATGACTTTTCCATCGGCACTCAATTCGAGGGAGCCTTGCTTCGGAAGTTTGCCATTGCGCTTCGTCAGAATGGAAATCTCGCGTCGCCCAGCTGACTGTACGGAGTAGGTCATCCCCTCTGGAGCGAGAGGCCCATGCACCGCCGCGTCGGCTCCGTTGAGTGGTGCGTCAACGTAATTGCCTACATTCGGATAATTGATGTGCAGATACTGACCATCAAGCCTAAGCGTCAACTCTGAAGGCGGCTGGCCGAAGCTCGTGTCCTTCCACTCGCCCGCAAAATCATTGGAACCCGAAATGCGCGTGGCGACGAGCTGACCCGCACTTACGGGCCCACTGGGACGAAACGAAGTTGCCGTCGCAGTAAAAATCTTTCCGCCAGCCGAAAGCTCCCAATGATATGTGTTCGTCTTTACGCCGTTTTCCATTCGAGTCCTGTCCAAAGTGGTCGCGCTGCTCTTCACGCATGCTTGTGTGCGATTGTTGCCCATCGGTATCGGTCGATACACTCCATCGCAGCGAAACGTGTTACTCACAAATCCGTCGTCGTAGCGATACTCTCCGTCCGCCGAAATCGAAATGATAGTGATTACCTGGTCCTGGAAGGTACTTTTTGGGACATTCAGTTTCCATGTACCGTTCCAGTCTGGGGAGAGTACCCGACAACCCGATGCGACGGCTAACGCGCTGAAAATGATGCAACCAAACCTTACGTTCCTCACTGATTTCGTCCTTGGCAACATACAAATCAGCATACTATTGCAAGTGTCCCGCATCCTACACCTTAGTTGACTTGTACGAGGAGCCGAAAGTGGTCAGTCTTGAGGCTCGATCTTGTACACGGCGCAGGCGAGTCTGACCCACGAAACGCGGCGAGTAGAAGCCGACGCTGGAGAGGATCAGTTCAGTTTGAGAACTAGTTCTCGTAGAAAAAAAGTACAATCAATGCGAGACCGAGTAGATAAGACCCTGCAACTTCCAACCAAAACCCTTTCGGGTCGTCAGCGCGATAGATCCATCCGTGAAGGCGTGCATATGCTTTTCCTGTGTACGTATAGAACACTCCTAAGCCAATCAGGAGAATCCCAAAGGTGAGCAAGCCATATCGCGGATGTTGAAGGCCGAAGGCGGGTGGGCCACCCTTTCGCTCGGTATGGTATGACCATAGTGGAGCCGATGATACCACTGCGGTAGTTGACGTTGAAGTTGATTGGTTTTGGTTTTGGTTTTGGTTTTGGTTTTGGTTTTGCTCTTGCTTTTGTAGTTCCGGGTGCCGCACTCTCGCCGCAGGCGAGGGTGCGCAACTGTGGCGCTGGCGAGGCGTAACAAACTGGAGCGGCGCTATGGGCAGTGGCTCTTGCACGTTGCATCACGCGGATGTTATTGGCGGCTGCCCTGACTAGGAATGGTGCCGAAGCTCGACGCGACGGTGACGTTGCGTCTAAACCCGCACCCTTCGCGTGAAACAAAGGCGCGAAGAGTGCGGCACCCGGAAATTCAACGGCTTTCGTTTGGG
>Ga0070733_10003896_pt1 | contig 10087 bp, 10 predicted proteins | sample Coa_R1_9_FD_66450 | JGI IMG/M metagenome (GOLD analysis project Ga0070733, IMG submission 66450) | Surface soil microbial communities from Centralia Pennsylvania, which are recovering from an underground coalmine fire - Coalmine... | ecosystem: Environmental > Terrestrial > Soil > Unclassified ... | reverse complement strand
ATGAAGTAGGGGGTGAGGGTGATCCCGGCCGCCGCGCTCGCCGCCGCCAGGTCCTGGTCTGCCAGCGCGGCCAGGGCCGCGCCGGGCAGCGGGACGAAGCGGATCGACTTAAAACCCCTTTCAGGCTTCACTTGTGATGGCCAGTTTTCGCGGGCCGGTCTGTGGGTTCATGATCGTTGCGGTGGTTTTGGGGGCTTTCGGGCTGGCCGTCGTGAAGCGGGTCATGGCCGGATGGTCGTCGGGTCATCAAGTTTCAGGCTTCACTTGTGATGGCCAGTTTTCGCGGGCCGGTCTGTGGGTTCATGATCGTTGCGGTGGTTTTGGGGGCTTTCGGGCTGGCCGTCATGAAGCGGATCATGGCAGGACGGCCGCCGGGCCATCAAGCGGTTTCCCGGCGGGTGCGCCGTGGTGGGCTGCCGGTGATCGCCCCGGTGACGACCACGCCGGCCAGCACCAGCGCGCCGCCGGCCACCGTGCCCAGCGCCGGGCGCTCACCCAGCAGGAGTACCGCGCTCACGACGCTGACCAGCGGCTCCAGGTAGAGCAGGAGGCTCACCCGGGTGCTTCCGCCGTCCAGCACGGCCCGGTTCCACAGCAGCATCCCGGCGACTGTGCTGCCGAACGCGAGGAAGACGAGCTCACCCCAGGCCGGCGCGGGCAGCGCGGCGAGCCGGTGCGCCGAGAGCATCCCGGCGAAGGCCAGATAGGGCAGCGCCCCGGCCACCGTGGTCGCCGCCGTGGCGGGCAGCGCACCATAGGTCTGGCTGAGCGGGCGCAGCGCGATCGTGTACGCGCCAAAGCCGAGCGTGCCAAGCAGGACCAGCGTGATCCCGGCCAGGTTCCTGGCGCCCGCGCCGTGCGCCACCGCCTGCGGCCCGGCCAGCAGCAGCACCCCACCCAGCGCCACGGCACTGCCCAGCCAGGCCCGGCGGCCGGGCCGTTCGGTGCGGAAGGCGGCCGTGATCAGCAGCACCCAGAGCGGCTCAGTGGCCAGCAGCAACCCGGCCGTGGCGGCCGGAACCCACTGCAGGCCGATGGTGACCGGCAGGTTGTAGCCGACCATGCCCAGCAGGCCCGCCGCCACCAGCCTGATCAGCGAGCGCCGGTCCAGCCGCCGCAGCACCGGCAGGGCCCAGGGCAACAGCGCGAGCCCGGCCATGGCCAGCCGCAGTACCAGCAGCGGCATCGGCGCGAGCTGCGAGACCAGCGCCCGGGTCGCGACGGGTGCAAGGCCCCACATGACCACCGCCATGAGCCCCCCTGTGGTGGCTGTCCGGCCGCCGTTGGCGGCTGGGTGGGGGGTGGTTTGGGTGGACATGAGCCCTCCGCTGGTGGCTTGGGCGGTTTGAGTGCGTACCGGGCGGCAGCAGGTGGTCACTATTGCAGTGTGCTGTAATGGTCTTATGCAGTTCAACACTTACACCTCGGCGGGGGCGCACATCGCGGCCGACCTGGTCAACGCGCCGTCGGCGGATGCGGGCGCGGTGGGCAAAATGCTCGCGGGCTATCAGGTGCACGAGCCGGTGCCGGCCCCCGTTCAGCTGCCGGAGCTGCACGATTGGGCGGCCCGGCTGCGCCCGGTGTTCAGCGCGCCCACCGAGGCCGGCCGGGCCACGCTGGTGGACGAGCTGCTGCGCTCCTCGGACTGCAGGCCTGCCCTGGTGTCGCATGACGGGCTGCCGTTCCACCTGCACTACGCCCCGGTGGCCACCGATCTGGTATCCCGGGTCAGGGCGCTGACGGCGGCCGGGCTGGCGCATGTCATCTCCGAGGGCGGCGGCCACCGGATCGGCTGCTGTCAGCGGGATGGCTGCGGCACGGTGTTCGTGGACACCTCGCGGAACGGCCGCCGGTGCTTTTGCAGCGTTCGCTGTGCGAACCAGGTGAACGTCTCCCGGCACCGGGCCCGGCGCCGGGGTATCGCGGCATGATCTTTGGACTGACGGGAAGATGCTGGCCCGAGGCCATCGTCGGTCATGGTCCAGAAAGAAGGCGGTCGGGGAAGGATGGCAGTGAGCAACCTCGATATCCAGCCGGCCGAGACCGTCTGTGGCGCCGGCGACTCTGTGCCGCCACCGGCCGCCATCGCCGTGCTCCAGCCGCGCCAGGTACCGCTTGGCGGTCCCCGCGCCATGAACGTGCGGCGGACCTTGCCGCAGCGGCAGCGGTCGCTGATCGGCGGCTGGTGTTTCGTCGATCACTACGGCCCCGACCCGGTCGCCCAGACCGGCGGCATGAGCGTTCCGCCGCACCCGCACACTGGCCTGCAGACGGTGAGCTGGCTGTTCAGCGGCGAGATCGAGCACCGCGACAGCGCAGGAAACCACGTCTATGTCCGGCCCGGTGAGCTGAACCTGATGACTGCCGGCCGGGGGATCAGCCATTCGGAAGTTTCCACCCCGGCCACCTGTACCCTGCATGGCGTCCAGCTGTGGGTGGCCCTGCCCGCCGCCACCAGGTTCACCAATCCCTGCTTCGAGCACTACGTCCCGGATATTTTGACGGAGACTGGTTACACGGCTGCTGTCTTCCTGGGTTCGCTGCTCGGCCAGAGTTCACCGGTGGCCACCTACTCGCGGCTGCTGGGCGCGGAGCTTTCGATCACCGCCGGCGGCCGTGCGGAGCTGCCGGCCGACCTCGCGTTCGAGCACGGGGTTTTGGTGGACACCGGCGCGGTCATGGTGAACGGCACCCCGGTCGGCCGGGCCGAGCTGGCCTACGTACCGCCGGGCACCGGCACTCTCGAGATCCTGGCTACCGCCGGGAGCGGCGCGCGGGTTCTCCTGCTCGGCGGCGAACCACTGGGCGAGCAGATCGTCATGTGGTGGAACTTCATCGGCCGCAGTCACGCCGAGATCGCCGAATACCGGGCGAACTGGCAGGCCGAGATCGGCCCGGCCCAGGCCACGCCGGCCAACGGCGCCCTGGTCGCCCAGTTCGGCCTCCCGGCCGGCGACCCCCTGCCACCCATCCCGGCGCCTCCCCTGCCCAAGAACGTCACCCTGCGGCCTCGCTCCTGACCCCGCCCACCCGGCTATGGGGGCCGATGGGCACCCTTCACACCCTCAGACAGGGCCGATGGGACGGGGCCGGAAATGGCTGGACGGGGTCCGGGGAGTGGCTGGTTACGCTGGCGCCAGCCGTCAAATAAAACCAACTGGCGGCGCTCGGATAGCCGGCCGGAAGTCCGTTACGCTCCCCGGCAGGGTGATCGGGGCGCGGACCGCGCGGATGGCCGACAGGGAAGGCGGTTGCCCATGGAGATCAAGCGGCTGCACCTGGCCCGGCTGACCGCGCCCGGCGGGGGTGGGGAATGGCCGGTGCACGGGTTCGTGGTCACCCATCCGAAGGGAGCCGTGCTGGTGGACACGGGGGCCGGCGGGCCGGCCAAGGTGCTCAGCGACTGGCGGGTGGTCAACCGGTCGGTCGCCGACGCGCTGGCCGGCCTGGACATGACCCCCGGCGACATCGGGCTGGTGATCAACACCCACCTGCACTTCGACCACTGCGGGCAGAACTCGGTCTTCAAGCACGCGCCCTGTTACGTACAGCGGGCGGAGCTGGCCCGGGCGCGGCGCGAGTCGCCCGGGTTGTGTGACTGGTTCGGCTTCATGGACGCGAGCTTTGAGTTGCTCGACGGGGACGCCGAGATACTGCCCGGCCTGTCGGTGATCGCGACACCCGGGCACACGGTGGGCCACCAGTGCGTCGTGGTCGATGCGAGCACGCCCGAGCTGCTGATCGGGGACGCGGCCTACACACCGCGTCAGTACCGCGCCGTTTCCGCCGACGGCCTGCCGCCGGGTCAGGCGAGCGATCCGGTGAGCTGGCAGGATTCACTCCAGCGGATCCGTTCGGTGGCCGGTGCGCGGGTGCACTTCTGCCACCACACCAGCACCGAACACAACTGAGGCGAGCCGGCCGCCAGGCCGGTGAGGTCAGCGCAGGCGGACCGGTAGCTGGGCCGGCCCGCGCAGGTTGATCCGGCCGTTCCACACCACGTCGCCGTCCAGCGCCAGGCCGGGGAACCGGGCCACCATCCGGCCGAACGCGATGGTGGCCTCCAGCCGGGCCAGCGACGCACCCAGGCAGTGGTGCACGCCCGCGCCGAAGGACACGTGCTGGCGGGCGTTCTCCCGGTCCAGCCGCAGCTCGTCGGCGTCCGCGCCCCAGTAGGCCGGGTCCCGGTTGGCTCCGCCCAGGCTCGCCATGACGAACGAGCCGTCCGGGATGTCCACCCCGCCTACGGTGATCGGCTCCAGCGTGACCCGCCGGCTCGCCTGCACCGGGCTGTCGTAGCGGAGGAACTCCTCCACCGCGTTGCCGACCAGGCCGGGGTCGCTGCGCAGCAGGGCGAGCTGACCGGGATGGCGCAGCAGCGCGAGCGTGCCGCCGGAGATCAGGTTGACCGTGGTCTCGTGCCCGGCGATGTACAGCAGCAGGGTCTGGGCGACCAGCTCGTCGTCGTTCAGCGTGTCGCCGCCGTCCTCGGCGTTGATCAGTGCGGTGAGCAGGTCACCGGCCGGGTTGCGGCGCTTCCACGCGATCATCTCGCTGGCGATGGCGGTCAGCTCGGTGTCGGCGGCGACGATTGCCTTGGCCAGCTCCGGGTCGGCGACCGGCTCCAGCGAACGCACCACGGTGCCGGACAGCTCCCTGATCCGCTCGTGGCCGGCCGGTGGCGTGCCCAGCATCTCGGCGATCACCTGGAACGGCAGCGGGAACGCCAGGGCATCGACCAGGTCGACCCGGCCCTGCCCGGCCATCTCGTCGAGCATGCCGTCGACCAGTTCGGTGATGCGCGGCCGCAGCGCCTCGACGGCCCGCGGCGTGAACGCCTTGGACACCAGCTTGCGCAGCCGGGTGTGGTCTGGCGGGTCCCGGTCCAGCATGGACAGGCCGCCGACCGGCACCGCACCGTCCTCGCCGAAGATCTCCCGCCTGAGCTGCTGAAGCGGGCCCTCGGGCCGGGTGTTGCGATCTTCCACCGACAGCCCGGCCCGTAGCAGCCAGGACACGTCCTCATAGCCGGTGAGCAGCCAGAACCCGAACGGGTGCTGGTACACCGGGGCGGTGGCCCGGACCGCGGCGTAGTGCGGGTACGGGTCGTCGGTGAAGCCCGGCGCGAACGGGTCGAACAGCGGCTGAGGTGATACGGTCTCCGTCATCGCAGGGCCTCTCGCTTCGTAACTGCCTGCCGGTATCTGATTCTGCCTGCTGTCCGCCCGGCGGTGACTACCGGGTAACTTCCCGCCCAAAAGAACGGTACCCGCAGGTCATAAGGCCTTACTGAGAGCGACGGAAGACCCTTTCCGATCAAGAAAGGGCAGAGTTTAGCAGGCAAACGCCAGTTCGACCCGTTATCAAGAATTTACCTAATCTGCCTGACTTGGCCTCGCTAGGCTCCCTCACGTCAGGCGCTCGAAGCAGGTTCAGCCCCCCCGGGCAGCTTCCTCTGAGCGTGCCCGTCTAGGAGAGGAGCCCGTTGGGCGCCCATAGCAAACCCTCCCGTGTCCGGCTACCGCAGGCAGCCTCGGCTGCTGCCGCCGCGCCCACGCTCGCCGGTGTGGCTGCGGCATTTTGCTTGGCACCCACGGCCTCTGCGGCCGCGGCAGTAGTCCCGGTGGCGTCGACGGCAGGCGGGCCTGCGGCCTCGACGGCCTCGGACCACAATCTCGCGGTCCCGGCCGCCTACCAGAAGGCCGGCAAGCCCGTACACCTGCTGGCGGCGAGCAAGCCAGCCACCTCGCACAAGGTGGCAACGGCCCGCTCTTACACGGTCCGGTCCGGCGACTCGCTGTCCGCGATCGCCGGGCACTTCTACCACAACGCGAACGCCTGGCCGGTCATCTTCTACGGCAACCGTGGCAAGATTCGCTGGGCCAACGACATCAATGTCGGGCAGGTGCTGACCATCCCGGCGAAGTCCGCCCACATCCCGCGCCCGCCCGCACAGCTCAGCCCGCAGTCCTACACGCCGCGGCACGCGCGCGCCGCGACGGTCACCGCCGAGGTGCAGCCCACGACCACCTCGACATCCGGCTACTACGCCGGCGGACCCTACCCCGGTGGCGCGTTCGGGGCCTGTGTGGTCGCCCGTGAGTCCGGCGGCAACCCGCAGATCTGGAACGCCTCCGGCCACTACGGCCTGTACCAGTTCAGCGAGTCCACCTGGATCGCCTACGGCGGCAGCCCCGCCGAGTTCGGCCATGCCACCGTGGCCGAGCAGAACGCGGTGTTCGCCACCGCGCTCGCCGAGGGCGGCCAGGACAACTGGGCTCCCTACGACGGCTGCTGAACGTCGTCAGCGGGCGATGACCCGCGTGCGTGGGCTGGCGAGTACCCGGATCTCGCCAGCCCACCGCTATGTATCACGGCCTGCCCGTCACGCTCTGTCCATTAGGGACAGCGGTGCGGCAAGGCGCCGCACCCGGTACGCCTACCATGAGACCAGCCAGGCCGAGTTGTTGATCGGCGGGGTGAAGGGAGGTGGCCGGCGTGGGCTCGCCGAAGTGGAGTGACAGCGAACCGAGTGATGACGAACTGCTGGCGGAGTTGCGCGCCGCCCTGCGGGAAGAGACGGTTGACGACAGCGTGGTCCGGGCGGCCGAGGCGGCGTTCGGCTGGCGGACAGTCGACGCCGACCTGGAACTGCTCAGCCTGGACACCAGCGCCTGGCTGACGGATACCGCCGCGGTCCGGGGTGGTGACCCGGTAATGCCGCGCACGCTGGTGTTCCGTGGTGAGCGCCGGGGCGAACGGCTGAGCGTCGAGGTCGAGATCGACGACGCCGGTATCTTCGGCCAGCTCATCCCGCCACAGCCGGGCCAGGTCACGCTGGTGACGGCGGCCGGGCCGCAGGCGACGACGCTGGCCGACGAGGTCGGCTGCTTCGCCTTCCCGGCCGGCCCGTCAGGCCCGCTGCGGCTGGAGTGCCATCTGGACGCTGATCGCTTTGTCACCGAGTGGGTGACTGCCTGACCGCGTTTGGTGCGCGGTCTAGTGCGCGGCGGCGCCGGGGTGGTGGCCGGCGCGTGCGGCCATCCTTGACCTGATGTCCAGGTAGGCGATGATCACGATGGCCAGATATCCGAGGTAGGTCAGCAGTTGCAGCGGCGTGGGGGCGTCGCTGTAGCCGAAGAAGCTGTGCAGGACGTCGCCGAACGCACTGCTCTGCGAGATCAGGCTGCCCGAGTGCCACATGGGCGAGTTGAGCACCGGCAGCCAGCCAAGCTGCTGCAGGTTTTCCACGGTGTCGGCCAGCAGGCCCGCGGCGAAGACCATCAGCAGCACGCCGATGACCGTGAAGAACCTGGACAGGTTCAGCTTGTGGCCCAGCCGGTAGATCACGAACGCGATGCACAGCGAGCCGGCCAGCCCGATCGCCGCTCCGCCCAGCGCGCCCGCGGTGGAGGTGGAGAAGATGATCGCCAGGGTGAAGACGGCGGTCTCCAGCCCCTCCCGGCCGACCGCCTGGAAGGCCAGCAGGCCCAGCCCCCACCGCGCCCGGCCATCGAGCGCCGCGTCGGTCCTGGCCCGCAACTGCTTCGACAGCGACCTGGCGTGCTTGCGCATCCAGAACGTCATGTAGGTCAGCACGCCGGCGGCGAGCATGTAGGTGGCCGTCTCGAAGATCGTCTGAACCCGCGAGCCGTCGTAGCTGCGGATGGTCTCATAGGCCACGGCCCCGCCGGCGGTCGCCAGGACCAGCGCGGCGCCCACGCCGAGGAACACGTCGCGGAAATGCTCCCTCCGCCCGATGCGGTTCAGGTAGGCGCACAAGATCGCGACGATCATGCTCGCCTCGACGCCCTCACGCAGGAAGATGACCAGCGTGGCCAGCATTCGAAGAAACCTCCAGGTGAGTGCGCCGCCGGGCCGGGTTCAGAGATAGGTTAGGCTAACCTTACTTGGCCACGCCCCGCAAGGCTGTGTGCCGATATTTGACGAAGAACACATTCGCGGCCGGTTCGGCCCGGCGGCTTGCCGGCCGAGGTGAATGCCGCTTCGCGGCCGGTTCGGCCTGGCGCCTTCCCGGCCGGGGGGAATGCCGCCGTATCCGGTCAGGCCGCTGGGACGAACCTGATGTCGTGCTCCGCGCCGGGTGCCGCGAAGGTGAGCATATGCCCGGCTTCCTCGGTGATCTCGTCCCTGATGCTGGAAGGGAGCCTTCCGGACGGTCCCAGGGTCAGCGTCACCGCCGCGCTGGATCTGGTGATGCGCCACGTGGCCGCGAGGAACCCATTGACCAGCACGCAACCGGGGAACACGCCATTACGGGTGAACATCAGCTGACGGGCCTCTTCACTCATCACCCGTGACCGGTCCGCGTGGGACAGGACCAGGTTGTCGAACTCGGCGACCAGGCGGACCGGAGCCGGGGTTTCCGGGTCGGGACGAGGCGCTTCGGGCAGGTCGAGCAGCTCGGTCCCGTCCTCGCCACGGAACTTCCGCAGCCGGCCGGCGAGCCGGTCGGTGACCTCCCGCAGCCTGGTCAGCCCCGACCAGGTCTGGATGTCCCGCACGCTCGCCGGGCCGAACGCGCCCAGATACCGTTCGGCCAGCCCCTCAAGCGAGGCGTCCCGGCTGACCGGCCGGCCCAGCCAGGATTCGGCCGAGGTATGCCTGGCCAGCCCGGACGCTCCCCAGACGGCTCGCGGTGGCACCTGGACCAGCGGCACCAGCGCCCGCACGCCCTGGGCCAGTGCGTCCGGCGAGTGGTCCGGCCATCGCGGCGCCAGCAGGGCGCCGAGCTCGCTGAACGTCCTTGGCCCTGACTCCACCAGCTCCCGCCCGGCCGCCGCAAGCTCCCGCTTGTCCACACCGGCGAGCTGCCTGCCGTAGGTCGTCGTCAGCGCCCGGTCCAGGACCGGCTGGACCAGCGGCCGAAGCAGCAGGCAGTCGCGGGCGGACACCAGGTGGATGGTGCCGCGCATGAGCGCGATGCGGACCACCCGGCGGCTGGTGAGCAGCCCGGCCAGGTCCTCCGGCCGGAACCCGGCCAGCCGGGACCACAGGCCGTAGTACGGCGGGAACGGCGCCTGGGCCTGCAACCCGCCGAGGTGCTCCACGGTCTCGATCACCGTGGCGGCGCGGCCGTCGCTCTCGCTGGGCATGGCCGCCCGGCGCAGCAGCAACTGCCGGTCGAGCAGGGCCCGGTTGAGCGCCTGCCTGCTGAGCACCTCGGCTGACATCGGTCTCCTCTCTGACGCCGTCACAGCAGGTTAAGCTCACCGGGGACGGCGGCGCTGCCTGGCCGCCATCGCGGCCCTGCGCCGGCCTGGCAGCCGTACTCCGCTCCGGCCCGGCCTGCCGTCACCGCCTCGGCCAGGCGCGATAATAACTAGCGGCGCCTGGTGAGAGGCGCCTGCCCTCGCCGGGTGACGATCGCCTATGACATCGCGGGCGACATCGCCGGGGCGGTCCAGCTGAACGTCGGCTCCTGGCTCGGTCCCGAGGCGTCGCCGCGAGTTCGCGAGCAGGTGCGGGAAATGCAGCAGCACGCCTTCGACGTGCAGCTAGCCGGCGGCGAGGTTGAGGAGATCGAGACCGAGACCGACCTGTCCGCCGTCCGCGCCCCCTGCCTGGCCATCTCCGGAGGGCACGACTTCCCCGACTTCCGGCAGATCGCGGCCGCCGTGCCCGGCCTGTCGCCCGTCACATCGAACTCCCCTGGGCGGGCCACCTGCCCAGCCTGGAGCGCCCTGCCGAGGTCACCCCGCTGCTGCTCAGCTTCCTGGCCGAGCAGATCAGCGCGGCAGGCCCCGCCGGATCATGAACTCGACTGCTTTGTTCATGTTGGTCGGGATGACAGTTTTGCCGGGATGGGCTGCGGGCCATACACGCAGCAACTCATCCACGAAACCTTGTCCTACATCTGTCACACCGGTGAAATCGACTTCCACAGTGTCAAAATCTAACCTACACTGTAGATTTTAACCACGAACTTGCAGTGCAGGTGTAGATTCGGCTGCCGCTGTGGGTGCTGCCGCTGTGGGTGGAGCCATGCCAAGTCGGGGGTAACCCGGCGCCTTCGTCTGAGCCGCGGCTACTCGAACGAGGGCTTGCGGTCCCTGGTGCGTTTCAG
>Ga0070733_10003895_pt1 | contig 10089 bp, 10 predicted proteins | sample Coa_R1_9_FD_66450 | JGI IMG/M metagenome (GOLD analysis project Ga0070733, IMG submission 66450) | Surface soil microbial communities from Centralia Pennsylvania, which are recovering from an underground coalmine fire - Coalmine... | ecosystem: Environmental > Terrestrial > Soil > Unclassified ... | reverse complement strand
CTTTTGCCGCCGGCAACGAAGCTGATGTCCGGCAAAAGCGCCGCAGGCGACTTTTGCCCAGTAAATCAGCTGCCCCGTCCACGCGGCCCGAGGCGCAGGAACCGGCGCCGCTCATTCCACTGGTGGCGCGCATGCAGCCGATCGGCCTGGTCGGTCGCCTCAGCAGGAAGCGCGCCGAGAGCCCGCAGTGCGCCCGCGTGCGCCATCGCGACCGCCGGGTCGCTCTGCAGGAGGCCGCGGTAGCGCTCGAGAAACTGCTGTTCGGCCGGTCCGCCACCTCCGGCGAGGAGCTCGCGCGCGTGCCCGCCGATCGCCGCCGCTTCGCTCTCGGGGAGATCGCGCACGTGCGCGAGGGCGTGATCGACGTCCGCGATCAGTCCGGGGAGGGGCTGCAGCCAGGCCCAGGCCGGATCCGTCGTGATCTGCTGCAGCCGCTCGAGCGGGGAAGCGGGCGGTGCAAGCCGCCGCTCGGCCTCGAGCAGCGCTCCGAGCACGGTCTGCAGCGCTGCACTGAGTGCGCGCAGGCCCTCGAGCCAGGGGCGGCCGGCGCTCCCGCTCACGCGATGCCTCCCGGCAATGCGCACTCGGCGAGCTCACCGATGTGGCTCAGCGTGATATCGGCGGGCGGCCACGCGGCAAGCTCGCGTGGATCGAGCGCGTAGTGGCCCTGACGCGGGAAGATCGTCGTCAGCCGCGGGCCCCAGATCTGCTTCATGGCCGTAAGTATGCGCAACTTGTCATCGATCATCACGTAGTGAAGCGCCGGGTAACGGCGTTCCACCGCGCTCAGCATCTTCTCCTTGTGCAGATAGATGAGTACGTGGCCTGCGACCGCGTCCCATAACCCCGAGCGCCGCACCTTGCGCGGCTGAAATACCACATCGCCATCGGAAAGGATCACCGTGGGGCCGAGCCGCGCGCAGCGTGCGATCGCCTCCAGCGCGCCCGGATAGAGCCGCGCGGCGAAGGGGTAGTCCACGAGGAAGGACGAGACCTCGAGAAGCTGCGGGTCGTCGAGATTCTCCAGCCGGTAACGCTGCAGTGCGCCGAGGTAGTCGGCATATCCGAGCTCGGTGCGCAGCTCCTCGAACAAGGTCCAATAGCGGTCCCGGGCGGGGCGGCCAAACTGGCGCTCCAGGTAGGCGCTCAAATCCCCCTGAATGGCATCGTTATCCAGAAGGGTGTTGTCGACGTCGAACAGAAAAACCGTTTTCGAATCTGGCACTTGCTTCACGTTTCCCGGACCCTCTCCGGAGGCAGTGTACGCCGGCTAAGGGAACGCAACGGTGCAGGTAAGGGGTCAACCCGGTACGCCGTGCTGCGTTGCACCCGATCAGGCGTACTTTGCGTGGGAGGAGCTTGACATGAGATCAGTGCGCTTAGCTCATCATGCCGCGTGCGGCGGTCGCGAACTGTTCATCGCGGCTTTGCTGCTGGCTCTCGCGGGCTGCGGTTACCACAACGACTATGGTTGCTACGCGGGCTGCGGCGGCGGCCCTCCGGTCGCGGTCAACACCCCGAACTCGATTGCGATCGCGGACATCAACGGCGACGGCGTGCCCGACCTCGCGGTCGCGACCACAGCCGACATGGGCGCCTTCAACAACGCCGGCTTCGCCAATGTCATCCTCGGCATCGCAAATCCCGCGGGTACCTTCAACGCCGGAGTCCAGTACTCCACCACCGGCTTCAATCCTTCCGGAATCGTCGCCGCGGATCTGATGAACTCCGGGAATGTCGACCTCGCGGTCTCCAACTTCGGCTCGGGCAGCCTCTCTTTTTTCATGCACGGCGCAACCAAGGGAAGCTTCCAGCCCGCAGTGAACATCGTGACCGGCGGCCAGCCCAACCAGGTCGTTGCCGGTGACCTCACCGGCAGCGGCAAGAGCCTCGATCTCGCGCTTGCGGACGACAGTCCCTCGGGCAACGCCATCGTGTTGCTGCACGATGCGGCGAATCCGGGACAGTTCCAGGCGCCCGTCATGCTCGCGACCAACAACTTCACTCCATCGGTCGCCATCGGCAGCCTGGGCAACGGCACGGTGGCGGTCGTCGCGGCCACTTACGACGTCAATGGCAACAATGGCGCGGTCTACGTGTTCGTCGAGACTTCCGCGAGCCCGGTGACCTTCGCAGCCCCGCTGACCTTCCCCGCCGGCGCCCAACCGCAGGCGGTGAGGATTGCCGATGTCGACGGCGACGGGCTCCCCGACATCGTGGTCGCCAACTTTGGGCCCGGGGCCGATGGAACCGGCATGGCGGGCGTATCGGTGCTGCTGCAGGACAAGACCAATCCCGGCCACTTCCTCGCACCGGTCACCTATCCGACTGCGCAGGGGCCGGTCGACCTCGCCGTCGGCGACTTGAATGGCGATGGCCGACCGGATCTGGTGGTGGCCAGCCTCGGACCCTTCCCGACCGGCGCAATCTCAGTGCTGCTGCAGAGCTCGACGACCGCCGGCACCTTCGGCGCGGCCACCGCTTACCAGGGATTCGGACAGCCCCTCAGTGTCGCGATCGGCGATCTGAATGGCGACGGTCACCCGGATATCGCAGTGGCCGACGGCACGAGCGCGATCGTGCTGCTGCAGAACGCCGCGACGCCCGGCACCTTCGCCAATCCCGTGCAGGTCGGAAACTGACCCCGATAAAAACAAAAACGCGCCCGGCGGCAAGCCGGGCGCGTTCTCCATCTCTGTCAGCTTTGTTGTTTTTCTTGACGCCTCAGCGGGCCGAGTATCCTCGCGCATCGAGGCAGGCGACCATCGCGCGGCGATAGTCGGCGGGATTGCCGGACTGTCCACCACTGCGGGTGGGATCGAACCCGGTCTGACCCGCGGCCCAGCTATGGCACTCGTACCGGTCGTTCGACATCTGCTGATCGCTCTGCCCGTTGCGCGGGTAGACGTAGAGATCCGCATCGCTCCCGCCGCCCGGGGCCGCCGGGACCGCGCTACCCGCCTCAGGAGCCTCATCGCCCGCCGCCGGCGGCGGCTCGGTCGCGACGTAGCCGTTGTCGTCAGGGCTATACGTGTAGTAGAGGCTGTTCGCATAGTAGTACGGCACGCCGTCCCACCAGTAGGTCGCATAGCCGAAGGGCAGCACGGGCAGGAACCACGCGAAGCCAGGATAGAACCAGCAGCGCGGCCAGAATGCGCCGCCCCAGTAACCACCACCCCAGGCACGGCCGGCGTAGAAGCCGCCGCGGCCCGGATAAAAGACGTGTCCACCCGCATAGCGGCCCGGGGCGAATCCGGCGCCGTAGTGTGGGGAAGCACCGAAGTTATGCACGCCCGCGGCGTAACGACCGCCACCGTAGCCATAGCCTCGCCCGCCCGCGTAGCCGCCGGCGAAGCCGTGACCGAGGTAGTGCGGCGCGCTGGCGAAATGGCCACCGCCACCGTAGTACCCCCCGCCACCGAAATGACCGCCGCCACCGAAGTGGCCACCACCGCCGAAGTGGCCGCCACCGCCGAAGTGGCCGCCGCCGCCGAAGTGACCGCCGCCGCCGCCACTGAAGTGGCCGCCGCCACCACCGCCCCCGTGACCACCGCCGCCGCTGTGCTGCGCATAGCTCAAGGCGGGCACCCCCGCTACGGCAAAGCCGAGCAGCAGCGCGCCGAGGGTTCGGACCAGAGGTCGTACGTTCAGTGTTTTCACAGCCTTCACCTCAGTTGCAATTTCAGGCCTCGAAAGGCCTTTTCCGAGGTTTCTCCGTTACTCGATTAGACGCCCCCTCCGTGGGGTCGTTCAAGCTCTTGGACATTAAAACGCAGTCACCCGGCGCAGCGTTGACGGTTTGTCAGAAGGCCCTTCGAGGCACGTTCCCTGCGCAGCGCATCACACGCGGACTGCGGTTTTCATGCTGTATTCAGCTCGCACAGCGCGAGCTTCCTTGAGCTTTCTTAAGGCACGAAGGCGGCGCTTCAGAAAACCAGGTTGATCGCCGCCGCGGGCGTGATGCTCGCCGGGGTATTGTGTCCCGCGATGAAGATGCGGGCACCGAGGATCACGCCGGCGCGGCTGCTCCAGTTGAACTCCACCGCGGGAGCAATGGCGAAGTAATCGCTCCACCCCGACTGGAGATTCACGGCGGTCGGGGCGCCCGCGGCCGGGTCGCTCCCCGTGAGGCCCGTGCTGGCAGCGTTCACGTAGACGAAGTCGGTCGCCAGAACCCAACGGCGCGTCAGGCTGTACTCCGCGGCGGCATCGACGGTGAAGGAATCGCCGGGATGCGCGCGGCCACGGAATCCCGCGGATGTGCCGTAGACGCTCACGTCCGCGACGCTCGCCGGGCTCGAGACCGCATAGGTCAGATCGAGTCGCACGCGCAGAATCCGTCCGTTCGGCAGCCACAGGTAGTCCTGCGAATACCACGAGAGCGAGGTCGTCCAGGCGCCGGCGCCGAAACCGTCGGCCGGCTGCGCGAGACGGTCGTAGCGACCCGTGGGGGAGGTCTCACCGAGCACCAGCGCGGTCGCCGGCACCAGGCTTCCCTCGTGAAAGCTGGTGAGTCCGTATTGCACCTGGGCACCGACATCGCCGACGCCGACCCCGGAGCTGTTGGGCGCACCGGCCGGCTCGTTATAGGCGAACCGCGGCAACAGGCCCACGGACACGCGATCGGTGAGCCCATAAATGAGATAGGTGAGAGAGCCCGGCGTGTGGCCGCCATCGAGATGCTGCCACCTGCCGCTCCGGTCGTAGCTGCCGTTGGTGATCACATCGAAGAGGTAGGTTTCGACGAGCGCATGACCCGCCGGAAAAGTCGAGGCGTTGGGCGCGAGCAGCGGCCCGGTCCACCAGGCATCGTCGCGCGACTGCTGCGGCACCGTCGCGTCGGGGGGTGTCGGCGCGGGCGGATCGCCATTCCCGATCGCAGCGCCCGCTGTCGTGAGCAGCAGACAGGCGAGCCCGAGAGGGCGGGCGCCGCGGGAGCACCGCGCATGCGTCGTGAACTGCGTCACACTGCACGGCCGGTTAACTTTCCGTAACAAAGGTCAGCACCTCCGGAGCTGCGACGTTGTTAACGACCTGAAAGCCGGACATTCCGGCTCAATACGAACCGCTCAACCGCACTTCCCAGGAGGTTATGTCCATGACCCATTCGATCCGCACCGGACTCATCTCGGCGATCGTCGCCGCCACTCTCGGGGCGCTCGCGGCCCCCGCCCTGGCCGCCGACACCGACACGAAGTGGCAGAAGAACCATCCGCGCCGCGAGCAGGTCAACAACCGCCTCGCCAACCAGAACAAGCGCATCAAGCAGGAGCGCAAGGAAGGCGAGATCAACAAGGCGCAGGCCAAGCAGCTGCACAGCGAGGATCATGCGATCCGCCAGGAAGAGCGGACCATGGCGAGCACCAACGGCGGCCACGTCACCAAGGCCGAGCAGAAGTCGCTCAACCAGCAGGAAAACCAGGTCAGCAAGCAGGTCGGCAAGTAAGCTCTGACTGCGGGCGACACCCGGGCGGAGCGTAGCGACAGACGCTCCGCCCGGCGACCCGTTGCTTGCGGTCGGCTTCGGTGCCCTCATGCCTTGAGCGAGAAAGGTGTGAAATTGGTGCGCCGGTCGTAGTAGTCCTCCTGCTCGGCACGCTTGAGAAAGGCGACGATCCGGTAAGTCGCCGGCGTCGCGATCACCTCCCACAGGACTTTCAGCACGTACTGGTCGACCGTGACCGCGATCAGGTCCCGAGCCGCCCACAGTCCGCCGAAGGCGATCGCGTAAAAGAGCCCGGTATCGATGAGCTCGCCGCAGATGGTCGAGCCCACCAGGCGGGTCCACAGCCATCGACCGCGTGTCCAGATCTTCATCTTCGCCAGCACGTAGCTGTTGACGAACGAGCCGCACCAGAATGCGAGCATCGAAGCGCAGACGATGCGGGGAGTGTTGCCGAACATCTCCTCGACCGCCGGCTGGCGGTCGCGCCAGAACCCGGCGGGCGGCAGGTGCACGATCACCGCCGCCATGAAGGCAGCGAAGATGAGCGCGGCAAAACCGCTCCACACCGCGCGCCGGTCGCGCGCATAACCGTAGACCTCGGTGAGGATGTCTCCGAACAGGTAGGAGATCGGAAAGAACAGCACCCCGGCCATGTACTCGCGCGGCCCGAGGAAGGGCAACGTCACCACCGACACCTTGGCCGCGCCGATCAGGTTGGCGCACAGCAGTACGCACACGTAAGCGCCGAGGATCAGGTCGTAATAGCGATAGGCCTTCACGAGCGGCGCCTCAAGCCGCGGGCCGCACGGTGCCGGTGAGCTCCCCGAATCCGATGCGCGCGAGCCCCTCCCTTTCGCACCATGCACGGAAGCTCACGCGATCGCCGTCCTCGAGAAACGTGCGGCTCTCCCCCTCGCCCAGGGCAATCGGGCGTTTGCCCCCGCCCGAGAGCTCCAGGAGCGAGCCCGCCTCATCCGGCGCGGGCCCCGACTGGGTGCCGCTGCCAAAGAGATCCCCCGGGCGCAGATTGCAGCCGTTGACGGTGTGGTGCGCCACCATCTGCGACACGGTCCACCACGAATCGCGGAAGTTGGAGTGCGAAAGACGCTGAGCGGCGATGCCGCGGGCGCGCATCTTCGCGGTGTCGAGCCATACCTCGAGCCTGAGGTCGAAGCCGCCCGCGCGGCGCACCGGCTCATCGTCGAGGTAGGCAAGCGGCGGCGGCTCGCCCGCCGGTCGCGTCCAGGCAGTGCGGTAGGGGATGAGCGCCTCGAGTGTCACCACCCACGGCGAGACCGTGGTGGCGAAGTTCTTGGCGAGAAAGGGACCCAGCGGCTGGTACTCCCAGGACTGGATGTCGCGCGCCGACCAGTCATTCAGAAGGCACAGGCCAAATACATGTTCCTCGGCTTGCGCCAAGGGCACGGGCTCGCCGAGTGCGTTGCCGCGCCCGATGAAGACCCCGACCTCGAGCTCATAGTCGAGGCGGCGCGTCGGGCCGAGGACCGGCTGAGCGGCCCCCGGTGGAAGGAGTTGCCCGACGGGGCGCTGGAGCTCAAAGCCCGACACCCGGATCGATGAGGCACGTCCGTGATAGGCGATCGGCACCCACTTGTAATTCGGCAGCAGCGGATTGTCGGGCCGGAACAGGCGGCCGACCGAGGTCGCATGATGAATCGAGGCGTAGAAATCGGTGTAGTCCCCGACCTCGGCGGCGACGCGGTACTCGGCGGCGCGCTGCGGAACGAGCAGGGTCCGCAACCGACTTTCGAGCGCACTGCCCGTGCGCAGCGCCCCCGAGAGGGCACGTCGGAGCGCTGCGGCGGCGCCCCGGCCCTCGCCCATGAGCGCATTGAGCGTCGGCTGCGCGGCGGCAGCGAGCGCGCGCCCCGCGGCTCCGTCGAATACGCCTGCGCCGTGCAGCGCCCCGAGGTCGAGCACCTCATCCCCGATCGCGACGGCGCCGCGGAAAGGCTCATGACTCCCGGCCCGCCGGAAAGCGGCGAACGGCAGATTCTGGATTGGAAAATCACACCCCGACGCATTCGCCGATTGCACCCAGCTGCGCAACGCAGGATCGTGAGTCTCATCGACCGATGTCATGCGGGCCAAGTTTGCCAGCCTGTCAGCGGGCGCGCCGCTTGCGCCGCGCCCCGCCGGCACCGCCCGGGGCACGCGGCGCATCGGTGGGCGTGAAGTTCCTGCGCAGCTGCGTCCAGGCGCGCTGATAACCGCGCTGCAGCTGCGGGCAGTCGAGTGCAAAGCGCGTCGGCCGGATCAGCGCGCGCGTCTCGAACATGAAGGCCATGGTGTCGGTGACGTGCACCGGACGCGACGTGTCGGCGCGCACCGCCTTCTCGTAAGTTGCCGCGTCCGGACCATGGCCGCTCATGCAGTTGTGAAGCGAAGCGCCGCCCGGCGTGAAGCCTTCGGCCTTCGCGTCGTAGGTCCCGGTGATGAGGCCCATGAACTCGCTCGCGACATTGCGGTGAAACCACGGCGGCCGGAAGGTGTCCTGCATCGCGAGCCAGCGCGGCGGAAAGATCACGAAGTCGATCGAGTCGACCCCCGGCGTATCGCTCTGCGACTGCAGCACCAGGAAGATCGAGGGGTCGGGGTGGTCGTAGCTCACCGAGCCCAGGGTATTGAAGCGGCGCAGATCGTACTTGTAGGGCGCATGGTTGCCGTGCCAGGCGACGACGTCGAGCGGCGAGTGATCGATCGGCGCGCGCCACAGTGCGCCGCCGAGCTTCTCGATGAGCTCGAAGTCTCCTTCCCGGTCCTCGTACCAGGCCACGGGGGTGAGAAAATCGCGCGGGTTGGCGAGCCCGTTGGAGCCGATTGGCCCCAGGTCAGGCAGTCGCAGCGGTGCCCCGAAGTTCTCGCAGACATAGCCACGCGCACAGTCCGACAGCAGCTCCACGCGAAAGCGCAGCCCGCGCGGCAGCACCACGACCTCCTGCGGCTCCGCCTCGATCACCCCGAGCTCGGTTGCGAAGCGCAGCGCTCCGAGCTGCGGCACGATCAGAAGCTCCCCGTCCGCATCGCAGAAGAAACGCCTCTCCATCGAGCGGTTGGCGAGGTACCAGTGAATGGCGCACCCGCTGCCGAAGTCCGGTGAGCCGTTGCCGGCCGCGGTGGTGAGTCCCGCGACGAAATCGGTCGGGGCGCGCGGCAGCGGCAGCGGGTCCCAGCGCAGCTGATTGGGGGACGGCGCCACCGTCTCGAAGCGGCTGACGAGCCGCGGTGCTTTGAGCGGTACGAAGCGTCCGTGCACCGCCGCCGGTCGGATGCGGTAGAGCCAGCTGCGCCGGTTGACGTGCCGCGGGGCCGTAAAGGCCGTGCCCGAGTACTGCTCGGCATAGAGCCCGTAAGCGCAGCGCTGCGGTGAGTTGCGGCCCTGCGGCAGTGCGCCGGGCAGCGCCTCGGTGGCGAAGTGGTTGCCGAAGCCCGGGAGATAGTGCGGTGCCATGGGCTCATTCTAGCGCGGCCCGCTTCGCGCTCGAGATTTCGGCTGCTAACATCAAACGTGTGGTGACACTTCCCGCTTGCATCGCTGCCGCGCTGGTCGCGCTCATCCCGCTGGCGTCGGCGCCGCTGCCCGCAACCCCCGTGCTCGTCCCCGTTGCCCACTCGGCGCTCCTCAGTGTGGACGGGGCGGTGGCGGCGCAGACCCTGTGGCTGCGCGTGCACCGCGCGCAGGATCGCCAGCCGGTCAAGGGCGCCGAGCTCGCGGTCACTATCGACGGGCAGAGTGTCCCGGGTACCGTGCGGCCCGACGGCACCTGGACGGCGGCACTCCCGGAGCTTCCCGCGGCATCGCCCGGGAAGATCGAGATCGTGGTGGCGCACGATGGCGTGCGCGAGGTGCTCGAGGGTCAGATTCCCCGCACTGGCACACCGCCCGCGGCGGCGGCTGACAGTGCGGCGGCGCGCGGCGGCGGTGCGGGCCTGGTCGCGACGCTCATGCACAAGCAGGCGTCCTGGTGGATCCTCAACGTCCTCATCGTCGTGATCGGGGTCATTGCCGTTTCACGCCGCATGTCCTGAGGCGCCCCCCGCCGCGCATCCGGCGGACACGGGACCTAGTGCGCCGTGAGCCGAGTCACGTAGCGATAGAAGAAGCGGTTCCACTTGTAGAACTCCGCGACCGCGAGCCGCTCGTCGCGCCCATGCGCGCGGACATCGTCGCGGTCCACCGCCACCCCGCCGAAAGTGTAGGTCGGCATCCCCGCGGCGATCGTGTACTTGGCGTCCGATGCGCCGGGGTCGAGGAACGGAATCACCTTCGCCTGCGGCCAGGCGGAGCTCGAGAGCGTGGTGAGCGCCTGCATCACGTCGGGGCGCAGCGGCGAGGGCGCCACGGCACGCTCGTCGGTCGCCCGGTCGGAGACCGTGCCATCGTCCGCCACGTAGCGCACCGTGATCTGCGGATCGTTCAGGGCCTTCACGAGCAGCTGGCGGATATCTTCCTTCGAATGCCCGGGGAAGATGCGGCAGTTCACCACCGCCTCGGCACGCTGCGGCAGCGCATTGTTCGCATGTCCAGCCGCGAGCCGTGTCGCCACGCAGGTCGTGCGCGTGACCGAGTAGTGGTCGGGGTTCATCGACAGGCGTGCGATCGCCTCGGCGTCCGGCGGGTC
>Ga0070733_10003894_pt1 | contig 10090 bp, 11 predicted proteins | sample Coa_R1_9_FD_66450 | JGI IMG/M metagenome (GOLD analysis project Ga0070733, IMG submission 66450) | Surface soil microbial communities from Centralia Pennsylvania, which are recovering from an underground coalmine fire - Coalmine... | ecosystem: Environmental > Terrestrial > Soil > Unclassified ... | reverse complement strand
AAGTCGCAAAAGATGGAATGCTCTTCGAGACTTCTGGACTGGAGTTTACTGCTCCTGGCAAAGGGGGGCAGCGATTGAAAGGCGCGCAACGCCTGGCATTAGCTGTTGCTGTTGACGACAGCGAGCAGTTTACACCTCGTGCTGGCCTTGCCGGTTTCGGTGGTGAACGTCGCATCGTGAGTTGGCGCAAGAGCAGCGCGAACCTGCCGCCGTGCCTTTCAGGACTGGAGCAAACAATCATCACAAACAAAGCCTGCCGAGTATTCCTGCTCACGCCAGCTTGCTTCAAGGAAGGGTATCGTCCAGAATGGCTGCTCACAGAGGCAGCAAAGTATGGGGTCACGGCAGCGCCGGAGGCAATTGCCATCCAGCGTCCGCAGGTTGTTTCTGGCTGGGACCTGGCGCTCAGAAAACCCAAGCCCTCGCGCCGCCTCGCTCCTGCCGGAACAGTATTCTTCCTCTCGCTCAAGGGGAACGATTCTGCTATCAGCGATTGGATCAAAAGTACGTGGATGCAGTGCATCAGTGATAAAGAGCAAGATCGCACAGATGGGTTTGGATTGGCAGTCTTCGGCACATGGTCCGGTCAACCAATAGCTATGCAGAAGGGACGGTCGTCATGAGAAAGCAACCAGAAGTAAGCCCTCCAGAAGCGATTACAGCAAAGCAGCCTGATAACGTCACTACTCAGGTGCGTGAGTATCAACTGATTACTCCCCTGTACGGCGGGGGTGTCAAGCCTACCGAGGCCGACCCCCTAACCGTAGTTCGTGCTACAGAGATTCGCGGTCATCTCCGTTTCTGGTGGCGGGCTTGCAGAGGGGGCAAGTTCAATGGCAATCTGAAAAAGATGAAGGAAGAAGAAGATGCTATCTGGGGGAAGGCATACAAGAAGGACGATTCTTTGTTATCGCAGGAACAAGTTATACAGATCATCGTGGATGTCGATTCATCCAATCGAGGTAAACCTGTAAAGCCATTTATTATCACAGAAAAGAAGCGATCAAAATCTGCTAACAATATCCCTGGATACGCAGCTTTCCCCCTCCAGCCAGATCGAGACGAACTAAAAAAACGAGAACCTCATGTTCCCGATGTAAGAATCGGCGTTTCTTTTTCTCTGACAATCTCGTTTCCTGAAGATCGACGCAAGGATGTCGAAGCGGCATTGTGGGCATGGGAAACTTTCGGAGGTCTCGGCGCGCGAACACGACGAGGTTTTGGAGCATTACACCTGTTAAAAGTTGATAGCGTAAGCTACACTAGGCATCCTGTTTCTAATAATATAAAGAAGTGGATTAACGAGAAGCTTATTGAGTTCGTCGAGCCGGGATTGCCTCCGGCAAATACACCGCATCTCAATAGAGAAGCGCAACTTGTAGTCACTTCAGCCGACGACGTTATGAGAGTTTGGAAGAGACTGATTGACAAATTACAGTTCTTCCGCCAGGCAGGCCGTCCAGCTCGCAGTCTCTGGCCCGAAGCTGAAGCGGTTCGTGCGATTAGCATCGGGAAGGATTCTCATTCTCAAAAGTTCCCAAGAGCAGCTTTAGGGCTACCCATTATATTCCACTTCAAGGATGCCAGTGATCCCAAAGATACAACGCTTAAAGAAGCGGGAGAAAAGATGGAGCGGTTTGCAAGCCCATTGATACTACGCCCATTCCTATGCCGTGATAACCGCGCGGTTGGTCTGATTCTACTGTTGGAAGGATCTCGTGTCGATTTAGAAAACCTCGTCCTGGAAGATCAGGATAAAATCAAACATCCTGTCAAGGGTATACTCACAAAAAGTGAAGCTCAAAAGATCACAGTACTTAACAGCGAAACCGATGTCCTGCAAGCCTTTTTGAAATACCTGTAAGGAGACACAATAATGAACGCGCGATTAACATTTGTCCATACGCTTTCGCCACTGCACGCGGGCACAGGTCAGGGAACCGGTGTCATTGATCTTCCCATCGCCCGTGAAAAGGCTACCGGCTTACCATTTTTGCCCGGTTCGTCCCTCAAGGGAACATTACGCGCTCGTTGCAGTGCACAGGACTGCAAACAGGTTTTTGGACCCGACACGACAGAAGTTCAATCGGTCAACAATTATGCCAGCTCCGCGCAGTTCTCAGATCAGCGACTGCTGCTTTTGCCCATCCGTAGCCTGGTTGGAACCTTCGCCTGGATTACCTCGCCCTACGTCTTGCGCCGCCTCGCCCGTGACATAGAGGACGCGCAAGTCGCACTACCCGCCGCGTCCATCCCAGACATCCAGACGACAGAAACCTGCGCTATCGTGGCCAACGCGAGCAAGATTAAGATAGATACCCCTCAGCCAAAAGTCTATCTTGAAAACTTTGAGCTGAGCGCAGACATCAGCGCAGCAGCCAATACCAGCACCTGGGCCGAATGGATCGGCAAACGTGTCTTCCCAAATGATAAAGGCTGGCAGCAGATGTTGACCGAGCGTATGTGCATCGTTCACGATGATGTCTTCAACTTCATGATTGATACTGCTACCGAGATTACCGCCCGCATTAAGTTACGGGAAGACTCCAAAACGGTACAGGATGGTGGACTCTGGTATGAGGAGGCTCTCCCCACCGAAACGATTCTCTCAGGGATTGTGCTGGCTATGCCGACAAAAACATCAGGCATTAGTGTTGCCAGAGTATTCGAGGTCCTACAGGGGATGACAGGGAAAACCCTCCAATTTGGAGGCAAAGCAACCGTCGGGCGTGGTATGTGCCGCATGCAGCTTGCCGTGTAAGGAAAGAAGAGAGGAATGTACAATGCAAACTCGCGACCAGAAATATGCTTCCATCGTGTACGAGCAGGTCTTTAACGTCAAAAAAGAGGAATCGTCGGGGTACAAGAAATATGGGGCGATGGCTCACAAACTTCCTATCCTTATCCATACAGCAGGATTGGTGCAGGCTCTGGCCTTTGTTGAGGCACGCGGCGAAAAAGTACAAAAGCGATTGCTTACCGACCTGAAGGCCACTATCGAACCAGACGATTCTAGAACGTTGTTGACTCATGCGCAAACGACAGGCTTGAGCGAGTATATGCGCCTGACTCAAGAGATCATGGCAGCGCTTCTCTGGTACAAGCGATTTGCGCAGTCGATCCTGGGTGTCGATGTTAGTGAAGCCGCATTGGAGAACGAGGGTGAGCAATGATTAGTCCGATTGAGATACGTGAAAAACTTCCACCGCTTACCAGAAGCATGCAAGAAAGCAATGCAGGGTTGTGGTTGGATAAGTATATCATCAAACAGGATCGTGAAGATAACGAGAGCCGACGGAAACTCATTGAAGAGGTTTGCGCATTACCCATCCCAACGGCATACAGATCCTACTTTGGTCGCTGGCAAAAGACACTTACAGAGGAATATGGTGCTCAGACACACGAAGCGCAGGTCAAGGGTCGAATGATTGTCGGACTGGGAAGCGAAAGCGTATTGGAAACAGCAATTAGCCTCCATCGTACCTACGGCATCCCCTACATTCCCGGTAGCGCCCTCAAAGGACTGGCTGCAAACTATGCTCGCCTGCGTCTTGGTGGCGACTGGGGAAAAGATGGGAAGTACTACAAAATTGTTTTCGGCGATACCGATGATGCGGGTTACATCACTTTCTTCGATGCTCTCTATGTCCCTGATACAGGACCCGAAAAAAAACCACTCTACCCGGATGTTATCACAGTTCACCACCAGAAATATTACCAGGACGCAAAGGAGGCCCCCTCAGATAGGGACAATCCTACTCCTGTTCCATTCATCAGCGCTACCGGTACCTATCTGATCGCCCTGGCAGCGCCGGACCTCCAACAGCCTGATGGCTGGATTACTGTGACCTTCAAAATACTAGAAGGTGCATTGAAGACATTTGGCATTGGTGCCAAAACCTCCAGCGGCTACGGAAGGTTGAAACTAGAAGTGGGTGATAGCGATGCTTCACCAACGAACACAGGCTCAGTGCAAACGGTGAATCCTAAGTCAGTAGAGCACATACGACCTAGAATTCCACAGTTCAGAGAGGGCCAGGAGATCACCGGGTCGGTCGTAGCACCAACAGATGACTTGCGGCAAATAGCTCCTCCCGCAGCGCGAGCATTCCTCAGATATCAATCGTTTGCGACCAGAGAGGTGCTGATGGTGGTCAGTGCAGAGGAAGCGCAGAACTGGAAATCCGGTGAGACACGCATATGTGCCTTTATACGAGAAGAGGTACGGGATGGGTGTACCATGCTGGTTTGTCAACCGCGAGTAAAGAAGGATAAAAAGAAGTAGAGAAGGAAACAACGATGGCAGACGGAAAAGCGCTTCTCACACTTTTCGGGGGACGATCATTCTTACCCGCAGCGCTGATTCTCATGCATGAGCAACCCACAATAGTGGTAGCCATCAGTTCCAAAGAAAGTCATCGAGACTTACATCTCTTGAAACAGGCCATCAATCGGTATCAAGGGAGGCATGGCTTCTCCTGTCAATTAGAAACACCCGCCGGGATAGACGCGTTTGAAGTGGCCGAAATACAACGCGTCTGCGAAAGTGCAGTAGCGCAGCATCCTGATAGGGAATGGCTATTCGATGTTACAGGCGCAACATCGTTGATGACTCTGGCTGCTTATGAAGCGTCAAAAGCGTGTGGTGAAAAATTCAGCGGGCCGGTAAGATGCTGGTATCTTAATACAGCTCAAACTCGCGTCATCCCCCTTGTAGGAGAAGGTTGCGATGAGAAGATATTCGCTATAGACGTAGATGACTACGCAACAGCTTACAGTCGAAATTTGATAGCCGGCGAGCTTGACGATCAACGACAATATAGCCAACAACATTGGCTTCCTTTTGCTCAAACACTCGGCAAAAATCCCCAGTTTGCAACACTGCTTAAACTTGTAATGGATAAGATTAAAAACCGACCGAATAAACAAAGTCCGAAGCTCTATAGTATGAAAGGCTTACCTGCAGGAACATATGCTCTTCTAGAAGAGGCTCAACAGGTAGGTTTACTAAGCCGGTTGAGCCTCAATTCAGATGTCTCTATTAGCTTCCAGTTATCCTATCTACAGGATAAGTTCTTAAACGGTGCCTGGCTCGAAGCGTATGTATGGGATGCAGCAAGGAAAATTTGGGATGAGTTCCGAGAAAGAGCACTTTTCGATGATTGCCAATGGAATCAAAGGATCATAGATGGGAATAGCAGAAACGAACTGGATATAGCCCTTACATATAAGGCCCAGTTGCTCATTGCCGAATGTAAAACTGGAGAAGAGGAATCCTTCTCATCGGACACAATCTATAAACTGGATTCGGTTGCCAACATTTTCGGAGGCAGATTCGTTGGAAGGATATTGATTACCAGCATTTCCAGGAAAAACCCTTCTCAGGACTTTTTAGCTCAGGCCCAGAGCCGAAGGATAGTGATAGTTACAGGCGAAGCCTTGCCAGATATAGCAACTACTTTAAGACAAGAAGCCATAGACCCAACTTTTCCGAGGATATAGTCATGCTTATTCTTAACTTCACCCACCCGCTCACAGCAGAGCAGCAAGCGCAGATAGAAGCGCTCGCTCACACCTCTATCGAAGAAATACGCACCATCCCTGTCCAAATCGACCAGGCCGAGCCACTCGAACCACAAATCACTGCCATCATAGACGCCGCTGGCCTCTCCTCCGAAGAGTGGCAAACGCGCTCCCTACTCATCAACCCGCCGGGATACGCGCCCGCAGCTTTCGTTCTACTTGCCGAACTGCACGGGCGAATCGGCCATTTCCCATCATTGATACGCCTGCGCCCCAATCCAAGCTCTATCACAAGCTACGAAGTCGCGGAACTCCTGAATTTGCAAACTATTCGCGAGTCAGCACGTAGACGGAGGTGATTCTATAGGCGCCCCGATCCCCTTATCACATCAGCGCATACTGGCCGCTGCCCGTGTTTAAGCTGTGTACGCCTGGGGATATGATAACATATTAGCATGAAAGAGAAGATGTCATTAACTATCATAGATCGCTTTAACCCACACCTGCGTACCGATCAGCAGACCGCCATCGAAGCCGGGTATATTCGCAAAGTAGAAGAGTTGGCGCTGCTGGAGCAGGAACAGCTCTTGCCTCTGGCCAAACTGAGCTTGCAATTGCTGGTGCTTGGCGCGGCGTTTTTTGGCCTGCTGAACTATAGTGTGTATGCCTTACGCAGCCATACGCTGCACCTGGGACTAACAGGCGGCGGTGTGCTGCTGTGGCTGATTATCAGCTTTGTGGGTTATTGCTTGATGCTGCCCCTGCACGAACTGCTGCACGGAGCGGCATTTCTGCTGTGGGGTGGACGGCCATATTTCGGCGCGAAGCTGCCTTACGCGCTCTACTGCGGCGCGAAGAACCAGCTGTTCAGGCGCAATCAATACCTGGTGGTCGGGCTGTCTCCCCTGGTGGTCATCACACTGGCCGGTGTTATTGTGACGTTCGTTGCGCCTGTAGTAGCCGCTTATACGCTGGCTGTGACGGTGGGCAATGTCTCAGGCGCGGCTGGCGATGTCTGGTCGGTCGGCAGAATGCTGCGCCTGCCCGCGACTACGCTGGTAGAGGATACAGAGGTGGGGTATCGCGTATGGGAAGTGACAAATGCCTGAATTACCCGAAGTAGAATACACTGCTCGCCAACTGCGCGCAGCCATTGTGGGCGCGACCATTCAGGAAGCGCAAGTTTTCTGGGAGCGCGCCGTTGGTCATCCTGAACTTTCCGATTTTCTGGCTGAAATTGCCGGGAGGCGCATCCTGGCGATACGGCGGCGTGGGAAATATCTGATAATCGATCTGAGCGGAGACCTGCTACTGACCGTTCATCGCCGTATGACGGGAAATCTCTTGCTCCTGCCGCCGGGCTGGGAGATCGATACCAGCTTGCGCGAGCGGGATTTTGCCGCGTGGAATACTAGAGGTCCCTCATTTTGCAGGGGCGATGAGATCGATCCTGCTCAACTACGCTATTGTCGCGTTTGTTTCGACCTGGCTGATGGGCGGCGTTTGCTGTACACGGACCCGCGCAAATTTGGGCGCATCGAATTATGGCCCGCTGAGCGTGAGGCGGAAGCGTTACAGGGACTTGGCATGGAACCGCTTGGCGACGAGTTTACAGCGGAGGGATTGGCGCGGAGTCTGGCGAGGCGCAAACGCGCGATTAAACAGGTGTTGCTCGATCAGGGGGTTATTGCGGGCGTGGGCAATATCTACGCGGATGAGGCGTTGTATTATGCCTCTATTCATCCATTGCGCCCGGCTCACTCGCTTACAGGGGAGGAGATTCGCTTGCTACACGAAGGCATCGTCCTGGTGCTGGCGCTGGGCATAGAGCATGGGGGCACGTCATTCAGTGAGTACCGCGATTTGTGGGGCGAGGCGGGCGAGAACTTCAATCATGTGCGCGTCTACCAGCAAGATGGCAAGCCATGCGCGCGCTGTGGCACGCCCATTGAGCGTATAGTCGTCGCGCAGCGAAGTGCTCATTATTGCCCGACCTGCCAGCGGCTTACTGTGGAGTGAAAAACGCCTGGGAGCAATGCAGCGTGCCGCCTGGAAAATTAGTAAAAATGACATCGACGGTGGCCGGTATATTGAGCGGCTGCTGCCCCTGGAGCGCAAGCGTGAATGAAACGTAGCCGCCGCTATCGCTGACGGGATGCTGATTGAGGGTTTGATCGCCGCCCTGGAAATGCACAACGGCGGTGGCCATCGCGCCGCTTACAGCTGCGATATCTTTGGTCAGGCGAGCAAAGATCGTAATAGTTTCATTAGGGCCGGGAGCATTATTGGACGACCACGCGCCACAGCGATAAGTTGGTACAGTGGGAATTGGCGAAAGTCGCGACTGGAAATTTGGACTGACGGTAATGGCCGGTTGCAGCGTGGTCGGGCTGGCCGTAGGACCACTGCATGCCGCCAGCAACAGCACAAACGCTAACGATATACCAACCAGTAAAGTGCTTTTTTTCTTCATCAGGTTTTAATCTATGTATGCGATGATACGCGCAAATCTGACTCAAATGAGCAAACGATCATAATTTGGAGCTACCAGTACATTATATCATAGACGGGTAGCACCACCCCAGGGCAGGGACCAGGGGCACGTCCTGGTCGGTAGCACTGTCCAGGGCGGAGACCAAGGGCACGGGAGCTGGGCACGCCCGTACCCTGTACGGTGAGCCGTCCTGTTCGTGTAGGGTACGGGCGGGGCTTGTCCCCGCCCTGGTACTACGGTTGCGCGTCCGGTTCGTGTAGGGTACGGTCTCCCTGGCTCCCGCCCCTGATAGCTCCGAAGCAAGCACGTCGTTGGCTTGCTCATTTGGTGGAACTATGTTACACTGTGTCTGGTTGGAAACTCCCAGATGAGAATTGTATGTCAGGCTCTAGTAAGGATGTATTTTTATGAGTCAGCATGCTGAGGATCACCTGGAATCGTTTTTGCAATGGTTCAATCCTGATACTTTCTCAGCGGTCATCGATATTCGTCCAGACTTTGAGCGTGAGCAGCGCAAAGGAGTGCCAGAAGTCATCTTTGGCGAGACGAAGGAAACTAGCCAGGTCATCGCGATGGCAGGGGCGCTCCTTGCGAGTTCAGGGCGGGCGATTATCAGTCGGGTTCGGTCAGAAACTGTAGAGGCATTGCGCGAGTCATTTCAAGGCTATGCTATGCGCACGCGAGGAGCGGCTCGAGCGGTAGTTATCTGCAGGCCGGACTACCTACATCGTAGCACAGGAGGGCAGGTTGGCGTGATAAGCGCCGGCACGTCCGACATTCCGGTGGCGGAGGAGGCGGCGCTCATTGCAGAAGAAATGGGCTGCAAGGTGACGTGCATCTATGATGTGGGCGTAGCGGGATTGCATCGTTTAGTCGGCCCTCTGCGGGAACTTCTCACACAGGGGACGGATGCGATCATCGTGGCGGCAGGCATGGATGGCGCGTTGCCGTCGGTGGTAGCGGGCCTGGTCGCGGCGCCTGTAATAGGGCTGCCGACATCGGTCGGCTATGGAATGGGGGGCAAAGGTGTCGCCGCATTGTTGGCGATGTTACAAACGTGCGCGCCAGGTCTTTCCGTTGTCAACATCGACAATGGCGTGGGCGCGGGAATCACGGCGGCGATGATAGCCAACCGCGTAGCAGAAGCGCGGGCGCGGGTGGAAGGGCACCAATCGCAGTAGGGAAGCAGCGAGATGTTCCTGCATAGAGAGAATGTCTCACCGCAAGGTATGTTGGGCAAATGTGGTAAGTACGAGTTAAAGAAGGGCGGGACTTTCTATGGCAAACAGCAAACGCGGGCCAGAACCTGGATCACAAAAGGCGAAGCGCGGCGGGCAGGCTGTGCGTGAGAAGTACGGGCCGGAGTTCTACTCCAAAATCGGTAAAAAAGGTGGCGAGACCGTCAAAGAAAAGCGCGGGCCACAGTTCTACGCCGAAATTGGCAAGAAGGGCGGCGAATCGACCAAGCGTCAGCAAGGCTCAGAGTTCTATTCCAAAATCGGCAAGAAAGGCGGCGAGCGCGGCAGAGCCGTTGCATCCGAAAAGGAATAGGGAGACGCGATAATGGCGGAGGGGGACGCGATAAATCGCGTCCTTACAGGTATTTTTTCATAAACGGGGGGACATCGACACTGGCATCATCGCCGTCGGCTTCTTCTTCGGTGTGTCGCTGCGAGCGCTGCGTGTCCTGGCCCTGGCGGCGACCCATGCTGCGCAGGCCGCGCAAATCCTCCAGGCTGCGCTGAGGTCGCGCCTGTGGTCCCTGCGGGCGCACCGGTCGCGGCGCGGCGGGTGGCGCTTCAAGGGACTGCGCCGGTGGATTGGGCTGCTCGGGTGGGCGCGGTGAGGGATTTGATGACATCGGCATATGCGTGTTTGCAGCCGGGTCAGGCGCAACGAAAGTAGACTGCGCGCGCTGTTGCTCCTGGTGCATGAGCGGAATTCGCGCGGCGCGAGCGCCTTGCATACCAGCCGCGATCAAGGTCACGCGGATGACATCATCCAGGGCGGGATCGATAACCGCGCCGAAAGTGATATCCGTCGTATCATTAATGGCGTTGCCGATAAATTCAG
>Ga0070733_10003893_pt1 | contig 10091 bp, 5 predicted proteins | sample Coa_R1_9_FD_66450 | JGI IMG/M metagenome (GOLD analysis project Ga0070733, IMG submission 66450) | Surface soil microbial communities from Centralia Pennsylvania, which are recovering from an underground coalmine fire - Coalmine... | ecosystem: Environmental > Terrestrial > Soil > Unclassified ... | reverse complement strand
AAGCAGTGCAGTCGCGTGCCATCCTGGCGCCGCTGCTCGCGGGACAGCAGGTTCATACGCTCACGATCATCCGGCTCACCCCGGGCGGAACGAAAGTGAAGCAAGGCGACCTGCTGGTTGAATTCGATCGGCAGGAGCAGATGCGGGACTACGTCGACAAGCAGGCCGAGTATCAAAAGCTGGTCGACCAGGTCGCCCAGGAACAGGCCAAAGAAAGCGCTGCCCGCGCCAAGGACGAAACGGAGTTGAAAACGGCCGAGGACAATCTGCGCAAAACTGAGTTGGAGATTCAAAAAGCGGAGATCGTCTCCCGCATCGACGCAGAGAAGAATCAGGAGAACCTTGACGAAGCGAAAGCCACTTACGATCAGCTGCGGGAAACGTTTGACCTGAAGCGGAAGGCAGCGCTAGCAGCGATCCGCATCCTCGAGATCCAGCGCGATCGCACCCAGCAGACCATGATGCACGCGCAGGCCAACGCCGACCTGATGCAGGTCCACTCCCCTCTCGATGGTGTCGTCGTGCTGAATACGATCTGGAAGCAGGGCACGATGGGCGAGGTGCAGGAAGGCGATCAGGTGCGGGCGGGCGTCTCTTTTATGCAAGTGGTGAATCCCGCAACCATGCAGGTTCGGATAGGCGCCAACCAGCAGGACTTCCCTGCCCTGCAATCCGGCCAAACTGCCAAAGTCCGCCTGGATGCTTATCCTGAAATGGTTTTTCCGGCGAAGGTGGAGCAAGTATCTCCCATTGGCGAGGAGGGCGATTTTTCCAACAAGCTGCGCAGCTTCACGGTGCTGGTTTCGATTCAGGGAAATGATCCTAAATTAATGCCCGACCTTTCGGCTGCCGTCGATGTAGACCTCACCTCGGCGAAACCGGCGGCGGAACCAGCCAAGGCGGCCGTTTCCTTGAGTCCGCAGGCAAGGAGCGGCTCGTAATGATGCGGCGCTTCCGGCAGCTTTCGATTCGCGGCAAGGCGGTAGCCATCGCGATCCTGGTGCTTGCCGGCAGCGGTGTCTTGACCGGCGCCGTGCGTCTGGCGAAGCGGACGCCTAACGTTCCCACCATCGCAGTACAGCGCGGCGAATTTCTCGATTCACTCCAATTTCGCGGGGAAGTAAAGGCGCTGAAGTCGGTCACGATCAGTGCGCCGGCCGAAGCCGGGGATCTGCAGATCGTCAAGATATTGACCGAAGGCACGGTCGTAAAGCCCGGTGATGTGGTTGTCCAGTTCGACGGCACCAAGACGGAACAAGATCTGGCGCAGTTCCGGTCCGCCCTGAAGTCGGCCGAGGCTGAGATTGGCCAGGCCAAGGCGCAAGCGCGGCTGGCCGAAGAACAAGACAAGACCGATGTTCTGAAGGCGCGCTATGACGTGGAAGGCGCCAAGCTCGAGGCCAGCAAGCAGGAGATCGTCTCCAAGATTGAAGGCGAAGAGGCGAAGCTGAAGCTTGCCGATTCTGAACAAAAGCTGCGCGAAGCCGAGACCAAGCAGAAATCCGACGAGCGCCTGAACCAGGCGACGATCGAGAGCAAGCAACAAGCCAGCGAGAAGGCCAAATACGACGTTGCCCGGGCGGAGCGGGCATTGGCCAAGATGAGCCAGCGCGCGCCTTCGCCCGGAACAATCAGCCTCTTGCAGCACTGGGACGGCTCGTCCGAAACGACCTATCGTCCAGGCGACCACGCCTGGCCCGGAGCCGCAATCGCCGAGTTGCCCGATGCCACCAGCTTGCGCATCACGGCGCGCGTCGACGAAACCGAACGCGGGCGGCTGGCACTGAAACAGCCGGTCAACGTCCAATTGAATGCCATTCCCGACCGCCAGTTCACCGGCCATATCGAGCAGATTGGCGCGATTGCCAGCATGGACTTTTCCAGCGGCTGGCCCATCACCCGCAACTTTATTCTCGAGATCGTGCTCGATCAGACGGATTCCCGCTTTAAACCTGGCATCACGGGCGAGGTTACGGTCGTTGTCGACAAAGTTCCCAACGCCGTCACCATGCCGGCGCAGGCCTTGTTTCAGAAGTCTGGGCAAAACGTGGCTTATGTGTGGCGAAGCGGGCAGTTTGAAGAGCGCACGATAGATGTGGGAAGGCGAAGTGGCGAGAAGATTCTTGTCGCCAAGGGCGTGAGTCCCGGGGAACAAGTGGCGTTGCGAGATCCTACCGCGAAAGAGTAACGGCAAACGACATGCGAAGCCGGCGGTCCATCACGTGGGCGGTTGTGGCAGTTGTGCTCTGCGCCGTCATTGGCGTTGTGGCCGCAGTCCGTAAAGCCGGGCCATCAACATCCGCCAGCGATGTTCCTACTGGACTCGTGAAGCACGGCGACCTCGACATGAAGATCTTTGTCACGGGAGAACTCAAGGCCAGCCACTCCGAGATGCTGAGTGCTCCTCCGGTAGGCGGGGGCGCGCTCCAGATCACGCACCTGTTGCGCACGGGTTCGGCAGTAAAAAAAGGCGAGCTGGTGATGGAGTTCGATCCCTCCGAACAGCAGTACAAGGTGGATCAAAGCCGCTCGGAACTGTTGCAGGCGGAGCAGGAGATCACCAAGGCCAAGGCAGACGCCGCCGTGGTTGCCGCACAGGATAAGGTCGCGCTGCTCAAAGCTCGGTTCGATGTGCGCCGCGCCGAACTTGACGTCCAGAAGAACGAACTGGTGAGCACGATTGACGCCCGTAAAAACCAACTGGCCCTTGAGGGGGCGCAGCGTGTTCTCGCCGAACTCGAACAGGACGTGAAGTCGCGGAGCGTTTCAAATCAAGCCTCCATCGCTTTGGCGGAAGAGAAGCGTAATAAAGCAAAGCTCGCCATGGACCAGGCGGAGGGCAACATCAAGAAAATGCGCGTTATCGCCCCGATGGATGGCCTGGTTTCGATCCAAAGAAATCACGGTGACTTCTTTTTCTCAGGAATGTCCGTTCCCGAATACCGCGAAGGAGATCAGGTTCAACCTGGCAGGCCGATCGGGCAGGTGATCGATCCGAACGGACTCGAACTCAGCGCGACTGTTGGTGAACTCGAGCGGAATAGCATTAAGGAAGGGCAGTCCGTTGATTTCCAACTGGACGCGTTCCCCGGCACCACATTTCACGGTACCGTGAAGAACATTGGAGGCAGCAATAAGCGTCAGTTCTGGGAGGGCGCGTCAGCCAGCAAATTTGAAGCCACGATCACGCTGGCGTCTTCCGATCCGCGCATGCGGCCGGGACTCACCGCTCACATTTTTATCAACAGTGAGCCGCGAAAGAACGTGCTGTACGTTCCCCGCCAGGCGCTCTTTCTCAAGGATAACAAACGCGTCGTGTACGTAAGAAACGGCAGCAGCTTCGATCCGCACGAAGTGAAGATCCAGGCGGAGAACGAGAGCCGCGCCGCGATTGAAGGAATCGGGGCGGGCACGGAGATCGCGCTCGTCGATCCCACCGCGCCTCGAAAGGCTGCGGCCTCCGCGACATCGGCGCCAAGCGGACCTGGAGGCGCTCTGTAATGGCAACGGTCGTCTCAACTCCGGCGGTGCGCGTCCTGCATGGCTACCAGCAATGGCTGCCCGATTTGCAACTGGGGCTGCAAAATCTGCTGGTGCATCGTATGCGCACCTTACTCACGATGCTGGGGATGATTTTCGGAGTGGCGGCGGTCGTCTCCATGCTCTCGATTGGGGCGGGCGCGCGCCAGAAAGTAATGGCGCTGATCGAACAGATGGGCGTTCACAACCTGATCGTCGAAGCGAAAGAAACTACCGAGTGGCAGGCGCATCAGAAGGTTCGCAAGATTTCTCCTGGACTCACGTTCCAGGATTACCGCGTGATTCGCGACGATGTCAGCGACGTGGTTTCCGGCACGCCTCGCAAGCGGATGGTTCCCTCGAAGACCCTGCCGAAATCTCAGCAGGATCCACCGACCATCTATGGTGTGGATCCGGTGTACATGAAGATTGCCGGATTGCACGTGTTACGGGGAAGATTCTTCACCGCCAACGAAGAAACCGGCGGCGCCCCTGTCTGCGTGCTGGGTGCGGCAGCCAGGTCGAGCCTGTTTGGCTCCGCGGATCCGGTCGGCCAGTATGTGAAGGCGAACGAAACGTGGTTCCGCGTGATTGGCGTGGTTTCGCCACAACTGAGCTCGCAAACCGAAGTCGCCGGCGTGCCGTCCCAAGACGTCAACAACATAATGTACGTGCCGCTGAACTCCGCCATTCTGCGGCTCGAAGACAACTACAGCGACGTGCGCGATGAAATCGATGGCATTTACCTGAACATTCGCGACAGTGCCGACATGGGCTCGGTAGCGCAAGTCGTGCGCGCGATTCTGGATTCGTCGCACCACTCCGCCGGCGACTTCAGCGTGATTGTTCCCGCCGAACTGCTGGCCGAACAGAAGCGCACCGAGCGCCTGTTCAACGCGGTGATGGTCGCGATCGCTTCAATTTCCCTGCTCGTGGGTGGCATCGGGATCATGAACATCATGCTGGCTAGCATTCTGGAGCGCACCCGCGAAATCGGCGTGCGGCGCGCGGTGGGTGCCCGGCAATCGGACATCATTCGCCAGTTCGTCGTCGAAGCTATCCTGATTTCTTTTGTAGGCGGAAGTTTCGGTATCGTCTTCGGATTCGTGATGTCCCGGCTGATCGCCTTGCTGGCGGGATGGTCTACGATCGTTACCGCGGCTTCCATCCTGCTGGCTTTCGTGGTTTCGATATCGGTGGGCCTGGTTTTCGGAATTTATCCCGCAGTCAAAGCCGCCCGGCTCGATCCGGTGGAAGCCATTCGCTACGAGTAGAGGCGGCAATCGCCGCACGGCCAATTTTTTGGAGGAACGAAGGATGAGCACATCTCGCCTGCGTGGAATCGTCTGTCTATTCGTACTCATTGCCGCACGGGGCTGGGCGCAACAGGGGGAAGGATACGGCGACCTGATGACGCCGCAGGTTCATTCCGACAAACTCAGTTCGCCCGAGAACATGCGGACCTACGTGGTTGAGGGAAAACTGCGCCTGAGCTTGCGCGACGCCGTCGTACTGACCCTCGAAAACAACAGCTTTGTGCGCGTGCAGGAGACGCAGGTGGAATTCTCGAAGTTCGCCCTGCTGGGGACGCATGCCCCTTTCGATCCCCTCGTGACCAGTTCCTATAACGTGACCAGCACCAAGACGCCTCCGTTCTCTACCCTGCAGGGAACGGGCGGCACGCTAACCACACAAAATACGTCACAGTTTGCCCAATTCAATTATTCCCAGACGTTCGAGAGCGGGACCAACGTGCAAGCCGGACTAACCAGTAACAACAATTTCACGAATAACTCGTTTAACATTTTCAATCCTTACATCAGTTCTGCGCTGAATTTTCAGGTGACCCAACCTTTGTTGCGCAATGGCTGGTTCTTTGCGAACCGGGCGCCGCTGCTCATCGCTCGCCGCAACCTCCAACAATCACGCGCGCAATTTGCCGCGGAAGTGAACAACAACATCTTGCAGGCGGTGGAGCAATATTGGGCCGTCGTGGAAGCCAAGGGAAATCTTGACGTGGCTCGGTCGTCCATGGACGCCGCCGAGGCCACGTATAAGCGCGACAAACGGGCGCTCGAATTGGGAGCCTTGCCGCCGCTCGATATCTACCGCTCGGAATCGCAAGTTGCGTCACGGCGCGTGCAAGTGATCCAAAGTGAATATGCGGTGAAGCAGGCCGAGGACGCATTGCGCCTGACGATTGGCGCGAATCAAGATCCCTATTTTCAGGCTCTCGATCTCGAACTCACCGAGAAAGCCGAGCCCGAGGGGGAGATGCGCACCGTCGATGCCGCCACAGCTTTGCAGTTGGCCCTCACGAAGCGTCCGGAGTTTGACGCGACCCGGGCCGCGCTGGCCAACGACGAAACGCGAATTCGCCTCGCGCACAACCACCTGTTGCCGGAACTCGATCTGTTGGGACTCTACGCCAGCAATGGCCTGGGTGGCACGCAGTTCACCGGTACCGGCCAGAGGGTCACGAGTTCGTCGATCAACCAGCTTTTCGGATTTGGTTATCCTACGTACGAGGCGCAGTTGTCGTTGAGCCTTCCGCTGAAGAATCGCGCAGCCAAAGCTGAGATGGGAACCGCATTGGTTTCGCGGCGCAATGATCTATACAACGAGCGGCAGTTGCGTGAGCAGGTCGCACTCGATGTCAGCAATGCGGTCCATCAGCTCGAGCAGGCAAAGCTCAGCATTGTGGCGGGCAAAGAAGCGCTGGACCTCGCCAGGAAGACCATGGCCGCGGAGCAGCGCAAATATGAGCTGGGCTCGGGAACGATCTTCCTCGTGCTCGAGGCGCAGACCGAAGTCGCAGACTCCGAGCAAAGCCTGCTGCAGGCCGAAGTCGGATACCAGTTGGCCGTAGCCGGCGTCGATCGCGCCACCGGAGAGCTGCTTGAGCCATATCACCTGCAAATCGCAGACCTGACGAAGTAATCCGGGAGGGTGGCGAGCCAAACGGGCCGCGGGGTCTGGCTGTGAAGCCCAGAATCTTCCCTGCGGCGTTCATCCCTGCTAAGCTTTCCTCATGCGCGTGCGAAAGTGGCGGAATTGGCAGACGCACCAGACTTAGGATCTGGCGGGTAAAACCGTGGGGGTTCGAGTCCCCCCTTTCGCACCAACCTGGACCTCATCCCATCCGGTTACAACAGTTACCAAGCGCGTCAATTGTTTTCGAGCCGCGGGTGTATGATGGATGCAGTGGACAACCTCCAACGAAGTCTCTTCAAGACACGGCTCGTACTCATAGCCGTTTTCCTCGTTCTGATTGGCATAGCCCTGGGTCTGCACAGATTGATCCGATAAGAGCGCCAATCAGGGTGCGGAAGTTTTGTAGAATCGCCAGATCACTCATTGGCCAATGCGGCTCGACGGACTAAGCAGGCGGGACGAAGTCTTGGGTCGCCATGCATTTTCCGCAGGGTTCAAAAGGCCCTGACGCCGCAAGGACGAACCGTGGCAAATCTGTACACCACGAGGTGACCCTTCATGTACGCGGTACGCCTGATTCTCTGGACGGCAACTATGGCGTATACCGGATTCCTTCTGACCGGCCAGGGGCTCCGAACTTTTAATAGCCTCTCCATTACGGAGGCATGCCTTGGAGCCTTGGAGGGATGCCTGCTTGCGATCATGTTCATTCTCCGCGAGAGGCGGCGACGGAGACCTGCGTTAGTTACCTATTCCACCGCACAACTCTTCCCCAACTGGGGCACATCCGACGAAAGCCGCGGATCACCTCCGAAGCCCAAGCGTTGATTCCAAATGTTGATTCCAGATAAGGAAGGCTGAGTGCGGGCAGCTCTTGATGAATCCCCTCCGGGTAAGCGAAATCTCTCGTTGCCGTTATTCGCCTTTACACTGATCAACCAGCGGTCAACCAGCGGTCAAAACGCTGTAACGCTTTGTTCTCGACAGTTGTCGACGTGCAGATCAAGATGCAAGGCACCTTTCGCGCCATATCAACGCCGCCTCAACAGTTGCTTAGTTAGGTCGACAGAATATGTGCCTCACTCATTGGTTTGTCCAATTACGGCCGGTATTGTCCACAAACGAACGCCTGCCTCCGATCTGGATCGCTTAAGTTCTTGCCTTTCAGCGTCCTGAAGTCACAATTCGAGGAATCATTGTTGCTCTGGACTCATCCTCGTAGAGGTGTCCTTTGCTTACTTTCTGGCAAGACGTCAGATTTGCCGCGCGGATGCTTGGAAAAAACCCGGGATTCACGCTCGTCGCAGTCCTCACCCTGGCGCTCGGCATTGGTGCGAATACCGCGATATTCTCGGTCCTCAATTCGGTGCTGATCCGGAGTCTGCCTGTCAAAGAACCTCAGCAGCTCGTCTTTCTCACCAATCCAGACAACCAGGGCATGGAACAAGGTTTTGCCGACGGAAACCGCGACTTTCTTACCTACACCGAGTTTCAGGAGTTGTCGAAAAACAACGACGTTCTGTCCGGTTTGGCTGCTTCGGCGAGTGAGGGACCGAAGCTCAGCGTCGGAATTGAGAACCAAGGGCAGATCTCCGAGGGCGCCCCTGTCCAGATCGGTCTCGTAAGCGGATCGTACTTTTCCGTCTTGGGGGTAGATCCCGTTCTTGGTCGCCTGTTCAATACCGAAGTTGATGCAGTGCGCGACTCCAGTCCTGTCGCGGTGGTCAGCTACCGTTTCTGGCAGGACCAACTCGACGGAAATCGCGCGGCGCTTGGACGCAAAATACGGGTACGCGGCACATGGTTTGACGTCATTGGCGTGACGCCTCCTACGTTTAGCGGAGAGACGGTTGGACTTTCAACCGATGTGTGGGTTCCGCTGAGCATGCAATCTGAGATTTATCCCGGCCGCGATTACCTCTCATTGGAGACCAAGCCGTTTCACAAAGTCGAGTGGCTGCAAGCCATCGGACGCCTGAAGCAAGGGGTGGGAATCGACCGCGCAAACGCGAACCTCAATGCGGTTTTCCAGCAGATGCTGCAGTCTCAAACCGATCAGATGTCTGCCGAGGAGCGTCGCACATTTTTGAATCAGCACCTGGCCGTCGTCGAAGGCAGCCGCGGGGCCTCGACATTGCGTGGAGATTTCACCAAACCGCTGCAGATTCTGATGGCGATTGTCGGCCTGATTCTCCTGATCGCGTGCGCCAACGTGGCCAACATTTTGTTGGTTCGCTCCGTCGCGAGACAAAAAGAACTAGCCGTCCGAGTCACCATGGGGGCCGGAGCCTGGAGGTTGATCCGTCAGTTGCTGACGGAAAGCATTCTTCTCGCCACGATCGGTGCCGCTTTTGGCCTTCTTCTTGCACGGTGGGCAGATGCGGCTCTGGTTCGATTGGTCTCCGGCGGAACCGATCTGATCCCGCTCGACGTGCATCTGGATTCCAGAGTACTCATGTTCACACTGTCCGTTGCCGTCTTGACTGGAATCTTGTTCGGTCTCGCGCCCGCGTTGCGTGCCGCTCGCTTGGACCTCAACCCAATTCTAAAAGGAACATCGCGCGGCATCACTGGTGGAGGTTCGCAACCAGGGCGAGTGCCGGTTGCAAAGGTTCTCGTTGTCGTGCAGGTCGCCTTGTCGTTAATGCTCCTGGTTATGGCCGGTCAGTTTCTCCGCAGCTTTAAGAATCTGGCGAGCGTGCAGGTCGGCTACGACAATAATCACCTGTTGTATTTCAGCGTCAGCCCGCTCTCCTATGGCTACAAGCGGCCGGAGATCAATCAACTTTTCCAAAAGATCATCGATCGTTTGAATGCGCTTCCTGGCATACGCGGAACGACCTTGATGGGCAACGGTTTATTCGGGGGAGGAGATTCCAACTCTGATATATCGGTCGAAGGAGGCAAACCCGCCACCGCCGGACCGCAAGACTCGCACTGGGACATGGTTGGGCCAAATTACTTCTCAACGGCGGGGATTCCGATACTCGACGGACGCGAAATTGGACCGCAAGACAGCGGACGAAGCCAACGCGTTGGGTTGATCAATCAGACAGCTGCTCATTATTTCTTCGGCGATGCTAATCCAATTGGAAAACGCATTGCGGTAAAGACGACGCTAGGTCCGTCAGACTTTGTTGTCATCGGCGTCGTGGCGGATTCCAAACACGGCAGCGTCCGGGAGAAGCCACAGCGGCGGTTCTACGTTCCGTTTTTCAATCCCATTGGTGAAGCAAACTCCGCTAGTTTCCTGGTCCGCACATCTGCGGATCCAGCCTTCGCAGCATCGACGATCCGCGCCGCTGTGAAACAGATGACCGGGAATTTGCCGCCGATAGACATTCAAACCATGAATCAGCGCATCTCTCAATCACTGACCAGCGATCGCACAATAACCGAACTCTCCGGAGTTTTCGGTCCTCTTGCGATGATTCTGGTTTGTATCGGGCTTTACGGTGTCATGTCCTATGCGGTCACCGGCCGCACCGGCGAAATCGGAATTCGCATGGCGCTTGGGGCCCAGCGCAAGAGCGTTCTTTGGCTCATCCTGCGCGAGTCCCTGTTGCTGATTGTGATAGGCGTGGCAGTCGGAGTGCCCGCGATCTTTGCGGCGAGCCAGTGGATCGCGAGTTTGCTGT
>Ga0070733_10003892_pt1 | contig 10091 bp, 6 predicted proteins | sample Coa_R1_9_FD_66450 | JGI IMG/M metagenome (GOLD analysis project Ga0070733, IMG submission 66450) | Surface soil microbial communities from Centralia Pennsylvania, which are recovering from an underground coalmine fire - Coalmine... | ecosystem: Environmental > Terrestrial > Soil > Unclassified ... | reverse complement strand
TACCTCCCAGGTTGATATTCTGGTCGTCGAAAGACTGCAGCGCAACGGTCGGGCTGGTCGAGCCGCTAATGTTCAGGAAGGTGATGGTGACGGTATCACCGGCCTGCACAAGCGGCAGCTTGGGCGATAGGCTCAGATTGGCCGTGAAGATGACGTGCTGACCTGAGACCTGGATGTAGTAGATGGTGTTGCTGCCCTGCTGCACCGGAGAAATGCGTAAGACTTTGGCCGTCACTGTTTGCTGCGTGCCGCCTGTGGGCGATGCGGCCCCGCAGGAATTGGGGATGCCCTGCTGCGCAAGCCATACTTTGTAGTCGTTGAGGGCCGCCGGTAGGTTAGCTTCAAACTGCACGTTGCCGCCATTTAGCGCCCTGGCGTCGATAATGCCCGCATCCTGGAAGATACCATTGCTACTGTAGATGGCTACCCAGGTGGGGACACTACAAATCTGGTAGAGTTGGAAACTGTCCACATTATAGTGCAGGATGTTGGCGCGCGTCGAGGCAAAGGTGTTTTGCACATTACCGCCAATGCCCAATCCTGCCGCGGCTGTATAGAAAACTGCCTGATTCTTGTGTGTGTCGAAAAGGAACACGCCTGTGCTGGAGTTGTCGCTGCCTGTGTTGGAGGTCATGGGAACGAGCCAGACGGGTTGATCAGCATTGTTGTAGACCAGTTGCGGATCAGAGGCGGGCTGCTGTTGCCCCGCGCCCGATGGGTTGAACCAGGGGGCGGCATGGTACAGACCCCACCAGGTCAGGTACTGGTTAACGGTGTCGGATGGCATGACGCGATCAACCCAGGTGGGTACGTTCTGTGGGTCGTATTCGGTGATGACTCCGGTGTGCGCATCTACTATCAGTACTTTGCTGAGTACATCACCGGTATAGCCGCGCGTTGGCTGCATCAGCGAAATGGTCCAGTAAGGATGGAAGCTGTCATCAAGCTCTATTGTAGGGTCTACAAGCCTGCCATTAGTGTAGCCGCTCAGGTAGACGTGACGCAGCAGGTCCTGGTTGAAAATGGCTCCCGGCAAGTAGGCGAGGGAGTCTCCCTTGCCGACATGCAACTGCGGCGAAGCCTGCGGGTTCTCGGCATCGACCACTACGAAGCCAGGCGTCGAAGAGTTGGCGAGATTGATAAAGATGTTGTTATAACTTAGTGGAGCGACATAGTACAGGTGATGATTGATTGATTGCAACGTGTAACTAGCGGGGTCGATATTATAGGATGATCCGAGGTTCTGACCGTTAGAGCCAAGCACCTGCTGCCCTTTGAAGTTGGCAACAGCGGAGCTGACCAGCACGATATGGTTGGGATCAGTTTGCACCAGGGGCGTCGATGAATTGTCGATGGTAATGTGAGGGATGGCAGCCAGCGCCTTGGCGTTGCTATCGAACCAGGTGGTGAAGATGACGATCAGACCGGCCACGACAATGGCGATGCCCACGGCAATCACAAGGCCAAAGATACCCGCCGCGACCGCTCCGCGCGAGATATTAGAAGGAAGTTGCCTGGGGCTTCGCGTGGTAGATCTGCCCTGGCTGGCGGCTGAAAGGTCTTCGAGCGTGCTCAGGGCGGGACGCGCGAAAGCAAACAGGTTGCCTATGCTGCTGATCACCAGGGGCCATAGCACCCATTGCCAGCCACCGAAGGGGCCAGTCAGCGCCGGTTCGGAGAAGTAGACGATGGCAAGGCAGAGCAGGTAGTTGAAGATGAAGTAACCGATGAACCAACGCGTGAATTTTCTTGCTATGAAGGCTTCGCGTCGTCCAAAGCCCAGTCGTCCGATAGTAAGTATGACCATGACAATAACCGCGCCAATCAGCGCCAGTAATAAGACAATCATGACAGCCTCTCCTCATTGTTCAATACAGGAATATCCTTCCCTATTGTAGTGTTGTTAGAGATAATAAGCAACACTTTTATAAAATGCGCTCCATAAGGTGAGAACGATAAGGTAAGGGAGTTCCAAAATCATGCAATTATTTGGGAAAAAATCAAGAACACAGATCGAAAAACTGCCAGATGGACAGGATCGACTTCCGCCCGGACAATACCTGACCGCTAAATGGCCTGTACTGAGCTACGAACGCACGCCTGACAAATTGCCCGCAGATTGGAAATTGAAGATCAAAGGGTTGGTGGAGAATCCTTTTGAATTGACCTGGGAAGAATTCCTGGCCCTGCCACGCACGACCATCACGACCGATATCCACTGCGTGACTACCTGGAGTCGCTACGACAATACCTGGGAAGGCGTGCATATCCGCGAAATCCTGCAGCGCGCGAAGCCGTTGCCAGAGGCGAAGTTTGTGATGGCGCATTCGTGGACGGGCTATACCACTAACCTTCCACTGGCCGACCTGGATGATGACGATGTGATTATTGCCATCAAGCACGAGGGTGAGGACCTTGAGGCCGAGCACGGCGGCCCGGTGCGCCTGGTGGTGCCGAAGTTGTACTTCTACAAGAGCGCGAAGTGGCTGGACGGCTTCGAGTTTATGGAGCGCGACCGCCCCGGCTTCTGGGAGCAGCGCGGCTATCACAATCACGCCGACCCGTGGCAGGAGGAGCGGTACTGGTAGAAAGCTACTTCTCCAGCGTACTCTTCGTAATCCTCTCGCCGTCATAGGAGATCAGGATGTGCTTGTCCTCGTAGACGGTTTCCAGGTGGACGGGGCGGCCCCACAGCGTATAGACGTGCTGGAGCGTTTTCTCAGCGTAGAGCATGTCGAGTTCCTGGCCCTCGAAGAGGTGCTTGATATAGAGCTCGCGATTGCCACGGTAGTCGCCGTTGTCAACCACCAGGTAGGGGCTGCCAAAGTTGGTCATGCTGGCAACGATGCCGTCGCGCACCTTCTCCCAGTTTTTCTCGACGATCACCCATTCATCGCCCTCTTTTTTATAAAGGTAGAGGTCAAGGTCTTTGATGAGATCTTCGTTGAGATAGTTGCGCAGGAATGAAACGTCGTTGTCCATCTCGCGCACCTCGAAAATCTTTTGTCGCCCCTGTCCGGGTTTGCGTCCCAGGCGCTCCTGTTCTTCTCTGGTGGGGTTATCCCAGCGCCGCTCGATGTCTTCGAGTACCTTGAAACCCACGTAGTATGGATTAAGGTAAGTGCGCGAGGGCGAGAGGACGCTTGAATGCAATTGGGCAAATTCAAGTGTATCGGAGTCGGAGATGAAGCCTTTGTTGCCCATTTCGCGCATGATGCGCGAGTGCCACAGGCTGGCCCAGCCTTCGTTCATGGTCTTAGTTTGCATCTGTGGCACGAAGTAGAGCATTTCCGTGCGCACGATTTCGATGATGTCGCGCTGCCAGGGTTCCAGGTGCGGCGCGTGACGCATCAGGAAGAGCAGGATGTCCTTCTCCGGTTTTTCAGGAAATCTGGGCGGCCTGCCAAGCATGCGTTCGCGTTCCTCTTCCGCCTTCTTAGCTTTTGTGTCGAGTCCCCACAGGTCATCGTATGGGCCGACCGATACGTTGGCGGGTTTTTCGTCTTTTTTCTCTGACTCATTCTCGCGAATTAAGAGGTTATAGTCTACGTGCTCCTGGATGGAGAGCACAGCATCCAGGAAACGCTCAACTTCGGCCTTGCCGTGATCGTACTCGTATTTGGCGATGCGCTCGGCATGGATGCTGACCTTGTCGATCATGTGGCGCGAGGTGTGCTGGAAGTAGGCGTTGTTCTTAAAAAAGTCTGTATGTCCGAAGACGTGCGCCGCGACAAAGGTGTTCTGGAGCAGGTCGTTCATATCCATAAGAAAGGCGTAGCTGGGATTGGTATTGACGACCATCTCGTAGATTTTGCTCAATCCGAAGTCGTATTGCATTTTTTGCCGGTGATAAGCTTTGCCATGCGTCCAGTGACTGAAGCGTCCGGGCAGGCTGTACGAGGCAAATTCGTACATGATGGTCGCGGGCACCAGCTCGAAATGCGTGGGAAATGGGTCGAGTCCGAAGTTGCGGGCCTCATCCCAGGCATGATCTATCGCATCTCGCAGACGTTCAATATCGCTATCTGCCATTAGATACTCCTTTGCCGACACGGAGATCCATCGCTGCGCACAGGATGACAGGTCCGACTAGCGCGCGGGGACGGTTTCGCGCAGCGCGAAGAACTTCCTCAGCGCGGGATAGACCTCTTTTTTGTCAGAGATGGTGACAGAGGTGAATTTCTTGTCGTTGATCTTGTTATAGGCGGACATCAGTGTGCTGGGTGAGCGATAATGCCCCTCGCGAATTTCTCCGTAGCCAAAGATGTTGCAGAGTTCCATCAGTTTGGTGACCAGTTGCACGCAGCGGTCGTTGTCCCAGGGCAAGTTATCACCGTCGGAGAAATGGAACGGGTAGATGTTCCAGTCGTCCGGGTTAAAGCGTTCGTGAATGATTTGCAGGGCCAGTTCATAGGCCGACGAGACCTGCGTGCCGCCGCTTTCCCCTTTATGGAAGAACTCTTCTTCGGTGACTTCTTTGGCCTCGGTATGGTGGCTAATGAAGACGATCTGCACATTGTTGTACCTGGTGCGCAGGAAACGCACCATCCAGAAGTAGAAGCTGCGCGCGATGTATTTTTCAAATTCACCCATTGAACCACTGACGTCCATCATGGCTATTACTACCGCGTTGGATTGATAGCGGATGGTTGGCTCCCACACTTTGAAGCGCAGGTCATCGGACTTGATGTCTTTGAATCTGGCATCGCCTTTGGCGGCGTTGCGCTTCATGTTTTCCATGATGGTGCGCTTCTTGTCCAGGTTGGTAAGCGGGCCTTTTTTGCGCACATCGGTGAAGCGCACAGCATCGGTCTGGAGCTCTTGCTGGCGTTTCTGTTCCAGGTTGGGCAGGCCGAGGTCCTCGAAGATCATGGCGGCCAGTTCATCCATGGTGATTTCGGCTTCATAATAGTCGTAACCGGCTTCCTGGCCGGCATCACCTTTCTTGCCTTTGCCGGGGCGCGGCTCCTGGGCAATGACATCGCCGACTTTGCTTTTGCCGTTGCCCTGGCCCGCGTGCTGCTGGCGGCCTGGGTCGTAGCGGAAGCGGTACTCATCCAGAGAACGGATGGGAACGCGCACCATTTTCTTGCCATCAGAGAGGATGATGCTTTCTTCGCTAACGATGTCGCCGAGGTTTTTCTTGATGGCCTCGCGGATTTTCTCTTTGTGACGTTCCTGGTCTACCTGTCCTTTGCGATGCAATGACCAATCATGTTGTGAGACAGACATGGAGAATACTCCTTATTTCGCCAATTCGCCGGGGTGACTCTCGCGGTCGCCCTGGCTGCCTCTAGCGGTTCAGCAAACTACCTGTATAGCGTAAAATTTCGTTGGCGCATACATGGCAGTACCCATGCTCTGTCATGAGGCGGTTAACCACATCGTTGATTTTGCGTAGTTGCTCTTTATCGGGAGTGCGCGCGGAAGTGGTAATTTTCACAACGTCGCGCAGGTCGGCGAAGAGTTTCTTCTCAATAGCCTCCTTCAAGCGTTCGTGACTGGTGTAATCAAAAGTCATGCCTTTACGCGCCAATGACGAGATGCGGATAAGAATCTCCTCGCGGAAAGACTTCTTGGAGTTTTCAGTGATGCCAATCTGCTCTTCTATGGAGCGCATCAACTGCTCATCCGGCTCCATCTCCTCTTCGGTGATGGGGTCGCGCAGGCGTGTTTTGTTACAGTAAGCCTCGACGTTGTCCAGGTAGTTATTGAGCAAGGTATGCGCCGATTCTTCGTAGGAGTAAACGAAGGCGCGCTGCACTTCTTTCTTAGCCATTTCGTCGTACTCTTTACGCGCTTCTTGAATGAAGTTCAGGTAACGTTCGCGTTCCTCGCGCGTGATGCTGGTATGTTGATCGAGTCCATCGCGCAGGGCGCGCAGGGCATCGATGGGATTGATGCAGGTGGTGTTCTGTTTGACCAGCGCGCTGGACAGGCGGTTGATGACATAGCGTGGTGAGATGCCGTCCATGCCTTCGCGCACCGCTTCATCCTGCAACTCTTTGATGTCCTTCTGCTTGAAGTCCTCGATATCCTCGCCGTCGTAAAGCTTGAGCTTCTTCATAGTGCTCATGCCCGCCTTCTTTGATGGCTCCAGTCGTGTGAGCACCGCAAAGATGCTGGCTATGCGCAGCGTGTAGGGGGCGATATGCACATTTTGCAATGCGCTTTGCTTGAGCAGCTTCTCGTATATTTTCACCTCATCAGAGGTGCGCAGATTATATGGTACTTTGACGAGGATAATGCGATCCTGCAGGGCTTCCGACTTCTTATTGCCCACGAATGCCTGGTATTCGTGTTCGTTGGTATGGCTGACGACCACTTCATCGGCATAGATCATACTGAAGCGCCCGGTCTTAATGTTCTGTTCCTGGCTGAGTGTGAGCAGCACGTACAGGAATTTCTCATCCGTCTTAAGCATCTCGACGAACTCCATAATACCGCGATTGGCGATGTTGAGTTCGCCGTCGAAACGATAGGCGCGGGGATCGCTTTCAACGCCAACTTCACCGATGGTAGAGAGGTCGATGCCTCCGACTAACTCACTGATATCCTGGCTTTTGGGGTCGGACGGTGTGAATGTGCCAACGCCCACGCGATATTTTTCGCTAAATGCTATGCGTTTGACGGGGACATCCTCGATGTGGCCTCGGTAATGTGTGTCTATCATGTAACGGCAATGAGGACAGAGGTCGCCCTCGATGTAGAGGCCAAATTCGGTTTCGACATCGGCGCGCAGATCATAGGGGATGAGGTGCAGCGGTTCCTCGTGCATGGGACAATCTTTGATGGCGTAGACCGCGCCTGCATCGATGCGGCTATAGGCCTCCAGCCCGCGTTTGATCAGGTAGACAATGGATGATTTACCGCCGCCGACAGGACCCATCAACAAGAGGATGCGTTTGCGTACTTCCAGGCGCTGCGCGGCTGAGTGGAAGTACTCGACGATTTGCTGCAATGGTTTCTCGATGCCGAAGATTTCCTGGCTGAAGAAGTTGTAGTTAGGCTCTCCGTTGCGGACGCTCTCGATACCTGCGTCCATAATCATATGATAAATGCGCTCGTGTGATAGACGCGCCACTTCATGTTTCTTGCTAGCAATCTCAAAGTACTGGGCAAACGTACCTTCCCACTGCAAATCCCGTTCACGATCCCTGTATTCCTCTAACCGCTTCACCAGGTCCATAAGTCACCCTCTCTGTTCTATGCTGTTAGGACGACGCTACAATCACTAACTGCTATAGGGGCGCGATTGATGGCGTCCCACTAAGGCAACCGGGTACATATCGTAAAGACGATAGATCATTTCTCGAATATGCATCATTATTGATTTCAAAAGGGCTGGTTTCTTGCTCGACACAGCGAGTTAGAGAACCCAGCCCTTTCTTTACTGATGCTACATGGAAATTGAACCGCTCGACAAGTCGAGTTAGAGAACCAGCCCTTTCGTTTTCAAGTCTTGACGGGAGGTAAGCTCCTTGCTGTATTATTCTCAATTTCGGTCCCATTTTCCATTCCAGGCGGGAGATGAAACCTACGAGATTCTGCCATATCTATGGCTTGTAATCGTAGCATACAGTACATACAGGTCGGTGTCAAGGGTAAAAAAAGCGCATTCGCGCGGCTTTCACATCTCCTTCACATGCCCATCGAGGAAAGAAGAGTGTTTTCGCCTGCAAGTCATTAACTCTGCCTGCGACGGCAATGACAAACGATCTAATTGGATGATGCGACGAAAGTAATAGCTGTTCCATGTGCTATACCTAATGTTTTAGCGGCATTGCCATTGCGTACCGCGATGCCGACATAGCCGGAGCTATCCCCAAAGATAAATGGTTGTCCATCTTCGGGTCCAGCGGCGAAGAAGCGCCTGCGCTGGTCTACTCTCTTGCCCTGCGCCGGGAAGGTGATCTGCGCCTGGGGAAGATCAAATAGATCGGGAACCATAGCCAGCGGAATTGAGGTGATGAGATTGCCAAAGTTGTCAATATGGATAATGCGCGCCTCAATCGCATCGCCATGCCGCACCGGCTGGCCGATTTCCAGGCGTTTGAGGGCGGCCGGGTCTATGGCGATACCCAGGTCGAGCAAGATGGCGGCTGCGCCGCGCGCCAGGTATGCCCCGGCAGGCGCGAAGATGTCGCGGCCATGAAAAGTTGCGCTGACCTGTTGCAGGTGGTAGGCCGGATTCGACAGCAGGGCGGCAGCATGCGCGGGCTGTTCCGCGAGTACATAGCTGAATAATCCATTGTCCGGGCCAACGAAGAACCACTCTCCGGCATGGAGGGCGATAGCCCCACGCGTGCTGCCGACGCCGGGGTCTACTACGCAGACAAATACAGTGTTGGCGGGGAAATAGCGGTAGGCGGCAGCGAGAATCCACGCGCCTGAGGCAATCTGCTGTGGTGGAACGGAGTGGGTGATATCAATGATATGCGCATCGGGAGCAATGCCGGCGATAACGCCTTTCATAACGCCGACATCCCCGTCACCCACGCCAAAGTCGGTCATTAAAGCAATCACAGGGTGTATGGTGGTGTGTGTCATATTGTTGTGTAAGTCCCTAGACCTTTCCAGGTGTTGTAACACCGTTTGATTGAGTTTTCACGTTCATTATAGATGATAGAGATGATTGTCAATAGCTCATGAAAAACTATTCTTCAGATACCATTGTATGCTATACTAGCGCAGTCAGAAACTATGAGCGGTTACGACAAGGAGCGCGAAATGAATGTAAATAGTGGTGGACCTCATATTCTTCTATTTGAGCGGGATCAACAACTCACCGGACTGCTCTTGAGTGAGTTTCAACTTGCCGGTTATGAATGCCATGCTGCCCGCACGGCGGTAGAAGTATTCGATGCCATAGCGCGCTATCCAATCCGGCTGGTGCTTGTGAACCTGGCGCAGGCCGCAGCGAACCGGCGGGAGTTCTGGGTCGCGCTGGATGCGCAGAGGCGAGGGCGCGGCGTCCAGGTATTTACATTCCGCTGCATGAACCTGGCGGGCTACGGCCCGGATGACCCGGAAGAGCGTTCGCGCGCTGTCTTGACGGATATGGAAGTAGATGGCATGCTCGGCGTAATGAACCTTGTAGACGCGGTGCGCGCTCGTATCCCTGGGGCGACAACAGGTTCTTTCTCACGTTTGAATGCTCAGTCAGCCGCCAACGGGCAGGACGCTCCCAGGCTTGAGAGTTCAGGTCGCCCCAACCGGCCAGCCGAGATGGATGCGCGTGCAGCGCAGCTGATGGGGCAGTCAACAGCTCCCCTGTCGGCATTAATGACATCGAATCCCGCCGCGTCCGCCGCTCCCATTAGCCAGCCAGAGCCGGGCGTTGCTCCCAGGACGCCGACGTTTACGGACAAGATTCGCGCCGTGATCTATCCTGGCAATCGCAGCTATTCGCCTGCGCCTGAGACAAATTGGGCGCCGCATGCCGCACCGCCTGCTCCGCCCGCGCCCCGTTCTGTGAGCAGCCCGGATGCCGCGATCAGCCCACAGAGCGATCTCAATGCCGGCGATACAGGCCGCGCAACGAACCTTCCAACGGAAGTGTCGGGCCTGGAACAACTTTCGCGCATGGTGCGTGAGGGTCCTCCGACCTGGGCGGAGGATAAGTCCCCGACAAATGCGCGCATGGTGGCGCAGCCTGCCACAGCGCCTGCTCCAGCTCAAGAACCGGAGGCGTCCTATAAAGGGCCACAGACTGACCAGGTAGTGATGCGCGATGCTGTGGTGGAGAATATGCCTGCGCAGCCTGCTGAGCCGAAGTCGATCGCTGATCTACCGCTGCGAGCGTCACCCATCGAAGATGTACCTCTCGAGCGAATGTCGGAGAGGCGCGCTGTGCCAACAGAGATGCCGCCGCCTGAGGTAAGTCCAGCGACGGCATTTAAGACGACTATGCCGCCAACGCCGACACGTCGAAGTTGTTGAGGAAATTGAGGCGGGAGATACAGGCAAAAGGCAGGAAACGATTGAGACGGAGCAGGAAGTAGGGACTCGATTTATCGCGTCCGAGGAGAGGCTGCGCAGACGCGCGGACCCCCCGGCGACATCTGAGGATGTGCTCTTAAATATTGTGC
>Ga0070733_10003890_pt1 | contig 10096 bp, 7 predicted proteins | sample Coa_R1_9_FD_66450 | JGI IMG/M metagenome (GOLD analysis project Ga0070733, IMG submission 66450) | Surface soil microbial communities from Centralia Pennsylvania, which are recovering from an underground coalmine fire - Coalmine... | ecosystem: Environmental > Terrestrial > Soil > Unclassified ... | reverse complement strand
TTCGAACGATAGAAATCGAGAGTCAGCAGAGCCAGCGCCAGCCCAAGGAGGGTGCTCCCGGAATCGCCCAGGAACGTTAAAGTTTTTGCTCCAGGAAAATTGAAGATCAAAAAACCGGCACAGGCGCCCGCGAGAATGCAGGCAAGGTCTTTGAGGGAACTGCCGGCGCGGGCAGGCTGCAGGAGAAAGGCGAGCGCGGCAATTCCGGCGACCCCGGCCGCGAGCCCGTCTGCACCGTCGAGCAAATTCCACGCGTTCGCGAACAGGACAACGAGCAGGCTTGTTGCAAGAAGGCTCAAAATTGCGTTTCCTACAGGAACGCCGAATCCCGCGCGCCAGAGAAACAGTCCCGAAAGGACTTGAGCTCCCAGGCGGATGAGCGGCGGGAGTCCGTGAACGTCGTCAATCAGTCCCACGAGCCACAGAAGAGCGAAGGCGGCGAGGACCGGCCACTGTTTGAACAGAATGAGTCTGACGGCTAGAATGCCCGCGCCGATGGCGATGGCAATTGCAATTCCGCCGAGGCGAGGAATGGGACGGGTGTGAATCTTCAGCGGACCAGGATGGTCCAGGATTCCGAAACGCCGGCACACGAGGCTCACAGATGGGACTAGGATGATCGTAACAGCCAGAGCGATTATGGCTGCCTCGGCGTCTTTCGCGGTCACGGCAGCACCGAATGAACGAGTCGGCGGACGTGTCCCAACCGAATCCGCCGCGCTTTCCTCGCGAGGCCCCGCACTCCTGCCTGCTGAAACGCGTGTTGCACGTCGCGCATGTAGAGCCGAAGAAGCCCGGGCGAAATCTCTCGGTAGAAGAGGCGCGCGTAAGAGCCGTCAGCGATTTGCTCAGAAAGGCCGCGAAATCTGTCCAGGACGATCGAAGCCTGGTTGCTCGAGGGGATCGCACCGAATCCGCTGTCCGCGAGAAGCACAGCTCTGACTTCGATGCGCACGAGCTCGCCGTTCTGAGCGAATCCCGCGACGACAATGAGGCCTTCGCGCTCGGCATCCGACGCGACGAAGCCGGAAACGATGCTGCCCAGTCCGTAGAAACAGAACGCCGGATACTTTTTGCCGCTAGAGAGCGCTTTGGCGCCGCTGATTCGGTGCGAGTGCGACGCGGCGACGACATCGAACCCGGCATGCGCGAGAGAGTCCATCAGTTCCGTCTCTTCCGGAGCTGGATAGCTCGCGCGTAGGCACCCCGCATGGAGCAGAGCGACGCAGAAATTCGCGTCCCGTTCTTTCATGGCTCGGACCGCTTGGTGAGCGCGCTGCAGGTTCGCGGGTTCGACTCCTGCGCGCGTGCGCTTCGATGGATTTGCGGTAGCGCGGGCCGAGGCCCAGAATCCGACGCGAATCTGGCTGGGGCCTTGCCATACGAAGGTCTCGGGCGCGTCTTCGAGGGTGCTTCCGGCGCCGAGCGGCGTGAATCCGCGACTCGCAATTGCTTGCCGCGTGCCTTCGATGCCTGCAGCGCCGAAGTCATACGCATGATTGTTCGCAATTCCGACGATGCTTCCGCGAACGGTGGAAAAGTAATCGAGGCAATCCGAAGAAGCGGACACGATGTCGCCCAGTCCGTTGAGAGGGCGAGGCTCCAGGCCGACCGGGTCTAGAGTGCATTCGCAATTGAAGAAGGAAATCGCGACATCTTCAAAATGGGCGGCGAGGCCTTGCGCCATTTCGCGCCAACAATCAGGATTGTCAAGTCGGGGATTTTCGCCAGCGAGCTTCCATGCAGGCAGGAAATCGCCGATGACGGCGACGCGAGCAGCAACCGGTGGACCGCTCGCCGCTTCCCAGAGAGTCACGGAGGCGGTTCTATCGGACGAATTCACGCGACAGCCCTCGACATCACCCAATTCCAAACGCGCCGCCTCAGCGGATGAATCCACATCGGTACGATCATCGTGAGCAGCACGGCGCCGAGTTCGAGCACAACGCGACCGGAAAACCATGAATCCGCCCGTCCGGCGCGGAAGAAGGGAAAGAAGACGACCGTGACTGCCGCGCTCGCAATGAGGATTCCTGAGCTTGCCGGGGGGACGAGCGCTCGGAAGGACACCCGGTTTTCGATATGGTATGCGGCCAGAATGACGGCATAGCCGGCGGCGAGAGACGCCACGGACGCCGCGACCACGGCTGTTCCCCCAAACATTTTTCCGCACGCGAGGCCGATGCTGGCGTTAAGGATCGCGGTAAGCAGGCATCCAACGGAGACCCAGCGCAGCGCTCCCGTTCCGAGGTCAACAACATAGGCCGGATTGCTGAGCACGTTGACCAGCCAACCTGCCGCGAGCAAGGCGACGAACTCGACGAAGATCGGTTCATATCTGCCCAGCCAAATCGCGGAAACAATTGGGCTCACGACGACCAGAAACACGAACGCCGGAACGGCGAGATAGAAGACCAGTCGGTACGACCTGTCGTATACGTCGGGAACCGCGGCGGGATCGGTTTCTTGCAGACCGGAAACTGTTGGCACCAGGACCTGGTTGGCCTGCGCGATCAACTCTCTCCAGGTAACGACCCATCGGGCGGCCATGTCGTACAGTCCGGTCATGCCGGGACCTCCGAACTTCGTCAGCAACGCCTTGGTGACAGGTTCGCGAATCGCCTGGCTGGCGGTGATCAACTGGAAGTGTGCTCCGTAACGGGCCATTTCGCGAAACAGCAACCGATTCCATTTCCGCGGAAGGAGAGGGAAGTGCGCGACGCGGCGCTTTAGGAGAATCCAGAGCGTGAAGAAGCAAGCCGCCGCTTGCGCGAGCTGCGCGTATCCGAGCCCGAGGAGCCCACGCGTAGGCACCCATGCGAACGCGAGCAACAGGTACAGCACCGATCCACTGAGGTCGACGTAATTGCACTCCGAGATCAGCTCGTGGCCCGCGAGCCCGGCCTGCAGAACGCTGGCTGTCGCGTTCATCCAAAGTGATGCAACCGCGTATGGCAGGATGGCGTCTGCCGCAGCCAGGTTCGCGCGCGGCAAGACCAGCGCGAGTGCCCACTTCGCAGCGGGATAGAGCGCGACCAGGATGACCCCCAGCGTTGCCCCCAGAAAAATCTCAGCCGTCTGCACCAGCGCCGATACGTCCGAGGTCGCCTCTCGCGCAACGTACTTTGCAACGAATTTGACGATGCTCGTCGAGAAGCCCTGATTCGCGAGCGCGACGACGGAGGTGGTTGCCAGGACGAGCGACCAGATGCCGAGACCGTCCAAGCCAATGGAACGAACCAGGAAGCGATACAGGACAAACAATATCGCCGCGTTGCAGGCGATCTGGAAGGACGTCGTGAGCGCGTTAAGAAGAATTTGGCGGCGCTTCATCATTCAGTCCGCTGGAACTCGGCTCCGCCGCGGATCAACTCTCTCCGGCACGACCCGCTCGGGTTCCCAAAGTCCCGATGTGCGGCCCACCACACACTTTAGGGTTCCCAAAATGGCCGCGAAATTCACGATGCAGAAAGACATCGGCAGTGAAGCTAGACGGCTGCGGTTCCTCTCGTGCGCGACGAGCCCGGCAATGGCGAGCGAATAAAACGAGGACTGCACCGCCAGTGCAATTTGAAAAAACGGCTGGCCCAACAGAGAAATGTTGGCCGCGAACAGCGCCAGCAGGAAATAGGGGACGAGCCAACGCAACAGCTTGTGGGACCAAAGCGCCGCGGCAAGCCGGGGATGGCGCCTCGGGTTCAGCAAATCCCGATTTTGGAGTAGGGCGCGAAAATCCTTACTGATCACGCGAACTTTGAGGCGAAGCATGCCCATCGGTGTGCATTGGACGAGGTCCGTCAAGGGACACGCGCGAGCTTCAAAAACGTTGCACATGTGCGCGCGGGCCACGCGCAGAGGCAGTGCGAAATCATCGCCTTGATTCGGTTCGAGCGCTCGCCAGAGGGAGCGCCGGATCGCGAAGAGCGAACCCGACGCGACGACGAGCAAATCGCGGTCGCTTTCTAGTTTTCGGAGCCAGGTTTCATAGCGCAGGTAAAGCCCTTCGTTTGCTGCCGTTGGCGTCGCGCCGGCATTGCGATATTGCGGCCCGCCTGTCACCAGGCCGACGCGCGGATCGTCGAAATGTTGAAGCAGGCAGTGCAGGGCGTTGCGTGGCAGGAGGCAATCGGCGTCTGTGAAAACGAGAATCGAGCCGGATGCAACAGTCACAAGGCCGTTCTGAATCGAACTTTTGCCACGCTGCTGCGGAAACGAGATCAAACCGACGCCCTGGTCCCGGAAGCGCTCGACGATCTCCTGCGTGCAATCGGAAGAACCATCGCTGCCGACGAGGATTTCGATGCGGTCACGCGGGTAATTCGCATCGAGCAAGTTCCGCAGCTTTGCTTCGATGCCCGCCTCCTCGTTGTGCGCGGGGACGATCACGCTGATGTACGGGTGAAAACCGGTCGCTGGTGCGCCGGCCGTCGGCCGTTTCGCTCGAGGGCCGCCAAACAAGTTGCACGTCAAGGCGAGCGGGTAGCCGAAATAGACCCACGCGATAACGCCAAAGCAGCTCCAGAAAAGCACCAGCATCGCAGCGTGCATGGTCATGCCGCTTCCGACGAGGCGCGCTCGATAGGTATGCTTGAGCGCAAATTCCGATAAGTGATCAATCGAATTGCTCGGCGCTCGATCACACCGACCAAATCGCGGTCGGTGAGGCAAAGCAATTCCTCTTCGCGTCGCACGTGAATCGCATCAGTCTCTGAAAACCCGCCCTCGAAAAGACCGGGATGGCAAGCGAGCTCGAAGGTTCCCGGCGGAAGACTTTCCAGAATGGATTTCCATCGCTGGCGAAGAGTGGAATGAACACGACCGTCACCCCGAATCGCGATGCGGCATCCGGGCGAGTTGAGCGCCCGAAAAACTGTGCTTTGCAAGATGCTCCGGTACATCTGAACGAGTTCGCGGCGAAGGACACCGCCTTTATACGGACCACCGAACGCGGTGCTCTTGGGCCATTCCGCGCAGCGACACGCACGGGCGCAGGAAATCCCTTCCGCTCTGAGTGCGCGTGCAAACGGTCGGGCCGCCGCGGGGTAGAGGTGCATGTGGTGATGAGAATCGGCATGCGACGGTACGAGGCCACGCTCTTTCATCCAGCGGATTTGCGCGCGAAATTCGCGTTCGATTTCTGCGGGCGCCGCCTGCCGCGTCCAAAGCCTGCGTGCCATCTCATGTGGAGGGTGAAACGTCCCACCGCCCTTGACGAGCGTTTGCACCTCGCGCGCGGGCAGAACGGGCCGTCCCTGGCAGATATTGAGGTGAACGCCGAGAGCGAGGCTCGGAAAATTACAAGCACGGGAAATCGCGTACTCTGCGGCGGGCATGTTCACCATCAGCGATGCGCTGCTGAGGAAGCCATAGCGGTGCGTCACGATGATCCCGTCGGTGATGCCGCGGCTCATTCCGAAATCGTCGGCGTTGACGATCAATCGAATCTCAGTCATCGCGCCGCACCCGGCTGACGATCAGTGGAATCTTCCCGCCAGGACCTTCCAGCGGCTCCTGCGCAAGCGCGGCGACCACCTCCATTTGTGGACCGAGCAGATCCTGCAGACTTGCGCGAATGCGCATCGTTTCCTCCAGCGCGTGACTGTTACTCGCCACTGCCCGCACCAAGACTTTTTCGCGGAGTTCGTGAATGAACTGGCAGAAGCGCAACGAGCCGGATTGCTTTAGGAGCTGATTTAACGCGCGCGGCGAAAAGACGCGGCCGTCGGGGCAATGAAGCAGATCGCTCTCACGCGTGATCGTCGGAACGATGAGAGGGAATGCCCGGCTGCAAGCGCAGCTTTTCTCGGCGAGCCAGCGGCCGCGATCGCCGATCTTGTAACGGATCAGGGGCATCGCCGAGTTGATGAAGCCAGTCCAGACGAGGCGCCCTTCGTCTCCGCCGGCCACAGGCTCGTCGTTTTCATCGAGAATCTCTAGGAATCCATAATCGGGGATCAGATGCATCTCGCCGCGCGGGCATTCCTGAATCAACCCGCAAAGCTCCGTCATGCCGTAAGAATCAAGAACGGGCGCGCGGAAGGCTTCTTCTATTTTTCTCCGAATCGAGGCATACAACGGCTCACCACTCGTGAAAACGACGCGCATTGGAATCTGTTCGCCGCGTGCGAGTGCGAAATCCGCGAGGATACCAAGGGCAGACGGAAACCCCTCCAGCACGATGCCCTTGTGCGCGCGAAGGAACTGGAGATATACGGGTGCAGTCTGTTCCGAGAGATGGAAGATGCTCATCAGAATTTGCCTCTCGGCTACGTTGTGAACCCAGAAGGGAGGTTTCGACCGCCCAACAGGCGCCACTCGCGAGCCTTGCAAGGTGAGGCGCGGAGCGCGGGAATCCACTCCGGCCCATTCACGCTGGCGCAGGAGAAAGGCCCAGTTCACGCGAGAGATTCCCTCGGTGTACGCCACCCGCAGATTGCCGCCGGTGGTCCCCGTTGTTCCAGCGCGGACGATACGAGAGTTCGGTATGACCTTTGATACGAGCTGTTCCTGGTGTTGGCGCACACTTTCGCGCTCGAGCACAGGAAGCCGGCGGAGGTCGTCAAGATCGCGGATCTGGACGTTGGGATAATGGCGGTAGAAGGGAACCGTCTCGCGGGACAGATCGAGAGTCATTTGCAGAGCGCGCATTTGAAACGCGCGAATCTGTCCGGGATCCCATCGTTCGTGTTCGCGCAAATTGCGCAAAATCTCGAACGTTTCGGGAGCGTATCTTGTCCGTGCAAGAAGCCAGCCGCGCGTGGAAGCGAGAATGTGCCGCGCCGGAGCGGGAAACCGCTCGTAGGTTGGCTGCCAACGATGAAGATTTGCGCGGACGAAAGGTTCCAGCATCGTTCAAGGCCTGTCTTCGGATTCCCGATCCCACGAACTTGCTATCTCTGCCATGAATCGTTCGAGCTTGCGAATTTCCAGGCTATTGTTGAATCGCTTGACTACTGCGGCACGACCGTTCTGCCCCATCGCTGCGGCCGCATTCGGATGATCGAGAATCCATTCGATCGAACTGGCGAGTTCGGGCGAGTTACCCGGCGCAAACAAAAGGCCCGCGCGAGTAGTGCGAAAATACGGCCGAATCGGACGAAGATCGCTTGCAATCACAGGAAGGCCGCAGGCCCAGTACTCAAATACTTTTACTGGGACATTCAGGGCGAACTTGGGGGTCGCTTGAAGCGGACAGACTCCAATTCTTGCCTGGCTCAGGGCGCGTGCCATTTCTTCATGGTCGATGCGACCCCTGATTTCAACGCTCTCTGTGAGACCCAGCTCCTGAACTCTGCCGCGGACCGCCGTTTCAGCCGACGCGCTGTCGAAATAGCCGATCAGCAGCAACCGCAACGAACGGGAGCGCGTCTTCAACAGTTGGACGGCGTTGAGCAAATCATAGGTGCCGGTGCGCTCGGAAAGGCCACCGCGGTAAACGAGATCAAAAGGCTTTTGCGCGCGCGAAGGAGGAGGAAAAAATTCAAGATTCGGAAAATTCGAAAAGACGAGCTTGCGGCTCCTGCCTGTCTGGGCAAAGCGGCGGAGCGTGAACGGGTCGGCAGCGATCACCCCGTCCAGACAAAGCGCGGCCAGCTGTTCGGCGAGTTCGACAAGTTTTCCAGAAATAGCGCGGAAGAGCTGTGGGATCGACTTGCTGGCTCGCGCCATCGACGGGAAATCCTCATACGCGTCATAAATCACACGTTTCTTGAACAGCAGCTTCAGTCCCAACGCAAGCGGCAGCAGTTCAGGATCCTGAAAATGATAAAGCTGCGCGTCAGTTTGCAGGAGCTCGCGCAGCAACGGCCAATTCCGGAGACTACGCGCAAACCGCGAGCGGCGGTGCGGGATGGAAATGGAATCGATTCCGGTGGGGAGCGCGGACGTTATTGGGCTGATGTATCGCACGCGCACTCCGTGCTGAGACAGCGGTAGGCAGATCCGATGGAGCGAGCGGCTTTTCACCTGGACGTGAGCGGTTGTGAAGTGACATAGAGTCATCGCGGATAACGTGCGCGATGCGTCCCCCACATTTCCCGGCTCGCAGGCGGCGATGGTTGCTGTTCCTCTCATTGCAGTCGTCACTTCAAACACGAACTTGTCCTGAGGATTCCGAAGGTCCGGTCCGCAGGGTATGTTCTCGGTCCTCGCGCCGGTAGGCGCGAATCACGAAGACGAGGCTCACGAACAGCCAAATCGAACGATCGGAGTTGATGTTTCCGGTAGTTACGGCCGCGACGACGCCGATGCACAGCAGTGCGGCGGCGATCATCGATAGCCTGAAGAAAGGCGAGGCGGCATCCCGCAGTTGATGGAAACTCTCCCGGATGGCGCCGGCGAAAATCGCTCCGCCGATCAGGGCGGCGGGAATACCGAGTTCACAGGCCAATTCCAGGAAAATGTCATGCGGCCATTTGTACAGACCGGGATTCGGAGACGAGTAGCGAAATCCGCCGATCCCAGCGCCAATCAGCGGATGCTGCCGCAGAAGTCTCCAGCCGTACTCGAGGAGATCTGCGCGAAAATCGAGCAATCCGCCAAAGCTCTGAGCGCTCGCCAGGGATCCCAAATATTCGAAGGACGATCCGGGAATCCTGACGAACGGGAGTGCCGCGAATCCGACGAGCGCCAGTGCTGCCGCGTCGATAATCAAGCGCTTGTGCAAAAAGAGGCTGGCCACAATCACCAGCGCGAGAGCGATGGCCGATCCGCGAGAGCCAGAGCCGATCATGGCGATCAACGGCGCGCTCAAGACGGCATACGCAAGTAACCTCTTCCTGAACGGTGATTCGGGAACGGCAGCAAACCAGATCATCGCCGCGAGGACGCAAGCCACGCGCCCAAGCCCAATCGTGTTATCGCTTGGCGTCACCAGCCGGTCGGCGCCCCCGAGCCCCGCAAGTGACCTCAGGCAAATGGCATATGCGGCGCCGCCAAAACACCACAGAAAGCGCTTCATTGCTTTGGGATCGGGAAGCACAAAAAACGGAGCCAAAATGCCGAGTGCGGTCACCGTCAGAAAGAGGCCCAGTTTGTAGAGGCCCGCTGAAAAAACGGGTGTGTAGATCAGACTCATTGCCATGATTGTGGCAAGCGCCACGAAGAGGAGATAGAGATGCGGGATCGAAGCGACCGGCTTCTTGCGCATCAGATTGAGGAGAATGCCGGCCACCAGAATCGCGCTGACCGCAAGTGTCATGTCACATGGGAGAAGAGCGGCAATGCGTTCGTCGCCTTTCAGATCACCGATTACGAGATACGCCGCAAGTGCGAATTCCGGATAGATAAGCAGCAATGCCAGTCCGCTCGCGGCGAAGGTGACTTCCGCAAATGTCGCCGAGCCCAGAGTCGCAAAGAGCAAGAAGCTGACACCTAGCGAAATTGCCATAAGGGTGGTGTTCGGAAGCGGTGTAAGCGCCGAGTCGCGCGAAAGGCCGGGCAGGTTCATTTATGCTGCCCTCGGCATAAATAGAACATCATCGACGCATCGCATGGCGCACACAGCCACGGCGCTGGTGCCGTCAGCTACGTCGAAAGCGGAGTAGCCCAGGTCGTCCATGTATCGAGCGAGTTCGGACAAGGTGCTGCCAATCAGAGGATAGGCTCGAGGAGCAATTTCGCAGATGACGGGAGGGCGGTGACGAGCGCAACGGAAATAACGTTCGAGGCCCCTCAGAACGTGAAACTCGTATCCTTCCACGTCGATTTTGATCAAGGCGACCCGGGCGATTCCTTCCTCCTCTATATAAGAGTCGAGCCGCGTGACTTGGATCTTTTGAGTCCCGGTGATTTCGACCGTGTCCTTGTAGGTTGGGACGAGCGTGTTTTGGCCCGCTTCACGCGTCAAATAGATCGTGCGCGTCCCGGCGGTTTCGCCTGCGGCGCAGGCATTCGCAAAAATGGCGTGCGCCGGATTCAATTCCGCAAGACGCCGCAGACGCGCGAAATATTTCGGCACAGGCTCGAAAGCATGGACCTGCCCGCGGATACCCACGATTCCCGCAGCGATCGCCGACAGATAACCGACGTTTGCGCCGACATCGAAGAAGACATCTCCCGGTTTCAGCAAACGCCTCATGGCGTCGGTCACGAGCGG
>Ga0070733_10003889_pt1 | contig 10099 bp, 9 predicted proteins | sample Coa_R1_9_FD_66450 | JGI IMG/M metagenome (GOLD analysis project Ga0070733, IMG submission 66450) | Surface soil microbial communities from Centralia Pennsylvania, which are recovering from an underground coalmine fire - Coalmine... | ecosystem: Environmental > Terrestrial > Soil > Unclassified ... | reverse complement strand
TCGCCGGAATTGCCTGGGTTATGCAATACGCGAGTTGTTCATCGGCACGACCAGCTCCGATGGAAAATTTCACGACCTCGTGCTCCACACGCCCGATCAAGGGCAAACCGCGACATACTGCTCGTCAGTCGACCCATGGCATGAGACCTCAGACCTCGAAGAACGCGCCGGAGACCAGGTAGGCTTCGACCTTTTCTACACAAGCGGCTACACGAGAGGTTTGCCTGCGATGATTCCCATCGCTATGCTGTATGCCACTCCGGAAGACTCCGTTGCGGAAATAGCGTACATCGAGAAACGTGGCTATCCGATCTCGTACATCGAGATGGGCGAAGAACCCGACGGCCACTACACACCCCCCGAAGACTACGCCGCGCTATACGTCCAATGGGCCACGGCTCTGCACAAGCTCGATCCCAAGCTTCGGCTTGGCGGCCCGATTTTCACAGGCGTCAATAAAGACATCGAAACTTGGCCCGACGCGCAGGGTCGCACGTCATGGACCGCGCGGTTTATCGATTACTTGAAGGCGCACGGGCGGCTCGCCGACCTTAGTTTCTTTTCCTTTGAGCACTACCCGATGGACCCTTGCAAAATTCAATGGAGCAATCTTTACGACGAACCCAGCCTCGTAACCCATATGCTGGATATTTGGCACCAGGACGGCGTGCCTACGAACGTTCCGATGTTCATCACCGAATCGAATATCGCCTGGCAATCGGAGGAAGCCTTCATTAACGTCTGGGGCGCTTTATGGCTGGCCGACTATGTGGGTTCATTTTTGAGCGCCGGCGGTAATGCCGTATATTTTTTCCATTACATCCCGCTCGGCGTCCATCGCGGTTGCAACAACTCGCTCGGAACGTTCGGGCTTTTCTCGACGGATAAGGATTTAAAAATCGAACAGCCGCTGTCGCAATTCTTCGCAAGCCAACTCATCAATGTTGAATGGGTAGAGTCCGCGGGCGCAGAGCATCGTCTTTTCTCGGCGTCGAGTGACATTCACGATAACGCGGAACACAAGCTCGTCACAGCGTACGCCGCACTTCGGCCCGATGGTCGCTGGTCGCTACTTGTAATCAACAAGGACCAGGAAAATCCACATGGCGTCCGCATTGTGTTCCACGATTCGGAGTCGAATCGTGATCGCGGATTTTCGGGTCCGGTGGATTTTATTTCCTTTGGCACCGAACAGTATCAATGGCATCCCGGTTTTGAGGATGGCAAGGCTGATCCCGATGGTCCACCAGCCCGTAGTTCAATTAGCGCAGCTTCAACAACAGTTTTTGAGCTGCCAAAAGCTTCCGTCACCGTAATCCGCGGCACCATCGCACCGTAACGCCTCATCGACCCGCGTCCCCTTGTCAAATTACAGTGACCAAACTCCCGTAGCTTAGGTCCCATTCCGGCCGCCCTCGGCCGGAATTGACCCGAGGCCTGCCATCCCCGGCGTCCACCTTGCCGTCGCTAAACATGTCCGTCGCTGACGACGCCCTGCGGCCGGTCGGAATGCGGGACCTGAGCTGCGGCACTCCGACCCGAGCTACTTTGTCGAACAGGTTTCGCTGACCATCTTTAGGTTCACTACGTGAAGTGTATTCATGGTGCCAGCGCCACCGGCTCCCGCCTCGTCTTGCGCATTGTCTACGGTTGTGTTGGGGGTGCTCGGAGTCTGTGTGCTTTGATTTTCCCGCAGGAAGCCGGTGGCGGTCACTTGATGTCCTACGTGCTCGCTGAGGTCAACTTTGCGGCTTTTCAGCAGCCATGTGGCGCCATTGTCGGTCTTGATGGAATAGGTGCCGGTCTTCTCGCCTTTTTGGAGGCAGCCGGTGACACTTTTTCTCGTGTGGGTCGGGTTTCCGTTGGCATCTTGGGGGTGCGTTTTCTCTTGTTGCTGGGGCGTGTTGTTTTCCTGCTGGCTGCCGGCATTTTGGGCAATGGCGGGAAAACTGACGAGGGCTGTAAGGGCAAGCAAGCTGAAGAATTTACTGGCGTGTTTCATTTTGCAACCTCCTCTGAATGATTTCTTTGAATCTGTTGTGCCGAAGAGTTGTGTGCGACCACTTACCAAAACCGCGCAGGCCCTTCGTATCTCAGGGTCAACAAGAGTGCCTGCGCCACTTAGAGAGAACGATCAGGGAATTGAGGGATCGCCCGTGTCGGTGGTTCGAGAGTCGGATTTGCGGACTCTGGCTGAGCGGAAGGCTGGTCCGAGGGGATCTTTTTTGCTGACTCGTTTTTTGTCTGACTTGGTTTTCTTGTCGTTTTGATTTTCTGACTTCGGCCGCGTGGTTTCCATTGACGCCTCCCAGAAAAAATCGTTGTCCGTACCAGTGGCCAATTTAGAAGGACGCCATTCGAGGGGGTATCCCGGAGACGCTGTATATTCAGCGATGCAGCTGCGGTAATGAGGGCTCGCTCGGACCAAGAGGACTGCAGATCCCTCGCCCCGCGACCGAATGCGGGACGCACAAATCGCGCTTCGCTCGGGGTGACAAGCTTCGTTCCGGATGACCGGCATTGAGTGGTTAGACCGTGGAGCGATTATGCGAAGCCTGACTTAGTGCTTGATCTTTTCCGTGCCTTTGGGCCAGCGCGGCTTGAAAGCGGAGTCGGGGATATTCGGATTGCGGACCATTTTTGAGTATCGGACGATCATGTAGTCACCGGAGCCTGCTTCAAATAATTGCTGCTGGACCGGGAGCCAGCTGGACTGGTCGAACCAGATCTGAATCTTCGAAAATTGCTTGAGGACATCTTCTGATTTGGGAGCGAGCTCGAGTTCCACCGTCTTTCTGTCGTCTATGGGAGCTTCGCCGACGAGGGTGATTCCGTAGCCCTTGCGCAGTTCTTTCCCTCCCGTGCCGAAGCCGAGCAGGAGGAACTGATCTACGAGGCCCCGATTTTTTCCGAGGTTGAATTCCTCAACGCGTTTGAGGCCGGGTTCGTAGAGAAAAAGATTGTCGCCGTTGCGAAGGATCGTGCGCGGATTGGGAGTTTTCAGATCGAGGAGCATGCGTTCGCCGCGAACGAGGATCGTGCCGGATTCTGTGGAGCGATCGTTTACAACAACCGTGACCTTGGTGCGCTCGACATCAGCGGAAAGGCCGTGAAAGTTTTTGGCGGAATCGTCGAGGTGGGCAAGGACACTATCGAGCGAAGGCTGGCCGTGATTCTGCGAGGATTTGGCAGCAGCGAGAACCAAAGAGAGTCCAAAAATTGCCGCAAAAACGAATAATAGCGATACAAAACGCCTAAAGATCAAAGATTCCCCCGCCGATGTGGATGGCCCATGAAGAGGTCGCGGGTCATCATAGCATAGTGAATAGGACGCGCTGTGGCCGCTTGGGGTTCCAGGGCTTCGTATGGGAGCGTTGAGCCAAGTAATAACGATCGTGCTGCGTTTTGGCTTGGGGCACACAGGCCCTTCGACTCTCAGGATAAACCCTTCGTCCCTCAAGACAAGCAGGAATGCCTGTGCTACCTGATGGTCACGTCGTAGTAAAGGACGGGACCATCACCGGAGCGAACCGGATCGATTCGCTGAACCTGGAAGGTGTGGCCTTTGAGGTCGTCCACGGTGCGACCGAGGATGTCGTGAGTTTCGCGTTCGAGTTCCGGTGTGGGATGCGCGGCGCGTTTTTCGGCGGGAAGAGCGTGAGCGTCGAGTCGGTAGGTGCGCGTTTGGCTTTCGGGGTCTTCTTGAACCAGTTGAATATCGGAGCTGGCGAGAGATATCGATTGCGATTGATCTTGAAACCAGCGGCGCGGCGAGAGCAGGACGAAGATGACGATGATGATAACCATCACGTCGTAGGGCCAACTGCCGCGCTCATACGACCAGAAAATTGTGTTGACGAAGCCGCGCCAGAACTTTCGCATGCTAGTGAACGGTGGCGCCGTCCACGACAAGGCCGTCGCGCATGTGGAGGACGCGATGGCCGTAGGCGGCGGCCTCGGGATTGTGGGTGATCATCACGATGGTCTGGCCGAGGTCTTTGTTCAGCGAGGCGAGCAGATTGAGAACAGCCTCGGAGCTCTTCGTATCGAGGTTTCCGGTGGGCTCATCGGCGAGAACGATCTTGGGTTCGCAGACGATCGCGCGCGCAATGGCGACTCGCTGCTGTTCACCGCCGGACATTTCCGATGGCTTGTGCTTCAGGCGTGAGGTGATTCCGAGCAGATCGGCGACTACGTCGAAGCGGTGCGGATCGAAGCCGTCAGCGCGAATGTGCTGGGCGAGAACGATGTTGTGGTAAGCGTCAAGCGTGGGCAAAAGGTTGAAGCGCTGAAAAACGAAACCAACTTTGTGGCGGCGCAACATGGTGCGGGCCGCGTCGGTCATGGTGGTGAGATCGTTGCCGTCGAGAAGGACTTTTCCGCGGGTAGCTTGGGCCAGGCCGCCAATCACGTGGAGCATTGTGGATTTTCCGCAACCGGAGGGGCCCATGATGGAAACAAATTCGCCGGGAAGAATCTGGATGTCGACGCCGCGCAGAGCGGGCACGTCCACCTTGCCCGTGCGGTAAATTTTCCACAAATTTTCGGTCTTAAGTATCGGCTCCAACTACCAGGCCCCCGTGCAAACGTCCATGAAATATGCAGTGAATTGATTCTAGACGCGATTCATGCGTCTGACCAGCGCGCATCTATGCGCAAACTTCATTCGTAGGATAGCGCTTCCACCGGATCTTTGCGGCTCGCCATCCAGGCGGGATAGGAGGCGCCGAGCAATCCGCCGAGAATTGCAATCAAGCCCGCGCGCGCGATCCAGCCTGGAGTGATGAGAATGGTGAGGCTGGGGAACAGGCGGATAAAGATAGCGCGCATCAGGTAGCTGAGGCCCACTCCTCCCGCGACTCCCGCGATGCAGAGCAAAGTGGTTTCGCTCAAGACGATTTGAACGATGTAGCCCTTGGAGGCTCCGAGCGATTTCAGGACACCGATTTCGCGGGTGCGCTCGATGATGGTGGTGTACATCGAGAGAAAAATCACGAGAAAACCGATGGCCACAGCGATGCCAATCATCACGTTAATAAAAGCGCCAAGACCGGGCAAATTCGACGAAGTCATCAGAGTGAGGAAATCCTTGAGGGGCCGGACCTCGTATTTCGGCAGCAGGTCGCGAATTTCGTCGGCGACGGCAGGAGTGCGGTCCGGGCGGTCACACTTCACGTAGAAGATGGAGGCTTTGTCGCGGGCTCCAGCCATCTCCTGAAGCGTGGGCATGAGAACAAAGAGGCGAGCGCCTTTGCCGTGCTCGACGATGCCTGCAACGTGAAAATCGTGCTCGAGGATGTGAAGCGTCTGATTGACTTTCACTTTTTTGGAGCGGGAATAAACGTCGTCGATCAGAATGTCGTTGGCATCCTGCAAATCGTGACCAGCGTGAAAAACGAAGCCACCGGAAACCGCGCGAAAAGTATCGGGATCGATTCCATATACGATGTCGAGACCATTGACTGAATTGAATTGAACGAGGACGGGCGCGACGGCCTGTACGTACTCGAGCTGGCGCAATTTGTCGCCGATGGTGATTGGCATGGGCGCTCCACCAAACGCCATGAAAACTGACGCGGAAGGAGGTTGGACCATGATGTCCGCGCCGACGCCTTCGGTGCGTTTGGCGGATTCAAGGAGCAAGCCGCTGGTGAGCCCAACGACAATGATGACGAGGGTGACTTCGACGGCGACCGCGAGCACGGTGATGAAGGTGCGGAGCGGCCGGTGCAGAACGTTCTGCGAAATCATGTACCCGATCAGGGCTGAGACTCCTTGGACTCTTCGCCGACGCGGACCAGTTGGGTGCCAGGCGGCTGAGGAAGTATAAAGCGATCCGGGGCGATCGGCTCATTGAAGGTGGCCTTCACGACCGAAATCTGCAATTGATAGTCGTCGCCGGGACGGGCGACGTCAATCTGCCTGGCGTAGTGAAGCTCGCCGAAGGTGTCCCAATTGCTGTAACGATCATCGGAGGCGAGGAGGCCGCCTGGAGCGTAGGTTTCGATTCGGGAAACGTTGAGGTCGGCGCGATTGAACCAGATTTTTTGCGCGATTTCGAGTTCGTCGGCCTCGGCTCGCTTTGGGGCGGAGCCATCGCTTTCTGTTTCTGTGGAGGCTGAACGACGCAGCACGGTGAGCACGTAGAACCGCGCCTGGGTCTCGTTTGCCTGCTCGAAAAGAACGGGAGCGCGCTCGGAAACCGGTGCCCAGAGGAGCGCGTCTACTAAATGCTGTGGCCTCAGGTTTTCGATCGGTTTCTTTGACGGACGCTGGAGTTCGGTAGGGCCAACGAGGAAACTATTTTTCGACGGTATAAAGACGTGAAATTCTTCGCCGTTGCTAACCATGTCGAAGATGTTTTTTCCCACCACAGGGGCCTGCCCTATCACACGGATATTCGCGGGTTTCGCGGCGAGCATGAAACCATTCACTTCATGATATTGCTCGATCACGCCGGAATAGTTCGAGCCACCGGTGAGTTTCATTTTCACGGAAAGGTTCACGGAACGAATTGAGTCGGCCTGGCGGTTATATTTATCAAGGAGCTGGGCTTTGGTGGCGGTCTGGAGTGCGGCGGGAGCCTGGGAGGGTTTCACGACGGTCTTGTGGCTCACCGAGCAGCCTGAGGCGAGAAGCCAGGTGGTAGCGGCGAGGGCAAGAAAGACCGTCCGAGGCAGAATCGCTCGATGCCTTTGCGCCGCTTGAATTGGCCGCTCTTCGAACAGAGACTTACCCTCCGTACACAGCAAATATTCGAGGCTACCAGCCGTTCGGAAGCGAGTCAACGAACGAGCTGATTGGCAAGTTGGAGGAGGAGTTTGCAATTCTCGAAATGCTCTGGAGCGCAGCCTCACGAAGCGGTTAACAAAATGCGATACAATTCTGATACTGTTTCGGGCCTAAACTTCCTTTTGAGACCGAGGTGCAATGGGCAAGTTAGAAGCATCTAGCACGCCACCGGCCGGCCTAGAAGTTTATCCGCAAACGATTGACTCGATTCCGCCGGTTGCTGTTGCTTCCCAGCAGCGTCCCTTTCTGAAGAGAATTTTATCGGGGCTGCGACTCTTCGCAATCAATCTCGCAATTTTCGCCATTCTTGCCGAATTGGTGTCCCTGATTTACATTAATGTGACGAAGTGGCCTGGAAGCAAGCCGAGCTACCACGTGGGGTACAACGATTTTTCGGCGGACATTAATCCTGCATTCGGCGCCTGGCACAGGCCCAACGGTCATTTTGTGCACAAATCCGGATGTTACAGCGTGGAGTACGACACAAACAGCTATGGCGCCCGCGACGTTGAGCGAAGCGTCCATTCATCGGCCTCGCGCGTGATTGCTCTGGGAGATTCGATGATCGAGGGCGTGGGGCAGCCTGTCGACAAACGATTGACGAACATCCTGGAGAGAGACACGGGCCGCGAGTATCTCAACTTCGGCAGCTCAAGCTTTGGGCCTTTGCAATACGACCTCATGTACAAGACGATGGCGTCGAAGTTCGACCACGATCTTGTTCTCGTCGGCATCGTGCCGGACAATGATTTCCACGACATGGATTTCGCATACCGAAAGGCGCATGGGCGGAAAGGCGAGTACCGGCCGTTTTACGCTGACGATCTTTCTATTTTCTATTCCGGCCATTTCGATCCGAATGCAGGAGAAGGGTTTTGGGACCGTGTGGAGGCATTTCTCAGGGCTTATCTCGCTTCCTATCACGTGGGCCTCTTTATAAATTCACGATTGTACTGGTGGCGGCTGAGCCCCTATTCGGGCTACCACGATTACAACAATGTTGATATCGCGCGGCTTGAAAAGTCTCTCGGAGACATCAAGGCCACCGCGGATGCGCACGGAGCAAAGGTGGCCGTCTTTCTGATTCCACACGCCATCGATTTTCAACGGGTGCACAAGACAGGAACAAACCCATTGGGTCCGCTGGTGGAGAAGTGGGGAGCAGAGCACGGCGTTGCGGTGAAGGATCTTCTGCCGGAAATGGATGCAGCGTCGGGCGGCGATTTCCTGGCCTATTCGCTTTGCGACGGGCACTGGTCGGAACGAGGTAACACCGCTGTCGCACAAATTCTAGAGCCATGGATACAGCAGATATATGCCGAAAGGCCGGCGCAAACCGCTGCAATGAAGCCTCCCGCAAAAGCCGACGCTAAGCCAACTACAAACAATTAATCCTAATTTTTAGGCCCTGCAGAGGATTTCGAGCATTTCGCAGCAAGGCTTCAGCATCCAAGAAGGTGTATTCTCGTGGTGCGTAGGGCCGGCCCTGCATCAACTTCACGTTTGAGGAGATCCCCAATGTCTTACAGCAAGCTCGTACTCGTTTTGTTTCCGGCGTTACTTTGCTCTTCTGTTGCATTTGGCCAAGCGGCGCCAAAATCGGCACACGCAGACATCGTCAACGCACAAGGGCAGAACATCGGGACTGCCAAGATAGTGCCCGCAAAAAAGGGCGTGAAAATTGAAGTGAACGTGTCGCAACTCCCGCCAGGCCAGCACGGAATTCACATTCACGCAGTGGGGAAATGCGAAGGTCCGGCATTCACCACCGCGGGCGGACACCTGAATCCGGACACAAAGAAACACGGGAAAGACAATCCGGAGGGGCCGCACGCGGGCGACCTTCTGATGATTGACGTGAAGGCGGACGGAACGGCAAAAGCGACGCTGCTGGATACGATGGTGACGCTGGGCAACGGAGCGAATTCATTGTTTCACGATGGTGGAACGGCGATCGTGATCCACGAAAAAGAGGATGATTACAGGACCGATCCTACAGGGAATTCAGGCGCGAGGATTGCCTGCGGCGTTATTCAGAAATAGGAGGCTCGGACGAGCGATCCATGCGGGGCGGCCGGTCATCGCCGAGCGATACCAGGAGACGGCGAAGCTTTGAGCGATCTTCGAGATTCATGCCAACCATTTCGAAGCCAGCTTGATGCGACCGCACAAATCGAACCACGGCGCGCATGCTGATGGAGCGAAGACCTGCGGGAATTTTGAGGGTGGCTTCGGTGCCTACCGGTATTTGAATATCGCCGCTCAGAAGCCCCCCTTCGAGACTCAGCACGCTGATAGCGGATGAATATTTTCCGCGCGCGGAAGTGATCACGGCGGGAACGTTGCGCGGCAAACGCACGCGGCGGTAGCGGCGATGGCGCACAAAATCGCGCTCGGGGATGGCGTCGAGTGGCGCGAGGGCCATCACCGACGCGTCCAGTCCGCACTGCGGCAGGAAAGCCTGCATCCAAGCTGGGTCAAGTTTCATGAGTGCTTGCGCGGCTGCCATGCGAATTTCTTCGGGATAGACCCAACCGAAAGTTTTGCGAGCTTCGACGAAATGCCGCAAGTGTCCCGCCGCGGCGGGTGCACGCATGCGGCCCAGCGCTTCAATGGCCTTCACGCGAAGGTAGTCGGACGTTTCGGGCAGAAGATCTCCTTCCGCCAACCTCAGAAGCTTCGAAGCAGTTGCCGGATCGCCGCACATTCCGATTTCATCGAGAGCCAAAGGCAAAATCACGGCATCGATCACTTCAATACAATTTGCAAGTATTTGCCCGCGCTCGGGCGCTCCTGCTGTGGAAAGCTGACGCACGACGGCATCGTGGAAGCTGCGCTGACCTTCCTTCAAGCGCACGGGAAGGACTTCGTCAACCGCAAAAACATCGAGGCGGCTAAGTAATCCAACGGCGGCGGCTGCTTTCGGCAGCGGCTCGTTCTTTAGAGTTTCTCGGAGATGGCGCGCGCACGGAGCGCCTACAGATTTCGCCAGGTCAACGATTCCTTCGCGCTCAGTGCGTCGCGCGCAGCGCGAGAGTCGAACGCCCAATTGCTCAGCCGAGGCTTGCGGAATGCGCATCAGTACGCCGATGAGGCCCTCGGGCATCGTTTCCGCGGTAAGCGCTTCCTCGATGAAGTCCGCTACGCGATTCTCAACACCCAATCGCGGTCGCAAGCTTGCTGCCCAGCTTGGCTTGGAATTTTCGAGTTCAGAGATGGAATCGAGAGCTTGCTGCATCGCACGGTAGTAGCGGCGCGCGGCGGATTCCTGGCTGAGACGGACGAACGCAGCGCTGAGCAGCGTTTG
>Ga0070733_10003887_pt1 | contig 10102 bp, 6 predicted proteins | sample Coa_R1_9_FD_66450 | JGI IMG/M metagenome (GOLD analysis project Ga0070733, IMG submission 66450) | Surface soil microbial communities from Centralia Pennsylvania, which are recovering from an underground coalmine fire - Coalmine... | ecosystem: Environmental > Terrestrial > Soil > Unclassified ... | reverse complement strand
GCAAGGTATTGGACCTCGACCTACGCGGTGATCGATCGGACTGTCCGCCTGCTGCAGTGCGGTCAACTGCTATTCCTGGTTCTGTTCTTCCGTTATTTTCGGCTCTCCTGGCGCAGTCGCGCTTTCGGCATTGCGCTGGGCCTGGGCATATTCAGCAGTTCCAGCCTCGCCATCAACGCCATTCGGTCCCAATCTGCGGCGAGCCACACCTTGACTTCGAGTTGGTACCTGTTGAGTTTGGCGAGCGACATCACCAGTATGACGGCGATTTCGGTCTGGCTGGCATATTGCCTGGCGCCGGAGCGCGTTTTGCCGGAGGACACCGAAAAACCGCCTATTGACCCCGGACTGCCCGATCACGACCTCGAAACCTGGAACCGGGAACTGCAACGCCTGATTTAGCCATGACTCTCTCGATCATCCTCGCAATGTTGGCCGTGACCGTGCCGTTCATCATTATTCGGGTGGCCAAAAAACGTGTGATTGCGCCGCAGATCGGGCACATCCGCTCGGTGGATCTTCGCGCCTTTAGAAACTTGATGGATCCGGAAGAAGAGGAATATCTCCGGCTCAGGCTGCCCCCGGCGGAGTTTCGCCGCATTCAGCGGGAACGCCTGCGGGCAGCGGTGGAGTACATTCAGTGCGCCGCGTCTAATGCGGCTGTACTCATGCATTTGGCTGAAACCGCCCGTCGCAGTTCCGATCCCGCCACCGCCCAGGCCGCGGTCCAACTCATCGATAACGCCATCCGCTTGCGCACTTATGCCTTCCGGGCGATCCCTAAGCTTTACCTCGGTATGATCTTCCCCGGACGGCGCATCTCGTCGGGGCGGGTGGCGGAAAGCTACGAACTGATGACCCGGCAGGTGGTATTGCTGGGATTACAGTATCCGCTCGGCGAAATCTCTGCATCGCTCTGAGCTTCCCCCGCGCACCACTTGCCGGTTTCTCAGTCTCAATCGGCCGCAGCCGAATTTTGCACCGCTTCCACCAGCGGCATGTTGACCAGATGCTCGCTCACGAACCAGGCCTGCAATTCGTTGGTCCGCAGCACGTCGCTGACCGCCAGATCGTTGGTTCCGTCGTCGCCCAGCCGGGAAGCCCGTTCGGCCAGTTCGCGGCTCTGCCCGATGATGATCTGGTGCGCATCCAGCAACCTGGACAACTGCACCGGAACTTCTTCCCTGCCTCGCGGAGGACGTTCGATCCGCGTAGTTTCCGCGACGTCGTGGGCCATTGCGATACTCACACCACCCAGCAACTGAACCCGCTCCGCGATGGTGTCGACCAGTGCTGACTGCTCGCCAAAATGCTTGTCGAACAGCAAATGAAGTTGATAGAAAGTCGGTCCGGCCACCTGCCAATGGCACTTTTTGTATAGATCACGCAAGGTCACAGTATCGGCCAACAGCTGGTTCAACTTCTCCGTCATTTCAAGCCGTACCGGCTCCTCCAGGTCTAGCGGCAGAGCGTGCGTAACGGTGCCGTAAGCCTGGATCTCGCCTGCCCGTTGATGGATGCGGGGCTGGGGGCTCACGCTGGAGGGCTGCTTGGAAACTGGTCTTTTCGCCATGGGATTCTCCTCTTTCTTCAAAATGGGAATGCGGGCAATGATTAAACTGCCCTCGATGCTCGTTCAGGCGACTGCCGCCGCCTACAAAAGCCGTAGGTGAGCCGCTTCGGAACGCGGCCTCGGTTTCTGAGATGCTTTTCAACTGGGAACGGATTCCCATTTAGTTACTGTGATCGGCTGTCCGTGAGGTTTCAACTCGCAGGGGCCAGCAAAAATCCGCGCAATTGTCTATCATGTAAGGTTCCCACCAATCGGAGAGATATCCTTGCCTGAGACCCAAACCGACGGATTGGAAGTCCTTGAAACCCGCGAATGGCTGGATTCCCTGGATTATGTCTTGTCCAAAGGTGGCCCGGAGCGTGCCGGGCGTTTGCTGCAGCAGCTTTCCCTCCATGCCAAACGCGCCGCCGGCGTAAACCTGCCGTTCACCGCAACCACGCCTTATACAAATACGATTTCTGCCATCCAGCAGCCACCCTTCCCGGGTAGCCAGGAAATGGAACGCCGCATCAAGAGCCTGGTCCGCTGGAATGCCCTGGCCACGGTAGTCCGGGCAAATAAACTTCAGGAAGGCATCGGCGGACATATTTCCACCTACGCTTCGGCCGCGACCTTATATGAAGTCGCTTTCAACCATTTTCTGCGCGCCCGCACCGAAACTGGTGACCGCGATCTCGTCTATTTTCAAGGACACGCCGCCCCCGGAATCTATGCCCGAGCCTATCTTGAAGGCCGCATTCCCAAACAGAAGCTGGAGAACTTTCGCCGCGAACTGAAGCCCGGAGGCGGGCTTTCCTCTTATCCACACCCCTGGCTCATGCCTGATTTCTGGGAGTTCCCCACCGTTTCTATGGGACTGGGACCTATCCAAGCCATCTATCAAGCGCGGTTTATGCGTTATCTGGAAAACCGGGGCCTGAAGCAGACCACCGGCGGCAAAGTTTGGGCCTTCCTCGGCGACGGTGAGATGGACGAACCCGAGTCGCTCGGTTCCATCACCCTCGCCTCCCGCGAGCGGCTCGACAATCTGATTTTTGTGGTCAATTGCAACCTCCAACGCCTCGACGGCCCCGTCCGGGGCAACGGCAAAATCATTCAGGAACTCGAAGCCATCTTCCGAGGCGCGGGTTGGAATGTCATCAAGGTCATCTGGGGCGGCGATTGGGACAGCCTCATCCGCAACGATCGCGACGGCTTGCTGGTCCGCCGCATGGGCGAAATCAGCGACGGCCAGTACCAGAAATACTTCGTCGAAAGCGGAGCCTATTTCCGCCACAATTTCTTTGGCACCGATCCTCGTCTGCTCAAAATGGTCGAGCATCTTTCCGACGAGCAACTTGCCCGCATGCGCCTGGGCGGCCATGATCCCATCAAAGTGCACGCCGCTTTCAAAGCCGCGGTCGAGCACCAGGGCTCGCCCACCATCGTCCTCGCCAAAACCATCAAGGGTTACGGCCTGGGTGAAGCCGGCGAAGGCAAGAACATCACTCACCAGCAGAAAAAGCTCAATGATGACGAGCTGCGCATGTTCCGCTCACGCTTCGGTATTCCGATCCCCGACGCTGAACTTCACGATGCGCCTTTCTATCGTCCTTCCGACGACAGCCCCGAGGTTCGCTACATGCAGGAACGGCGCAAGCAGCTGGGAGGCTATTTGCCCGAACGGAAGGTTCGTTCCGCGCCCATCGCTTCGGGCTGGGAGTCGCATTTCGAAGAGTTCTACAAAGGCACGGAAGGTCGCGACGCCTCCACTACTATGGTGTTCGTGCGTCTGCTGGGGAAGTTATTGCGCGATCCGCAAATCGGCAAATTGATTGTCCCCATTATTCCCGACGAAGCCCGCACCTTTGGCATGGAAGCCCTGTTCCGCCAGGTTGGCATCTACTCCAGCGTCGGACAACTCTACGAACCCGTCGATATGGACACGCTTCTTTACTACAAAGAAGCGCTCGACGGACAGATCCTCGAAGAAGGCATCACCGAAGCCGGTTCCATGTGCTCGTTCATCGCCGCCGGCACGGCCTACGCCACTTACGGCATCAATACCATTCCCTTCTTTATTTATTACTCGATGTTCGGCTTCCAGCGCATTGGAGACTTGATCTGGGCGGCGGCCGACATGCGGACCCGCGGCTTCCTGATTGGAGGCACTGCCGGGCGGACCACGCTGGCCGGGGAAGGTCTGCAACACCAGGATGGTCACAGCCACGTTCTGGCGCTGGCGGTGCCGAACATCCTGTCTTATGATCCCGCCTTCGCCTACGAGATCGCCGTCATTATTCAGGACGGCATCAAGCGCATGTACATCGATCAGGAATCGATCTTCTATTATTTGACGGTCACCAACGAGCCTTTGCCCATGCCCGAAATGCCGCCGGGAGAGGGCGTCCGCGAAGGCATACTTAGAGGTCTGTACCGCTTCAAAGCGTCCGGGAAAAAAGACGCAAAGCTCAAGGCCCAACTCTTCGGCAGCGGCACCATCATGTATGAAGTCCTGAAGGCCCAGCAGATTCTCGAAGAGAAGTATGGTGTAGCGGCCGACGTCTGGAGCGTTACCAGCTATAAGCGGCTATACCGGGAAGCCAACCACTGCGAACGCTGGAACATGCTGCACCCCGGCGAACCGCCACAAGTGCCCTTTGTATCCCAGTGTCTGAAAGATGCCAAGGGTGTTTTTGTGGCCGCATCAGACAACATGAAGATCCTGCCCGAATCCATCGCCCACTGGTTGCCGGGGCCGCTGGTGGCCTTGGGCACTGACGGCTTTGGCCGCAGCGAAAGTCGCGCTTCGTTACGCGACTTTTTCGAGGTGGATGCCAAACACATAGTGCTGGCCACGCTCAACGCGCTGGCTGCGGAAAAGCAGATCGCCACCGAAATAGCTCAGAACGCGGTTCGGGATCTCGGGATTGACCCGGAGAAACCCAATCCGGCAACCACCTAGTCGGTTGCCGGGAAGTCAGGAAAGCCGCAGGAGCGGCGCCAGAATAAAGCCCGCGGCGCAAGCCGTGCGTGGCAGTTGGTTGCACCGACCGAGTCCCGCAGGGACGGCACACAAGGAGTAAGCGTTTGACTGAATTCAAACTACCGGAACTCGGCGAAAACATCGACCAGGGCGATCTGGTCCGGCTGATGATTTCGCCCGGCGCGACCGTCACCGAAGGCCAGACCGTGATGGAACTGGAGACCGATAAGGCGGTCGTCGAAGTTCCTTCGTCGGTGAGCGGCACGGTAAAAGAGATTCGCGTCAAGGAGGGACAGAAGGTCAGAGTCGGCCAGGTGATCTTCACCGTGGACAACGGCGCCGGCCCCGCCACACAGGCACCCGCGAAATCGGCCGCTGCTCCGCCTCCCGCTGCCGCGACGCCCGCCGTGCAGGCTGCGGCCGCGCCCGCCCCCGCCCGTCGCGCGACCGATGCCTCTGCTCCCAGGGAATTCAAACTCCCCGAACTCGGCGAGAACATTGATCAGGGCGATCTGGTCCGGCTAATGATTTCTCCCGGGACCAAAGTCTCCGAAGGTCAGCCGGTGATCGAACTCGAAACCGACAAAGCCGTCGTCGAAGTTCCTTCTTCCGTCAGCGGAGTGGTGAAAGACGTTCTGGTCAAGCAGGGCGAAAAAGTAAAAGTCGGTCAGGTTATCTTTACTCTTGAAGGTGGCGCAGCTCCCCAAGCAGAAAAGCCCAAGCACGCTCCCGTAGAACATTTCTCCGAACAAACTGCCGCCCGGCAGACCTTCCAGCTGGCAATCCAGGCTGAAGGCAAGACTGAAGAACAGGCGCTCCCACCCGACAAGCCACGCCCTTTGCCGCCATCATTCGCCATGCCTGAACAGCTTGGCAAAGTTGCCGGCAGCGACCACGGTGAACCGGTGCCCGCCGCTCCCCACATCCGCCGGCTGGCGCGTGAACTCGGCATTGATATTCACGGCGTTAAGGGATCTGGCCCCGGCGGCCGCATCAGTGAAGACGACGTCAAGAGCTATTCCAAATCGCTGCTCACGTCGGCCACCGCCGCCCCACGCGGAACTCAATTCGCGCAGCCCGAGCTCCCCGACTTCACCAAGTGGGGGAAAATCGAACGCGTCTCCATCCGTGGCGTGCGGCGTAAGACTGCCGAACACTTGTGGCAGGCCTGGACCACGATCCCCCACGTCACCCAGCAAGACCACGCCGACATCACCGAACTCGAGCAGCTCCGCGCCAAGTTCGCCCCCAAAGCCCAGGAAGCCGGCGGCAAGATGACGGTCACCGCCATCGCCCTCAAAGTCTGCGCCTCAGCACTCAAAATATTCCCCCAGTTCAACGCCAGCATTGACATGGCGAAAGAGGAAATCGTCTACAAGCAGTACATTAATATTGGTGTCGCGGTGGACACCGATCGCGGCCTGCTGGTTCCCGTCATCCGCGACGTAGACAAGAAGAACATAGTTGAACTAGCCACAGAACTTACGCAGCTTTCCGTCAAAGCTCGCGAGAAAAAGCTGACCCCGGAAGAAATGCAAGGTGGGACGTTCACCATCACCAACCTCGGCGGCATCGGCGGCACCGGATTCTCCCCCATCGTCAATCATCCCGAAGTTGCCATTCTGGGTCTATCACGTTCCAGCATGCAGCCGGTCTTTATCGGCGGCAAATTCGAACCGCGCCTGGTGTTGCCTCTGTCTTTGTCTTATGACCACAGACTGATCGACGGCGCCGACGCCGCCCGCTTCCTGCGCTGGGTCGCAGAAGCCTTCGAGCAACCGTTCTTGTTATCGGTGCAGGGATAAATGAATTCCTCCGTGTTCTCTGTGCCCTCTGTGGTGAATGGTTTTTGATGGCTGACACTCCAAATCTTCGCATCGCCGTAATCGGCGCCGGGCCTGGTGGCTACGCCGCTGCCTTTCTAGCTACCGATCTTGGTATGAAGGCTACGCTGATCGATCCCGAACTCAACCCCGGCGGCGTCTGCCTCTACCGCGGATGCATCCCTTCGAAAGCCCTGCTGCACGTCGCCAAGCTGATCGACGAATCCCGTCACGCGAAAGACTGGGGCGTCGAGTTCGCCGCTCCGCATATCGACCTCGCCCGCCTGCGATCTTGGAAGGAGAACGTAGTCAAGAAGCTCACGGGCGGACTCGGTCAGCTTTCAAAGCAACGCAAAGTCGAATACATCCAGGGCCGGGCATCATTTGAAAACTCGACCACGCTGCGCATAACCCGCGAAAATGCTCCTGACGAATCCCGCACCTTCGATCGCATCATCATCGCCACCGGCTCGCGCCCGGCGATCGTGCCCAGCCTCAAGCTCGACACCCCGCGCATGCTCGATTCAACTTCCGCCCTCGACCTCACCGATGTTCCTGGCACCCTCCTCGTAGTCGGCGGCGGATATATCGGCCTCGAACTCGGCACCGTCTACGCCGCGCTCGGATCCAAAGTCTCCGTAGTCGAAATGCTCCCCGGCCTTTTGCCCGGAGCCGACCGCGATCTGGTTCTTCCGCTCCACAAGCGGTTAGAGAAGAGTTTCGCCTCCGTCATGCTCAACACTACTGTTGCCGCAATAAAAGAAGAACCCAGCGGCCTGCGCGTGACTTTCGACGGCCCTGAAGTCAAAGAGCGCGAGAAAGTCTTCGACAAAGTCCTCGTCTCGGTCGGCCGCAAACCCAATTCCGAAATTTCCGGCCTCGACAAAACCCAAGTCAAGCTCGGCCCCCGCGGATTCATCCAGGTCAACAAGCAACTCCAAACCGATGACTCCGCCATCTACGCCATCGGAGACGTAGTCGGCGAGCCCATGCTGGCGCACAAAGCCTCGCATGAAGGACGAACCGCCGCCGAAGCCATCGCCGGACACAAGGTCGCCTTCGAGCCCAACGCCATTCCCGCCGTCATCTTCACCGATCCCGAAATCGCCTGGGCTGGTCTTACTGAAACGCAGGCACAAAAAGAAAATCGTGAGATCAAAGTTGCCAAGTTCCCCTGGGGCGCTTCCGGCCGGGCTATGACGCTCGACCGCACCGAGGGTATGACCAAGCTCGTCATTGATTCGAAGAGCGAACGCATTTTGGGTGTCGGAATTGTGGGAGCAGGCGCGGGCGACCTGATTGCCGAAGGCGTTCTCGCCATCGAGATGGGTGCCGTCGCGCAGGACATCGCGCTCACCATCCATCCTCACCCCACGCTTTCGGAGAGTGTCATGGAGTCGGCGGAAGTTTTCTTCGGCACCAGCACCCACGTGCACCGCCCGAAGAAATGACGCTCGCCCCTGTGCTCTCTGTGCCCTCTGTGGTTGAGGTTTTTCCAAGTACAACCACATAGGACACAGAGGCTCACAGAAGAACCTCAAACGACATAGCCCCACTCATGGCGCTATACTAGTTTCCTTCTCAGCCAAGGAGGTTGCGTGCGCCGAATCTCGCTATTGTTAATGTGTCTGGCCCTATCACTCGCCGCCCAGGAGACGCCGATGTCATCCAAAGCCAGCCCCGCCACCCCGCCCTCCTGGATGAACGCCTCCTCCGCCAAACTGGAAGCCGAACTCGTCGCCAAATATGGCGAATCGCAGCGCCCCCGCGCCCAGCGCGGTCTGCACCAGGTCGCCGATTTCTGGCGCGCCGGCGACGGCGATGCCGCCGCCTTCGAAGATTTCGTCCGCGCCAACTTCGCCGGCGATCAGGCCACGCTCCACACTATGTTCGATCGCTTCCAGTCTTTGCTCGAAACCCTGAGCGGCCACATGCACGAAATCAATCGCGAGTTTCGCCAACAGCTTGATCTTGATCGCGGCCCGGTGCTTCCCTTCGATGAAGCTTTCGGCGGCTACGATCCCGGCGCCCACGTGATCGACGATTTTTTCAACAACAAACTCGCCTTCATCGTGCTGCTCAATTTCCCGCTGGCCACACTCGACGATTGCCTGAAAAACGGCCCCTCGTGGAGCCGCCGCCAGTGGGCCGAGGTCCGGCTCGCACAACAGTTCGACAAACGCATTCCCGCTGAGGTCAACCTCGCCATCTCTGAAGCTGCATCCGAAGCCGGGCAGTACATTTCGCAATACAACATCTGGATGTACCACGTGGTGAACGATCAGGGTCAGCGGATCTTTCCGCCCAAGATGCGCCTGCTCAGTCACTGGAACCTGCGCGATGAAATCAAGGCCGACTACACCGACCCGCAGAGCGGCGTGGCCAAGCAGCGCGCCATTCAGCAGGTCATGGAACGCATCGTTACCCAGACCATCCCTGAGGTGGTCATCGATAACCCCAATGTGGATTGGAATCCCGTTACCAACGAAGTGAAACCGGCCGCAGCGAAGGACGCCGATTCGACAAAGACGATCGCCAACCTCAGCAACACCCGCGAGCCTGACACGCGCTACGCCATGTTGTGGAAGACGTACGCGGCGTCAAGAAAGGCCGATCCCTATTCTCCGACTGCGCCCACGCTGATTGACCGCCGCTTCAATGAAGACCGCGAGATTCCTGAGGTCCGCGTCCAGGCCATGCTCGAGCAGGTGCTAAGTTCGCCGCTGGTGGCCCAGACCGGCAAGCTGATTGAATCCCGCCTGGGCCGGCCACTCGAGCCATTTGATGTCTGGTACAACGGCTTCCGGCCCGGCAGCAAATTTACTGAGGCGCAACTCGACGAAATGGTGGCGAAGAAATATCCGACTGCCGAGGCTTACCAGAAAGATATTCCGAACCTGCTGATGCATCTCGGCTTTTCGCCGGAGAAAGCGCAGTACCTCGCCGCCAACATCATCGTCGATCCCGCCCGCGGTTCCGGTCACGCCATGGGAGCACAGATGCGTTCGGAGAAGGCCCATCTGCGCACCCGCGTGGAAAAAAATGGCATGAACTACAAAGCCTTCAACATTGCCGTACATGAAATGGGACACAATGTCGAACAGACGTTTTCACTCAACGAAGTCGACTACACGCTTCTGAGCGGCGTGCCCAACACGGCTTTCACTGAGGCTTTGGCGTTTGTATTCCAAGGACACGATCTCGAACTTCTCGGCCTGCCTGCCCCGGATGCGAAGGCCCGAGCTGAAAAAACTCTCAACGATTTCTGGGGAACCTACGAAATTGCCGGCGTCGCACTGGTCGACATGGGAGTCTGGCACTGGATGTACGATCATCCTCAAGCCACGCCCGGACAACTCAACGACGCCACCGTTCAGATCGCGAAAAATATCTGGAACCGCTACTACGCTCCGGTCTTCCATCAGAAAGACGTCGTGCTGCTCGGCGTCTACTCGCACATGATTGATTCGTTCCTCTACCTGCCCGATTACCCCATCGGCCACATGATCGCCTTCCAGATCGAAGAGCAGATGAAGAAAGCTGGAGCCATCGGCCCCGAATTTGAACGCATGGCCAAAGAGGGCCGCGTCATTCCTGATCTGTGGATGGAAAACGCCACTGGCAAGCCGGTGGGACCGGAAGCTCTGTTGGAAGCAACCAAGAACGCCCTAGCGGCGGCAAAGTAAGGACGGCAGCGCCGGTAGCCGTCACGGATTTTGCTTCGTATCAGGGCACGCCTTC
>Ga0070733_10003885_pt1 | contig 10104 bp, 8 predicted proteins | sample Coa_R1_9_FD_66450 | JGI IMG/M metagenome (GOLD analysis project Ga0070733, IMG submission 66450) | Surface soil microbial communities from Centralia Pennsylvania, which are recovering from an underground coalmine fire - Coalmine... | ecosystem: Environmental > Terrestrial > Soil > Unclassified ... | reverse complement strand
TCGACGGGCTTGGCGAACTGGACCGATTGACCCTCTATCCGGATATCCCCGCCAGTCGGAGGAAAGTTGCCGGCGATAACCTTCACCAGGGTCGATTTCCCGGCGCCGTTGTCCCCCATGAGCCCTAAGGCCTCGCCGGGCTCAAGAGTCATGTCGACGCTGTTAAGCGCGTGGATCGCGCCAAAATGCTTCGAGACATTATGCAACTCGAGGACAGGCAAAAAGACTCCTCCCAGATGTGCGCGACAAGGCTCATCGCCCGCCGACGCTCACCATCTGCAATCATTATTGCACGTTTTCACTTATTGCAACATATATTCCTGAACCCTCATCGCTCCGAAGCGGGCCCTTGCCTGGTATCGAAAAACATCAAGATCAGGAGTAGTGAGTAGACAGCGTCGCAGGTGATTCTTCCTGACGGGTTGCGAGCCTCTGAATCAGTTTTGTGGTTGGACCGCCCACCCGCAGGATAGTCCGATAGGGATTGCGAGAGCGCCGATGCACAAAACGAAGACGCCAGAAGGGTACGAGGAACTGATCCGGCTGATTCATGACTCCTATACCGACATGAGTGACGCCTATCAGAAAATAGCGTCCTATCTAACGCAGAATCCAAACGACGTCGCGATGCATTCAGTGAATGCAATTAGCAAACGCTGTGGCGTGCATGCTTCGAGCTTGGTGCGCTTCGCCCAAGCGCTAGGCTACGAGGGTTTTAAAGATCTGCAGGAGCTGTTTCAAAAGCGTCTTACCACCGCAGCCCCCGGTTTCGAGGCGCGCGTAAAGGCGCTGGAAAGAGAACTCGGCTCTCGAACCGACCGTAGCGAGTTCGGATTTATGCACGACCTTGTGGTTCGCGATATCGCCTCGCTTAAGGACCTGCTGACCCAGATAAAGCCGGAAGAGCTTGCCAAGGCCGTCGGTCTTCTCGAGAAGGCCGATGTCATCTATCTGATCGGTCAACTCCGCTCGGCTCCTGTAGTCGAACTTCTCCGTTACATCCTGACCATGCTGGGGAAACGTTGCGTCCTTCTCGATCCTGGAGGCGGACTGGCGACGCATATGGCCCGCGCCATCCGTAAATCGGACGTTCTCTTCGCAGTGTCCTTCCGGTTCTACGCAAATGAAGTCGTCAGCGTGGCGGAAGAAGCGGCGGGCAGGGGGGTTCCCATCATCGCAATTTCAGACAGCACTCTTTCTCCCCTCGCCAAGAACGCTAAAGTGCTCTTTGCGGTGCCTGAGCATGAATACACATTCTCGCGCTCCTTGGCGGCGCCCATGTGCCTTGCCCAGGCTCTGACGGTGGCGCTCGCAGCGCGGTTGCAAAAGAACACTAACCCGCGAATTCCTATCGTCACCGGCCGGTGACGACGATAGAAAGATAGTTCGCCCGCTCCACCAACGCCCTACAACTACGCATCAAGCCAGCCGCTCGCTTGAAAAAGCTGATTTATCGGCGCGAAGGTTACCCGAGAGGTCTTGCTTCAGACTGACCCACTGGACTTGGCGTGCAGAGCGCTGGATTGCCTCCACCAAAGCTTGGATGCGCTGCCCGCCGCGAAAATTAAACGGCTCGGATCGTCTTCCCGCGATCGCGTCGATGAAGCGCGCGACCTCGATGGCCTTCAGATCGTTAAAGCCCAACTGATGCCCCGGCGCGACGCAAAAGAGGCCGTAAGGATCATGATCCGGTCCGGCCTCGATGCGACGGAAGCCGCGTCGGCCAGCAGTATCCAAGGCGCTGTAGAAATGGAGCTCGTTGAAGCGCTCCTGGGTGAAGACGACCGCGCCCTTGGTTCCGTAGATCTCAAAATCATGCTGCATCTTACGACCAGTGGCGATCCAGCTGGCTTCGATGCCGCCCGAAGCGCCACTGACGAAACGCAGGAAGGCGCGGCCGATATCGTCGACTTCTACCTGCTTGCGGCCGCCTCGGCCGTCGGGGCGGCTTGTTATCGCGGTGACGGAATCGCCCAAGACCCGCTCGATCGGGCCGAGCAGGAACTCGGCCGTCGCCAGCGCGTGGCTGCCGAGGTCGGCTAAGGCGCCGCCGCCGGCCGGATCATGCCGGAAGGTAAAAGGGCTCTCCGCGTCAGCCATGTAATCCTCGGCGTGGACGCCCCGATAGCTGCGAATCTCGCCAAGCTCGCCGCTTTGGATCAGGTCGCGCGCGAGAGCGAGCATGGGATTGCAGAGATAATTGAAGCCGACCTGCGTCTTGACGCCGGCGCGTTCCGCCGCCTCGGCCATCTCGCGCGCGTCGGATGCGTGCGGCGCCAGCGGCTTCTCGCAATAGACATGCTTTCCGGCAGCGATGGCGGCGAGCGCCATTTCCTTATGGAGCGCGTTGGGCGCCGTGATATCGATCACGTCGATCTCCGGATCCTCAACGAGGCGCCGCCAGTCGCCGCTCGACCTGGCGAAGCCAAGCGAGCGCGCCGCCTGCGCGGCGAGCTCGTCGGTCCTGTCAGCGACCGTGCGCGGGACCAGCTCGTACGGAAGGTCGAAAACGCGCTGCGCCGCGGCGAAGCCAAACGCATGGGTCTTGCCCATGAAGCCCGCGCCAATCAAACCAATCTTGAGTTGAGGCTTATCGCTTGCCATGCAATTGGGCTCCGTTGACGACGAGCGCGGGATCGATTCTGCCGGCGAGGAAATCGAGGACGTTCTGTACGGACGAGAACGCCATGCGCTCGCCGCATTCGGCGGTGAGGCCCGCGATATGCGGCGTCAGGACCACCTGATCGAGGCCGAAGAGCGGATTATCCAGCGCCGGCGGCTCGTCTTCGAAAACGTCGACGCCAGCGGCGGCGATGCGGCCGTCTCGTAGCGCCGTGACGAGAGCGGCCTCGTCCACGACGCCGCCCCTCGCCGTGTTAATCAGGATCGCCCCTGGTTTGATCGCCGCGAGCTCGGCAGCGCCGATAGTCGGGCTGTCGGTCTTAGGGACGTTGACGGACACCGCGTCTGCCCAAGCGAGGGCCGCCTTAAGGTCGCCCGCAGGCCCAACCGACCCTTGGGGCCAGCCTTGCTTCTCGAGGAAAGGGTCGTAGGCCCGGACCTCCATACCGAAAGCCGCGGCCAGGCGCGCCAAATGACGTCCTATTCGGCCGTAGCCCAGGATCAACAGTCGCTTGCCCGCAAGCTCGCATGCCTCCAGCTTGTTACGCCAAGCCCAATTCCCGTCCCGCACTGAGCGGTCAGCACGAATGAGCCGCTTCGAAGCCGCCAGCAACAACAGCATAACGTGCTCGGCCACCGACAGGGAGTTTACGTCGCCCACGATGGCCAATGCGATGCCGCGTCGGTTGAGGGCGGCCAGATCGATGGCGTCGTATCCGACGCCATGGCGGGAGACGATCTTCAGCCTTTCAGCGCGCGCGACTGTCGCAGCCGACAAGGGTTGCGTGCGAATGACGAGGCCATCGGCCTTGCCGATCAGAGGAGCATAGCTCGCCTCGGAGACATCCTCGACGTAATCGTAGGTGACGCCTGGGCTCGAAGCGAGAAGCTCGATCCCGGCCGGATGAAGTTTTCCCGCCACCACGACATGGGGCATCAGTAACCTTCCTTGCCGGTCTTGATAGGGGCGGATTTCGCCTCAGTCATTTCGCGAAAACGCGCCACGCTGGCCTGAGCCGCGGCGGCAAGCAGGCGGGAGTCCCCCGAAACAGTCGCCATGTCGAAACCCCATTCAACTGCGCGCGCCGCATAATCGGCCGTGCCGCAATGGAGGGCGGCGCGTTTTCCAGCCTTCTTGCAGGCCGCGACGATTCTCAGCAGCGCCTCGATCATTTCCGGCTCTTCACGGTCGAATGCCGGCGCAAGGCGCCCCTGGTGCAGGCTGAAGGTCAGGTCCGCCGGGCCGACATAGATTCCGTCGAGCCCATGCGTTGCCGCGATCGCATCGAGATTCTCCATTGCCTCCGCGGTTTCGACCATAGCGAAGGCCAGAATTTCTTCGTTAGCCTCCGCCGCATAATTGGCGCCTGCCGAATAGTTGGCGCGGGTCGGCCCGAAGCTCCTCTGACCGACGGGAGGGTAGCGTACGTAATTGACAAACTCGGCCGCTTGTTCCGGTTTATTGATCATTGGGCAGATCACGCCATAAGCGCCGGCATCGAGCGCCTTCATGACAATGCCCGGCTCGAGCCAGGGCGCTCGGGCCATAGGGACGACGCCCGAGGCGCACATCGCCTGGAACATCGGCAGGAGCATCGAATAATCAAGCGCGCCATGCTGGAGGTCGACGCTCACGCTGTCGTACCCCTGGGCGGCCATGATCTCGGCGGTGAAGGGATTGCCGATGGATAGCCAACCATTGATCGTCGGTCTGCCCGCGGCCCAGATCTGCTTTAGCTTGTTCTTGATCAAGGCGAGCTTTCCTAGAACGCGATTTGCGCGAGTTTGGTGTCGAGGTAGTCGCCGATTCCCTCAAGGCCGCCTTCGCGGCCCATGCCGGAATATTTCACGCCGCCGAAGGGGGCCTCCGACGCCGCGAGCGCAAAGCTGTTCACGCCCACCATCCCCGCCTTTAGCTCCGCCACCGCCCGGCGCGCGCGCTTCGAACTGCGCGTGAAGACGTAGGCGGAGAGCCCCATGTCGCAAGCGTTGGCGCGGGCGAGCGCCTCATCGTCCGAGGAGAATCGACTGATCGCCGCAATCGGCCCGAAATTCTCCTCGGCAAAGACCCTCATGTCGTCAGCGACGTCGATCATCACCGTCGGTTCGTAGAAATGACCAGCGTTGAACGCCGCGGCGCGACGCCCGCCGGCGACGAGTTTCGCGCCGGCCTTCTCGGCGTCGACAATGACATTTTCGATCTCCGATAGCCGCCCGTCATTGATGAGCGGCCCCATCTGCACTGACCGGTCCAGTCCGTCGCCGAGCTTTAGCGCTTTGGCGCGTTGGACGAAACCGTCGACGAAAGCGTCATGCAAGCTTTCGTGGACTAAGAAACGATCCGGCGTGACGCAGACCTGGCCGGCGTTGGCGTATTTGGTCGGCACGGACATGCTGAGCGCCGCTTCGAGATCGGCGTCGTCGAACACGATCAGCGGCGCGTTGCCGCCGAGCTCCATCGATACTTTCTTCATTGTATCGGCGGCGTCGCGGATCATCTGTTGGCCGACGCGGGTCGAGCCGGTGAGCGAGACTTTGCGCACGGCTGGCGACGCCATGATCGGCGCGTAGGTCGTGCTCGTTGGCCCCGCGACCAGGTTGACGGCGCCCGGGGGCAGGTTGCCGGCGCGGAGGCAGTCGACCATCACCATGGCCGTGCCCGGCGTCTGACTTGAAGGGCGCACGATGGTCGAACAGCCGGCGGCGAGCGCCGGCGCCGCCTTGCGGGCGACCAAAGCAGCGGGAAAGTTCCAGGCTGTGAAGGCCGCGGCGACGCCTAAAGGCTCGCGCAGCACTTCGAAACGTCCGCCGGGCGCGCGCGATTCGACGATGCGCCCGTAGATCCGACGAGCCTCCTCAGCGTACCAGCGGAACTGATCGACGGCGAGGCCCCATTCGCGTTCGGATTGGGCAAGCGGCTTGCCGGTTTCGCTGGAGATCATCCGCACAGCTTCCGCCTTCCGGCGAATCATCTCGTCGGCGGCCGCGTGAAGCGCATCGGCGCGATCGAACGCGCTCTTGGATTTCCAGGCGGCAAATCCGTGGGCGGCGCTCTCCAGCGCCTCCTCGGTGTCGGCGCGCGTGGCGACCGGAGCCTCGCCGAGCGGCTTCTCCGTCACCGGGCTCATGACCGGCGCTCTTCCCCCGTCGGAAGCCGCGCGCCACTTACCGTCTATATACAATCCGAAATTCTGGTACATCGCCTATCCGATCTCGCCGACGTTCACGAAACGCCCCTCGATTGCCGATTTCATCGCCGCCTCAGCCAGGATCAGGGCGCGACGCCCGTCCTCGAAGCCAACTTGCGGCGGCTCGCCTTTCTCGACGCTGGCGACGAAGGCGTCGATCTCGGCGTCAAACGCTTCGCGGTATCGCTCTATGAAGAAGTCGAGGTACGGCGTCGCAGCTTCGGTTTCCTCGGCCGAATAGCGGCGCAGTTCGTTTGTCCTTCGGTTGCCGCTGATCACCATGCCTGCGTCGCCCAGCAACTCGACGCGCTGGTCGTAGCCGTAGGTCGAGGCGCGGGAATTGTTGATGTGGCACTGCTTGCCGCTCTTCGTCCGCATGACGACCATGGCGCTGTCGTAGTCATTCAGCTCCGCCATCATGGCCGGGTCGATCAGTCGGCCCCCGACGGCGAACACCTCCTCCGGCTCCTCTCCCAGCATGAAGCGGGCAAGGTCGAAATCGTGGATCGTCATGTCGCGGAAGAGTCCGCCCGCCGTCTCATAGTAGGAACGGGGCGGCATGCCCGGATCGCGGGAGGTGATGACGACTTGGTGCAACTCGCCGATCTCGCCGGATCGCGCGGCTTTCCAGGCGGCGCGGTGACCGGGATCGAAACGCCGGTTGAAGCCGATCTGTATTAGCGCGTTCTTGGATAAAACGGCGTCGGCGCAGCGATTGACCCGCTCAAGGCTCAGATCAATCGGCTTTTCGCAGAGGACCGGCTTGCCTGCCGCTACAGCCTTTTCGATGTAGTCGGCATGCGTCTTCGTAACCGTCGCAACGAGGACCGCGTCGACGTCAGGGGAAGCGAATGCTTCCTCAGCCGATCCACAAGCCCGAACACCGTGTCGCGCGGCGACCGCCTCGACGGATGATCTGTCGATGTCGTAGACAGCGATGAGTTTCGCCCGCGGGTGAGCGGCAATGTTCGCCGCATGCATCCGACCGATGCGTCCGCACCCAAGCACAGCAATACGCAGCATTCTTTCCTCCCAACAGTCTTTTGCAATGATCATTGCAAAAACATTGACGTGTCAATATTCATTTCGTATGAATCGTGAAAATCGCCGCAAGGGAGGAGCGAGATGACCGGAACCGTCTGTCTGACCATGGCGCAGGCGCTCGTGCGCTACCTGTGCAATCAATTCACGACTGTCGACGGCGAAAGGGCGCCGCTTTTTCCGGGCGTTTTCGCTATATTCGGCCACGGCAACGTCACCTGCCTGGCCGAGGCGCTCGAGGCCGCGCAGGATCAACTGCCGACATGGCGCGGTCAGAACGAGCAGTCGATGGCGCTCGCCGCGATTGGCTTCGCCAAGGCGAAGCGCCGCCGGCAGATCATGGTGGCGACCTCGTCGATCGGCCCTGGCGCCCTGAACATGGTGACGGCCGCGGGCGTCGCCCACGCGAATCGGCTGCCCGTGCTGCTTTTGTCGGGCGACACTTTCGTCAATCGCCGGCCCGATCCCGTCATGCAGCAGGTCGAGCATTTCGGCAATCCCACCATCAACGTCAACGACGCCTTCAAGGCGGTCACGCGTTATTGGGACCGTATCGTCCACCCCGAGCAGATCATCGCCTCGTTGCCCCAGGCCGTCGGCGTCCTGCTCGATCCGGCCGACTGCGGACCAGCTTTCATCGCCTTGCCGCAGGACGTGCAGGAAATGGCATGGGATTATCCCATGGCCTTCTTCGAGCCGACTGTGCATGCGGTTCCGCGGCCGCGGCCGGATCGGAGCCGGTTTGCCGAGGCGGTTCGAGTTCTCAAAGGGGCCAAGCGGCCACTCATCATTTCGGGCGGCGGCGTCCGCTATTCGGGCGCCGAAAAGGCCCTCGCCGGCTTCGCGCAGAAACGTGGCGTTCCCTTAGCTGAAACAATTGCCGGCAAGGGCGCAGTGACGCACGATCATCCGGCGCATGTTGGTCCGCTCGGCATCGTCGGCTCTTCATCGGCGAATGCGCTCGCCGGCGAAGCGGACGTCGTGCTCGCGGTCGGCACTCGGCTAATGGACTTCACCACCGGCTCGTGGAGCGTTTTTGCGCCCAAAGCGAAGTTCGTATCGATCAATGCGGCGCGCTGGGACGCGACCAAGCACCGAGCGCTCGCGGTGGTCGGCGATGCGCTCGAGACCGTGCAAGAGCTGGAAACCAGCCTTGGAGATTGGAAGGCGGACCGGGCTTGGACCGAGAAGGGCCGGTCCGAGTTCGCCAAATGGAATGCGCTGCTCGACCAGCTCCAGAAGCCGACCAACGATCCCGCGCCAACGTACGCTCAGGTCGTGGGAGTGGTCAACTCCAGGGCCGGCGATCGGGATCTCCTGATCGCGGCTGCGGGCGGCCTGCCCGGCGAAGTGATGAAAAACTGGCGGGTCAAGGCGCCGAACACCTTCGACTGCGAATTCGGATTCTCCTGCATGGGGTACGAGATTGCCGCCGGCTGGGGCTCAGCGATGGCGGATCCGACCCGCACGCCGATCGTGATGGTCGGCGACGGGACCTACATGATGATGAACTCGGACATCTACTCGTCTGTGCTCTCAGGCCACAAGATGATCATCATCGTCTGCGACAATGGCGGCTATGCGGTGATCAACCGCCTGCAGAACGCGAAAGGGGGCGCCTCCTTCAACAATCTCATCAAGGATTGTCGCGTGAAGGAGCCTTTTGCGGTCAACTTCGCCCAGCACGCGGAATCCATGGGAGCGCTCACGCGTCACGTCGACAGCCTGTCGGAACTCGGTCACGCAGTGGAGTGGGCGAAGACGACCGATCGAACCACGGTCATCACGATCGTATCCGACGCCTTTGCCTGGACGCCGGGCGATGCTTGGTGGGATGTCGGCGTGCCGGCGGTCAGCAATCGCCAGGAAGTACGGGAAGCCCACGCAGTGCAGAAAGAGGGACGCGAGCGGCAGCGCGTGGGCGTGTGAGCGTCTCAGTCGCGGCGGCTTTTCTCAACGCATCGGCGGTCCTTTGATTCGGCGCGAACGCGACGCGACCATAAGCGGAGATGGAGATGAAAGCGAAACTCGGCATCGCGCCGATCGCCTGGTGGAACGACGATCTTCCGGAATTGAGCGATGACGTCTCGCTCGAAGAGTGCCTGCGGCAAGCTCGGGAGGCCGGCTTCACCGGCATGGAGACCGGTCGCCGCTTCCCGATGGATGCAAGCGAGCTGGGCCCGATCCTGAAACGACATGGCGTGAGCGTGTGCGGAGGCTGGTTCTCCGGCCTGCTGCTCGATGGCGACATCGCAGCGGAGAAGGATCGCATCGCGCAACAGATGCGACTGTTCAAGGCGGTCGCCGCTCCCTGCATTGTTTATGGCGAAACGGCCGGGACGATCCAGGGCGACCGCTCAGCTCCGCTCTCGACCAAGCGCCGGCTGTCGGAGGACGAAATTAGGTCCTACGGCCGCAAGATGACGGCCTTTGCCGAGTGGTGCGCTGCAGAGGGCATGCCTATCGCCTATCATCACCATATGGCCGCGCCGATCGAAACGGAGGAAGAGCTCGACCTCCTGATGAAACATTCCGGCGCGGCGCTTCGGCTGCTTTACGATGCTGGTCATATGGCTTTCGCCGGCGGCGACGTGATGCGGGTGATCGACAAGCATCACGCCCGCATCTCGCACGTCCATACTAAGGACATCCGCAGAGACGTGGTCGACGGGCTCGACCGCGCCCGGGAGAGTTTCCTCGACGCCGTGGTCAAAGGCGCGTTCACCGTGCCTGGCGATGGTTCGCTCGAATTCGAAGCAATCGTCAAACGGCTTGCCTCTTATGGCTATGGAGGGTGGTTCGTGGTCGAGGCCGAGCAGGATCCGGTAAAGAGCCCGCCGCTCGAAATGGCGAAGATCGGGCACAAGGAGTTGCTGCGCGTGATGGCCGCGGCGGGCTATACGGTGGAGAACTAAAAACCATGAACCGGATGGACGGAAAGATCTGCGTCGTGACCGGCTCGACGCAAGGCTTGGGGGCGACTATTGCGCGTCGCCTGGCGGAAGCGGGCCTGGTCACGCTAGGACGCAACGAAGCCAAAGGCCAAGCGGTGGCCGAGGCGATCACTCGCGATACCGGCGCGCCCGTCCATTTCGTGCGCGCCGATCTGGGCAAGGTCGAGGATTGTCGCCAAGTCATGGCGGAGGCCGAACGCGTCTACGACAAGATCCATGTGCTGGTGAACGCAGGCGCACGCACCGATCGGGGCACCATCCTCGACACCTCGCCCGAACTCTTCGACGCGCTATTCGCG
>Ga0070733_10003884_pt1 | contig 10106 bp, 9 predicted proteins | sample Coa_R1_9_FD_66450 | JGI IMG/M metagenome (GOLD analysis project Ga0070733, IMG submission 66450) | Surface soil microbial communities from Centralia Pennsylvania, which are recovering from an underground coalmine fire - Coalmine... | ecosystem: Environmental > Terrestrial > Soil > Unclassified ... | reverse complement strand
CCGCGATCAGCCGGCTCGAGTCGCAGGCCGTCAGCGTCGTCCTCAACAAGGTCGATCCCGTCCGCTATGCGCAGTTCGCCGCAGATCCGATCGATAAGGCGAGGCTCGCGGCCTAGCGACGGCCGCTTCGGATTAGAAGCGCGACGCCTCCGGCTCGCTGAGCGCGGGTCGTTTACGCCAATAGGACAAGAGCGCGAACGCAGACGGATCGACGCCGCAGCGTTGGCGGCAAAGAACGGCCGCGGCGATGGCGACGGGAATGTTGACGATCGCCCAACTCAACGCCGCGCCCGCCGCGCCATATTCGGGCGCGAGCCGGCTCATGATCAAGATTCTGAGCACCAGCGACAATGCGGCGACCCGCGACCAGAGATTCTCGTCGCCAGTGATCAGCAGCAGTCCGGAGGATGGGCCCGACAGAGTGATGATGAAACTCGCCGTAGTCAAGATGACCAGCGCGGAATGAGCGGCAAGGTACGAAGGGCCAAAGACGGAGAGAATCGGACCGCCGATCAGAATGAGAATGATGAAGAGCGGCGTCACCAGCGCGAAAGCGACGGTCATGACCGAGCGCATGACATGCTGCAGGCGCTCCGTCTGCCCGCCGAAATGGAGATTGCTCGCCGTCGTCACCGTGTAAGTATTGAGTCCCGTCGAGAGCATCGAGAATATATTCGCGATACGCGCGGCGATGAAATAGCCGGCGGCGGCCGAGGGGGTCGCCAGAAAGCCGAGAATGATCACTTCGGCATATTGGCTCAGCGCCTCGACGCTCGCCGAGACGCCCATAGCCGCGCCTCTGCCGAGCCATTCGCGCTTTTTGTATGTGGAGCGTTCGGCGGCGGTCCCAACGGGAAATCCCTGCTTCACGGCGATTGACTGAAAGGCGATCGAGAGGGCCATTCCAGCGGCCGCGGCGAAGAAGAAGGCGGCGAGCCTCAGATCGCCGTGCAAATGAGACGCGACGGCCGCGAGGAGAACGATGCGCCACGTGAGCTCGCGATGCGGCTCGGAGATCCGAAAACCGCAGATGGTCCTGCAGGAGTGCGATGAATAGTGCAGCAGCGTTTGGGCCGCGAGAAAGGCGCATGCGCTTAAGAGCGCGAGCGCCGAAAGCGGCGCCGGCAGCAATCGATTGGCGAAGGCGAGGACCGCGCAGGCGATTGCCGCGCAGAGCGTCGCGATCGTCCAGCCGAAACGGTAGGCGCCCTTCATCAGGCCGAAGTCGCCTTGCTCGCTGTACTCGCCCCAGGACCGCACAATCAGCGTCTCCTGGCCAAAGACCGCGATGACCGCGAGGCAGGAGAGCGCGTTGAACCACATGGCGAGCTCGCCGAAAGCGGTGGTCGACATCGAGCGCGCGGCGAGCGTGAACACGCTGATCATCAGCAGGGCGCCGCTGGCCTTGATCGCAAGCGCGAACACCGCGCCGGTCATGGCCCGCTGGGTCTTCAGAAACGCGATCATGCGCGCCATCATTCTAAGGATCGCTCCCGACGAATGAGGCGTGCTTCTCAGGGGGCAACAGCGCATCGATAAGCGCCGCGTCCGGCTGACCGGATTCGTTCAAAAGGCCGAAGCCTTCGCGATAGTCCCAATGCGCCCAGCCAAAGCCGCTCGCTTCCGCGACCTCACGGACGTCGCGCAGCCATTCCAGCCGCGACGATCTTGGCGCCTTGAAACGGAGGACCCCAAACTCGTTGAGGACGACTGCGGCGGCGTGAGCTTTGCTCCAGGCGGCGAGGGGCGCAAATTGCCTCTCGATCGTGGCCTTGGTCCAGGGCGCCGCATAGGCGCGCTCGACCTCATCGACGAGCGGGCGGTCGCCGCGCGCGCGCAAGGCGTCGATAACGCGGCGCATCCGCGGGTCGTCGAGCTCTGACGGGAAAGGGACGTCCGCGAGCCGCGCAATCGGGTCCGACGCGTCCCAGGTCAGACCCTGATGGGTGAAGACCATCGGATCATAATAGTGGAAGGCGTAAGCCACGTTAACGTCAACGAAGGGACGCCAGGCCGCCAAGGCTTCAACTCTCTGAAACGGCGCCGGGCCGACGATGAAGGTCGTATCCGGCAACGCGCCGCGAAGCTCGGCGACGAGGCTTTCGGCCGCAGCGCGCCAGGTCGCATCGGCGAGCGGCGGCTCGTTGAGCGGCTCGGCGAAAACCCGATTGGGCGGGCGCTTACCGATCCGTTCGGCGAGCACGCGCCAGGCTTGCCGCAGCGAATCGATCGCCGCGCCGGCGTCGGCGCGCGCGAGCGCGGCGAAGCCTGCGCCGGGATGCATATCGACGGTCGCGGCGAAATCGAGGCCGAGAACCAGGTCGAGCGCGCGATCGAGATCGCCGAGCGCCGCATCGATCGTCGTCTTGCCGGAAAAGCGGCTCATCGCGGCCTCGCCGTCGAAAGGCAGGCGCACATGCGTCATGCCGCGCTCGCGAAGCCATCTCAGCGTTAAGCGATCCGGCCGCTTGTCGGGATTGAGCGGCGCCTGATCCGGCAGATTGAAGCCTCGGGCAAGGCGCTGGACCCGCGCTGCGGCGACGCTCGATTGCGCCTTGGCCGGCGAAGCCAAAGCGGCGGCGCCGATGAGCGCCAGCGCGCCACGACGGGTGAAGCCGGCGTTCATCGCATGCTTCTCGCAAGAACGTACAAAGCGTGCGGATTGGTGATCAGATAACGCAAGAAGAGCCGCCGCGGTTCTAGCCCTAAGCGAAAGAGCCATTCGAAGCCCAGCCGCTGCATCCATTGTGGAGCGCGCGGCTTGGCGAGAGCGACAAAGTCGAAGAGGCCGCCTGAGGTCTTCACCACGCCGACGCCGCGCAGCGCCCTAAGATTGCGCACGCAGAATTGCTGCTCGAGCGGCGCGCCCAAGGCGACCCAGAGAATGTCCGGCGCGAGGCTCGCGATCTTAGCGACGATCGCCGGCTCCTCCTCGCGCGTGAAATAGCCGTTGCGGCGGCCAACGATGCGTAAGCCAGGATAGGCGGCGAGCGTTCGCTCGACGGCCGCGCGGTTGACGGCTTCGGCGCCGCCCAGCATGTAGAAGCTGACGTCGTTTTCGGCCGCAAGACGCGCGACCGCGGGGAAAAGATCGCTGGTCGCCACCCGCGCCGGGAGCGGATGGCGGCACAGCAAACGCGACAACGTCACGATCGGCTGGCCGTCGGCGTTGATCGAATCGGCGGCCTCAAACAACCGCGCGACCTCTTGATCGAATGCGCAGAGCGAGATGACTTGGCCATTGACCGAGGTCGAATAGATCGGCCGCGCCGCGCGGCGGCGCTCATCGCTGCGACAATAGTTAACGAAGGCGCGCGCGGTTTCTTCGATATCGACCGCGTCGATCGGCAAATTGCCGATGAGAGCGATGGGATCGCCATTCGGCGCGTCAGATCTCGGCCTCAGTCGCATCGGATCGGTCCAGCACTCCAAGTTCCGCCGTCTCGGAGCCGGCAAACCGCATGCCTCCCGATTCGGGACAGCGCGACGAGGAAAAAGGGCTGAAATTCTGCGGCTTGAGATGGACCGCGACGCCAAAAGAGCGCGTTTCGCGGCATCGCGCGCCCGATCCTCGGACAGATCGCTGCGGTACGCGGATTGCGGCGATGCGACGCGCCGCCGCGCTTATGGCGCGCCGCGCGGCGCGGCTGTGTCCTTATGAAACATCCGGGAACGCAATTTACCGACGCATCGGTCTGGACGTCGGGCGCTTCGCGAAGGCCTTCGTCGGCTCGCGCGCGCCGGCGCGATCGCTGGCGCGTCGGAAGCGCGCCCAAGGCAGCCGCCGATATCGGCTTTGCTTATTTCGCCGCGCTCGCCGACTTTGCCGCCATCGTGTTCGCGGCGGCGGCCTCAAACACGCTCTACGGCTGGGTCACGTTGGGCCTTTTGCCGCCGGTCGAATCGGTCGTTGAAGTCGGCTTTGTGGTGGCCGCCCTGGTCGTTCTCCTCAATGCGCAGCGCGGCCAGTACGAGATCAAAGAATACGCGTCGCTGGAAGGGCATGTCGGCCGCTGCATCTCGGTCTGGAACGTTGCGTTCTTCTGCGTCTTGGCGCTGGGCTTTGTCACCAAGACGACCGAAATTTTCTCGCGCGGCGCGTCGGGCGTCCTCTATGTGACGGGCTTTGCCGCCCTGGCGGGCGTGCACGCCGTGCTGGTCAGGCTCGTCGACCTTGCCAAGAGACGGGGCGCGCTGCCGCCGCGCCGGTTGGTCTTGGTCGGCCTTGAAAGCCAGCTCGCGGCATTCGCCGATCGCTATGATCTCGCCCATTCCGGCATGGAAATCGTGTCGGCCGCCGTAATCCGCGACGGCGAAGCCAATGTCGCGGACGATCTGGCGCTGGCGGCGGCGACGGTTCGCGTCCTGCGGCCAGACGATGTGTTCATCGCGGTTCCTTGGTCCAAGACAAAACTCATCGAGGCCTGCGTCGACGCCTTCCTGCGCACGCCTGCCGAAATTCATCTTGGACCTGAGGACATACTCGACCGCTTTACCGAAGCGGAAGTGGCGAAGCTTGGGCCGATCGCCAGCTTGAGCCTGACGCGGCGTCCCTTGTCGACGTTGCAAATGATCGAAAAGCGCCTCTTGGACATCATTATCGCGGCGCTCGCTCTTTTGTTGCTGGCGCCGTTCTTCGCTCTCGTCGCTTTGTTGATCAGGCTTGACGGGCCGGGACCAGTCTTTTTCGTGCAGCGCCGCTACGGCTTCAACCAGGAGCCGTTTCGCATCGTCAAGTTCCGCACGATGACGACGATGGAGGACAACGCCGCGCTGAAGTCGGTGACGCGCAGCGATCCGCGCGTCACGAAGATCGGCGCCTTCCTGCGCCGCTACAGCGTCGACGAGTTGCCGCAACTGATCAACGTTCTGACCGGCGAAATGTCGATCATCGGGCCGCGCCCGCACGCTCTCGCCCACGACCAGCTCTACGAGCGTCGGATCGCCCAATATGCGCGGCGTCACAACGTCAAGCCCGGCATCACCGGCTGGGCGCAAGTCCGCGGCTTCCGCGGCGAAATCATCAGCGACGAAAAGATGCGCCAGCGCGTCGAGCACGACCTCTACTACATCGACCATTGGTCGTTCTGGCTCGACATCAAGATTCTCGCCTTGACGGTGTTTTCGCCCAAGGCGCATGTCGACGCGTATTGAGGGTGCGAAACGGTCATTGCTTCGCTTCGCGCGGCTCGGCGGCCGCACATTTCAACGCATGGGCGATTGCTTTCGCCATGACGCTGGACAACGCTGCGCTTCCGATCTCGTTTTCCTTGACCCAATAGCAGCCGGGCGGCGCCGGCGCCTTCGCGCTCGCTCGGCCGACATAGATCGTGAGCTGAAGCGTGAAATGCGTGAAGGCCTGCTCGACCGCTTCCGGGAGTCGTCGCCACCTTGCGGCGAACGGGGCGTGGCGCAACCCCTCTCGTGACCGAAAATCGACCGACCATTCGCTTCCCGGCAGTTCGACCGTACCTCCCAGGAGGCCCTTGGGCGGCCTTGTCCGCATGAGCACGCGACCCTCGGCGTCGCGTCCGAAAAAGACGGCGCCCTTTCGCAGCGGCTTTGGCCGCCGCATCGCCTTGCGCGGAAAAGCCTCAGCTTCGCCCTTGGCGTATGCGGCGCAGTCCGCCGCCAGCGGGCAGAGGCCGCAATCGGGATTGCGCGGCGTGCAGATCGTCGCGCCGAGATCCATGAGCGCCTGCGCGAAGTCTCCCGGCCTTTCCGCCGGGATCAGCCGCGCCGTGGTCTCCGCGATAATCCTTCGCGATTGGGCGATCGGCTTTTCCAAGGCGCCGAGGCGCGCGATGATCCGCGCCACATTGCCGTCGACCGGCGAAGCCGGCTTGTTGAAGGCGATCGCCGCGATCGCCGCCGCGGTATAGGCGCCGATCCCCGGCAGCTTCAGTAGGCTCGCCTCGTCCTCCGGAAACGCCCCGCCGGCCTTAGCGATCTCGCGGGCGCAGGCGTGAAGGTTTCTCGCTCGCGAATAATAGCCAAGGCCGGCGAAGGCGCGCATGACCTCGTCCAGGCCCGCGGCCGCAAGATCCTCGACGCGCGGCCAACGGGCGATGAAACGGTTGAAATAAGGGGTCGCCGCCGCAACTGTCGTTTGCTGCAAGAGGATTTCCGAGAGCCAGACGGCGTAGGGGTCGGCCGCCTCGCCCGGCTCGGCGCGCCAGGGCAGCGCGCGGCGGTTGACGTCCCACCAGGCGAGGAGGCGTCGGGGCAGATCGCGCGATTTCGCGCCCCGCCGCCGCGGGCTTAATGTATCGTGCATACGGGCCACTTTAATGAGGCGGGAGCGGTGACGGAACCTCGCGGCGGCAAGCCCAAGCCTTGGGCGAGGCCTTTGGGCGATTTCCTCGCCCCATTGGTCGAGCCGGTGCTGGCCAAGCAGGGATTCAGCGAGGCGAGCCTGATCGCCGATTGGCCCGAGATCGTCGGCGCGACGATTGCGAGCGGCTGTCGCCCGATCAAGCTTCAATGGCCGCCGCGCGCGCCGAAGCGCGACCCGGAGAGGCCGGCGGAGCCGGCCATTCTGGTCTTACGCGTCTCGGGCGGCATGGCGCTCGAAATCCAGCACAGCGCAGCCCTGATCATCGAACGCGTCAACGCGCATCTCGGCTGGAATTGCGTGGGGCGACTGGCGTTTCGGCAAGGTCCAGTTGAACAAGCGGCGCGTCGAAGCCGGCGCCGCCCTGCGCCGAGCGCCGAAGCGGCGGAGAAGGGCCGCGCCGCCGCCGCCGGGATCGAAGGCGAAGATTTGCGCGACGCTTTGGCGCGGCTTGGCGCGCGGGCGATTGACGCGGATGAGCGGAGAACCGCGCCATCCAGCGGACAAAAGCGGTGAACGCTGGGCCTTAGGTGGCGGCGCGTCTGGCCTTCCCTTATAAGCGGCGCAAATTTCGCCATCAGGTCCTTATGGTCTCGAAGAGCCTCGCCGGCCGGAGAGTCGCCAAGATGAACGGCGCCGGCAATGAAATCGTCGTTCTGGATCTTCGCGGCGAAGGCGTCGCCGCGACAGGCGACGATGCGCGCGCGATCCATCGCGACCCTCGCTTGGCCTTCGATCAATTGATGGTGGTGGGCGATTCCCGCCATGCTGGCGCCGACGCCTTCGTGCGCATCTTCAACAACGACGGCAGCGAGGCCGGCGCTTGCGGCAATGGCGCGCGCTGCGTCGCTTACGCGATGATGCGCGACGCTTCGAAGCCGGTCCTTCATCTCGAGACGCGCCAAGCGATGCTCGAGTGCCGGCGGATCAGCGAATTCGTCTTTTGCGTCGATATGGGCGCGCCGCGCTTCGGCTGGCGCCACATCCCGCTTCGCGATCCTGTCGACGACACGCGCGCGGTTGAAATGGCCCTTCCGGCAGGGGTTCCTGCGAGTCTCGGCGCCCCATCCGTGGTCAGCATGGGCAATCCGCACGCGATCTTCTGGGTCGACGACATCGAAAGTTACGATCTTTCGCGTATTGGCCCCCTTCTGGAGACCCATCCGCTGTTTCCCGAGAGGGCGAACATCTCGCTGGCGCATGTCGAGGCGCCGGATCGCATCCGCCTCAAAACCTGGGAGCGTGGCGCGGGGCTGACAAAGGCTTGCGGCTCGGCCGCTTGCGCTGCTCTTGTCGCGGCGGCGCGCAAGAACCTCGTCGGCCGCAAGGCGCTGGTCGCCTTGCCCGGCGGCGACCTCACAATAGAATGGCGCGCCGGCGACGATCATGTGCTGATGATCGGGCCGGTCGAGCCCGAATTCGAAACGACGCTCGACGCGAATCTGTTTGCGGCTGCGCCGGCATGATCGCCGCAGTCCGGATCGAGACTTTCGGCTGCCGTCTCAATCTTGCCGAATCCGACTTAATCCAAAGCGCGGCGTCAGCCGCCGGGGCTCGCGCGCTCAGCATTGTCAACGCTTGCGCGGTGACCAACGAGGCCTTGCGCCAGGCGCGTCAGGCGGCGCGGCACGCCAAGCGCGAGCGGCCCTTCGCCAAGGTCGTCGTCGCCGGCTGCGGCGCTGAGATCGACGCGCAGTCTTTCGCCGCGATGCCGGAAGTCGACGCCATCGTCGGCAACAGCGAGAAGCGCGACGGCGCGCTGCTCGCTCGGATCGCGTCAGGCGGGGAGATTAGGAAAATTATCGTCGGCGACATCGCCAGCGCCTTGGCGCCGGAAACCCTCGCCGTCGCCGACGCGCGGACCAGGGCTTTCGTGGAAATCCAGAACGGCTGCGATCATCGCTGCACCTTCTGCATCATTCCTTTGGCGCGCGGTCCGTCGCGCTCCTGCCATCCGGACCGGATCATCGCCGAGGTCCGTCGCCTCGTCGAAGCGGGCGTCGCGGAAGTCGTCCTGACCGGCGTCGACATCACTTCTTATGACGCAGGGCCCAAGCTCGGCGGCTTGGCGCGCCGCATTCTCGGCGAAGTCGCGTCTTTAAAGCGGCTCCGCCTCTCCTCGATCGACTCGGTCGAGGTCGACGCCGATCTCATTCGAGCCATCGCCGAGGAGGAGCGGCTGATGCCGCATTTCCATCTGTCGCTGCAATCGGGCGACGACATGATCTTGAAGCGCATGAAACGCCGGCATTCGCGAAGGGACGCGATCCGCTTCTGCGAGGATGTCCGCCTGCGCCGTCCGGAAGCGGCCTTTTCGGCGGATTTCATCGTCGGCTTTCCGACCGAGACGGAAGCGATGTTCGAGGGCTCGCTGAGCCTCATCGAAGAATGCGGGTTGGCGCGGGCCCATGTCTTTCCGTTCTCGCCGCGGCCGGGAACGCCGGCCGAGCGCATGCCGCAGGTCCCAGGCGACGTCGGCCGTGAACGCGCGGCGCGGTTGCGCGGCGCCTCGGACAAGGCCTGGTCGCGCCATCTCGGCGCCAAGGTCGGCAAGACGGTAGAGGTCCTGATGGAGCGGGGCGGCGTCGGCCGGGCAGAGGATTTCACGCCGGTCAGGATGGCCGGCGTCGCGCCAGGCGCTTTCGCGCAAGCCTTCGTCGAGTCCAGCGTTGGGCGGGAGCTGAAGGGCCGTCTCGCCTAAGCGCGAGGCGGATTTTACGGGAAGCGACCGACAGACGCTGCGGCTTACCTCACCCTCTCCTTGCGAGCAGGAGAGGGCGCGCGCCGCCACGCCGCCAACCTTGGCGAGCTGACTTGACGCGCTGAGAGCCCTTCTCCTGCTTGGCTTGCGGGAGAAGGTGGCCGCGAAGCGGCCGGATGAGGGTAAGTCGCGGCAGCACGCATTGATCCACCCGAATCCCAGGCTTGACCCAGCCGCTTCATACGCTTCCGACGTCATTATCCTCCTTGCCCGGCGGCCGGCTTCGCGCGATCATGGATGTTTCATGGAAGCTGCGGGCGCGGGCCCCGCGGCCAAGGAAAGGCAGCCAGGGAGGCGCGATGAGCGAAGCAGATCCGCCGCAGCAGCGGCGCGCGTCGCCGGATTACGGCGACGCGCCGGACTTTGGCGTTCGTGGAATCGAACGCCGGCCGAATTCGAACAAAGCGAACGGGGCGGTCGTCTCGTTCAATCGTCAGGAATTGCGCCAGATCATGAATCTCTACGGCCGCATGGTGGCGGCCGGCGAGTGGCGCGACTATGCGCTCGATTTCACGCCTGACGAGGCGGTTTTCTCCGTCTTCCGCCGCGCCTCGGAGACCCCGCTCTATCGCATCAAGAAGGACCCCAAGAACGCGCGGCGCCAGGGCGCCTATAGCGTGGTCGCGCTCGGCGGCCATGTGATGAAGCGCGGTCACGATCTTTCCCGCGTGCTCGGGGTCCTGGAGCCTCGTCCAAGGCTCGCTCTGGTCTAGGAGCGCTTGGCTCGTCCGCCTCGCCTTCCTCGAGCGAGAGGAAGGAGGGCCCCGCCCGGTCGCGACATCGGCGCTGGCCCCGCTTAAGCGGGGAAGCCAGAACGCGCCTGGGCGCCCCAGCTTTCCAATCCGACAACGCTTTCATGTCGGCCGATGTTCGGGGATTGCGTAAAGTTCGAGGCGACTTGGTTAGCGACGCGTTAAGGGGTCGCACGAGCGGGAAAGGCGAGTTTCTGGGGCCAGATTCGCTTACCCTCGTCATTATTGCTTCGTCGCCCTTCGGGCTCCTCGCAATGAC
>Ga0070733_10003883_pt1 | contig 10107 bp, 12 predicted proteins | sample Coa_R1_9_FD_66450 | JGI IMG/M metagenome (GOLD analysis project Ga0070733, IMG submission 66450) | Surface soil microbial communities from Centralia Pennsylvania, which are recovering from an underground coalmine fire - Coalmine... | ecosystem: Environmental > Terrestrial > Soil > Unclassified ... | reverse complement strand
GGCCAGTTATATTTTTGAAATTTGTCTGTTTCGGGGAGGCCAGACAGTCCATTGTATTTGTATTTCCAGGAAAGCAATCCAGGGTCAATGGATTCGTAGGCACTGATGCCGGAATAAACAAAGGGTCGGGCTAGAGCGCCGTTGAAAATACCCGTTGCGTCTTTATAAAAGCGTATCTCAAGCGTCATCCATTTATCAATCACATCGGCCGTATATAGGGAAGGAGGAAAATCAACGCGGAACCCGGGTTCCTTTCTGCAACTCGTCAAACAAATGACTGCCATGATGAAGCAAATCAGCGTATAACCGCCCGGGCGGACTTTCTGCCGAAGTAGAAATTTTTTCATAAAAGATTTTTTAAGGTTTAATCAATGAAGATTACTCGTACACGGAGGTAAAACTTTAACCGGGCTTTCCGCGGGTCATTCGTTGAACTCCCGGCTTAGTAACATATATAACCTAAATAAAACAATAAACGCCATTAACCATCGGTGAACAGCATTTACACGAAAAAAAGTTTGACCATTATAAATGGTCGGGTCCAGTATAGTTTTTAGGAAATGTTTGTGAATATAACCAGGATTCCAAACTGAAACAATACCTATTTGTTAGTAGTCATATTACAATTCCTGCCTCCGGACAGTGGCAAAAACGGTATCGAAGAAAATTCAAGTTTTTGCAATTACTCTGCCGGCGATATTTTTATAGTAGCATCCCTTGCCTTTTTACCGATCATATCTTTCATAAAAGGACTATCGTGATATTTTGACTTATATGCCTGATCAATGCGTTTGTTTATTTCACCGTGCACAGGTTCAAAGTTTACTTTCTTCGTTATTCCGGCTGCTTTTATTTTTCCTGCTTTTTGTTGTATGGCTGCACGGTACCAACTGGAATGTATACCGTGGTAGGCACGCACATACACTATATTATCAACAACAACCGACCAGATCCAGGTGAGGGTGCCATATGTTTTTCCGTCCTCCCGGAAAGGCGCGATGTGCAGGTCATCGGTTTCAGCGATTTTTTTTATATCTTCTTTTGAAAACTTTTTCATGACTCATTCAGATATTCTGTGTGTCAGGGTGTTGAATTGCTCTAAAAAAAATCAACCCTGCCTGTTTCCATATGATATTCTGCGCCGACGATTTTTATCTCCCCTTTATTTTCCATTTCTGTCAGTATCGGACTTTTTGCGCGGATTATTTTTATGGTATTTAAAATATTCTGACGGCATACCGCTTCAACAAATGCCGGATTCTTCGAGCTTTTCTCACCCGGAAAGCTGTCTAACTGCATGACAGAAGGCCGGATCTTATCAAGCAGGGCCGTTATATTTCCCAGTTTAACATTGTCGATGGCTGACTTGACGGCTCCGCAATATTCATGACCCAGTACTACAATCAGTTTGGCGCCTGAGACCTTACAGCCATATTCGAGACTTCCTAAAATATCTTCGTTGGAAATATTCCCAGCCACGCGTGCGACAAACAAATCCCCGATACCGCAATGGAATACGTCTTCCACCGGAACACGTGAGTCGAGGCAGGATAAAACGACGGCCGCGGGATACTGCCCAAGTGAAGCCTTGCGAATTCTTTCGGATGTATTGCGGATAACAAGATTATCGCCTGTATAATCCAGGTTGCCCAACTGTAAAATATGCAGCACAGAGTCGGCCGTCAGTTTAGACTGTGCTTCTTTATTGAGAAATCCTTCATTGATCACATCCTTTTTATTAACCGATATGGAGGAATCGTTTGCAGCCGCTGCAGGAATATTTGTGGCCGGGCCGTTACAGGCAAATGACAGGAAAATAATTCCTGCCATTAAAATAAACAGGTTGCTATTTTTCATTTGTATTTATTTATTCCTGCTAAAATTACATCTCTGGTTACAATCCCCTGAAATTTTTTCAGCATCATGCATGGTGATTTTCTATGGTGTTTTGCTGACGTGTAAACGACCGGACGTAAGATGGCCACCCTTCTATGAATGTGTTATTAACGAAACAATTCAGTTCGTTTAAACCGGGATACAGACTATATATTAATACGGGTCACGTTAAAATAAGTCTTACTTTCCATGAGCCATATAAGCTGATTGATTATGGACAATGATTTTTTTTTATATGTCCAACACCTTGAAATGCTGGCCTTTTTTCCCGGATACCCGCTGGTCTATTATCTCATCCGGTTTATTTTCCGTAACACATCATCTAAATATGGACGGCTGACAAAGATTGTTTCTAAACTACCATACGCGTATGCTCTGACAGGCACACTATACCTTAGTCTTCTGCTGAAAAATCTGTATCCGGATTATACGCTTGAAAATCTGCAACACCGGATTCAACAACCCTTTTTGATTATATGGGGGATTTCATCCATACTGTTCTGGATACCTGCTATTGCCCGAAAACAAATATTCAGCATGCTGCACAGTCTTGTTTTTTTCTTCTTTATTGTCCGGGATGTATTTTTCCAACTCGCAGGATTCAGTCATGACAGCAATAACATAAAAAATGATATGAGAATTTATACAGTAAGTATATTTTTGAATCTCATTGCTTTTATATTGATTGCCTCATTGCAGGTCCTGCTACCTTTGCGCAAAAAAACTCCCATTTAATCTAATACTTCCATAAAAAATACGCGGCATATATCTGTAACCTGATCCAATCCGGATCAATATCATATATCCGGATGATCAAAATCAGTAAGTCGGCAAATTTTTGCGAATATTTTTACAAAGCCGTCGCCTTTAATCAGTTAATCATAAAATAAAACTGTTTATGAGAAAGCATAGCGAAAAGATACTTTTAGCACTATTTTTCTTAGTAAGTATTGGCGGATACATAACCAGTTGCACGCATGAGAATATGGTGCTGCCGCCACCAGCAACAAATACACCTGTTATCAATCGAAGTAATGGTGTTTTCCTGCCCGGTACCCTGACAGCCGGGGATACCAGTCAATGGAAGTTTGACCAGGTACATTCGAGTGTATTATGGTCAGCCAATTATCTGGGAGCAGCGGGATTGCTCACCGGCAGGTTTAATGCATTTGGTATCAGTAGTATTTCCGAACCGCAAAAAACGCAATATGTAACTACCGGCCAGCCTTTGAAAGATACTTCCTGGGCTTTTTATGAAAGCGATCCCACAAAAACCTATTTTAACGGTTATGTACAAATGAATACCTCCAATACAGGAGAACCGGGAAGAGACGGTGGATGTTATTTAGGTTATGTGGGCGCTCCAAAAATAATTTCCGGTACGCAAAACCTGATCGATTCGAACATAGCCCTGATCAAAACAACGAAAGTGGAACTGGATCCCAATAGTCCGGGATATATTGTCACGCTGACTTTGACCTGGCAGGGTTTACTATCAGCACCTCATGACACAACCTTGAACGGAACACTCTCTTATGTTAAAAGGGCAACCGTCGGAGCAGGCACTGCCAGTGCCTACGATGTATTTGGTTTGCAATTGAATTTCAGCCTTAACTGCCGATCATTTGGAATGACAACGACTGAGGTTTCAGACGTTCTGACTATTCAGTGTAATATGAATTTCAATAATAAATAGTCACCCACAAAAATTACAATAATGAAACGATTATTAGTATTTGGAGGATTGTTACTCTTCGTGGGTTTGGGAGTAAGCAGTTGCTACCAGGATGTAATACTTCCTACGACTTCACAAACCGCTCCTCCACAATTTGTAAGTTATAGTGGTGACCTTCAACCGTTATGGAATAACAATTGCGCCTTATCGGGCTGTCATGTTCCGGGAGGACAGGCACCTTATCTGACAGAAGGCATATCCTATGCACAATTGCTGGGTGGATATGTCGATACGGTTGTGCCGGAAGACAGCAAACTCTATATAGCCATTAATGGTATCATGATGCCCCATATTCCATCTGCTTCCGACCGGCAGAAAGTCTACGACTGGATAAGAAATGGTGCACCGAATAACTAAGTGTCTCTAAAAATTAATCAAATGAAAGTTTTTCTATATAAAATAAAAAGACCGCTGATATCCGGCGTCAGTCTTTTGGTGGCACTCTTTATTCTTGTCAATACCGGGTACGCACAACAGGATAGTACTGCTGCGGTTCCCCAGGTCGAAGTAAAGCGTGCACCCAGACCGGTAAAAAATACATTTCAATCCGGTCAGATTATCGATGCGCAAACAGTCATGGTTCCGGTGAAAGGAACTTTTGAAGCAGATATCCAGCATAGATTTGGATCTGTCCAAAATGGTTACAAGGATTTATGGGGAATTTATGGCATCGCCAATATCCGGTTTGGCTTTTTGTATACACCGATAAATAATTTGGAAATTGGTTTCGGTCTGGGCAAGGTGAACATGCTCTGGGACGGAAGCGCCAAGTATGCCATTATCAAACAAACGCCAGGCGTATACCCGGTCAGCGTGACCTACTATGGTAATGCAGCAGTTAAAACGGTTCAAAATCCGGATAATGTTTTATTTACTTATAACTCACAACGCTGGTCTTTTTTCAATGAAATAATGATTGCAAGAAAGATCAATGATAAATTATCCGTCCAGATAGGTTTCAGTATCTCTCATCAGAATTCTGTTCCGGGTTATTACATTAAAGTCGATACTTCCAATGTTATTTTTAAGGAACAGAAATTCAACATGTATGCTTTTTCATTTTGTACCAGATATAAATTAACGGAGGGGACTTCATTCATCTTCGATTACGATCAGCCGCTCACGGCATTTGCAACCGACAATCCGCATCCTAATTTCGCATTCGGGTTTGAATTCAATACCAGCGGCCATACTTTCCAGTTATTTGCGGGTAATTATACCTTACTGAACCCACAACAGAATAGTTTGTACAACTCAAATAATCCTTTTGGATACACCGACAATGGCAAGAAAGTACCCGGAGGTCAGTTCAATATTGGTTTTAATATTACGAGGTTGTGGAATTTTTGATGTTTTTTTCGTCCGTTATGAGAACCGGAATGTTAATTATCATTGTGTTAAGTTTCTCTTGTACACAATCATCTGAAAAAAATGGAAAACAGGTGGGCAAAGATCAGGTTTCCAAACCTCCGATCATAAAAAAACCGTCTTCCAGTTTTGGCGATACGGTTATTATTAACAGCCCGTCTGCTGTTTTTTATAATCCGGATACAATGCAGCTGAAGAATATAAAATCGGTGAATGAACCGAATGTCTATGCGACCATCATGCACGATTGTTTTTACCAGATGCAGAATGCACGCAACGTGATCAGGCAATACTGGCCTCGAATTCGGGTGGTGGAAGTGATAAAAGCCCGTTATCTGATGTTTGTAAAGAAAGATAATAGTAAGATATACATTGACCTGAATGCTAAAAACGATATCTGCGGATTGTTTCTGTTTGATCCGGAAAAAGATCCGGAGCTCGCCGATATGCCGAATATCGATACATTCCTGGGCTTTTATTTCAGGAAATAATCTGCCGGATCGAATGTAGTATGATCCGTACAAAAGATGAGTTGGTTTTTTATAATTAAGATGAATCCCTCATTGGTATCGGTTTATTTAAGATACCTTAGGATGGCAAACGATTTCTTAACCTAACAAAAGTTCTAGATATGAAAGTTCTACTCTTCAGCCTGATTGCAGGAATCTCTATTCTGATGGCCGGATTCAGGGTTAGTCAGGAGCCCAAACCATGGCCCGCTCCTGATAAGGCAGCTAAAACACCGAATCCGGTCAAATCATCTTCCGAATCAATTTCCGCTGGCAAATCATTGTATAATCAGCATTGCGCTTCCTGTCACGGCAAAACCGGATTGGGAGACGGCAGCAAAGCGGCCCAGCTGAAAACCCATCCCGGTGATTTCTCCACTGCTGCATTTCAATCCCAAACGGACGGATCCCTTTTTTACAAAGTAGAAGAAGGCCGTGGAGACATGCCTAGCTTTAAGAAAAAGATTCCCGAAGCAGAAGATGTATGGGATCTCGTGAATTTTATGCGGACCCTGAAAAAATAATTTACCCTAATCTTAATCATTTATATGAACGAAACAGAATCTATCCCGCAAATAATAAAATCAAGGAGAAAATGGCTGGCAGGAATCGGATTTCTGTCCCTCTTTCCATTGTTTAAATCAGGTATTTTCTCAAAAAAAAATAATGTCATTTCCTGTGCTCCCACTGCTGAGAAAAAGGAAACCATGAAACTTTTATCGCAGGACGGCCGGTTGATGGAAGTGGATGTTTCAAGAATAAATCAAAGAAAAGAGAAAATTTCTGATCAGGAATTGAGGAACTGGATCAAAAAGCAATAATCATTAACTTTTTAAAAATGAAAAGCGACGATACATCCAGGAGGGATTTTTTATTAACCGGTTTACTCACCGGAGCCACACTGACGGGTTGTTCAAACGGTCCGAATCCTTTCGAGGATAAGGTTACCGCTATGATAAAACCTTCCGGTAAAATGGTAAAATTGCTTTCAGTAGATGGAGAAGTGATTGAAGTAGATGAAGCTTTTCTGAAACCGGTTGATCTCCCACCTGTTTCCAATATTGAAGCGCGAAAAGGCATACCGGGTAAGAAATTTGTCATGGTTATTGATCTTTCCAGATGCAAAAGTGTAAAAGCCTGCCAGTCCGCCTGTAACCACGCCCATGACCTGAATCCCGGTGATAACTGGATAAAGGTTTATGCGATGCAGGATGCCGAACACACTGCACCTTATTGGGAACCCAGCACCTGCATGCATTGCGACGAACCTCCTTGTGTAAAAGTGTGTCCAGTGGATGCCACTTTTAAAAGGGAAGACGGAATCGTACTCATAGATAGTGACCGTTGTATTGGTTGCCGGTTTTGTATGGCAGCCTGTCCGTACTCCACAAGGGTATTTAACTGGGGGGAACCGGAAATTCCAAAAGAGGTTGCAGCAAAGCCCTATTCGTGTGAAACCAGTATTCCCCAAAAGAAAGGTACCGTGGGTAAATGTGATTTTTGTGCAGATATGACCCGGAAGGGTGAACTTCCTCACTGTGTTTCCGCCTGCCCCAACGGAGTATTCTTTTTTGGAGATATGGTGGAAGATACCGTCACAAATGGTGCAGAAACATTCAGATTCAGTGATCTGATTCGTGACAAAGCTGGTTACCGCATGATGGAAGACCTCGGAACAAAACCCAGTGTCTATTACCTGCCGCCGGTGAACAGAAACTTCCCTTTTGAAGATGATGAGGATTCTGTAAAAGATAAACATGAAAAAATAAAATCATAAACCGTGGATATCCCAGCAAGGCAAAAAATAATTGATGACCTCCTGCCAAAGAAATTCGGAACAAAAGGCAGGGTCTGGGTCGCCGTCCTGCTAGTCATTTGTATCATTGGAATGGTGGCGTATGCCAGGCAATTGTCCAGCGGGCTGGTAGTGACATCCATGCGCGACTATGCATCCTGGGGAATTTATATTTCCAATTTCGTATTCTTTGTGGCCATCAGCCTGGTAGGATCGTTAATTACTGCCGTACTAAGACTTGTGAATGTGAAATGGAGTACGCCGTTGACAAGAATCGCTGAAATCATCGCTGTTTCTGCAATTACCTTTGCCGCTATTATAATTGTGGTTGATATGGGCCGTCCCGAAAGATTTTATAATCTTTTCCTTTATGGACGTCTGCAGTCACCTATCATCTGGGACGTTATCGTCATAACGACTTACTTTTTCATCAGCCTCCTGCTGCTGTATTTTCCGCTTTTGCCTGATTTTAAAATTATGATCGAATCCAGAAAAGTTGCCGGGAAATTTCTCAATAAAATCTATTCCTTCCTGGGATCCTTCTGGAAGAACACGCCTAAACAGATAAAAATCAGCCGACGATCAATTCGCTTATTGTCGATCACCATCATACCGGTCGCGTTTGCTATTCATACAGTTACATCCTGGCTCTTTGCTACTACCTACCGGCCGGGTTGGGACAGTACAAATTTTGGTGCATATTTTATATCGGGAGCATTTTTAGTAGGTGCGGGCGCCGTTTTGGTGGCTATGTATATATTCCGGGATGTATATCACCTGGAAAAATATATTACAATAAATCATTTCGACAGGATGAGTAAAATCGTAGTCCTGCTTGCCCTGGTGTATCTCTATTTTAACGTAAACGAATTTCTGGTTCCTGCCTTTAAAATGAAAAAGACGGATGCAGATCATTTGCTGGGATTATTTACGGGAGAGTATTCAACTATTTTCTGGTTTGCCATTTCAGCCTCCATGTTTTTACCCATCCTGATTCTGATAAACAGAAAAGGCAGAAAACCATTTCCCGCGTTTATAGCCGGATCACTCGTTGTTGTTGGATCGTGGTTCAAAAGATACCTGATTGTAACTCCCACCTTACTACATCCATTTTTGCCGATGACTGATGTTCCGGAGTCGTACAAACATTATTTTCCAAGTTGGGAAGAATGGGCCATTGCGATGGGATCCCTGGCAGGCATGTTACTCATTATTACCATTTTTGCAAGACTATTTCCGATTATTCCCATTCAGGAAACCATTTCAGAAAAAGAAAATGAAGTATAAGTTTACCTATTACGCACTGACTATTGCATTCACTCTGCTAACATCCGGGATTTGTCTGGCCCAGGCTGAAAAAAACAAATTGATCCTGGGGCTCGGGTATTTCAATGACAATAATCAGATTCAGTATTTAAAAGCGGGTACAAAAGCCAAAATAAATGGCAGGTTCACACCGGTCGGGCTCATACATCTGAGTTTTTATATCAGCTCTGAAAGTCCGTCTCATTTACTCGGCAAAGCAACCACAGATGATAAAGGGCAGGCCGTTCTGATGATGCCGCCATCTGCGAAAGACGAATGGGACAAATCACCTAAACAAACCTTCCTCGTAGTGTCGGACTCTTCAGACTTGTACAATGGCACAACTACCAGCATCGATCTCACGAAGGCAAGAATAAAAATTGATACCACAGAAGATAAAAAAATTGTGGTTACTTTGCTTGAACAAAAGGATTCTGCCTGGGTTCCGGTACCGAAAGTTGATTTGAAAATTGCAATTAAGAGACTGGGAGGTGACTTGAATGTAAGCGAAACACCTACATACACAACAGACTCACTGGGAATTGCTGAGGCTGAATACAAATACGTGAACTTACCAGGAGATTCAGCAGGCAACCTAATTTTAATTGCCAGTGTGGAAGACAATGATGTGTATGGTAATCTGACTTCGGAAAAAACAGTTCCCTGGGGGACGGATTCAAAATATATTTCAAAATATAATAGCCGGTCACTTTTTGCAAGAAGGGGTTGGTCACCGATTTGGCTGGAATGGATGGCTTATTCCATAACTGCCGGGGTTTGGTTGATTTTATTTTATTTGTTTGTACAGATTCGTAAACTTAGAAAACTGGGCGCTTAACATAGGACGTCGTGCCAGTTCACTATTAATAACAAAATAATCAAACTATTAAATTCAAATAAAAAAACACATGTCTTCCCAAATAAAATATATAGTCATGAAAAAAAATAATGGAATATCACTAACAAAGTATTTGAAAGTAATAGTGGCCACTACACTGATCAGCCTGTTCAGCATTAGTTCACAGGCGCAGGATACAAAAGGACAGGCTGTAGTGTCTTCAGAGACGGTAACCGCCACGGTAGTCAAGGTCAACCAGAAAACACGGGAGGTTACAGTCAAAACGGATAAAGGCAAAGAATATACATTCGTTGCGGGTGATCAAGTAAAGAACCTTGCGCAGGTAAAAAAAGGCGATATCATTACAGCAGTGTATACAGAAGCCATTGCTTACGAGGTAAAGAAACACGGCACACCCGGTGTACAAACCACTACGGCAACCGCCGCCGCCAAGCCCGGTGAAAAACCAGCCGGCGGTGTAGCACAACAAACGACTGTAACAGTTACGATCACAGCGATCGACCCCAAAGCACCAACTGTTACATTCATGGGACCGAGGGGGAACAAGGAAACAGTCAAAGTAAGAGACCCAAAGAATCTCAATGGCGTGAAAGTGGGGGATATGGTAGATATTACCTATACGGAGGCGCTCGCTATCACA
>Ga0070733_10003880_pt1 | contig 10113 bp, 6 predicted proteins | sample Coa_R1_9_FD_66450 | JGI IMG/M metagenome (GOLD analysis project Ga0070733, IMG submission 66450) | Surface soil microbial communities from Centralia Pennsylvania, which are recovering from an underground coalmine fire - Coalmine... | ecosystem: Environmental > Terrestrial > Soil > Unclassified ... | reverse complement strand
CGGAAAGCGTTTCGGGCGCCGGCAGGAGCTGAAAGATTCCGATGTCCAGAGCTGGCTCCTCTCAGGTCTTCGAGTGGCAGGGCGCGGTGGGGCAGGTGGAGCGATGGGTCGCGTCCGGTGTTGATATGGTACCAATGTACCAAGATAGATGTCAAGAGATCTTGACTAGGTGTGGCTCTATAGCTGGTACATTGGTAGATTCGAGCGAGGAAGGGAAGTCGAGATCGTTACCGAGAGGAGGCTCGAAGAGATGGCCAGCGCCAGAGGTCGCGCCGGAAGTGCCACCGTCGAGGTGGAGCGGGTGCAGACGGGCGTCCGGATGGAGAAGCGGATCCTCAAGGTGCTCAAGGCCCTGGCGGAGCTGCACGATCTCTCGCTCGGCGACCTGCTGGAGGGCATCGTGCTGCACGCCTTCGAGGGCAAGTCGCCGTTCGGGGCCGAGACCCTGCGCCAGGTGGTGGAGCTGAAGCGCATCTACGGCCTCGACCTCGACGCCGGCGCGAGCCACCACTTGCGGGAAGCCGCCCGAAGGGGCCGCGGGCGCTGAGCCAGACCGGTGGCGGCCGGGCGCAGCGCGGCCGTGCGGTGAACGGTCGATGCTGCAAGGGTCGTCGCGGGCATCGGCTTGCCGCCGCGCTGAGCCACCCTGCCGGCGCCAGCGGGATATGATCCCGGGCCGGTGACCCTTTCCATTCTCGACGCCGTGCGCGATCCCGCGGGGCGGCGGGCGTTCCTGCGCTTGCCTGAGATGGTCTATGCCGGCGATCCCGGCTACTGCGCCTCGCGTCCCGGCGACGCCGCGGCGAGCCTGGAGCGGCGGGAGTTCGCGGAGCGCCAGTTGGCGATGGTGGCGGTCGTCGCCGGGCGGCCGGCAGCGCGGCTGGTGGCGCGGCTGTCGCCGGCGCTGCGCGACGCCTCCGGGCGTCCTTACGGCATGCTGGGTTTTGCCGAGGCGCTGGCCGGCGCGGCCGGCGGCGCGGCGGCGGCGCGGCTGTTCGCCGAGGCGATCGCCTGGCTGCGGGCCGGCGGCGCCGGCGAGATCATCGGTCCGATGGACGGCGACACCTGGCACCGCCACCGCCTGAACGTCGGCCCCTGGGACGAGGAGCCCTTCCTGCTCGAACCCTACAACCCGCCGCACTATCGCGAGCTTTGGGAGGCGCAGGGGTTCGCCGTGCTGGAGCGCTACGGTTCGCTGCGGGTCGACGATCTTCCGGCCGTCGCCGCGCATCTCGAACCGCGGCGGCAGCAGGCGCTCGGCGCGGGCTATCGCCTGCGGCGGCTGGACATGCGCCGCTTCCGCGAAGAGCTGGGGGCGCTCTACCGGCTGTCGTGCGTCATCTTCGCCGGCAACTTCCTTTACACCGAGATCCCGGAGGCGGAGTTCGCCGCCCTCTACGTGGGCGCCCGCGGCCTGGTCGACCCGGACCTGGCGTGGATCGCCGAGGCTCCCGGCGGCGAGCCCGTCGGCTTCCTGTTCGCGTTTCCGGACCGCTTCCGCGAGGTGGCGGCGCTGCGTGGCGGGCGCGGGCCGGGCGCGCTGCTGCGCTACGGTGCGGCCCGCCTGCGGCGGCGCGGCCGCCTGCCGGCGGTGAACTTCAAGACCCTCGGCGTGCTCGCCGCGCACCGCCGCGCGGGCATCGCCGCCGCGCTCATGGCCCAGGGCCACCTGGCGGCGGCGTCCAAGGGCTACACCATCGCCCACCACTGCCTGTTCCGGGAGGGCAACCCCTCCGGCCGTCTCGACGGCGGCCATGGCCGCGTGCTGCGCCGCTACCTGCTCTACCGCCTGGCCACGGCGCCTGGCGGCGGGCTGGCGCCGATAGCGGCGACCGGGGCGGAGGCGAGGTGAGGGCGCTCGGCGCTGGGACGGACGGCGGCGGCGGGGGAGGCGGCGCGGTAATGGCGCTCCAGGCGGCGCCGCAATGAGGGTGGCCGGGGCGGAGCCTGGCGGCGGGAGTGGAGAGGGCGGGAGTGACTTGGGTGGAGCAGGCGGCGCGGGCGGCAGCGCCAACGTCATCGAGCTGCTGGCGGCGGCGGCGCGGCGTCATCCCGAGCGGCCGGCGCTGGTGACCTCGGAGCCGGGCGGCCGGCAGCAGGGCATCACCTACGGCGCCCTGTGGCGGCGCGTCCGCTGCGTGGCGGCGGGCCTGCGGCAGGCCGGCCTCGCGCCGGGCGAGCGGGCGATCGTCATGATCCCGATGTCGATCGATCTCTATGTCGCCCTGCTGGCGCTGCTCGAGCTGGGCGCCGTGGCGGTGTTCGTGGATCCCTGGATCGGCTGGCGCCAGGTGGCCGCCTTTGCCGCCTTCGCGTCGCCAACGGCCTACCTGGGAACGCCGCGCAGCCACCTGTTGCGCTGGCTCTCGCCGGCGCTGCGCCGGGTGCGGCTGGCGGTGACCACCGGCCGGCGCTGGGGACCGCTACCGGCCGGCCGCACTCTGGCGGAGCTGGCGGCGGCGGGCGCCGCGGCCGGCACGAGCGAGGGTGCCGCAGGCCACGCCGGCAGGGGTGGCGAGGGTGCCGAGAGTGGAGCCGCCGGAGCTGCCCGAGACGATGCGGACATGGGCACCGGCGGCGAGGCGAGCAAGGGGGCCGGCGCCGGCGCGGACGAGGCCGCGGCTGGCATCTTCCGGGCCGCTGCCGGCGACCCGGCGCTGATCACCTTCACCAGCGGCTCCTCGGGCGAGCCCAAGGGAGCCAACCGCACCCACGGCTTTCTGCGCGCCCAGCATCTTGCCCTGGCCGCCGAGTTCCCGCTGGCGGCCGACGACGTGGACCTGACGATGTTCCCGGTCTTCGCCCTGCGCAACCTGGCGAGCGGCGTCACCTCGGTCGTCCCGGCGATGGACTTCGCGCGCGTCGACCGCGTCGACGGCGCCGCGCTGCTGGCGCAGATGGAAGCCCACGGCGTGACCACCTGCACGGCTTCGCCGCCGTTCTTCGACCGCCTCGCCGAGGCGATCGCGGCGGCCGGCGCCGGCGGGGAAGATGCGGGCGGGCGGCCCGGCCACGACCCACCGCGCCCGGCCCCCCTGCGGCGTCTGCGCCGCCTGCTGACGGGCGGCGCGCCGGTCGCCGACGAGCAGCTGGCGCGCTGGCGGCGGGCGCTGCCGGAGACCGAGATCGTGGTGGTGTACGGCTCGACCGAAGCGGAGCCGGTCGCCCACCTCACCGCCGAGGAGCGCCTGGCCCTGTGCGGAGCATCGGCCCAGGTCACCGCGGCGCCGGTGGCCGGCTACTGCGTCGGGCCGCCGTGCGCCGCGGTGCGGGCGCGCGTCGTCCGCATCCATGGCGGTCCGGTGGCGCTCGACGGCGGCTGGGCGGCTTGGGAGGTGGCGGCCGGCGAGGTCGGCGAGCTGGTGGTCGCCGGCGACCACGTCTGCCAGGACTATTTCCGCAATCCCGGCGCGGTGGCGGAGAACAAGATCCGCGACGCCGAGGGAGTGATCTGGCACCGCATGGGAGATACCGGCCGCCTCGACGCCCAGGGCCGGTTCTGGCTTGCCGGCCGGGTGCACTCGACGATCTGGCGCGCCGGCCGGGCGGTGCACCCCCAGCTCGTGGAGCAGGCGGCGGCGCAGGCGCTGGGCCGCTCGGCGCAGGCCATGGCGGCGGTGGGGCTGCCCGACGATGCGCTGGGCGAGCGGGTGGTGCTGGTGATCGAGGGCGAGGAAGACGCCGGCGCTCGCGCCGCGCTCGCGGCGCGTCTCGGCGGCGGTCCTGAGGCCGGGACCGCAGCGGCCCCCGGGCTCGGCCGGCGTGGCGGCACGGAGCCGGGCATTGGTATCGCCATCGACGAGGTCGCGTTCAGCCGCCAGCCGCTGCCGCGCGATCCGCGCCACCGCAGCAAGGTCGACTACGCCCAGCTGCGCCGGCGGCTGCTGCGCGGCGGCAGCGCCGGCGGGCGCCGGCTCGTGGCGGGGAGCGGCCGATGAGCGCCGGCCCCGGCGCCGCCCTGACTCTCGCGTCGCCGTTCCCGCGCCGGCTGCGCGCCTATCTCGCGGAGCGCTTCCCGCTGCTCGGCCACGGCGTGCTCATCGCCGCCTACTACTCCTCCAACCAGTTCCTCGCCCGCGTCCTCACCGCGCCCGGGCGGCCGATGCGCTACGACCTCTCGTCGCTGGCCGGCGCCGTCACCCTGTTCTGCTTCTTCTTCCACCTGCGGGTCTTTGACGAGCACAAGGATTACCACGACGACTGCCTGCACTACCCCGAGCGGGTGCTGCAACGCGGCCTCGTCTCGCTGGCGCAGCTGCGCCTGCTGGGCGGCGGCGCCATCGCCGTCGAGCTGATACTGGCCGCCGCCAACGGCCTGCCGGCGTTCATCGCGCTGCTCGTCGCGCTCGCCTTCTCGCTGCTGATGCTGCGCGAGTTCTTCGCCGGCGCCTGGCTGCGGCGCCACTTCCTGCTCTATGCCGCCTCTCACATGCTGATCATGCCGCTGCTGTCGCTGATGGTGTTCTCGTTCGCCACCGGCCGCTTCCCGTGGCAGGCGCCGGCCTGGTTCTGGGTCTACAGCTGGGTGGGCTTCTGCGTCACCTCCAACTGGGAGGTGTCGCGCAAGATCCGCGCGCCGGCTGACGAGATCGAGGGCGTCGAGAGCTATACCCGTGTCTTCGGCACCTACGGCGCCGCCTACGTCGTCCTCGGCATCCGCGTCCTCGACACCGGCCTGGTGGCGCTGGTGGGCCACCACCTGGGCCTGCCGGCCAGCTTCTACGCCGCGCTGGTGGCGCTCTTCGTCCTCTGCCTCGGCGGCTTCCTCGACTACCGCTTCCGCACCAGCCGTGCCAGCGCCAAGCGCATGGAGCTCTTCGCCGGCATCTACATCATTGCCTTCGATCTCATTCTCGCCTTCGAGATCGGCCGCCGCTTCGGCATCGTTGCCCCATGGCGCTGATCAACGAGCCTGGAACGCCAGACGCCGTTGCCGCCGGCGACGCCCTGGTGGTTGCCGACCTGGCGAGCGCGGCGCGCCAGCGCGAGCGGCTGGGCGGCAAGGCCGCCAACCTTGCCCGGCTGGAGGCCCTGGGTTTGCCGGTGCCGCCCTGGTATGCGGTCACCACCGCGGCCTTCGCGGCGGCGCTCGGCCCGGACCTGCGCGGGCGCATCGCGGCGCGGCTGGCGCCGTTCGCCGGGTCCCCGTCGGTCCGCGAGCTCGATGCGGCGGCGCGCGACGTCCGCTCCTGGATCGAGCAGCTGCCACTGCCCGCGGGCCTGGGGGCGGCGATGGCGGCGGCGCACGCGGCGCGCATCGGCGCCGGCGCCTTCGTCGCGGTGCGCTCCTCGGCGGCCGGCGAGGACGCCGCCGGCGAGTCGTTCGCCGGCCTGCACGACAGCTTCCTCTACGTGCGTGGCGAGACGGAGGTCGAGTTGGCGTTGCGGCGGGTCTGGTCGTCCGCCTACAGCGAGCGCGCCCTCGCCTACCGGCTGGCTCAGGGGCTGCCGCTGCTGGAGATCGCGGTGGCGGTGGTGGTGCAGGAGATGGTCACGGCGCGCGCCAGCGGCGTGCTCTTCACCGCCGACCCGGCGACCGGCAGCGTCCACGACATCGTGATCAGCGCCCTCTACGGCGCCGGCGAGGGGCTGGTCAGCGCCGGCCTCGACGCCGACACCTTCGTGGTCGACAAGCAGAGCCTCGAGGTCGACCGGCGCCTCGCCGGCAAGCGCGAGCGGCTGGTCTTCGACGCCGCGAACGGCAGCGGCTTGCGCCACGAGCCGGTGCCGGCGGCGATGCAGGAGGCGAGCAGTCTGAGCGCCGCCGAGGTCGGCGCCCTGGCGCGGCTCGGCCTGCTGGTCGAGCGGCACCACGGCTGCCCGCAGGACCTCGAGTTCGCGATCGACGAGGGCGGCCGGGCCTGGCTGCTGCAGGCACGGCCGGTGACCACCGTCGCCGAGCTCGGGCCGGCGGCCGGCAACCGCCTGCTATGGGACAACTCCAACATCATCGAGAGCTACTCCGGCGTCACCTCGCCGATGACCTTCAGCTTCATCCGGCGCGCCTACGCCATCGTCTATCACTGCTTCGCCGAGGTGATGGGGATCGCGCCGGGGAAGGTGCGCGCCCATCGCGTGGTGTTCGATCACATGCTCGGACTGTTCCGCGGCCAGGTCTATTACAACCTCCGCAACTGGTACGCCCTGGTGCGGCTCTTCCCCGGCTATCAGTACAACCAGAAGTTCATGGAATCGATGATGGGGGTGCGGGAGCCGGCCGCCGATCCGGCGGACGACGCGAGTATGTCGGCGCTGGTCGCCGGGGCAGCTCGCGCTACCGGGACCGCCGCGGCGCCGTCGCGCCTGCACCGCTACACCGTCGAGCTGCCGGCGCTGCTGCGCCTGGTGCTGCGCTCGGCGAGCAACTTCCTGCACATCCGGCGCATCGTCGGCGACTTCCAGGCGTCCTTCTCGGCGCTCTATGGCGAGTGGTCGGCGCGCGACTTCAGCGCCATGGCGCCGCACGAGCTGCTGGCCCTCTACCGCGAGATGGAGGATCGGCTGCTGTGGAACTGGAAGGCGCCGATCGTCAACGACTTCTTCGTCATGGTTTTCTACGGCACCCTCAAGCGGCTCGCCGCGAGCTGGTGCGGCGACGCCTCGGGGTCGTTGCAGAACGATCTGATCTGCGGCGAAGGCGGCATCGAGAGCACCGAGCCGACCAAGATGCTGCTCGCCATGGCCGCGGCGGCGCGCCGGCGGCCGGAGGTGGTGGAGCTGCTGCGCGCCAGCCCTCCCGAGGTGCTGGCCGCGCAGGTGCCGTCGGACCCGCGCTGCGCCGAGCTGGCCGCGGCGGTGCGGCGCTACCTCGAGCTTTACGGCCTGCGCTGCATGAACGAGCTGAAGCTCGAGGAGCCGTCGCTGCGCGATCGGCCGGCATTCCTCTATCAGGTGCTGCGCAACTATCTCGCGGCCAGCGACGCCGCGGCCCTCGATGTCGCCGCTCTGGAGTCCCGGGAGGGCCAGATCCGCGCCGCTGCGGAGCGGCGCGCGGCGGCCGCGCTGGCGGCCCGGCGGGGCCTGCTGCCGCGCCGCGCCGTCTTCCGCTGGGTGCTTGCCAACGCGCGCCTGGGGGTCAAGAACCGCGAGAACCTGCGTTTCGCCCGCACCCGCATCTACGGCCTGCTGCGCGAGCTGCTGCGCGCCGTGGGCCAGCGCTTCACCGCGGCGGGGATCCTCGCCGCGCCGGAGGACGTCTTCTACCTCACGCTCGACGAGGTCTGGGACTACGTCGAGGGCATGGCGGTGACGACCGACCTGCGGGGCCTGGCGGCGCTGCGCCGCGCCGAGTTCGACCGCTACCGGGAGGTCGAGGCCCGGCCCGAGGACCGCTTCGAGACCTTCGGCATGGCCTACCACCGCAACCTCTTCCGGGGCCGGCCGCCGCGCCGCGCCGCGCCGGGCAGCGCGGGGGCCACGCCCGCGGGCGACGCGGGCGACGCGGGGGCCGGCCCCGGCGCGGCAGCCTTGCAGGGCACTCCCTGCTGTCCGGGGGTGGCGACCGGAGCGGTCAAGGTCATCCGCACGCCGGCGGACGACGCCAGCCTGGCGGGCGAGATCCTGGTCGCCGAACGCACCGATCCGGGCTGGGTGCCGCTCTACCCGTCGGTCTCGGGCCTGCTCATCGAGCGCGGCAGCATCCTCTCGCACTCGGCCATCGTCGCCCGCGAGATGGGCATTCCGACCATCGTCGGCATCCCGGGGTTGATCGCGGCGCTGCGGACCGGCCAAAGGGTCCGCATGGACGGCGCCGCCGGCACCGTCGAGCTGCTGGACTAGCGAAACCGTCGCGCCCCGCCGCGCGCTGGCTCAGGAATGAACCTGCAGCGGGTGGAAGGCGCCCCAGACGGCCAGGTCCGGGCGCCAGGCGGGCGCCAGGCCGGCCCATTGCAGCGCCAGGACCAGCGCGGCGGCGGCGAAGGCGAGGAGGAAAAGGCGGGCCGGCCAGGGGAAGTCGGCCTCCTCCTCGGCCTCCAGGTCGCCCTCGTCGCGGACCAGGGCGGCGTTCGCCAGGGAGACCGCCAGCACCACGGCGCTCACCGCCAGCAGGGGTGTGGGCGGCAGGCCCTGGATCAACCAGGGTGGAACGGCGACCGCCAGGCCGGCCGCGGCGCCGGCGGCGGCGCCCGCGAGCCACGGCGCTGCCCGCAGGGCCTTCCAGGTCCGCGGGCTCCGCAGGTCCGGCGGCGACCCCGGCGCCGCGCGGCAACTCGGCCGCCGGCGCAGCAGGATCAGCAGCCCCGGCCGCAGGCAGAATGCGAGCACCGCGCCGGAGGCGGCCAGGTAGGGTCCGTAGGCAGGGTCGAAGGCCTGGCGGAAGCTGTTGGCGAGGATCAGGATACAGAACGGCGGCAGCACGGCGCGGGCCAGGGTCTGCACCCGCGCCCCGCCCGGCCGCCCGCGGCGCCCGAGGTAGACCCAGATGGCAACGTAGGCGGCGAAGCCGATGAAGGCCGGCAGCGCCCACTGCCAGCTGCCCAGCGACCAGGCGCCGTAGGCGTAGAGGATGAACGCCAGCGTGCCGCCGGCGTTGAGCGCGCGCGTCCGCCAGACGAGCGCCGCCACCACCAGGCAGATGACCAACAGCGAGAGGTTCTGGAAGATCACCTCGGCGAGCGGCTGAGCGGTGATCTTGCCCAGCACCACCGCCACCGCCAGCGGCACGAAGAGGTTGTCCGCCCCCCGCAGCGAGATGGCCTCGAAACCGGTCACCAGCGCCGCCACCAGCAGCGCGGCGAGCACGCAGACCGGGCGCGGCAGGTCGGTGAGCAGCAGCATCGGAAGATGGATGGCCAGGAAGGCGATGACCAGGAAGACCATCGACCCCTCGAGGCTCTTGTATTCGTCCTCGACCTGGTAGCGCACCACGCCGTAACGGCTGCCGATGAGCGCGGCGAAGGCGTCGCCGACCGCCAGCACGAGCAGCGCCGAGACGTAGATCCAGGGCCGGTCGCGCGCCATGAGGAAGACCAGGAAGACCGACAGCGGGTAGTACTCGACGCCACGGCTGCGGCGGCTGACACCATGCAGGCTGCGCAGGAAGCCGAGCCGGCCGCCGAGCGCGAAGACGGCGGTGAGCGGCGCCGCCATCGCCAGCACCACCCACGGCGAACGCACCAGGAACGGGAAGAACAGGCAGGCGATGCCGCCGCCCATGTGGACCAGCTTGCGCGTCCACTCGGCCTGCGGATTGCCGAAGCGCCGCCAGATCTCGGCGGCGAGCACCAGCCCCAGGAACAAGCCGGACAGCACCGCCGCCCCCGGCAGGTCCGCGCGCCAGTCCATCAGCACACCTCCTCGAGGACGAAGGCGCTGTAGAAGAAGGCGCGGTCGCGCGCGAACAGCGCGGCGGCCTCCTCGTCGAGCGGGCGCACCCGCGGCGCGGTCGCCGCTCCCGGCGACGCGGCGGCGGGCTCCGGCGGCGGGCAGCGGCGCGGCACCAGCATGTTCCAGTAGGCCAGGCGGGCGCCGGGATTGGCGGCGGCGAGCAGGCCGCGGAAGATGCGGGCGCAGGCCGGCGGGTCGAGGTACTCGAAGATGTCCGACAGGTTGAAACCGTCGAAGCGGCCACCGCCGCCCGCGACGATCGCGGCGCCAACCTCGTCGATGGCTCCCAGGTGCAGCGCCAGCGCTTCCGGCCGGCTGTCGAGGCGCGCCCGCAACCGCGCCCAGACCTCGGGGCGCAGGTAGTGCGGCAGGGCCGTCTCGAAACCGCCGGTCAGGATGTAGCGCACGTAGGGGTTGTCGGCGATCGGCAGCGCCGTGAGCGCGTAGCGGGCGCGCCCCAGGATGCGCTCGGCCACCGAGCCCTCGACGTAGCGGAAGAACTCCGGATCGCGCCCCAACCTGCCCATCGCCGCGCGGCTGAAGAAGAGGCGGAACAGCAGCCGCCAGCGCCAGGTGTCCCAGCGCCGCCGGTAGAAGTCGGCCCGCCCGGCGGCGTCGCGCGGCGCCAACAGCTCGCCGACGGTGCGGCGGCCATGCACGAGCGGCAGGACGCGGCGGCGGAAGAGGCCGAAGTAGTGCTCGAACTTGCCCCAGTGGACGACCCCGCCGGCGACCGCCGCGGCGTTGCGTCGCCAGTAGTCGCGGGCCCCCGGCGACAGCTCGCCG
>Ga0070733_10003879_pt1 | contig 10114 bp, 9 predicted proteins | sample Coa_R1_9_FD_66450 | JGI IMG/M metagenome (GOLD analysis project Ga0070733, IMG submission 66450) | Surface soil microbial communities from Centralia Pennsylvania, which are recovering from an underground coalmine fire - Coalmine... | ecosystem: Environmental > Terrestrial > Soil > Unclassified ... | reverse complement strand
CAAATAGGGCGCGTTCGACATCGACTCCATCCCGCCGGCGGCGACCACGGAGTTGGCTCCGGCGTTAATCGAGCGCATGCCGTTGACGACCGCGAGCAATCCCGACGCGCAGACTTTGTTGATGGTGTCGGCAGTCACGGTCTTCGCAAGGCCCGACTTGAAGAGCACCTGACGCGCCGGATTCTGTCCCACGCCCGCCTGCAGCACTTCGCCGAACGTCACGTGCTCGATCTCCGTGGGATCGATTTTGGAGCGCTCGATCGCGGCGGTGAGTGCGACGGCCCCGAGCGTGGTGGCGGAGAGCGGAGCGAGCGCTCCCCCGAGTTTGCCGAACGGCGTCCGCGCCATTCCGAGAACGACGGTCTTTGAGTTATTGGAAATCATATCCCGCGCAGTTTCGAGTCTGGCCTCCAAAGGCCTAGGCGCGCCGGAACGCCTCCTTTAAGGGAGCCTCACGCCCAGTCATTGGAGCGTCGTAATCGATAGAGCACGTGCCGGCGCAGAGGGCTTCCCTCTCGTACTTTCGGATGCTCGAAGTCGTCGCTTGGGTCGCGCGTCATACCGAGTCGATCCATGACTCGCTGCGAGCGAACGTTCTGCACTGCGGTCATTGCTACGACCTCGTCCCAGCCTAACACGGCAAACGCGTGCTCCAAGGCTCCGCGTGCGCCTTCGGTCGCGTAACCCTTTCCCCAGTCCTCGGGCGCGAGACGCCAGCCCACCTCGCGTGCCGGTGTGAAGTGCGCTTCGAATGGAACCTCGCCCAGAGCGACCACGCCGGCAAACGGCGTTCCGCCGCGCACTTCAACGACCCACCATCCGTAGCCGCGCTCGTCGAGCTCGCGCCGGCGCAGTACCGCTGCAGATTCCACGATTGGGCGAGTGTATTCCGACGTGAAGAACTCGGTCACGCGCCGATCCAGGTTCATCGTCACCCATGGCTCGATATCGGAGTCTCGCCAATGTCGCAGGAGCAAGCGCGGCGTTTCGATTGAAGCCATCGTGTGCGGTTTCTCGGACTAGTGCTTGACCACGACGGGACAGGTCTCACACTCGAATTGAATCGTGACGTGCGTTATGCCGAAGTGCTCGCGCGCGCAGTCGTCGATCTCGCGCAACACGTCGGTGGCTTCGCTCAAGCGGCGGTCGTCGAGCAGCACGTGCGCCGAAAGCGCATGCGAACCACTTCCGATCGACCAGACGTGCAGGTCGTGAACGCCGGTTACCCCGCCGATTCTTTCGAGGTGCTCGACGAGATCCGCGCTGTTCACGTCGCTCGGAACGCTTTCGAGCAGGACTTCGGTCGCGTCGCGCATCAGCCGCACGACGCCGACGACGATGATCGCCGCGACGAAGAGCGAGAGGAGCGGGTCGATCCATGCCAGGTGCGTCAGCGCAATCGCGATGCCGCCGGCGATCACGGCCGCCGCGCCGAGCGCGTCGCCGAAGACGTGGAAGAGTGCGGCGCGGACGTTCATGTCGCGTTTGCCCGGCGCGCGCAGCGAGAGCCCGACGCAGGCGTTGACCGCAAGGCCGGCGGCGGCGACGACCGTCATGACGCCGGCATGCGGCTCGACGGGCGCCGCAAAGCGGCGAACGGCAAAGTAGACGATGGCGAGCGTCGCGACCAGCAGAATCGTTCCATTTACCAAGGCGCCGAGCACCTCGATGCGCCCGTAACCAAACGTGCGGCGCGGGTCGGCGGGTCGCGTAGCGTTGATGGATGCAACCAACGCCAGCGCCAGCGCGACGACGTCCATGCAGACGTGCACCGCGTCACCGGTCAGCGCCAAGCTGCGCGAGACGGCGCCGCCCCAGAACTCGAGCAGCGCGACCAGCGCCGTCGCCAAGAGCGCAAAACGCAAACGGCGCGCAACGCTGGTCGCGCCCATTACGGCGTCTTCCGGGCCTTTAGCCAGAGCGCAAGCAGCATCGCGCCAAACGTGACGAACGTCTTGCTCTCCGCGGTGCGCACGACGTCCGCGCTCCATTCGCCTTGCGCGCCGTCGATCGGCGTCGACCGCGGAATCGCGCGGGGGACGGCCTCGCAATAGCGCTCGAACTCGTCGGGGAACTGCGAGCGCAGGAATGCCTCCTCGTGCGGCACGATCGTTGCATAGACCGCGCTCATCGCCGCCAGCGACCCGCCCACGAGCAGGGTTCGCATGAACGGGCAGTTTCGACCGGTGAAGGCGATGGCGAACCCCGCCGCGGTCACGAAGTTGCCGATATAGAGCGGGTTGCGGACGTACGCGTAGGGCCCCGCCGTCACGAGCTTGCGCGCCGTTACCACGTCGTTGCGCGTGGTCTCGCCGGAATAGCCGACGGCCCAGCAACGAATCAGCTCGCCCGCAACGGCAATCGGCAAGCCGAGCGCAATGCTGCCCGAGCTAGGCTTGCCGCGAGCCACCAGCGCGATGGCCGGCAGGCTCAGCAGCAAGCCGCGGTTCTTAAAAACAAATGCGCGCACTATTTGTTCTCCGTTGCGAGGGCCGCGGTGTAGACGTCGCGCAGCGAGCGGTCCAGGGGAATCTTCGGCTGCCACCCGGTCGTCTTGCGCAGCTTCTCCGAGTTACCGACCGAGAGCGGAATCTCACTCGCCCGCATGCGCTGCGGATCTTCGCGCACTTCGACCGGCACGCGCGCGATCGTGATGAGCTCGCGCAACACGTCGCGGATCGTCACGGCGCGACCACTGCATACGTTATAGACTTGCGCGCCTTCGCCGCGGCGCGCGAGCGCCAGATAGGCCTCGACGACGTCGCGAACGTCCAAGAAGTCGCGAGCCGAGCTGAGGCTGCCCACGTACATCTGTGGCTCGGCGCCGCCGGCGATGCGAGCGAGTTGCGCTGCCAAAGAGGCAACGACAAATCGCTCGCTTTGATTCGGGCCGATATGGTTGAAAGCTCGCGCGACCACGACGTCGAGCCCGAAGCTTCTCGCGCCCGACAGAAGAAACGCTTCCGCGGCTGCTTTGCTTGCGCCGTACGGATTGGCCGGACGCAGATCGAGCCGCTCGTGCAGCGGATACTCGCTCGGATCGCGTACGCCGTAGACTTCGGCCGAGCCGGCGAAAACGATGCGCGGCGACGGATCGGCATCGTAGGCCCGCACCGCTTCGGCCAAACGCGCGCTTCCCAGCGCGTTGATCTCAAAGCTTTCGATCGGCGAACGCAGCGAATCCGGCACGAAGGTCTGGGCGGCAAGGTGAAAGATGACGTTCGGGCGCGAGGCTTCCAACGCGGCCCGCAAAGAGTCCGAGTCGGCCAGATCGATCGGGAAAAAGTCGCTTCGGTCGTCGTGAGGCCCGCCACAGGCCAAGACCTCGTCGCCCTGCCGGCGCAACGCGGCGACGAGGTAGCGCCCGACGAATCCGCTCGCCCCCGTAACCAGCGCCCGCACGGCAAACCCTAAGCGCCGATGCGCGCGGCGAGACGGATGATATCGGCCTCGACCATCATCGCCACGAGGCGTTCGAACTCGATGCCGGGTTTCCAACCGAGTTGGCGCGCAGCCTTGCTCCCATCGCCTACGAGCAGGTCGACTTCCGCCGGGCGAACGAATCGCGGATCGATTACGACGTAGGGCTCGAACGAACCCAAGCCGGCGACTTCAAACGCGATTGCGACGAAATCGCGAACGCTGTGCGTTCGGCCGGTGGCGATGATGAAGTCGTCGGGCTGCGGCTGCTGGAGCATCATCCACATCGCCCGCACGTAGTCGCCGGCGTACCCCCAATCGCGCTGCGCGTCGAGGTTACCGAGGCGCAGCTCCGAGCGCAGGCCCAGCTTTATCCGCGCAACGCCGTCGGAGATCTTGCGCGTAACGAACTCTTTGCCTCGACGAGGCGAGTTGTGAATCACGAGTTCCCCGACACCGGCGTGAAAACGTCCCGTTTCGGTCGTCAGGTCGTAGAGCCAGCCGTCATAATGCGGGATCTCGGCGATTCGCTTGACCGTGCGTCTGTCGGTGCACACATGCGAACCCAGTCCGCGGGCGTTCGGCGACCACAGGTTGATGGAGTAAAAAGGCCCAGGACGATCGGGAGGTCCGGTATCTACATTGAGAACGCAGTCTCGTCCAAGCGCCATGCGCGCCATCCACCACAAGCCCATGGCGAGCGCCGGCGAGTTCGTCTTGAAGTTTTTGAACCGGTAGGCTCGGTTACCGGCCTCAAGGCCATCGGCGGCGTTGTAACCATCGAGGAAGGCGAGCCATGCCTCTTTGCCGGCGTTGAGTATGACCCTCGGCACGCGCTTGTGCCCATCTTTTGTATAGCACTCGTCACGCAACCACTCGACAAAGCGTGGCGCACCGTCAAGCGCCAACGCTCCGACGGTCCATCCGGGTACGAATCCGGACGACGTAGGAGAGTAAGCCGTCGAACCGAGAGTTTGGCGCTCCCACGCGTCCGAGAATTCCTTTCCGATGGATGCGCTGCCATCGCCGACGAAGGCGCCCAGCAGCCAAGCAAACTCGCGCGTGGGCGTGGAAGAGTTTGGCGGCTCGGGAAGACGCGCTTGCAATACCTTGTCGCCGAGAAGCACTCCGCGCGCCGGGCATTCTCCGTCGGACAAAAACATCACGTGGTCGGCGGTCAGCGTTATCGTTCCGCAACGCGCTTCGACGCGCCGTACCCCTTTGTTTTTGACGACCGGCCTATGCCGGTACGCCGTCCCGCCACTTACCGAAACGAAGCGTTCTCCGTCCCAGACCTCTAGAGGGTCGTCGAAATCAAAGCTTTGGACCCATGGCCCCTTCTCACGAACGGCAAGGAGCTCTCCAATCGCTACCACGTCGACGACGTTTCCACGCCGCACGATCAACGGAGTCTCGGGCGGAATGCTTTCATGGTTGAAGCAAATGCCACTGCTGGCGTAGAGGCCGTATGACTCGCGGTAGTTCACGGTGATCCAGTGGCCGTATGCCTTTGCCACGCCGTAGGGACTCCGCGGGTAGAAGGGCGTCGTCTCGCGCTGCGGCGTCTCGACGACCTTGCCGAACATCTCCGAGCTCGACGCCTGATAGAAGCGAATCGAAGGATCGACTTGGCGAATCGCTTCGAGTACGCGCGTGACGCCCAGCGCCGTGAACTCGCCGGTCAACACCGGCTGGGTCCACGAGGCCGGCACGAACGATTGCGCCGCGAGATTGTAAATTTCGTTCGGACGGACTTCGCTGACGATCGACGTGATCGAGCTTTGATCGAGCAGGTCGCCGGAGACGATCTCGACGTCGTCGACGATGTGTTCGATGCGCTCGTGCACCTCGGTGCTCGTGCGCCGCGTCATGCCGACGACGCGGTAGCCTTTCTCGAGGAGCAGCTCGGCAAGATACGAACCGTCCTGGCCCGTAATTCCGGTAACGAGTGCGGTCTTGCTCACCAGTGCGGTCTCCCTTGCGCGAGGCGCTCCGTCAGCGTAACGGCGATAAACGCGGCGACCTGGCTGGGCAGCGTCCCACGACCGAACCCGGCGTCGTAGCCGAGTTCGCCGGCCAGCAAATTGGTTACCCGGGGGCCGCCGCAAATCAGCACGACGTTGTCGCGCACGTTCTCCGCCTCCAACAACTCGCTAAGCGCCGTAAAGTTCTTGATGTCGCTTCCCTTCTGCGTGACCGCCTGCGATGCGAGCAGTGCATCGATCCGTCGCTCCTTGGTGAAGCGTACCAGCTCCTCCACGGCGACTTGACTGCCGAGGTTATGCGTCTCGAACTCATGATAGCGTTCCAAGCCGTAATCGCCCTTGTACCCCTTCATGTTGAGGATAGCGTCGATGCCGACGGTGTGGGCGTCGGTTCCAATGCAGGCGCCGGCAACCCGGATCTTGCGACCGACCCGTTCTCGGACCAACGCGTCGATCGCCTCCATCGACATCGCGTGCGCGCCGGCCGAGGGCGCCGTGATCCCGTCGGCGTCGACCGCCTGCGTCGTGGTCGCGTAGATCACGAAAAAAGAAAAGCCCGATGCGATCGCTTTTCCCTCCACGACCTGCACGTCGCTCAGGCCCATCTTGACGGCGAGCTGACGCGCGGCTTCATCGGCCGCTTCGCTCCAATCGACCGGCAGCGTAAACGAAATCTGCACCTTCCCGTCGTCGCGCGTGTCGCCGAAGGGCCGGACCAGACGCGTCATGCGAAGGGGTTCCAATAGCCGGGCACTTTTTCGAAGACCCCTTCGAAGCCGCGTCCGCCGCCGGGTGTCCGCGAGACGTCGGCAAAGAGCGCCGCCTCGATGGCCGCCATCAGACCCATTGCGGCGACGCGTTCGAGCAGGGCTTCGCACGACGCGAGCACATCGTGCGCGCGCCGTTCGATGATGCCGCCCGGCCGCACCGCGATCTCGTCGCCGAAGTGCCGGGCCGTTCCCATGATGTAACGGGCGTTCTCGAGGGAGAGGGCGCGGTCGCCCAAAAACGGCGTATGGATCGCTTCGGTCGGCATGCCGCACAAGTGGATGTTCTGCCCGGTCATCACCGACGTCAGGTTGAACATCGCGTCGATCAGATGTCCCTTGAAAATGTCGCCGGTCATGTGCTTGGTCGGCGGCATGAACTTCAGCGGCGCGTCGGGGAAGATCTCGCGCGCAAGCTGCGCCTGCGCGACTTGATAGAGGAAGCCGTCTTCGCGATCGGGGTCGATCTCGTAGGCGTCGCCCAGCCCGATCTGAGCGTCCGGCAGGCCGGCGCGATGCGCGAACTCTTCGTTGATGAACTGCGAGGCCAGCACCGCCGGCGCTTGTTCGACGGCATCTGCCGTCGTCAAGTAGTTATCCTCGCCGGTGTTGATGATGATTCCGGAGTACGCATTGAGCATCCGGCTGAAATGCTGATCCACGAAGGTGCGCTTCATGTTGATATCGCGAAAGAGAATGCCGTACATCGAGTCGTTGAGCAGCATGTCGAGCCGTTCGAACGCCGCCATCACCGCAATCTCGGGCATGCAGAGGCCGCTGGCATAGTTGGTCAGCATCACGTACCGGCCGAGCTTCTCGCTTGCCTCGTCGAGCGCGGCGCGCATGATCGAGAAGTTGGCCTGCGTCGCGTAGGTGCCGCCGAAGCCTTCCGTCGTAGGGCCGAAGGGGACGAAATCGAGCAGCGACTGTCCGGTCGAGCGAATCACGGCGATCACCTGCGCGCCGGCCTGCGCGGCGGCCACGGCGGCAACGCGATCCTCATAGATGTTGCCGCTTGCGACGATCACGTAGAGCAGCGGCGGCGGCAACTGCGGTAGAGCGGCGAGCCGGGCCGCGCGCTCCTCGCGTCTTGCGGCAATCCGGTCCAGCGCGCGATCGACGAACGGGGCCAGCGCGCCGGTTGCCGCGTCGTCGGGAGTGGCGGTAAAGTCGTCGAGGCGGCAGCGGCCCGCCGCAAACTCGGCGCCGAGGGCCTCCGGGGTCAACCCCGTCTCCGCCAAGGCCTTGCCAAAGGGCAATGCGACGCCGCGACCACGTTCGTGTGGCGATACCGCATCGAGGATCGCGTTGGGCAGCGGAACCTCTTGCGGCGTAAGCCCGTCCACGCCGAGCAGCCGCAATACCGCGCGTTCGACTGAAACCGTCGAGTGGGCGCCGATGAAGGCCTCGACCGGCGCGACGATTGCGCCGGCGAGATCCCGGCAACGAGCCACGCTCCGGCGATCGATCCGAAGTTCCACAGCACTACGCGCTTCCGGGGGCGAGATACGAGGCAATTCCGTCCCGCCATGACGGCATGCCGATTCCTAGCTCGCCCAGCTTGGCGCCGTCGAGCGCGGAGTAGCGGGGGCGAATTGCCCTGGCCTTCCACTGCTCGGCAGCGATGGGCTCGATCGCAAACTCGGCGCCAGCTTGACGCACCGCCTCCTGCGCGAAGTCATACCAGCTCACCGGGCCGGCCGCGGCGGCGTGATACAGCCCGTACGCGCCGGTCCCAATCAGCTCGCGAAGCGCGACGGCGAGATCGCCGGCAAACGTCGGCGACGCAACGACGTCGGCAACCACGCGCACCGGCTCCCCGCTCCGGCCGGCGGCGAGAATTCGATCGACGAACGTGCGGCGCCGCGAAGCCGAACGCGAAGGGCCGTACACTCCGCAAGTCCGCACGACGAAGGCGCGCCCGCCGGCAGCCTCGACCAGACGTTCGCCGGCGAGTTTCGAAGCGCCGTAAAAGGAGAGCGGGTTCGGCGAATCGCTCTCGCGATACGGGCTTCCCTTCGTACCGTCGAAGACGTAGTCGGTGCTTATCGTCACGAAGAGCACGTCGCGTTGTGCGGCAAGGCGAGCGGCACGCCCGACCGCGAATGCGTTGACTTCCAGCGCCGTCTCCTTTTCGTCTTCGCAACGATCCACGTCGTGAAAGGCCGCCGCGTTCACCAGCACGTCGGGGCGCGTCGCGTTAAGGGACTCTGCGAGGCGTTCACTCTGCTCGATTGCCAGCTCGCCGTGCGAAGGCGCTACGATCTCGCAATCGGTCCAGCGATCCGCGATCGCCGTCCCGAGCTGTCCCGACCCTCCGAGCAAGAGAACGCGCGTCACACCGTCGAACGCCGGCCGCTGGAGTTTCGCTGAAAGAACAGCGATATCGTAACGGCGAGGGCGGCTGCGAAGTTGCCGAGCACCATGATCTCCACGACGGTCGCCAGCGTCGGATGAAACGTGACGATCGCACCAAGCGTACCCAGCGTGCAGATAAACAACGGCACCGTAAACGCGAGGCGATGCGTGGCGATTCCATAGAACGTCAGCGAGTTGGTCAAAGCGAGCAGCACCATCGCCAAACCGTACTTGACCAGCAACGGCGTCGCCGCATCGAAAGCATGTCCGACGAGCGCGTGCAGCACGTCCAGACCGAAGAAGTAAAAGACGAAGAGCCCGCAGAGCGCGACGGCGACGAGCATCGCTAGGCTGCCCGCCAAGACGTCGCGGGTTCGGGCGCCGCGCGCGTGACGATCCGCCGCCTGCGGCAGGAGCACGGTGGGAACGAATCCGACCAGGTAAAGCAGCATCTTTCCGCCCAGCGACGCGGCGGCGTAGAGCCCCGCGGCGTGCTCGGGAAAATAGTGCTTCACGAGAACGACGTCGGCGGATCCCATCAGTGCGATGGCGATTGTCGCGGCGGCGGCTCCGGCTCCCGCGTTGAGGATGCGGCGCCAATCGTAGCGAACGCGATGCGTCGGCGATGCGGCGTAGCGGCGCTTCAACCGCAGCGCGAGATAGACCAGCGCGCAGAGCGGTCCCGCAAGAAACCCGATGACGGCGCCCCCGAGCCGCAAGCCCACGGCAATCAATGCGACGATGCCGATGACTTTTGCAATGCCCTCGACCGCATTGGAGCATCCATATCCGAAGAAGTCCTGCGTGCCTTGGGCGATGGCACGCAGCGCGTTGACGAAGAGCGCGACGCCGGCAATCAATCCGACGAACGGCAACGACCAAATCGGGACGTGCAGAAAGTGCGCGAACGGAATCATTCCGGCAGTCGCGACGACGAGGTACAGGAGGGCGAGCTTTGCAAAGCCTCCCGCGATGCTGTCGGTCAGGCCGCGGAGGTGGCCGTCGTCGTGCAGCGCTCGAAACTCCGCGGCGAGCTGCGCGACGACCGGTGCCACGAAAGCGACCGGAAGCGCCGCGATCAAAGCGGCATTGATGAGCGCGTAGAGTCCCCCGTACGCGGCGACCCCGAGCTGACGGCTGGCAACCGCGTGCGCCACGAACCCGCACACGTTGAGCACCATCCCGGCAGTAAAGACGAGAAGGCTCTGTTTTACGATCGCGCTGGTCCGCAACCGCTCGAGTCCACGCCGGAGCACGAAACTACCCGGTGGACTCACACTACCGTTCATCGAACCGTCGTTCTCATGAAAGTGGAGAATTTACCTCTTGCCGGCGCTTTGATGCTGACACCGCAAATATTTACCGACGAACGAGGCTCCTTTCTGGAGCTTTTTTCGCTCGAACGGTATCGCGAATGCGGCATCGGGGAGTCGTTCGTACAGGATAACTCTTCGCTCTCGCGCCGTAACGTCTTGCGGGGACTGCACGGCGACGCGCGAATGGCCAAACTCGTTTCGGTCCTGCGCGGCAGCGCTTTCGACGTGATCGTGGACGTTCGGACGGCGAGCGCCACGTACGGAAAAT
>Ga0070733_10003878_pt1 | contig 10118 bp, 9 predicted proteins | sample Coa_R1_9_FD_66450 | JGI IMG/M metagenome (GOLD analysis project Ga0070733, IMG submission 66450) | Surface soil microbial communities from Centralia Pennsylvania, which are recovering from an underground coalmine fire - Coalmine... | ecosystem: Environmental > Terrestrial > Soil > Unclassified ... | reverse complement strand
ATACGGCGGACGCTTGCTTCCCCAATTTTCGCTATTTCTTCAAACAGTCCATCCACGATTTTGGCGGAAGCGTTGTCAGCGTCGATGAGAACAGCGAGACGAGGTGAACGCACTTCAGAAGGCACGGCGTCTACTCCATCGTTGATAATCGAAATTCACCTGGCCGCACTGGCAGTCATGGCCCTGTCGACTGGAAGTTACTTGTGCCAAACCTTTTTCAAGAGGCTGCGTCAGGTAGATTTTCATGCAGAGCGCTTCTGGCTCTCATCCTAAGCGACCTCGCAACGTACCATAAATCGCGAATGGTGAGTTATTGGTCGTCGAAAATTAAGCGTAGCCGCTAGTCATAAACCCATTCACCGGGAGGCGGCAAAGGTACTCCAAGCTTCACCCTTCACGTGACAGCCGTTGGCAACCGCGAAATACGAAATAGAAGCAATCTGGATGCGGTAAGCTATCGGATACATGTACGGCATAAACCTCAATCGCTGAAATCCCATGCGATGCAATTCAGATACCATTCGGGTGACACGTTGGCTGCGTCGAATATGAGCTAGCTCTGATTTGGACATAACTTCCTCGAATTTCTCATCGGTTCGATAAGAGCATCCCTGCCTAATCGGCCTTGTCTTCGATTTCTCTCCTGAGTTCGTCCAAGCGTTTGCCCTGATAGCTCCATTCCCACGGCCCCGACGCGCTCGGCCAATCATAGCCTATTGCATTGAGCGCCTGCAGCGCAGCATCTGATAGCGATGTAACGTCGCCTTTGAAATTGACTTTGTTAGCATCGTCCACTGTCGTGCATATGATTGTGGGATCAACGAACAGTTGGAGCTCCGTTCCCGGAGTTATGCCCACCATTGAAAAGCGGAACCTGGATCGACGCTTCGCAGCCTCTACCTCAGCTTTGACCTCACTACTTTCGAAAATTTCGTCACCTAGCTTCACTTCTTTGAGGGCGGCAAGCACCATGGCGGCACGTGCTCGCTCGGGAGCTAGGCGGAAGAATTCGCGGTTCTTACTGACGCGGTGATCGCCGAAGGCCTCATGTAGGTTATCCTCGACGAATTTTGAATTTGCCACCTCGCAAGCATAAAACAGCTCAAAGGGTAAGGGCACGCCTGTCTTATAAAGTTCGCGAATTCTACCGGCTAGGTCAGCATTGGTACGGCCAATTTTGATTAGCCCAGGCATGGCTTCATTGGTCAAAACGTAAACTATCTCTACCACGGAAGGCTCCCAAACTAAGGTGCGATACTCCTAACGGGTGATCTTAATCAGAGCAACGATGAACGTGCAGCCCTTGTCCGATTGAGATCAAACAACCTCGCAATAGCATCATCTTCCGAAATGTCGGCTGGCCAGCCGTAGGCGTTAGCAACAGCTGCATCGAGAGCCTTATGCAAACCGACTAGCCACGCAGGCTTTTTCCCATAAAGGTTAGCGAGAGTTCGTTTTTTGAATTCTGACGCGCGCTCCGGGTCGATTAGAACAATTCTTTCCGGGAACCTCGGAACGACTTCTGGAATTCTTTCAACAAGGTCTGCCGGATACAGCCATCGATCGCGCATTTCATTTAACGCTCGGGCCGCCGATGCGATCTGTTGAGCCCTTTCATCGTTTGCGTACTGGACAGCCGCCACATCGAGCGAAAGTCCTTCTGGAAATGGGAACGTTTGAAATCCTTCGGTGGGAGTATATTGCGGATCGTTGCCTACACCGTGCTTCATTCCCTTTCGTATTGCCCATCGCGAATGAAAGCTGCTGTGTAATATTCCGAAAGTTGTATCATCGTCTCGCGCAAATACGACCAGTCGACTATCAGCTAGAACGGTAGTGGGGATCCACACAAATACCGAATGCCTTGCTACGCGGGGCGTGACGATGCAGCGGCTCAATCCAGCAAGCGCCTTTCGCATTTCTGGCCTGGGACGTTGATGAAGCCACCACTGAGTGGTTGCCCTTTTTTCTCGCTTACCTTTTCGCTTTGCTTTGATCTTTTGTTCGGCGTAAGCAAACGGTAATTCGTACGCTGAAGCATCCTCTTCGCTAATGCCGATTGGAAAATCGATTACCCACCGATCTGGTGCTCGCTTGGTAAGATCACTCCCGTTTAAAAATGGTTTCAGAACGTCAGCATTCGGTCTTCCGTTCGGATTTAGGGGAGCCGACAACCATTCGCGGGCCAAGGATGCTGGAATGTCAAACGCGCCCGTCTTGATCACGCCCTGAAAGGCGATGTCTTTGTTTTCAGTAAGCGGCCCTGCGCGAGTAAGGTCAAGTGCGCGACCAGTCGTGATCCCTGTTAGGTCCGAGTTGATGCCTTCAACGGCATCGCCATCTAAGCGTGCGCCGCTGATCAAGGTGTCGTCTTTGCCGGAAAAATTGATCACAGATACTCGCACATCAGCCCCATCAACAACCCATTCTTCGTTCGACCAAACTTCGAACATGCGAAGATTTTCGCTAATGGATCGAAGCACCGGGCGATTGGTCTTGCTCTGAATTGTCTTAGTAGCAACAAGGCCAGCGCGAGTTAGTTGATTTTGAAGGATTAGAGCTTTTGCTTTCTCAAACCAAAAGCAGACGAGGTCGCAAGCCCCTGGCAACGTCTGCCTGTACTGGCTCCGCAAACAATCGACATAATCGTCACCCAACAATCTCCGCATTTTCTTGTTGCCAAGAAACGGCGGATTGCCAATGACGACATCCGCTTCCGGCCATGCAGCTTCTGATCCATCCGCGTTTAGCAAAGCGTCGCGGCATTCAATGGTTTGCAGCGGCTTCAGAATAGGTCGGTCGGATACGCCGAACCCGTTGCGGCGCATCCACTGAATTTCCCCGATCCATACGGAAACCCTTGCGAGTTCGGCGGCATAGGTATTGATTTCTAATCCTTTGACGGCAGCCGGGCCGACTTGAGGGAATTCGCGTTGCAGCCCCAGTGCTTCAGCTTCAATGCTGACGCGGTGTTCAATATCTTTCAACGCTAGGAGGGCCAAATTGAGGAAGTTGCCGGACCCGCACGCGGGGTCCAGTACGCGAAACGCTCGAAGCTTGTTCAGGAATGTGCGATAAATCGCGATGGCCTGATCGCGCGCTTTGGTGCGCACGCCGGCGTTTTTTGCGGCGATTGCCTTCGCAAGTGATACTCCAATTTCAGCTTTCGTCGTTTCCCACTCCGCAAGCCATGGACGAACGATGACTGGGCTAACAATCATCATTATTTTATCGCGGTCAGTATAGTGGGCGCCCAACTGTGATCGCTTGTCCGGATCAAGACCACGCTCAAATAGCGTGCCGAGAATGGATGCGTCGACTTCGGCCCAATCTAAATTCGCCGCGACTAAAGTTAGGGCGATATCGTCTTTATCCAAAGGCAGAGCGCTGTCGTCGTTGAACAGACCGCCGTTAAACCAAGCAACATGCTCGAAACCGACCCGACCACCTGATTGCATCGCTTTGAACAGGTCGCTCGCTAATGCCTGAAATTCGTTTGCTCGCGTCGACGCGTGCTCCAGCATTCGTTTGAACATCTTGTTCGGCAACAACTCGACATCTTCGGCGAACATGCAAAAGACAAGGCGATTGATGAAATGGGCTACCGTTTCCGCCGGATACCCCCGATCGCGCACACGTTGTGCCAGCTTAGCAAATTCCGCAGCAGCTTCTTCGGTCAGCGCCTGGCGGGTCTTACCCGGTTTCAGGCGCTCCGGATCGCTAAGTACCCATTTGAGTTTCTGACGGGCGTTAACGTCGCGCAGGTCCTCAAGGCCGAGCTCGTGAACCTGCGAAATGCTATTTGTCCAGTTCGTATGGATGCGGAAACGGTCCATATCGCAGACAATTAGTAGGGGCGGATTTTCCAACGCCAAAGCGTATTGCTGAAGTTGTGCAAAGGCAGCGTTGAGGTCCTTCCGCTTTCCCTTGTACTCCCAGCCGAAGTGATCGCGCTTCCAGACGTCTGCCCAGCCCTCGCCACCTGTGGTCTTCGTGGCGCCACGCTCAAACGCGTACCATTCGCCGGTTGGGTCAACGTCGGTTGGTGCTGGTTCATCCAGCATCCGGCATAGGTCAATGAAATGGGACTGGGCGGCGGACCGTTCTTTGAGTTCGACGGCCTTCCATTTGGCAATAAACTGATCAGGGTTCACGGGCGAGGAGCCTCGCGGGACAGGGGAACGTCAGCTATCAATGTCCCAAAGGTTGCGCTTGCGCAATCCTACCGATTGCTTAAACCACAGCTCGAAGGTCGCCGCGTCTTAGTCATACCAATCCTTCCGATCACGCGGCAGCAACTTCCCTCGCGCATAGCCCGGCGAGACCGCCCGCAGCCCGCAGCTTCTCCAGCTCAGTTTCGAGAAAATGGTTGGCGACGATCAGCGCCTTGACCGCCTCACGCCATCGCCGCCGCAGGCCGCGATAGCCTGGTCGGCTGCCTCCTCTAGCTGGTTCGCGTCAGATTGCGGGTTGGGGCCTGAGGACATTCTCCGGAAGACCTGTGGGGTAGGATTTGACGCCGGGAAGAATGTTCTGTTTTTGTTTCTTTCGTCAACGTGGCCAAGACACCCGACTGAGAGGTTGAGCCCCGCCGTCCTTGTTCTCGCGCCCAAGTTGAGAAACAATCGCCTCTATTGTTTGGGGGGCAAAGGCCATGCAGGCTTTTTTATCCGTCTTATCGATCCCATTCATATTGTTAAACGCTTTTGGTGGCATCGCATCAGGCATTTGGCTTGGCATCCTAGGTCAATGGTCGGCCATTGGTCAGGGACTTTTGGCAGTCCTCTTGTCTACTTTCATATTGGGCTTCGCCATGATGCCGGGGCTTATCTTCGCCGCACCTGCCGCTCTGTTAGCGCAAAAAGGGAAGCTCATTCTTGCATTTCCATTTATGCTGCTCGGACTGCTTTATACTTATGCTGTGATCGTTATTTGGTGCATGTCCGTTTTTTACTTCTTTATGCAGCAGTCCAATGCAGCTTCGTTTTGGCCACTTCTGATTTGGTCTTATGGCATTGCTCTCGGTTCCCTCATGTCAATTGCGCAGCGCGAGCAACAAAGCGGCAATGGTGAGGGCTCCACGATGACAACCTTCTTCGCACAAATAGCCTATGTGATAATGGCGCTCGTAGCCATCTTCGCGCGAGTTTCGCTGTTGGATTTAGTGATCACATTCAGCGGGGTGATGCTTGTAGGTATGCTCATCCAGACTGTGATTGCCGTGGCAATAATGATTGAGCAAAGACGACTTGGAGAAATCTAGCCAACCTTCAATATGTAGGTTGGCTGAGAATGCTTCACCGATTGACCCATCATCGCTTTAGACCGCGTACGAAAACAAGATGGGAAACGATGACAGCAGCCGCCACTAGATCAATCCAGAACCAAGTTTGACGCCGCAGGTAGATCGGGATCACTGGGTTAAAGAGGATAGCGATCCCGGCGAACACGACGCCCCAAGTCGGTGTTGCCGAGAACGATACGTAGGCAAGAATTCCGCAAGCGATGCAGATGACGATCCTAGTAAACGTATAGTATCCATAAGGTAGCGGAAAAACAGCGACAATGAGCACGAGAGCGGCCGCTATCCATAAGGCCAATGGAAGCTTGGTCGTTGCGGGCTGGGGGGTTAAGGTCATGGTCACCGTTGCAAACGATGTCAGGCGCGCACCTATCTGGCCTTTGATTGTCGCTCCATTCGCGTGCTTCGTCTACTATATCATGCTCCGCTTCGCTTTTATTCAATCGATAGAGGGCACGTTTGGAGCGGCCAGCGTCAGCGAAGAGTTGAACGATATTGTCAGCCAGCCGTTGTGGGGCACACATTGGTTTTACCGCGGCATTGCGGAATATATCTCGATAACAGTCGCGGTCTTCGTCGCGGGTGGGTTGGCAAGAGGACGCGCGGTCGCCGGGGCCGTCTTGGGCGCGAGCGCAATTTCCATTTTTTATATTATGAGCGTCAGTTATCTTTTCTACGACTGGAAGTACATGGAGCCTGACGATTGGACGCTAGCAGACCCTTGGTACCAATACGTTATAAACGGCATTCTGATTTTTGCAGCACCGATCATCGCTTTCTCAACCGCAGAGCATATTCAAGAGGCGCACAGCAAGGAGCCGGGTCTCGCAGGCATCAATCGGTGGCATTTCCTCTGGCTTTGGACACCGACCTACTTATATGCGCTGGCAATGATTACGCCGCTCACTCGGTTCTATTCAGTTCAATCGGAGGGAAGCATTTTCGCATTTGCAATGGTGATCCTTGTGCACGCGGTGCCTACATTCGTCGTCGCAGTGCCCCTCTACTACGGCCTGATGATCCTGCGCGGCGACCACGGCGGAACGATGCCACCAGCAGCGAGAAACTTCGTCGGTGCTTTGGTGTTGATCGGCGGTCTCGTTGTTGGCGGTGCGGTGCAAATGGGTTGGTACTGGATGTTCAGCAAGATCGGTCAAGCGATATCCGGCTGAGTCAGTTACTAGCTGCCGGAACAATTATCTTGCCCTTGGATGCTAGCGTATGGGACGGGAAAAAGTTTGAGGGCTTAAAATGCCAATACCGTTCACGCGGCGATGGTATGAAGCTAGAGCGTACCGCGACATATTGTGGAAAGCGGTCTTTACCTTCGATGCTCAATACAAATTAGTCGTGCTTTCGAAGCGAAGCATCGCGACAAAAGACGGCATCAACATACGAGCGCTTGGCTATTTGAACGGCTTTATCAAGTCCGCTTTGGATCGGCGACAACTTGATATTCGTAGTGACGAAGCATACGCGGTGTTTGAGGCGCTTTATCAAACACTTTGGGGGAAAAAAGTTGGAAGAATATATTTTGAGTATTTCATTGACGCGATGAATGGAGAAATTGCGGTTGATAAGGATGAGTTGAGGGAAGGAATTGAGCTTGGGACATTGGACTTTCTTCGCAGTGCGCAAACAGGAATGCAGCCAACAGGATGGTTTTCTTGCTTTTAGAGACTCGTAGGCGAAGCGGTATCGCGAGTTGCTGCGGGCCTGCGCGGCTCAGACCGCTCCAACCACTCGATGATTTCGTCGTCAATTCACACGCCTTGCTCCGATCCAGTGAGTGGGAACTGATCGTGGCGTATTTTGAGACTAACACTGGATGCCTCGTCTATTTCTAATCGAGCGTTATAGGAGCGCGCAGCGTAATGTCCGCACGAGCCAGAATTACTCTCGGTATCGCTTTGCTCGTGGCGGTGTTTGCCATGATCATACGCGAGATACATTGGTTGGCAGTGCTTCTCACGCTGTTTGGTTTGTTTTTGGTCGTATGGGGACGCCTGCCGAACGAAACAGAAAAGGCGATTGCTCAACTTCCCGGGGGGAAGATCATTCTCGTTGGGCTCGATCAATTGGACATGATCTTGGTCCCGAGGGACGACGAACTTGAGAAATATCTTCGAGAAACAATAGAGCGTTATGACGAGAAAAAAAGAGCAGCGCTCAAAGACTTATTAAACACTCGTAATCCTCGTCGCTTCGGCGCTGAGTGGCCGGCATTCAATGCCGATGGCCTTGTTGTGGGAGACTTTAACGGACCCGGTCCGATCAAAGAGGAATATCGGGGCTCGATAAAAAGAATTTTACGCGATCTATCTGGCTGATTAGGGATCGGCCGCACGATGGATACTGCCCTTCCGCGAGTTAGCTAGTTCGTGGAGGCGGCCTAATTGTATCGCGCTAACACTTCATGAAGCTTCGTTTTGGCTGCTTGATCAGGAAACTTACCGTGTGACGCCAAGAGCGGAGGCAGGTACTTTGTAGCGCAATCGCCGGCGCTGCAGACTTGGTCGTTTTCCGTCGACACGCGTAGCCATTGCTGCCTCTTGCTATAAAGATTGGTTAGTGTTCGATCAGCCAGCGCTTGCTCGGCATCGATTTGATTGGCAATAGCTCAGCCCGAGACGCTTGTCCCCGAGACATTGCAGCAATGTCCCCAAGACATTGCTGTGCGCCAAACGGGGCACACCCTCATAATGAGCGTCAGGGCCTCTGTCGGGGTGCGTTTATCTTGGATTAGGGCGGATTTGGGGGCGAATTCGGGGCTCCCCTTTGTGTGACATTGGGGAGAACACAAAATCTCCCTAGCGCGCCCTAATGGAGGATACGCGCATTTTCAATCTGAGATACGCGATGGCAAACGAGGACCGATCCCAGATCGCGGATGCATCGTGAAAATCTAACAACTTATAATTGATCATCAATAAAATGGCAGTACTGCGATTTCGCAGTGACCATCAGGAGAGAGATGACGATGACTACTCGCAAGACTGCCAAACCGAACGCGAAGAAGGCGACCAAGCCAAAAAGCAAAGAGCAGGTGACGGCCAAACCAACTGAGGGTTACGCCGGTCACAAGACCGGTCGTCGCAAGGGCAAGGTCCACGAGCTGTTCGACACCCAAGGAGCCGAGGCTGCCTGGACACTAGGTCTGCGGTTGGGACTGAAAGAGACGACGCTGCGAGGATGGCTCGCGACCTGGCGTCGGCTGTCCAAAAGCAAGGTGAATGAAGTGAAGATCGCAGCCTGACACTTGAGGCGTGCGAACTAGGGACCCTTTGCGGGTCCCTTTCTTTGCCTTTCAACCGCTGACCTTTTCTGCCGAAAGTAGTGCCTCTTGGAGAACGCGTCGGCCCAGCCTGTCGCCGGTTTGCGCGTACGCCTTGGCCTTCACCTCGGCCGCGAGGTGTTGGATTTGCGGGGCCGACCTCGGCGATCGTGTTGATGTTGCGCTCGCTGGGAGCCACGGAGCGGCGATCGCATTAATTAGTACATAGATTATGCGATTTTAGCTCTAGGGATTTTTCTTGATAAGTATTTGATTTTTCTGGTACAGTTGGGTGGGCTCGAACCACCGACCTCCTGTTCCACAGACAGGCGCTCTAACCAACTGAGCTACAACTGCATCCTTGGCCGAACCGAAAAAACGGGCCTGAACCGGGCGGAAACTAGGTGCAACGTCGCGCTTTGGCAAGGCCGGCCAGCACGCCAAAACAGGGGCGTCCGAGCGCGCAGGGACGACGCGTTTTCCCGCCTCGGTCGCTCGCCGCCGGCAAACAAAAAGCCCGGGCTTAAAGCCCGGGCTTTTTTTGATCCGCGAATGATCGATCAGGCCGCCGGCTTGAACATCTTCGACGCGCTGGCCTTGATCGGCTCGGCGGTCTCGGCCGCGACCTTCTGGGACAGTTCGGCGATTTCCTTGCTGTAGGCGGTCAGCGCCTCGAACTGCTTCTTGGCATGAACGGTCCACAGCTCCAGCGCCTCGGAAGGCGTTTTGACGCCGATCAGTTCCTGCGCGAAGTCGAGTGTCGCGGTGGTGTTGGCCTTCATCATTTCCATCACCTTGGCCGAATATTCGCTGGCGCCCTTGCTGACGCTGGCAAATACCGCCTCGATCGTGGAGTTGTGGCTCTCGGCGACATCCTTGAACTTGGCGTAGCTGTCGCGCGCCTGCGAAACGCCCTTCTCGGCGAACGCACGCATCTGCTCGGGGACTTCGAATGGTATCACGGAAGAGGAGAACGGATCGGAGGGGTTGGCCATGGCATGTATCCTTCGCGGCGGGGGGTGAAAGACGGTGTGACCCCTTGCGCGCCCGGCAACGGGAACGTCGACACGGATCACTTCGGCGGAACTGCCCTTCCTGGGCGTTTAATAGATAAGCACATTATCATGGCAAATTTGTGCAATGCAATGAAAATTTGTGTGCACCGCCACATAAAAAACGCGCAAGCGCCTTGGCCGCTGCGCCAGTCCTTCCCTTCCGGGGCGACGTTCTTAATTCTTAGGCCTTGGAAATTCTCAGCTTTTTGGCTTGGCTACCTCCATCGCCGCTCGACTCATGACTTGACCCATTTCGCTTGCCTGCTCCGCCAGCGACCGCATCTGAGACTGCACGTAATCGCCGTGCAGGCGCATGATTTCGGTCAAATCCTTGGCGCGCAGCAGCGATTGCGCGTAGTCCAGCGATGAATGCACGTTCTTTTCGGCGCAAGTAATCGCCTTGGCGCGGACATCCCTGACGCCTTCACGCACGCTCGCACCTCGCTCTTCGAGCGAATCCGCGGTCGCTTGCGCGTTGGCGACGAAT
>Ga0070733_10003877_pt1 | contig 10119 bp, 10 predicted proteins | sample Coa_R1_9_FD_66450 | JGI IMG/M metagenome (GOLD analysis project Ga0070733, IMG submission 66450) | Surface soil microbial communities from Centralia Pennsylvania, which are recovering from an underground coalmine fire - Coalmine... | ecosystem: Environmental > Terrestrial > Soil > Unclassified ... | reverse complement strand
CCGTTCTCCTGGATGGCAGAGAAGTGCACGAACACATCTTCCCCCGTGGAGCGCTGGATGAATCCATAGCCCTTCGCCCCGTTGAACCACTTGACTGTACCTTTCTCTCTCACGGCAAAAACTCCTTTCACCAATCGCGAAGAATAGTTCTCCGGCTTTCTCGATCGTCGCCCCGGTCGATTGAAGCCCCCTCAAAGAAGCCGGTCGAACTTCGGTTGCGTCTATGACGTGCGGAAGAAGTACTCCCAAAAAGGAAAAGACTCCTCAGTCCCTGCCGCGGGGTTCAACCCGCAGCGTGAACTTCCGGAGCCCGGCAATTTGGCGCGTTTCCACCACACCCAACAAACGTTTCAACCTGTTACTGGTCTCACCACCGGACCATTTCCCGGTATTGAGCAACAGATAATAAGCACTATTAAAACGATTCGCAAGGAGAATTAGAAGGAAATCGAAATATGACTATTGGTCATTCCGGATAACTTTAACAAAGATTAAGAAATAGCCCGGTAACCGGGGTTGAAACTTGGGTTTCCGCTCGGGGCGCGGGTTTTGGGCAAGGTCTTGGGTCTTCGGTCGTGGGTCTTGGGCGTGGGTCTTGGATCCCGGGCCGTTGAGCATTATTGACGAAAAGCTTGGGGCTAATACCTTTAAGACCTGAGACCCAAGTCTCGGACCTCAAGATCCAAGACCAACACCGCCCCTCTGATACGATGATCCATCGCCGTGTCCACCCCGCCCATTCCAGCGCTGCCCAAAGCCGAGAGCACAGCCTCGCCGCCGCCCCGCCGGCCTTCGGAGCGGTCTTCCGGCCTGGTACTTTCCACGCTGAAATACCTGATGCGGACCGATGTTCACACTTTTGCCTTCTCCGTCGCCGCCAACTCGATTCTGTCGTTCTTTCCCTTCGTCGTGCTGCTGATGACCGTGATCCGCCGGGTTTTTCGTTCACGCGTCATGGCCGACGTGATTGTCCAGCTACTGCGCGATTATCTGCCCGCCGGCCAGGACTTCGTCATTCGCAACCTGAACGCCATGGTCAACTCCCGCCAGCGGGTGCAGGTGTTCTCTCTGATCATTTTGCTGGTAACGTCGTCGGGAGTGTTTCTGCCCCTGGAAGTTGCGCTGAACCGCGTGTGGCGTTTCGAAAAGAACCGCTCCTACCTCGGCAATCAGCTGATCTCTTTGGGACTGGCATTCGCCTGCGGTGTCCTGGCGTTGCTTTCGATCGCGCTGACCGCGGGGCCAGTCGAGTTCCTGCAATTCTTGCTGCACGGCTACGGCACGGGCTTCGTGCATCTGGTGGGCTATATCATGATGAAGATTCTCGCCATCATTGCCAGCATCGCCATCTTCTTCCTGATCTATTGGCTGCTGCCCAATGGCAAAGTCCCGGCCCGAGCCGTGTTGCCGGCCGCTATCATCATGGGATTGCTCTCCGAGGCTCTCAAGCAAGCCTACATCCTGGCCCTTCCCTGGCTGAATTTTCAGGAAGTCTACGGCCCCTTCGCCCTCTCGGTGAGCATGATGTTCTGGGCCTTCCTGTCGGGATTGCTGCTACTGGCCGGCGCTAATCTTTCGGCGGAAGAACATCTGCAGAACGCTCTGTAGAGGAGGGTCTTCGGTCTTCGGTGTCAGGGCTCAAGTTCTTGCCAACACCTAAGACCTTTCTTAATGCACCGGAACATTCGAAAACGCAATCCCGCGCCTGCGGTTAATCCGGCAAATCACAGTCTCCAGCATGGCGGGCAGCAGGTTGACTCCCTGCTTCGGCATCACGGCGCTTTTTTCCAGATAGTCCTCGGCGCCCGCCTCGATCAATTTCTCGCGATTCCTCTCCGAGAGGCTGCTGACCACAACCACCGGGATGTCGGCGGTTGCGGGATCGATCTTCAGCCGCAGGAGTACTTCCGGCCCGCTCATTTTAGGCAGAATCATGTCCAACAGAATCAGGTCCGGCTTCTCATCCTGGGCAAATCGCAGTGCAGACTCACCGTCCACAGCGCAGACCACTTCATAACCCGCCTTGAGAAGGGCCCGTTCGTTCTCCCGCCGGATGGGCTTGCTGTCCTCCACTAAGAGAATTTTCACGAAGCTTCCCTCCTCGCTGCCCACTCTATCGGCAATCGAGGCGCGGTGGTTTAGGGCAGTATTTCGGCCTCAATTTGACCGTCAATCTCGACGGCGTTATCCGAACGAAGCCGTTTCTTCCGGCGTAGTGAAGCGCCTTCCCTGAGCGGAGCCGAAGGGATCTCGCGTGGCCAAAGCCGCCGCACTTAGCGACGACTTGCTTCCGCCTGCACGGCTATCGTAGGATTTCGCTCCATGAGCCATCACATCGCGAAACAGGTTCACGACAAATTCAAGATCTTCAGCGGAGAACTGGCTGCTGACGGCAGCATCGGCAAGCTGGCCGAGGATGTCGCTGCCTTCGCCAAGAAGTCCAAGATCGCTCCGAAGAGCATCGGTGTCGCCTATCTGGAACATGGCAAACGGCTGGTGATCACACTGGGTTACTTGGAGGACGACGCGCCCTACCCGGTCAAACTGCAGTGCATTCGCCTGGGCAAGGTCGACGTAAAGGCCGGCGATTTCAGCGCGCTGGAAAAGAAAATCTCCGCCGCCAGCGCCAAGCACCGCAACATTATTTGCCACGAACTTTATGTGACCGGCGAAAACGATTTCACCCTGGTCGTCATGACTCATGAGGCGGAATAGACCTCAGGCGGAATAAGAAAAGGCCGTCTGCGCCAGCAGACGGCCCCGTGAATCGCCGTGACGTTGGTCTTTCTGACAGCTGATGCCTGCTCTTACTTCTTCTGTTCCACGATTGAAAGCAGTTCCACTTCGAAAATCAGAGTCGACCCAGGAGGAATGTCGCCTCCCGCACCAGCGTCTCCGTAGGCCAAGTCCGAGGGAATGAATAACTGCCATTTCGATCCCACGGGCATGAGTTGCAGAGCCTCGGTCCAGCCCTTGATCACCCCGCCTACCGGGATCTTCAGAGATTCGCCGCGCTTGTAGGAGCTGTCGAATTCTTTCCCGCTGAGCAGTGTGCCGCGGTAGTTGCACTCGACCGTGTCGCTCGCTGTGGGCTTCGGTCCTGTGCCCGCGGTGAGAATCTTGTACTGCAGCCCGCTGGGCAGCGTTACCACACCGTCCTTCGTCTTGTTGGCGGCCAGAAATGTTTCGCCCTCTTTGATATTGCCCGCGGCCGCTTCATGCGCCTGGGCCTGCTGCGCTTGCATCTTCGCCTGCATCTCTTGCTGCTGCGCCTTCATCTTCTCGTTCATTTCGGCCTTCAGTTGGTTGAGGGCGGCCTGTGCCTCCTGGTCCGGTACGATCGGTTTGGCGCCCGTCATGGCGTCTTTGAGCCCTCTTGCCACCAGAGCCGGGTCCACCGGTACTCCCTGACGCTTGAACGTGTTACCGACGCTCATTCCCAGAGCGTAGCTCGCCTTCTCCTTCTGCGTCTTAAGCGTGAGTGGCGTCGCGGGTTTCGCCGCCGTCGCTGGCTTCTTTACCGCTGGGGTCTGCGCCGTCTTGGCCGGAGCCGCGGCCTGCGTCGAAGCCGGTTGACTGGATGGGGTGGAAGGAGCTGCCGGAGTCTGCGCCGGGGCGGTGCCCAGCAGCATCATCCCAGCCGCGAATAGTTGGATCACTGCGGTGAGCGATTTTTGCATATAACACGATTGTGCCATTGTGTGGGAGATATCGGCAAACGAGGCTTGGTGGAGAAGACGGGTCCTATCCCGGACAGACACCGCACGAAAGGACGGTTAGGCAGATCGGAAACACATTGTTAAGGCGGATGGTGGCTAGTGGTGTGGCGGAAACCGCTTCGTGTTCTTACGGTCCTTCTTGATCATCTTGTTCTGAGCTCTCCGCTGGGCCTTTAAGTATTTCCGTTGGGCCTTCTGCTGTTTCTTCTCCGCCTTCCGGTCGGCCCGGGATTGTGCCCTCGGATTATTGCCAGCCAACGCGGGGACGCAGCCGCCAACAGTCAGAACGCCCAACAGGACCAACGCGGGAAGTCTTCTCATAAAGCTGTCTTCTGCAATTGATTTTACAACAGGCTACCGGCTGCGACTACCAAGGCCTTAACCGCAAAGGACACCAGGGAACACGAAAAAAAGCTGCGCAATTCGATTCCCTTCGTGAACCTTCGGGTCCTTCGTGGTTCATGCTTTTGATCTTTGCTAGTCGCGCGATAAACTCCGTCGCTGAAACACGAACACCGCAAGCAAAAAACACACCAGCGCATAATCCAGACCATACACCAGGGCAGTCAGGTGATTGGTCCACGGAAACGGCCGCAACGAAGCGCGGGTAATCGTCAGAAATCGCTGTTCTGAGATCAGATTCGTCAACGGTAGAACCAGATGCACCGGCAGCCGCAGCCAGTTTGGCATGTGGCTCGCGGTCGATCCAAAGATCTGGATCAGCGTGGCCAGAACGATCACCAGTCCCATCACCAGAATCGGATGCAGCATGGTCACAAGAAACATCGCAATCGCCGCCCAGATGGCGTAGCGCACCATGGGATAGGCGAGCAGCGTCCAGAAAGAAACGTGGAAACTCTGCCCTCCCAGCCAGGCCAGAAGAAAGGTCACGCCCAGCATGGCAACGACATAAACGGACATGAGCATCATCACACCCAGATACTTTCCTGCGAGAAACTCCCAGCGGCGCAAAGGCCGCGCCATGACCGCGAGAATCGTTCCTGACTTCATTTCCGTGGCTACCGAATCGGCCGCTGCCCACGCGGCCAGCAGGCTGCCAAAGGCGCTCACCATCGACACCACGACCGCCACTTCATTCAGAATGAAGCCCTGCATCTGCTGCGCATTGCTGGCGGTGGTCATCGCCTTGAACCCCAGCAAGGGCGTCATCATGAGCAGCACGACGCAGGCGAACAAGCTGCCGAACAGCAGGATCACTTTGTTGCGCAGGAAGCTGCCAAAGGTGCTGAGCGCGATGGTGCGAATCTTTTTTTGGTCGAAGAGCGTTGCGCTCGTGGTTGCGGTCGTCGTTGCGGTCGTGGTTGCCCCAGCGGTCTCTGTGTCGATGTTCACTGCGCACCTCCCGCCGTCACCAGCTTCAGAAAGGTTTCTTCCAGCGACGACTTTATGGGGGTAAGGCTGATCACGTCACAACCGCCCGCCCACAACATTTCCGCCAGCGCCCGTTTCTGCGCGACATCGATGGCAATCCGCACTCGATGCGGCTCCCGCTCCACCGACGCTCCCCGCTCCTTCACCACCAGCTCCAACTCTTCCGGCAACTGGTCGACGATAATTTCCACGCGGTTGTCTTCCGCCAGCATCTCCTGCATGGTCCCGGTGCGAACCATGTGACCACGGTCAATGATGATGACGCGATCGCAGATCTGCTCCACTTCGGACAGAATGTGCGAGCTGAGAAAGATTGTCTTGCCCTCGGCCTTCAACGACAAAATCAGATCGCGTACTTCTTTTCGTCCCGCGGGATCCAAACCTGACGTCGGTTCATCGAGCACCAGCAGTTCCGGATCGCCCAGCAGAGCCTGCGCGATCCCGAGCCGCTGCACCATGCCGCGCGAGTATTTTCCGATCTTCAATCCCTTGTAGCTGTCGAGCTTCACCTTGGCCAGCAGGCTGGCGATCAATGCCGTCGGATCGTCCAGCACGCGTCCGCTCAGCCGAAGATGAAATTGCAGCAGCTTCTCCGCGTTGAGATAGCGGTAGAAGGCGAAGTTCTCCGGCAGAAACCCGATGCGCTGCTTGGCTCGCACGTCGCCTGGCTCGTAGCCGAAGACGCGGCTTCGTCCCGAGCTGGCATAAAGAAATCCCATGAGGATATTCATACTGGTGGTCTTGCCTGCACCGTTCGGACCGAGAAAGGCGCACACCTCGCCCCGCGCCACTTCGAAAGAAATGTTAGAAAGCGCCGCGATCGGAACTCCGCCCAAGCGCCGCTGGTACACCTTGGTCACCCCGGAGAATTCAATGGCTGGTGCCGCCATTGGCCACTCCTTCCAGGCCCGTCTTCAAAGTGATCTCCAGTTCGCGGGCCAGCTGATATTCCATGGCCGAGTCGAAGCCCGCGTGTCCGTAGATGACTTTGCCGCCTTTATCGATGACGAACATGGTGGGGATTCCGTCGACCTCGTAGGCGTTCGCGATTTTCTGCCGGGGATCGATGAGCACGGGAAAGTTCAGCTTCATCGAAGTGGCGAAATTCTCGGCGTCTTTGGGATCTTCATCGATGCTGACGGCGAGCACCTCAAAATCACTCGCGTCACTGTGGTTCCGCTTGTAGAACTGGATGAGATTTGGCATCTCCAAACGGCATGGCCCGCACCAGCTCGCCCAGAAAGCAACCACCAGTTTCTTTTGCCCGCGGAAATCCGCCAGCGACACCGTTCGCCCATCAAGCGTGGACGCAGAAAAATCCGGCGCCGGCTTGTACACCAGTGCCGGTTGCGTATCTTCCCGTTCCAGGGTGGTTTCGAGAACCCTGGCTCGCCAGGTAATCAGGATAGTGAAAGCAGCAAGCAGCACGACGCCCAGCATGGCCGTCGGCGAGAGTCGGGGCCTTCCCGACCCCTGGGCATCGTTGAGAGCTAAAGTGTCCATTGCAGTCAGCCCGGGGCCCGGATCGCTCGATGAGGGGATTCCAACCGCTTTGAAGATGGAAGTCTACACCAAATCGCGGGAAGAACGGTGTGTATCGCTACCACACGAACGGCACGATCCGAAATCGCGTGCGTTCGCAGTATTCCGTATAGCCGGCCAGTTCCCGGCGCAGAACTCTCTCTTCATATGTCAGACGGAACGCCAGCACCGGTATCATCAGCGCGAATACCGGCAAGGCCACGTACGACCCCAGCGCCAGCGGCGTGGCCAGCATCATGACTAACATCCCGGAGTACATGGGATGGCGCACGATTGCGTAGGGCCCGCTGGAAATAACTCTCTGCTCGGCCTCGACCCGAATTACGCTGGCGGCAAAGCTGTTGGCTTTCATCACGCGGAAGACCATCCAATTTCCGGCCACGGCCGCGGCCTGTGCGACGACGATCAGCCATACCGGCACGGCGTGAAACGATGCACTCGACCAGCCAAAGCGATAGTCGAATCCCGGCAGCATCATCCCCACAACGAGAATCACGCTCCACAGTCTCTGAAACAGTCTTTGTTCAGGTTGCGTCTCTTTCTTTTGCAGCCGGCGCTCCAGCAATTGGGGGTCATGTTTCATCAGATTGGTGAACGAGAAGACCCAGAACGCCACCATCAGAGCCAGATAGACCCATCCCGGCCAGAAGCGCAAAGACCCCGCAGGCAGGAAGAGCAAGGCGGCGACAAAGGTCAGAGTAGTGACGAGGCGCCGTACCGCGCGCCGAGGCAGACTCGCGTTTTCCATGCTTCCTTCTTTCCGTTCTTTCTTTCTTTTCCGTTCATGCTTTCCATTCACCGCGTACTCAAAATGTCTATTATGCGCGGTAATCCACAGGCGATTGTGACATCCGTCACTGCGTTTCGACTGTGGATCGGTCTAGTCTGGAGTCGGTTTCCCAGTATCTGTTTCCAGGTACCTCTCCGAGCGGACATTTCATCCCGAGGTCTCCCCATGCATGGGAGAGGTTGCCCGAGTCTGCTCGCCATCACGTTTGTGATTCTTACGCCAGTTCTGCTGCGCGGCCAGTCAGCTCGCGTTCCGCCCGATTTCGCGTCGCCTCGGCCAGCCGCGCAGACTTCTGCCGCTGAGAACGGATTGCCCGCGCGGCCGATCCTCCCTCCCGGCACCATCGGCTTCTTTCAAATCGCCCGCGCCGCCGGAACCATTTTCTCTGGGACGGTCACCGCCATCACGCCCCATCCGGCATCTTCCCGCCAGCCGGTCGAAACCGTTGCCATCACCTTCCGTGTGGAAAGGGCCATCCGGGGCGCTACCCCGGACCAGGAGTTGACCATTTCCCAATGGATGGGCCTCTGGTCAAGCGGCCAGCGCTACCGCGTAGGCGAACGCGTGCTTCTTTTTCTCTACCCACCCAGCAAACTCGGGCTGACCAGCTGTGTGGGTTCGCTGATGGGCCGCTTCACGGTCGATCCCGGGGGCGGTGTCTTGCTCTCGCCACAACATCTCTTGGCCTTCCGCACGGACCCCGTGCTTGGCGGAAAGTCGCGCCTCAGTTTCAACGACTTAGCACTGGCCGTACAGCATACGGGTAAGGAATGAATGTGTCTGCCACAGTTTCTGACGGTATTCGCGACAAACAACTGGCCATGACGGATCGCACGCCATTCCTCACGCGATCGTTTGTCTTCAGGCTGGTCCTGGCTGCGGCAATCGTCCTCCTGTTCGCGCTGCTCTCGCGCGCCGGAGGCCCCAAGTCGGTGGCCGGCACCAGCTACTTCGAAGCGAACGCCACCGGCCAACCGCTGGTGTGGGCCCAGGGACAGATAGCCTACTACACCGACCAGGGCGACCTCAGCCCAATTCTGCCCAACGCTTCCGCCAACGCCTTTGTCGCCGACGCCTTCAGCCAGTGGAACTCCGTTGCAACCGCCGCGGTCGCCGCCGCGAGCGCGGGCCAGCTCGCTGAAGACGTGAACGGCGGCAACGTGACGGTGAATGCCGATGGCACCGTTTCCATGCCCACCGATATTCAGCCCACGGCCACCGGCACCCCAGTCGGCATCGTCTACGACTACGACGGCTCGGTCACCAGCGCTCTTCTGGGCAGTGGAGCCGGCGACTCCAGTCAGTGCTTCTTCAACGCTGCGTTTGGCGGCGACGACAACTACGGACCACCCGCCACGTACTTGCACGCCCTGGTCGTGATCAACGGCCAGTGCGCCCAGGAGTCTTCCCAACTCGTTGACGTCGAATACCGCCTGGTGCGTGTGCTCGGCAGTGTTCTGGGCGTGGGATGGTCGCAAGTCAATCCCAACGTGCTCACCAACCAGCCGCCGCCCACGATCGCGGACCTCGCGGGTTTCCCCGTGATGCACTCCACTGACCCCGTGGGTTGCGTGCCCATCACCCGTTGCTACGCCAACCCCTATCAGCTTGCTCCGGACGACATTGCGGCCATCTCTCGCCTTTATCCCGTCACTACGCAGAATCAGTCGAGCTTTTCCGGCAAGCAGATCCTCTCGGCCGCCACCGCTCGCATCCACGGTTCCGTATGGTTCACCGACACATCGGGAAATCCCACGCAGCCTATGCAGGGAGTAAACGTCGTCGCCCGATGGATTGATCCCACGACCGACCTGCCGTCGCGGCAGTACGCCGCGTCCTCGGTCTCGGGATTTCTCTTCACCGGAAACGCCGGCAATCCCATCACCGGATTTGACGATCAACTGGGAAATCCCTTCAGCGAATGGGGATCAACAGCGCCCTCCGCGGAAGGCTTCTTCGACCTTAACGGACTGCCACTGCCGGATGGCGGAACCGCCCAATATCAGTTGTCGGTGGAACCGCTCGACCCGACTTGGTCGGCCGGAGTCGGATCCTATGCGCCTTGGCTGGTCGCGCCCTCCGGTTCGACTCAACCCGTCGTGGTGACGCTCACTGCCGGACAGGACGTACCGCAGGACATCCTCATGGCCAGCAGCGCGCAGCCGATCCCCGAGTTGTCCGTGCCAGAAAGCTGGAGCGTACCTGCTCCAATTCCGCGCGGGGGCGATTGGTCAGGATCGCTCAGCGGCTACGGCGACATGGCATTCTTCCTGTTGCCAGTACAGGCGAACCGCACTCTGTCGGTGGGGGTGAAGGCATTCGACGAGTCCGGTAAACCGACCGAACTGAAAGCGCAGCCCGTCATCGGAATCTGGGCTGCCACCGATCCCCAGGGCACCGCCGCGCCCGCTTTTACTCCGTCTCCGTTCAACACGCTGGTGCTCGGCCTGACCCGGCTGGATGCTGAGATCAACACCGCCGCCAACTTCCTGATCGGCATTTCCGATCTGCGTGGCGACGGACGCCCCGATTACCACTACGAAGCGCAGGTGCTTTACGCCGATTCTGTTTCTCCCGCTCGCGTCGGCGTGAGCGGCGGTGCGGTCTCGGTTCAAGGCACCGGCTTTCCTCAGGGCATCAGCGCGAGCGTGGGCAGCATCGCGGCTGTACCCCTCG
>Ga0070733_10003876_pt1 | contig 10120 bp, 9 predicted proteins | sample Coa_R1_9_FD_66450 | JGI IMG/M metagenome (GOLD analysis project Ga0070733, IMG submission 66450) | Surface soil microbial communities from Centralia Pennsylvania, which are recovering from an underground coalmine fire - Coalmine... | ecosystem: Environmental > Terrestrial > Soil > Unclassified ... | reverse complement strand
ATGACTTCTCCTTCGCCCAGCTGCATCTCGTAGCCGCCGTGAAAGCCGGCGCGCGGGCCCGGCGCGCTCGCGCCGGCCGCCGGGCGCTCCAGCAGCTGGGCGCCGGGCTCAGTCGCCATTGCCCGGCTTTCGCGGCCGCCCGAGCAGCTCGACGACCTTTATGCGCTTTTCCGGCGGTATCTCCGGGTAGGAGAACGTCCAGACGTTCGGCTGCACCGGTCGCAACAGCTCGGCGGCCAGCTCGCGCAGCTCGGGCCGTGTGATCAGGGCGGCGATCGACGCGGTTTCTTCGAGCCGCGCGGCGGCGGCGGAAGCCGACGCACGCAGCTCACCTGCCAGCCCCGGCTCAATCCCAAACGCGCCGGTGCCGGCCGAAAGCCGAACCACTTCCTGCAAGAGCTGCTCAAGGTCGGGCTCGAGCGCCATCACCTTGAGCTCGTCCACCGCCCCGAACACCAACTGGACGATGTACCCGCCCAATTTCAGGCGAACCATTTCGGTGAGCGCGCGCGGTTCATGGGTCGTCGCGGCGCCATCGATCAGCGCACCGACAATGGTGCGCAAATCCCGGATCGGCACGCCCTCGGCCAGCAAATTCTTCAGCACCGCGTGCACCACGCTCACCGACAGCAGCTTTGGCGCCAGTTCGTCGACGAGTTTGGGGATTACCTTGTTGAGGTAGCCAAGAACCGCGTCGAGCTCGGCACGGCCAAAGAGATTTTCGATATTGTCTCGGACGACCCGCTCGAAATGCGTCGCGACAACGACCGTAGCGTCGAACACTGTATAGCCAGCAGCCCGCGCCTGGTCGGCTCCTGCCGGCATGATCCAGTGCGCCGGCCGGCCGAATACCGGATCTCGGGTCAGAATACCTTGGACCTCGGCCAGCGTGGTTCCCGACGCCATCGCCAGCAACCGGTCGGGATGAACCTCACCGGCGGCGCGTTCGACGCCGTAGACGAGAATCCGATAGCCGGTCGAGCGCAAATCCGGGTTGTCGCGGACGTGCACGACCGGTACCAGAAAACCGAACTCGCGCGACATCTGCCGCCGCACCGCGCGCAGGCGATGCAGCAGACCACCCTCGCGCTCCTTGCTGACAAGACTGACCAGCCGGTACCCGACTTGGACTTCCAACGGCTCGACCAGTTCAACGACGCCGATATCGATTTCCGCCGCCTCGGGCGACGGGGCCGCAGGCGCGGGCGCCACTTTGGCGCGCGCCTGTTCGCGCCCGATCCAGTAGGCCGCCCCACCGAGCAGCGCCGCGAAGGCGAGGAACGGCAGATGCGGCATCCCGGGGATGAGGCCAAACAGACCGACGATTCCGCTGGCGAGCCACCAGGCCTTTGGATAGATCGCGAGTTGCGAAACGATCTGACTGCCGACATCGACGCCTGTGGCCACCCGGCTGACGACGATGCCGGCGGCGGAGGAAATGATCAGCGCCGGGATCTGCGCCACCAAACCGTCGCCGATGGTCAGCAGGGTATAGGTCTGGCCGGCCTCGGAAAGATTGAGCTCGTGCTGCCAGATGCCGATGATCAGGCCGCCGATAAGATTGATAAACAGGATCAGCACCGCGGCGACCGCATCGCCGCGGACGAATTTGCTGGCGCCATCCATCGCGCCGAAGAAATCGGCCTCCCGGCCAACCTCCTGGCGCCTTCGGGTCGCTTCCTCCTGATTGATGAGGCCGGCGTTGAGATCGGCGTCGATCGCCATTTGCTTGCCGGGCATGCCGTCGAGGATAAAGCGGGCGGCGACCTCGGCGATGCGGCCCGCGCCCTTGGTGATGACGACGAAATTGATGATGACGAGGATCGCGAAGACGGCGATGCCGACCGCGTAGTTACCGCCGACGACAAAGGAGCCAAACGACTCGATGACGCGACCCGCCGCGTCGGTGCCCTGATAGCCGTCGAGCAGGATGACTCGCGCCGCCGCGACGTTGAGTGACAGCCGCAACAACGTCGTCATGAGCAGCAAGGTCGGGAACGACGAAAATTCCGTCGGCTTCGCCGTATACAGCGTCGCCAGCAGGATCATCAGCCCAAAGCAGATATTGAAGGTGAATAGGATATCGAGGGCGAAGGGCGGCAGCGGCACCACCACCATCGCCAGGATCAGGACAAAACCCGATGGTCCGGCGAGCGACGGCAAATGCCGCCGCAACGCGGCGAAATTCAGCCCGGTCGCCACCGGCGCTGCGGGCATGCTCATGACAGCATCGCCGGAAAGCCGCTCAGGATCGCCACCGCAAAGCCCTCAAGCTGGCGCAGCAGCCACGGCCCAAGCAGCGCCAGGGCGAGAGCGGTGCCGAAGAACTTCGGGACGAAGCTCAAGGTCGGCTCGTTGATTTGGGTGACGGCCAGCATGACGCTGACGACGACGCCGATCACCAGGATGACGCCGAGGATTGGCCCGGCGACAAAGAAGATCGTCAGCAGTGCACCATGAGCCGCCTGCGTCAGGCCGTCCATGTCCGTCCTAGCCCGACCGCTTGGCGCCGTCGGCCTGGTTCACCACCTCGACGAAGCGCAGGCCGAGTTTCTCGGCATTGACGAGGACGACCTCGCCGCGGCCGATCAAGACGCCATTGACGCGAACATCGAGAGGGGTTCCAGGACCGCGGTCCAATTCGATGATCGAACCGCGCCCCAGATTGACGACCTCGCGGATCGGCACTTCGGTGCGGCCGAGCTCGACCGACAGGCAGACCGGCACTTCGAACACCAGATCCATCCGTCCGGATTGGCTACCCTCCGCCCCATTGACCGCTGCCGGGCGCGCACCGTTCTGCTCAGGCTCAAGCGTGGCGAAGGGCGACGGATCCGTTGCCGGCTCGGCGACGGGTTCCACACCCTCTACCGGCGGGGCGTCTGTCGGTTCATCAGCCATCCGCGTTCCTATCTGCGTCACTAGCGTGCGCGCCCCGGGATTCCGTTGGCGATGCCAGCCGGTCCTCGATCAGGACGCCGATCTTGCGTCCGTGCCTTCCCCAACGGCCGCGGAACAGCGGCACGCCACTGGCCTCGACAATCAAGGTTTCCGGCCGATCCATCTCGAAGACGTTTCCGGGTTTCAGCGCGAACAAATCACCGACGCTGATCTCGATCTTGCCGAGTTCGACATTGAGTGTGATCGCCGCCTGGGCGACGCCGGCACGCAGCGTTTCCGACCAGCGCAGATCATGATCGACCACCTCGGCGACCATGCCCGAGGTCAACTGATCCTGCAGCGGCTCGACACCGGCATAGGGAACGTAGATGTCGAACCTACCCCTGCCGTGTTCGACAGTGATGTCGAACGAGCTGACAATGATCAGCTCGTCGGCGGTGGCGAAGCTGGCGAATTGCGGGTTTGCTTCATGCCGGAGGATCTCGATCTCGAAGCGCCCGACCGGCTGCCAGGCGACGATGAGCTGCTCGAGCGTCGCTTCGACGACACGCCGCATCGACTTTAGCTCGAACGGCGTAAAGTCACGGTTCGCCATGTTGATTGGGAACCGCCCGTTGCCGCCGAAACGGCTTTCGACGATGGTGACGACGAGCGGCGCCTCGATCGCCAGGACTAGAGTCCCGCGTAGCGGCTTCATATTGAACAGGGTCAGATAAGTTGGGCTGGGCACCCGCTCCATCAACTCGCGATGCTCGACGACCTCGATGCCTATCGGCGTCACCGTCACCGCGCGACGCAGATGCTGCAGTAGAGTCGCGCGCAGAAAGCGGGCAAAGCGATCGTTGATCCGCTGCACTGTCGGCTCGAGCACCGACATCCGGTTCCGGGCCGCACCGGATTTGACGATGAGGTTGAAGCTGTCCGCCGGCGCGGGCTGATCTTTGACGTCAGACATAGACGTTGAGTCCCGAAGTCGCGGGCCGGGAAGTGGTTGTCACGTCCGGAGAGTTGAGGGTGGCGGCCGCCGCAACGGGAACCGCGGGCGGCGAAAGATTACCGCCTTGCTGCCGCGCGCTCGACGCGTCCGCGCCGACCCAAGCGCCGCTCAAATTGTAGCCGGCATTGCCCAGATCCGCCTGGAGCTGGCCGATCCCACCGGCGATCGCGGTCTGCACCTGGGCTTGCGGCGAACCGAACCACGCCGAGACGTCACGGCCGTTAACAGCGACACGCACCGTGACCTCGCCAAGCTCCGGCGGATGCAGCCGCATCACCATTTCACGCGACTGCCCGGCCGCCACCGCCCCCATGACGTGGGCCGAGACCTGGGCGGAGATGCTCCCGGCATCGTTTGCGTCGGCAATAGCCGTGGACGCTGCCGCGAGCGACGGCGCGTTCGTCAAAACGGGGCTCTCTGCAGGCCCACCGAGCGCAGCCGCGGCGGTGGCAAGAGCGCCCTCGGTCGCGGTCGCGGTCGCGGCAAAGCGAAACCGGCCTTCGTTACCGGTTCCGGTATTATCACCACCAGCGCCCGTCTGCGCGGCCACCGCCGGCGGCAAAAGCATCGACGCCAGCTCGGCCGACGCCACTGGCAAGACCGGCGCGGAGCCGGAATTGGGCGCGGCTAGCAGACTCGGACCAAGATTCGACAGAAGCTCCATTGTTCCAGCCATGGCGTCGACCGGTGTCGTGCCCGCCGTCGCGCCATCCGCCGCGCCACCAATCACCGTCGCGCTGCGTGCGTCGTTCTCCACCGCTGGCGTTAGGGCTGCGGAAGAGTGTGATCGGCTGTTTGCGACAGAAACCATACCGGTGGCCACATCCTCAACCGCCTGTCCCTGGTACGCGAGGGCGCCGGGATCGACAGGAGCGTGGAGCGGCAGCCCAGCGGCGGTCTGCGGCGGCAGGGGAAGTTGTCCGGCGGCAACCAGGAGCGACCCCTGCGCCGCCAGTGCAGCCGCATCGCTGCCGCCCTTGCCGTCACCCGGCCGTTTGCGCGCGGCCACGGCGCCATCCGTGGAGTCGGCCGCCTTCGCACCGAGCAGTGTGGCCCCAGAGGCCTGCCGGAACAACGCCGCCGCGCCGAGCGCCACCGCGAAGCTACCCTTATCCGAGCCAGCGTCGGGCTTGCTGGCCTCTCCGACGGAACCCGCCGCCATCGCGGGTCGATTGTGAGGACTGATGCGGACAGAGGACATCGTCGGCCCGTCAGGTAATCAGATCGCCGGCGTCGGTCGGCAGCATGATTGTTCCTTCACGCTCGAGACGCTGAGCGGTGGCGACGATCTCGCGCTTCGCCTCATCGATTTCGCTGACCCGCATCGGGCCGCGCGCAGCGACCTCTTCCTTGAGCATCTCGGCCGAGCGCTGAGACAGATTGGTCATCACCTTTTCGAGGAGCTTCGGATCGGCGCCTTTGAGCGCCGAGGCCAGCAGCTTTTGATCGATCGAACGCAACAGCATCTGGAAGTTGCGGTCGTCGATCCGCATCAAGTCTTCGAACACGAACATGTTGTTCTGGATCGCCTGGGCGAGGTCGGCATCGACCGTGCCGATCTGCTGGAGGATGGCTTCGACTCGCGTCGTGTCGATGCGGTTGAGGATTTTGGCGGCCATGTTGACACCACCGACCGAGACACGGACCTGCTGCGCCTCGCCGGCTAGCAGATCTTCGATCGATTCGTTCAGCTCGCGGATCGCGGCCGGTGGGATCGAGTCGAGCGTGGCGAGCCGGGGGATGACTTGCTCGACCAGTTCCGGCGGCAGATATTGGATCAGCGCGTCGGCCTGTTCCGGCTCCATGTAGGCGAAGATCATCGCGACGATCTGTGGATGCTCGGATTTGATCATTTCCGCGAGCACGCGCGGGTCTTGGAGCTGGACCGCCTCGATGCCGGCGAAGTAGTCGCCTTGATTGAGACGCCCGGCGAGGCGCTCGGCTTTTTCGGGACCGAGGGCCTGCTCCAGGACATTGCGCACATAGTTCTCGGCGCCGATGCCGATCGATGTCTCTTGCAGCATGACGTCGACGAATTCCTCGAAAACCGTCGTCACCTCGGCCTTCGAGACGTTGGCGATCCGCGCCATCGCGACCGACAAGAGATTTATCTCCAGTTGGGTCATGTGTTTCATGACCTCGGCCGCGGCCTCCTCGCCGATCGACAGCATGACGACCGCCGATTTCTCGACGTCGCTGAGCTGCGCGCGATTACTTAAGACTGCTTCGGTCACCGGCTATCCATCCCCTGATCACCTGAGCGGTTCGCGCCGGATCGTGCGTGACCAGCGTTTGCACAGTTTCAGCTTCGATGCTGAAGACGTCTTGCTGCTCCCGCATGGCACGGGACACCCCCGGAGCTGCCCGCGCGGGAGCGGACGCCCCGGATGGCGCATTCTGGTTTGCCGGCGCCGCTACGATCGCCAGCGCGGCCTGTGCCCCGGCCAGCCGGCGCAATAGCGGGAAGGCGCCGCCAAACAACGCCAAAAGGCCGGCAAGCACCAGCAACGCGTTTTGGCCAGCGGCCGCCATCCAGGGCTGCTTCCACCACACCGGGGCGATCTCGGCCGCCGTGCCGTCCGACGCCTCGAACGGCAGATCGACCACCGTCACGTGCGGGCTCTGCCCAACTCCGATTGCTGAGGTCACCAGCTTGTTGATCGCTTGCAGCCGTTCGGCCGGGATCGGGCTATCGGTCGGATTGTTGACGAGGACGGCGATGTTGATGCCGCGCAACGTCCATGACGGGTGATCGAGAACCTGCACCGTCTTGTCGATGTCGTAATTGGTCGTCTTGTGGGTATCGGATGGCGGTGGCGGCTTGGTGTCCGCCGCGGCGGGCGCGGGCGCCGGAGGCGTCGCCCCCTTTGCTGGTGCTGGCGGAGGCGGCGGTGGAGGCGGCGTCTGCGCGGCAGCCGTGCTGGGCGTCGCGGGCCGGGTATTCGACAGGGCTCCCGGTATGCCGATCGGCGTGTCGCCCTCGGCACCGTGTACGTGGGTGGTCTCGTCCTCGCTCAGGACGTGCTTGTCGCCGTATTTGACGAGGCTTTCTTTACTCTGAGAGAAATCAACATCGGCATCCGACGTGACCCGGAAATTTCCTTTGCCAAGCACCGGGACGAGAAGGTCCGTGACCAGTGCCTCATAGCGGCGGTTGATCTCGCGGCTGAGGTCGAGCTGTTGCGGCGCCTGCGCCGCGATACCCTTGCCGTCGGCATTGAGCACAGCACCGCTCTGATCCACCACGGTGACGTGTTCGTGCGCCAGCCCTGGCACGCTCGATGCGACCAGTCCGACAATGCCGTTCACCTGCGCACCGGTCAGAATTGTGCCGGGCCGCAACCGCACCAGCACCGAGGCGCTAGGGGTCGGCGAGTCGCCGAGAAAATCAGTCTGCTTCGGGAGGGCTAGCGTCACCTTAGCCGAGACAACGCCGTCGACCTCGCCGACGGTGCGTGACAGCGCCGTCTCGATCCCGCGCACATAATGCACTTGCTCGACAAACGGGCTGACGCCAAGGCTCTGATTATCGAGCACGGCCCATTCGTCGCCATCGCGTTTGGCGACACCGCGCGCCGCGAGCTGGAGCCGGGCGCGTCCGACATCGGCTTCGGGAACCTCGATAACCCGGCCGCCCTCGACGATGCGGTAGGGAATATTGAGCTTTTGCAGCTCAACGATGGCCCGGCCGCCCTCTTCCCCCGACAGTCCGGCATACAGCACCGCGTAATTCGATCTCGTCAGCCACAGGCCGGCAATCGCAACCACCGCCAAAACAACCGCCCCGCCCGCGGCAATCGCCACGCGCGATTGACCGCCGAGGAACGGCCGGACGCGTCCCAAGAGGCTTTGAGGGTTGATCGCGTCGAGAAACGCCACGCCTCACCCGTGCCGATCGTCAAACTTGCATGTTCATGATGCTGGTATAGGCGGCGACGACCTTGTCGCGGACGCCGGACGCCATCTGCAGTGCCAGGTTGGCCTGCTCGAGCGACACCATGACATCGCTCAACGGAATGTTCTGGTTTCCGGCGGAAAAGGCCTGCGCGCTTGCGTTGGCGCGCGCGATCGTGTCATCGACTCGGCCAAGCGCGCTTTGCAACGCATGAGAGAATGTCGGTGAAGTGGCGCCAGTCGTGCTGGCGGGGTCGGCTATCAGGTCCGCCGGCGCGGTGGCCGTGCTGGCAAGCGATTGCAGCTCGTCGAGAACCGCGCTCATCGCATCGACCGCCGGAATCATCGGTCGCTCCTCGCGTTATGGCCGGGGCGGTGCGCCAATTGTCGCCGCTGCGCGAGAAAGGCGAGCCTGGCGAAGGCTTCTTCGGTCTCGACTGGAATTTCGGCGAGCACGGCCTGCACACCGCAGCCGGCTTCGTCCTTAACTGCGCTCTCAACCCGCCCGTAGAGCACGATCGGCTCGAGGAACTTCGGGTCGAAGTAGAGCTTGATCTGCAGCCACTCTCCGGCCCGCAGCAGACGCGGCGAATGCCAGGCCATGCGGGTCGTGCCCAGTTCGATGTCGTATATCGGCGGCAGCTCAACGTCGCGATAGGTCAGCCGCCCGAGCATTTCGATAACAATATCGAGCTTGACGCGCAGCGGCGCCAAGGCCTCAGCCAGACGTTCGTCAGAAGGACGTTGCGCCGCATCGAGATCGACGCCGTGCAAAAGAAAGCCCAGAATATTAGCGTTCGCCCACGCCGCCCTATCGCAGTCCTCGGACGAAGGCGCGCGGCCAAGCGGCTCCCACGATACTGGGAGGGCGAGGCGGCTCAAGAATATCGGTCGATCCGGCATGACGATTCAAAAGCCCCGTCAAGCTGTCGCGACGTCCCGATCCTCCCAGTGTCGTGAAACGCCGACATCGCGAACTCCGTCAACAAAGGCGAAAACTTGACGAAAAAACGAAATTCCGAAATTCGTCGTAACAGTAGTGCCCGGTTTTGGCAAGCCCATAGGTTGAAGAAGACTGCTTTGTTTCAAAAGTGAGGGCAATTTTCCCTCGCTAGACACAAAATATTGGTATGACGACAAGGTTGAGACCGATATCCGGTAAATCTGCGAGATCAAGTCGCCGCGAACCGATTCGCTTCCCTCGCGCACAACCATTGAGCTCGCCGGAGGAGGCGAGTTCGGCGACACAAAGGCACGAAATCGGTTAAGTAACCGGGGTGATCACGGCGCGGTTCAGCAGGGATTGGCACCGTAGAAACCGTTGACCGTCTCGGCGACATATTCAATGTCGTCGGAGGACAGGTACTGGTGGACCGGCAGCGTCAGGATCCGGTCGGCCTGGCGCTCGGCCGCCGGAAATTGGCCCCGCCGATAGCCGAGACCCCGAGCCGCGGGCTGCAAATGAATCGGAACCGGATAATGGATAGCTGTCCGAATCCCTTTCATCGCAAGAAAATCTTTTAGCTTGTCCCGCTCGTCGACCTGAATCACGAAGGTATGGAACGAATTGAACTCAATATTGTGGGCAGGCGGAATGTAGACATGAGTGGGGTCAAGCAGCCGGCAGTAAATCTCCGCGTTAGCCCGCCGCTGGTTGATAACGTTATCGAGCTTGGTAAGCCGCATGAGCAAAATCGCGGCCTGGAGAGTATCCAACCGCGACGCAGTACCCCATTCCTCGGCCGTATTGCGATCCACCAATCCATGATTGCGCAACCGCTCAATCCGTGTTGCGACCGCACCGTCCGCCGTAACGATAAAGCCGGCATCCCCAGCCGCGTTGAGATTCTTGAGCGGATGAGCCGAAAAGCATGCCAGGTCGCCAAGGCTACCTGCCGGTTTGCCCATATAGCGTGACCCTATGGCCTGCGCGGCATCTTCGATGAGGAGCAGGCCGTACCGCGCGGCGATTTGCGCCAGCCGGTCCATCTGTGCGACGCGGCCCGTCAGATGAACGGCCATGATTGCCTTGGTGCGTGGGGTCACGGCCGCGGCGACCGCCTCGGGATCGATATTCTGGTCCGGCAGAACATCGGCAAAAACCGGGGTGGCGCCGGTCATCACAATCGAAGCGGTAGACGCCACAAAGGAGTTGGGTGGGGTAATGACCTCGTCCCCCGCGCCAATTCCCAGAGCCTTCATCCCGAGGATCAGTGCGTCAGTACCCGAGGCAACGCCTATTGCATGAGGCATCTCGCAATAGGCAGCGATCGCGGCCTCGAGCCGCGCGATCTCGGAACCGCCGATAAACGCTCCTTCGGCCATGAC
>Ga0070733_10003875_pt1 | contig 10120 bp, 6 predicted proteins | sample Coa_R1_9_FD_66450 | JGI IMG/M metagenome (GOLD analysis project Ga0070733, IMG submission 66450) | Surface soil microbial communities from Centralia Pennsylvania, which are recovering from an underground coalmine fire - Coalmine... | ecosystem: Environmental > Terrestrial > Soil > Unclassified ... | reverse complement strand
TCGCCCGCGCGAGGCGGCTGCTCTTCGACCCGTAGCTTCAGCTGGGCAGCTCGCTCGACTGCGGCGAGCACCTGCCGCACGCTGTAGCCGTGACCGTAGCCGACGTTGAGGGTCGCCGATGCACCGCCCCCTCGCAGATAGGCGAGGGCATCGACATGCGCGCTCGCGAGATCCTCGACGTGCAGGTAATCGCGCACGCCCGTGCCATCGGGCGTCGGGTAGTCGGTGCCGAAGATCGACACTCCCGGGCGCTTGCCGACCGCCGCCTCGCACGCCACTTTCACCAGCAGCGTCGCGTTCGGCGTCGCCTGGCCGATGCGCCCGGAGGTATCGGACCCCGCGACGTTGAAATAGCGCAGCGCCACGTAGCGCAGCGCCGAGGCGGCCGCCAGATCACGCAGAATCCATTCCGACATGAGCTTGGAGGTGCCGTAGGGGTTGATGGGCGCGGTCGGGGTGGTCTCGGCGGCCACGCCCTCGGCAGGAATACCGTAAACGGCCGCGGTGGACGAGAACACGAAATGCGGCACGCCCTCTTCGAGACAGCATTCGAGCAGCGCGCGCGTCGCGCAGGTGTTGTTGCCGTAGTACTTCAGCGGCTCGCGCATGGACTCCGGCACGATGGTGTAGGCGGCGAAGTGCATGACGGTATCGACCGCATGCTGGCGCAGGAGCGAGCGCACGGTCTCGCGATCGTCCACCCGGCCGACGACGAGCGGTGCATCGACGACCGCACGGCGGAAGCCGCGCGAGAGGTCGTCCAGCACCACGACCCGCTCGCCGCGCGAGCGCAGCTGCAGCACGACGTGACTGCCGATGTAGCCCGCGCCTCCCGTGACTAATATGCTGCCGCGTTCCATGGACTCCACTTCGGCCACATTGCGATGACGCAAGGGCTGCGATGATACGCAAAAGCACCGCGAGCGACCTGCAGCCCTTCAACGGGCTCACCCCCGAGGTGGTGCTGGACGCGGCCGCGGCGGTCGGACTCGACCCCGACGGACGGCTGTTCGCGCTCAATAGCTACGAGAACCGCGTCTACCAGCTGCACGGCGAGCGCGGCATCCTGGTGCTCAAGTTCTACCGGCCGGCGCGCTGGAGCGACGCACAGATCCTCGAGGAGCACGAGTTCACCGGCGAGCTGGCAGCCGCAGAGCTCCCGGTGGCCGCTCCGCTCCATCTCGGGGGTGAGACGCTGGTGCGCCATCACGAGTTCCGTTTCGCCTGTTTTCCCTGGATGCGAGGCCGCGCCCCGGAGCTCGATCGGCCGGAGGCGCTGCAGCTCCTGGGGCGGAGCCTCGCGCGCCTGCATCAGGTGGGGGCGTTGCGCGCTTTCACCGTGCGTGCGCGCTTGAGTATCCAGCGACTCGGTTGGGACGCACGCGCGCACGTGCTCTCGAGCGAGCTCCTGCCCGAGAGGCTCACCGCACGCTATTCCTCGGTGAGCGGCGCGCTGCTCGAGCGGATCACGGCGGCTTTTGCCGCGGTGGGAGAGGTCGGCGCCATTCGTCTGCACGGTGACTGCCATCTCGGCAATCTCCTGTGGAACGAGCGGGGGCCCGCCTTCGTCGATCTTGACGACTGCCTCATGGGGCCGCGCATGCAGGATCTGTGGATGATGCTTTCGGGGACGCCCGATGAGCAGCAGCACCAGTGGGCGGAGCTCCTCGAAGGCTACCGGCAGTTCGCAGACTTCGATCTGCGCGAGCTCAGGCTCATCGAGCCGCTGCGGGGGCTGCGGATGCTCCATCATGCCGCCTGGGTCGCGCATCGCTGGAGCGATCCGGCCTTTCCGCGCGCCTTTCCCTGGCTCGCCGAGGAGCGCTACTGGGAGGGGTACCTGCAGGACCTGCTCGAGCAGGTGGAAGTGATCGACGACCCGCCGTTGCTGCGCGATACGGGCAAGACTTGAGCCCGAAATGCCGATTCCGCACGTGCGCTCAGATAGGCTCCTTTGGTAACGTGCGCGCCTCATGCGCAACCTAGCCACGAGTCTCGTTCTGCTGCTCGCCCTGTGCACCTTCGGGTGCGGCTCCAGGGAGGACTCCGCCGCTGCCGCCAAGGCCGCCAAAGCGGCCACCGTCAAGAAGGTGGTGAGTCCCGCCGATTCGCTGTCACCGAACCTCGTCGGCGGGGTCGTGACCGGCAAAGCGGGGGCGGGGCTCCTGCAGGTGAAATTCGAGCTGGCGGGGCGGCCGGCGGTCGGCCAGCCGGTGGACGTCGACATGGTCGTGCTGCCGCAGGCCGATACCATCGAGCAGTTCTCCGGAACCATCCAGGGCGATGACGGCCTGGACATCGTGAGCGGCGAGACAATCGCCCCGACCGAAAAGCCCGCCTACGGCGTCCCGGTTCATCACAGTTTCAAGCTCCTTGCGAAGCGGGAAGGCATTTTCACCCTGAGCGCCGCGATGGCGATCGCCTCCGGCGGCCAGTCGCTCAACCCCGTCTATTCTTTCCCCATCATTGCCGGGAACGGACTGGCGGAGCCGGCAGGGGGTCCTGCGGCCACCCCCGGGCCCGGGAAGCCCCCTGCGACTGCTGCGGCGCACTAGTTCTCCCTGGAACCGGGATTGGCTTCACGGGCGGCGCCACAGCTGCCCCGTATGATTTCAATCGCGCCCAGTCGACATCATTATGTCAAACACCCGGACCATGCGGACGCTCGCTGAGCCTCAGGAGGCAATCCCGGGCCAGACCACGACGCTCGTCCGGGCGGATCCGCGGCCTGAGAGCGACGCCGAGCTGCACCCGGCGCTGCGCGCAGCGCTCAAGGAGCTGCAGCTGCGGACCGGGAGTGCCACGCCGGATCTCGGCATGCTCCTGCGACTCATCAACGATCACTACCACACGGCCGAGCGCGAGCGCCGCGGGATCGTCGAGTCGATGCGCCTCATGGCCGATGAGGCACGCGCGCTCGCACACGAGGCGCGTGAGCAGAGCTCCGAGCGGCTGCAGATCATTCTCGACCACATCAAAGACGTGGTGCTGGCGCTCGATGCGGACGGGGTGATCCGTACCTTCAATCCCACCGGCGAGCGCGTCTTCGGCTACGACGAGGCCGAGGTCGTCGGCCAGCGCATCGATCTGCTGCTGCCGAAGCTCGCCAACGGCGAGGGCGTGCCCGAAGCGCTGCAGCGCCTCGCCGCCAGCACCGGCGACACCGGACTGGACCTCAAAGCGCGCGAGCTGTGGGCGCGGCGCAAAGACGGCGAGACTTTCCCTGCCGAGATCGCGGTCAGCAAGGCGCCGGTCTCGCAGCGCGAGATGTTCGTGCTGTGTCTGCGTGATGTCACCGAGCGGCGTGAATCCGAGCAGGCGGTGCGCGAGAGCGAGGCGCGCTACCGGCTGCTGGTGGACCATGCCCCGGAGGCGATCGTGGTTTTCGACGTCGAGACCGGGCGCTTCGTCGATGCCAACGTCAACGGCCAGAAGCTCTTCGGCCTCGACCGTGCGCGACTGCTCGAGATCGGGCCCGTGGATCTCAGCCCCGAGCGCCAGCCCGACGGCTCGCCATCCGCCGAGCGCGCCCGCGCCTACATCCAGCAGGCACTCGCCGGCGAGACTCCGACCTTCGAGTGGTCGCATCGCAACGCCGCCGGGCGCGAGATCATGTGCGAAGTGCGCCTGGTGCGCCTCCCGAGCGGTGGCCGCAGCCTCGTGCGCGGCAGCATTGCCGACATTTCCGAGCGCAAGCGCAGCGAGCGCGCCGCGGCCACCGAGCGGGAAGTATTCGAGCAGGTGACGCGCAACGCCGCACTCCCGCAGGTGCTGGCCTCGATCACCGGCCTGGTCGAGTCCGCGGGAGTGGGGTCGGTGTGCTCCGTGAGCGTACTCGCCGAGGGCGGTCAGTCCTTCGCTTACCTCGTTGCGCCGCAGCTGCCCGATGCGCTGCGCGCGGGGCTCGAGCACGCCACAATCGACATCCGCAACGGCTCGTGTGCCGCGGCCGTCTACCTCGGCCGCCAGGTGCTGGTGGCGGATGTGTCCAAGGATCCTTTCTGGCGCGAGCTGCGCGAGCCGGCGCTGGCTTCGGCGCTTCGCGCAGCGTGGTCGACGCCGATCAAGGCAGCCGGCGGCAACGTACTGGGCGCGCTCGGCGTCTACCGCGCCGAGCCCGGCCTGCCGACGCAGTCCGAGTCACAGATCATGGCGCGCGCAGCCCAGCTCGCCGGGATCGCGATCGAGCGGCGGCTCGCCGAGGAGGCGCTGCGCGGGAGCGAAGCGAAGTTCCGCGGGCTCTTCGAGAGCATTGCCGAGGGCGTGTATCAGAGCGGTCGCGACGGGCGGCTGCTTTCCGTCAACCCGGCGTTCGTATCGATGATGGGATACGGCAGCGCCGAGGAGCTCTATGCGCTGCCGAGCGCAGCGGTGCTTTACTGGGACCCGGCCGACCGCGCCGAGTTTGCGCGACGGATCGAAGCGGAAGGGGAGATCCGCGATGCGGAGTTCCTCATGCGCCGCCGCGATGGCCAGCAGCTCGTGGTGCTGGAGAATGCCCGGCCGATCCGCGATGCAGCTCAGCGCATCCTCGGCTACGAGGGCACGGTGGTCGACATCAGTGCCCGCAAGCGCGCCGAGCAGGCGATGTTCGCCGAGAAAGAGCGCGCGCAGGTGACACTGCAGTCGATCGGCGATGCGGTGATCAGCACCGATGCCGAGGGCCGCATCGAATATCTCAACCCGGTCGCCGAGAACCTCACCGCCTGGAGCCTCGCCGAGGCGCGGGGCCAGCCGCTCAACGCCGTGCTGCGGCTCGTCAACGAGCTGACGCGCGAGCCGATCGGCAATTCCCTCGCCGGCGTCCTCGGGCGCGGCGAGATCGGCACCGCGACAGACCATACGGTGCTCATCACCCGGGCCGGTCACGAAGTGGCGATCCAGGAATCCGCCGCTCCCATCTGCGACCGCCACGGGCGCGTCATCGGCGCGGTGGTGGTATTCCATGACGTGACCAAGGAGCGACGGCTGAAGCGCGCGCTTGCTTACCAGGCGAGCCACGATGCGCTCACCGGTCTCATCAACCGGCGCGAGTTCGACAACCGCCTGCACGCCGCGCTCCTTTCGGCACAGCGCGGCGAAGGCGCGTACGCGCTGCTGTACATCGATCTCGACCAGTTCAAGGTGGTGAACGATACCTGCGGCCATCAGGCCGGCGACCGCCTGCTGCGCGACGTCACCGGGCTCCTGCAGAGCCGCGTGCGGGCGACCGACACCATCGCGCGTCTCGGCGGCGATGAGTTCGGGGTGCTGCTCGAGGGCTGCTCGCCCGAGCAGGCGACGCGCATTGCCGAGGGCATCCGTCAGGCGATCCGCGACTTCCGTTTCGTGTGGGGCGCGAGCGCGCTGTCCGTCGGGGCGAGCATCGGCATCGTGCAGATCCGCGCCGAGACCGAGAACGTCACCAGCGTCATGAGCGCGGCCGACATCGCCTGCTACGCGGCGAAGGACGCCGGGCGCAATCGCATCCACGTGTACGAAGCGGACGGTGTCTCGAACCGCCACCGCGAGATGCAGTGGGTGTCACGCGTCACGCGTGCCGCCGAGGAAAACCGCTTCGAGCTCTTCTTCCAGCCGATCGTGCCACTCGGAGCCGATTCGACGGCGCCGAAGTTCCACGAGCTCACCGTACGGCTGCGCGACGATGGCGGGGGCCTGGTGCCCCCGTCGGAGTTCATCCCGGCCGCGGAACGCTACAACGTCATGTCCGTCATCGACCGCTGGGTGGTGATGCGGGCCCTCGAGCTCCTCGGCTCACGGGCGCGGCGCGGGGAGACGCTACCGCTCCTGGCGGTGAACCTTTCCGGCACCTCACTCAACGAGCAGTCGTTCGTCGACTTCGTGCTGCAGAAGGTCGGCGACCCGCAGATTGCGCGGGCACTGTGCTTCGAGATCACCGAGACGGCGGCCGTCACGAGCCTGTCGAACGCGCGCTTTCTCATGACCGAGCTCAAGCAACGCGGTTGCAAGTTCTCGCTCGACGACTTTGGCACCGGAGTGTCCTCGTTCGTGTATCTGAAGACTCTGCCGGTGGACTTCCTCAAGATCGACGGCCAGTTCATCAGCCACGTCGCCCAGGATCCGATCAACCGCAGCATGGTCGAGGCCATCGGTCGCGTCGGTCGCGCACTCGGCATCGCCACCGTGGCCGAGTGCGTCGAGACGCAGGCGGTGCTCGATGAGCTCAGGCGCATCGGGGTCGACTATGCGCAGGGCTTTTATCTGGCGAGGCCGCAGCCGATCTCGCAAATAGACTAAAATGCGCGCCCTTCAGGGCAGCCAAGCGGGGCGATTGCGTGGATTACCCAGTCACTGTTTGCACGCGTGCGGTGCTCGTGGTGCTCGCCCTGAGCGCACTTCCCGTCCTGGCCGCACCGGCCGCCAGGCGCGACAAGGGACCTTCGGATGAGGAGATTGCCGTCGAGCTGCGCGATACCGCACTCGGCGGGGAGAGCATTGCTTACGACTGGGTGAGCGAGCTCACCACGCGCTTCGGTCCGCGCCCGGCGGGCTCGGACAACGAGCGCCAGGCGGCGGAGTGGGCCGCCGAGCGGCTGAAGACCCTCGGCTTCACCAACGTGCATATCGAGAGCTTCCCGCTCACCGCCTGGGTGCGCGGCACCGAATCGGCGCAGATCATTGCCCCGGTTGCCCAGCCGCTCGTGGTCGCGGCTCTCGGGGAGTCTCCGCCCACCCCCGCAGGCGGTCTCGAGGGGGAGGTCGTGATCTTCCCCACGCTCGAAGACCTCAAGGCCGCACCCCCTGCATCGCTCACCGGCCGCATCGCCTTTGTGGCGGCGCGAATGGTGCGCACCCAGGATGGCGCGGGCTATGGGGCGGCGGTCGCAGCCCGCTCCGAGGGGCCCGCGGAGGCCGCAAAGCGTGGGGCGATCGCCTTTGTGCTGCGCTCAGTCGGCACCGACAGCACCCGCATTCCCCATACCGGAACGACGCTCTATGTCGATGGCCGCGTGCCCGTGCCGGCGTTCGCCCTCTCCGCCCCCGATGCCGATCAGGTCGAGCGCCTGGCCGCGCTCGGCGAGAAGGTGCGCATCCGGCTTTTCTCGACGGCCTCCTATGTGCCCAACGCGCACTCGCAGAACGTCATTGCCGACATCCGCGGCAGCGCTCACCCCGAGGAGGTGGTGCTGCTCGGCGCGCACCTCGACAGCTGGGATCAGGGGACGGGCGCGATCGATGACGGCACGGGCACCGCGATCATCACCGCCGCCGCGCAGCTCATCCGTGAGCTGCCGCGGCCGCCCAGGCGCACCGTGCGCGTGGTGCTCTTCGGCTCCGAGGAGGTGGCGCAGCCGGCGGCGCCATACGGTGCTTTCGGCGGCCATTCCTATGTCGATAACCACAAGGCGGAGCTCCCCGGACACATACTGGCGGGAGAGAGCGACTTCGGCACCGATCGCATCTATCGCGTGGCGCTGCCCGCGGCGGCGATGAAGAGCGATTTCGCGAAGACGCTGCTGCGCGTCCTGCAGCCGATCGGCGTGCTGCCCGCACGCGAGGCTGCCCGCAATTCCGGCACCGACGTGGGGCCGACCGTGGACGCCGGTGTGCCTGCGTTCGAGCTCTACCAGGATGGCTCGCATTACTTCGACGTCCACCATACCCCGGACGACACTCTGGACAAGGTCGACCGCGAGCAGCTCGAGCAGAATGTCGCCGCATGGGCGGCGCTCGTATGGCTCGCGGCCGACGGCGACGTCGATTTCCGCGGGCCCGCTCAGCCGACGCCCCCCGCCGCGGCACACTGACGGCACGAGCCGCCTCCGAGGTTGCGCCCGCCCGGCGCCACCGGCAAGCTGCTGCGCATGAGCGAGCAGGTCCTGACTTCCTGCGCGGACGGCATCTGTGAGCTGCGCTTCAATCGGCCCGAGAAGCGCAACGCCATCACCTTTGCCATGTACGAGGTGCTCGCCCGGCATCTGCACGAGGCGCTGGCAGATCCAGCGGTGCGCGTGGTGCTCCTCTGCGGCGCGGGGTCGAGCTTCACCGCTGGCAACGACCTCAACGATTTCCTGAGCGGGCCCGAGTTCAGCCCCGCGCACCCGGTGATGACCGTGCTGCGCACGCTCGCGAGCTACGAGAAGCCGCTGGTCGCGGCCGTTCACGGGGCGACCGTCGGCATCGGTGTCACGATGCTCCTGCACTGCGACCTGGTGGTCGCCGCGCGCGGCACGCAACTCACGATGCCCTTCGTAACGCTCGGGCTCGTGCCGGAGGCCGGAAGCTCGCTCCTCATCCCGCGCCTGACCGGCCAGCAGCGCGCGGCGGAGCTGCTGCTCCTCGGTGAGCCGCTCGATGCCGAGCGTGCCGAGCGGCTCGGTCTCGTGAATCGCGTAGTCGAGGAGGGACGGGTCATCGAGGAGGCGCGGCTCCTCGCGCAGCGCCTGGCCCAGCAACCCGTGGAGGCACTGCGCGCCACGCGACGGCTCCTGCGGGGTGATCCGGCGGAGCTTCTCGCGCGCATCGATGCCGAGGCGCAGCTTTTCGCCGTGAGGCTCAAATCCGCCGAGTTTCGGGCGCGGGTGCAGGCCGTGCTCAGCAGGGGGCGCAGCTGAATGCCGGCTTACGCGTTCGAGGGGTTCACGCCCATCGTCTCCCCGACGGCCTTCGTGCACCCGCTGGCGGTGCTGATCGGCGATGTGTGGGTGGCGGAGGGCTGCTACGTCGCCCCGGGCGCATCGCTCCGCGGCGACTTCGGCCGCATCATCCTTGGCGCCGGCTCGAACGTGCAGGACAACTGCGTCCTGCACAGCTTCCCCGGCAAGGATGTGCTGTTGGAGGCGGACGCACACGTCGGCCACGGCGCCGTGCTGCACGGGTGCACGGTGCGGCGCGGGGCGCTCATCGGCATCCACGCGGTGATCATGGATGACGTACTCGTGGGGGAAGAGGCTTTCGTCGGCGCCTCGAGCTTCGTGCGTGCCGGGTTCCTCGTGCCACCGCGCACGCTCGTCACCGGAGTCCCCGCCCGCATCGTACGGGAGCTGAAAGCCGAGGAGCTCGCATGGAAAGCGACCGGCACTCGCGAGTACCAGGATCTTGCGGCGCGCAGCCTCGCCTCCCTGCGCGAGGTCGCGCCGCTTGCAGCTCCCGAGCCAGGCCGCCCGGTACGCCCGGGCAACACCACCGTGCCGCTGCACACCATCGAGCGGGGAAAGTAACAGGCAACTTGACTCCCCGCGGGCGATTTTCGTAGCGTCACAGTTTCCACAGGGGATGGGGTTCCCCTCAAACCGCCCGACCGCTTTCAAACGCGACGGCTGATGACCCCTACAGGTGCAGCGCAAGCTGCGGTAGGCGTTGGTCAGCAGGCGAGGCAGAGCTGCGTGCTCTCCTCGCGATCGGAGGCGGCAATATGGCTGGTGTCTGGCTCCACTCGGCGCTGTGGCTGGGGCTCGCATTCCTCGCCTCCCTGATCTCGATCCGCATCGCCATCTCCGTGGCGCTCATCGAGATCGTCCTGGGAGCGGTGGCCGGTAACCTGGTCGATCTTCAGATCACCGACTGGGTGAACTTTCTCGCCGGCTTCGGCGCGATCCTCCTGACCTTCCTCGCCGGCACCGAGATCGATCCGCGGATCGTCCGCAAGCACTTCTGGTCGAGCAGCACGATCGGCGTGGTGGGCTTTGCGGCGCCCTATATGGGCGTCCTCGCCTACGCGCACTGGGGCCTCGCGTGGCCCTGGCCGCAGGCGCAGATCGCGGGTATCTCGCTGTCGACGACCTCGGTGGCGGTCGTCTATGCCGTGATGATCGAGACGGGGTTCAACAAGACCGAGATCGGCAAGATCATCCTCGCGGCCTGCTTCATCAACGATCTGGGCACCGTGCTCGCGCTCGGCATCGTGTTCGCGCACTACGACCTGCGGCTGCTCGTTTTTGGCGGCGTGACCGCAGGCGTGCTGGTCGCGCTGTGGCTCTTTGCGCCCGCGATGTTCCGTTCCCTCGGGGCGCGGGTGAGTGAGCCGCAGACGAAATTCGTGGCGTTGGTGCTGCTGGCCCTCGGCGGCCTGGCGAGCATTGCGGGGAGCGAGGCGGTGCTGCCCGCGTACCTGGTCGGCATGACCCTGGCGCCGACCTTCCTCAGGGAGCCGGAGCTG
>Ga0070733_10003874_pt1 | contig 10123 bp, 11 predicted proteins | sample Coa_R1_9_FD_66450 | JGI IMG/M metagenome (GOLD analysis project Ga0070733, IMG submission 66450) | Surface soil microbial communities from Centralia Pennsylvania, which are recovering from an underground coalmine fire - Coalmine... | ecosystem: Environmental > Terrestrial > Soil > Unclassified ... | reverse complement strand
ATATTTCACGCACCGACTCGGCCATGGGCTCGGTATGGATGGCCACGAGTGGCCTTATTTGGTTCGCGGCAATCCGACCAAACTGCGAGCAAACGTGACGACCAGCGACGAACCCGGAATCTACATTCGGGGCGAATTCGGCATCCGGCTCGAAGATGACATGCACGTCACCGAGAACGGCGCAGAGCTGTTCACACCTCAAAGTCCGTCTCTCGAAGACCCGTTTGGAAAGGCTTAAGCATTTTCTCAGGCAACAATAAGTCCCTGAAATGGGATGGGCCGCACGCGTTCCCGGTGCGGCCCATCGAATTGGAGACCGTCGAACTTCCTACCAGCGCAGCTTGCTCAAATATGCGTAGCTGCCCGCGATGCTTTCGAGTGGTTGTTTCGGATGGTCGTGCTCGACGATGTAGTGCTTGATCCCCGCCTGCTCTGAGTGCGCGAAGATTCGCTTCCAGTCAATGATGCCGCTTCCAACTTCCGTCAGATCGACCGTATCGCCAAAGTTTTGTGGACCGCCCTCGGTAATTTTGGGCAGCTTCTTCAAGTCCTTTACGTGGACGAGGGGGAATCTCCCGGGATAGCGCTCAAAGTATTTAACCGGATCCTGCCCCGCGGTCGTGATCCAGCAAAGGTCCAACTCCATCTTGACCAGGTTGGCATCGCACAGTTTTAGAATCTCATCGTACGGAAGCTTGCCATTCACTGGCAGGAACTCGAACCAGTGGTTGTGATATCCGAACTGCATACCGGCCTTCTTGGACAACTCCCCGCACCGATTGAATTTTTCGGAGGCCTGCTTCCAGATGTCTGGGGACTTCCGCAAATCCTCGGGGATCCACGGGCAAATGATGTACTCCAGCCCGATTTCCTTCGACGTGTCGATGACCGATGGAAACTTGTCGTCGAGCTCGTCGTACTGCACATGGGTCGACGGCGCCTTCAGATTATTCTTATCGAGGACGGCACGCACCTGCTGTCCGGTGCGGCCAAAGTATCCGGCAAACTCAACTTCTTTGTAGCCAATCTGTGCGACCTTAGCGATGGTCCCTTCGAAATCTTCTTTCATGAGATCGCGAACGGTGTAGAGTTGCACGCCGACCTTGTCGATCTTGTGCTCAGCCGCTGCCCAACCGAAACGACTAGTCAGTAGAGTGGCGGCGGTGACGGTGCTTGCAGTTTGCAGAAAGGTGCGGCGATTCATCGCATGAAGACTCATGACAGTAGTTCCTCCATGGCTCTGTTGAAGCGGAAGTCTAATCCGGAAAGCATTATACGCGCCAAGAGTGTTCCGGGTGCTCTACTAAATCGATAAAGCTCGGGTCCGCCCCATACTGGGAAGCGGGGTAAAACGAGAGGACGCGAACGCGTCCTCTCTAAGTGAGGGCTTCTACTTCGATCCTTCAACCCGCAGATTGTTCGTTACCGAAAAAATACCGGAGACCCCATTGGCCCGCAGTCCGGCAAGGTTCTTATCCGCATCACTGTCCACCACTCCCTCGAGGGTGACGCGCCCGTTCTTTACGATGATGCGAATGGGCTTCTGCACTCCGAGGGCATACTTCTCCAATGCCGGGTAGCCATAGATTGCGTGGAACAACTCGAGGCGAATGCGGTCATCCATCGATGATGGCGGAAGCACCTCGATCTGATTGTCGACTTTGTCGACCCCCTCAATGTGCTTCACAGCATTCTCGGCGTCGGACTTGAGCACGGGACGCACCACCTGGCCCAATAACGTAACCGTGCCACCGTCGACTTTGTAGGCAATATTGTCGAAGACCCCAAAATACGGCAGCATCAGCAATTCATGGCGGACTTCCCGGGCAATACGCTCCTGGGATTTTGCATTAGGTTGATCACCTTGCGCGTGGAGCGCAACCGTGAAGGACAAGAAACAAAGCAAACTGATGGCCCCAACCAGCCGATTGGATGTCATAGTCGTTCTCCTTACTGAAGCTCTCAGTGGATGCAGTTTACCGCCAGATAGTTGGAAACGGAGGCTGAAGAGCGAACAAATTTAGAAGGAGACTTTTTTGGCCACTGACCAGGGCTGCCGGTACCGCGTCTCATCCGGCGTTGGTATCAGACGCTGAGTTGCAGGCTCAGGTGCTGGCTGTGATCCGCCAACCGGATATCCGAGCAGCCTTTCACTACCCAGTCCGCCTGGGCTTGTCGCAAAGCGTCAGCGGGCACAGTTGTCGTGAATGCAATGACTCGGGCACCCGCGCCTTTGCCGGCTTGAACTCCGGCGGGCACGTCTTCCAGCACGACGCATTCCGACGGAGAAAATCCGAGAAGAGTAGCGCCCTTCTGGTAGGGTTCCGGGTGCGGTTTACCGTGTGTAATGTCGTTCGATGTAATGAACCTCTTTGGCAGTGGAAGTCCCGCGGCCCGGATGCGAACTTCAGCGAGCGGACGGGTACACGACGTAACGACGGTCCAGCGGTCCGGGGGAAGGCTAGCCAGGAGCGCCAGAGCGCCGGGCAGCGGTACTACCCCTTCGAGATCCGCGATCTCGCGTCGTTCCACCTCGCGGTTCTCGGCATCGTGATCGGAGTCGGGTAGATATTCGCGGATTGTGCTCAGGCTGGGACGTCCGTGCGCCCGGGCAACAACTTCGTCCGGATTGAACCCGTGCTCGACGGCCCATCGGCGCCACACGCGAGCGACAGCGGGCGTTGAGTTGATCAAGACTCCATCCAGGTCAAAAAGAAGAGCGGCACATTGTATTTGGGTCATCTCGTCAGAAATAAGGAGGGCGTTGAAGCAGAGTCTCGCCTCGGTCCATCCAACGGGATTGTAAATCACGGACATACGGCCTTACGTCCACCAGCGATAACGGCCTGTGATGACGATCACTTCCCCCGTTGCCTGCCATCACGTCGTTCGTCGACAAACAAGCGTAGGTTGGTGTTGGACCGAAAAGGAGGGCGCCGATGCTCTCCAAGTGCGCGAATCCCGAGTGTTGCGAGCAGTTTCTGTACCTTCACCAGGGAAAGCTCTTCCATCTAAGTCCAACTCCCGACCTGCAATTACTCAACGAGGACGCATGCTCGCCCCTTTATGAGCGTTTCTGGCTCTGCGCGAAGTGCGCGGAAAAGGTCACGATTAGTTGGGATGGGAGGCAGGCCACGGTCGTAAAGCTTCTCCGATCCGATAAGTCTGCCGATGCGGACGCACAGCGTGAATCGATCGTGAAGTGTAATCGGCGGCGGCGTGCAGCGTCCGCGAGCCATCGCGGCCGCTGAGGTTTGCGGGGCATATGGAGGTGTCTATGATCGTCGAAGAACCGCTACAGTCTTCACAAGACATCGGCATCCTGAAGAACATCCTGGTCGCGGTTGATTTTTCGGAAGCATCAAAACGAGCGCTATGCGTAGCGACGAAATTGGCGCCTCGCAATGCCGACCTCTGTGTGATTCATATATCGAATGCGGACTGGCGGTACGAAACACTGGAATACCCACCCGAACTGGACCTGGAGCGCAGTGACTCCCAGGAGCGCCTCAGTGTGCTAGTGCGCGAGTTCGCGGCAAATCGGAATATCAGAACAATGCTGCTGAAACGAGCGTCGGCCGCCCGCGCGGTAGCCGCAATAGCCGCGGAGGGAACGGACCTGCTGGTGATCGGTACCCGAGGCCGCGGAGGCTTGCAGAAGTTAGCCCTGGGTTCATTCGCTGAGGAGTTGCTGCGAATTGCTCCCTGCCCGGTGATGACCGTCGGCCCGAAAGCCGACATCTCGGACACGCGGTGTGAACACGGATTTCAGACGATTCTTTTTGCGACCGATTTCGGCAAGGGCTCAACGAAAGCCCTGCCCCTCGTGATAGAACTGGCACGCCAGCATCATTCAAAACTGGTCGTCATGCACATGGTCCCTCCGATGCCGGCGACATCTACTTCTCTTTCCGCCTACGCCCCGGCAACAGCGGCGGCCGAGGAGTTGGAGCGATGGGAAGGATCGTCACGCATGCGTTCGCTGCAACAGATCAAGGAATGGTTGCCACGAGAAACCGGGTTGGAGACAGAACCGACGTACGTCGTCGGGACTGATTTTCTGCCCGAGGGAATTCTCACAGCGGCGGCAGAGTTCAAATCGGACTTGATCGTGATGGGAGCAAATCACACAGGATCGGCGAAGATTGCGGCTCACGTTCCGTGGACAGCAGTGCATGAGGTGGTCCGTAAAGCACCGTGCCCGGTTTTGACCGTTGCGGCCTAGGCGGAGGGCAATTCGACCATGTTCAGTTCGGCGGGGCGGCGCTGGGGCCACCCCGCACTGAATCAGGACTGGACAATTTTTTCGAGCGCGGGTCGATTCCGGATCACCAGCGTCGACCCTTTGATCTGTAGCAGTTGCCTTTTCTTGAAGTCCGAAAAAAGGCGGCTGACCGTCTCCCGGGTCGTACCAATGATTTCCGCAATCTCTTCATGAGTCAGAGTGAGCTTTACCTGGCTCGAACCGTCATTCGGAGTCGTCTTCGTGGACCACGACAGCAATAGCTTGGCGAATTTCTCGGAGGGCGAGGTTGCCAGGCCCAGAGTGCGGATCTCCTCGTAGGCGGTGTAATAGTTCCGGCTCAATTGTTCAGCGACGCGAAGCGCGACTTCCCCATGATCCTTTAAGAATTGGAGCAACGAATCCCGAGGAATGAAATTGGCTTGTCCCGGCTCCATCATCTCGGCGGTGACTTCGTACGGACGATTGGAGATGACGGCGTTGAGTCCAAGTACATCTCCGCCTTCCGATATTTTCGTAATGATGGTCTTGCCTTCGCGCGACGACGTCGACAGTTTTGCTTTTCCTGCGCACAGCACGAATGTACCGCGAGGTTGTTGCCCTTCAATGAAGAGCATCGCTCCTTTGGGATAAACCGCTGTGGATTTGATTTCGTTGAGGCGTTGTCCGGCGTGAACCGAAAGGTTACAAAAAAGATGTTCTTCTCTCACCGAACACGTGAGGCAATTATCAAGGATATTTAGGCCATAAGGGGCGCGCATAAAGCAGCACCTCTCTTTCTGATAAATTGTACAACCAATTTTGCCCTTGTGATCGCCGTCACTCGCATACGTGATCAGACACCTACTGTGATCACAGACACAGGCGAGAGACTGTGACATCATGGGTGAAGTGTGTAGTGAAAACGCCGCTTCCAGAGCACTCGAAGGTGTGAAAAAATTAAGCGCGTTTGCATTTGTGGGAGGAATTCTGTGAGCGGCGACTCAAGTCCCTCGGCGGCATCATTGGGGCATGCTCCAGTCAAGAAAATGTCGCGGCGCGCGGGACTGCAATCCCTCTTTCAACCGCGTTCCGCCGCCGTCATTGGCGCGACCGATCGTCCCGGCACCGTCGGACGCAGCGTGGTTTCCAATCTCCTTGCCAGTAAGTTCCCTCTCAAGGTCTACGCGGTCAATCCCAGTCACGGCGAAGTACTCGGAATCAAAACGCACAAACACATCGGCGAAATTTACGGCGGTGTGGATCTTGCAGTGATCGTGACGCCCGCGCCGACCGTGCCGCAGATTATTGGAGAGTGTGTCGATGCCGGGGTGCGTTCGGCAGTTGTAATTTCTGCAGGCTTCCGGGAACAAGGTCGCGCCGGTGCTGAACTCGAAGACGAAATTCAAAAGCATTTGCGGCGCGGAGCGTTGCGTCTGATCGGCCCGAACTGCATGGGATTCATGAATCCCACGATCGGCCTGAACGCGACCTTCGCACAATCCATGCCCAACAAGGGCAGCGTTGCATTTCTCAGCCAGAGCGGAGCGCTGCAGACTGCAATTCTCGACTGGAGCCAACGTGAACATGTCGGCTTCAGCGCAATTGTCTCTACCGGCTCGATGCTCGACGTGGGATGGGGAGACCTCATCTATCACTTCGGTGACGATCCGCACACCAAGAGCATTTTGCTGTACATGGAATCCGTGGGCGACGCGCGATCATTTCTTTCCGCCGCGCGCGAGATCGCACTCAGCAAACCCATCATCGTCATCAAAGCTGGACGCTCAGAGGCGGCCTCGCGCGCGGCGGCTTCTCACACTGGCGCACTTACCGGCAGCGATGACGTCCTGGAAGCGGCATTCCGCCGTTGTGGCATTCTGCGTGTACAGAATGTCGCCGACCTCTTCTATATGGCGGAGGCTCTGAGCAAACAACCTCGCCCCCGCGGGCCGCGGCTTAGCATCGTTACGAATGCAGGGGGACCGGGCGTTCTGGCTACCGATGCGTTGATGGCCACGGGCGGTGAACTCGCCGTGCTGTCCGCCGATTCGCTTCGCGAACTGGATAGTTTCCTTTCCCCGCATTGGAGCCGCAGCAATCCTGTTGATGTTCTTGCAGACGCCGACGCAGAGCGTTATGCCAGAGCCGTTGAGATCGTTTCTAGAGATCCTGGGAGCGATGGCCTGCTTGCGATCATTGCGCCGCAAGGGCTCGCTGATCCGACACAAGCCGCCGAAAAAATAAAAAAATATGCGCATGGATCGACCAAACCGCTGATCGCTAGCTGGATGGGCGGAGATGGTGTGGCAGAAGGAACCGCCATTCTCAATGCGGCTGGGGTCCCAACATTTTCTTATCCCGACACCGCCGCGCGCGCGTTCACTTACATGTGGCGTTACACCTATAACCTGCGCGGTTTGTATGAAACCCCTGCATTGGTGGAAGGCTCGGAACTTCGTCCCGAAGCTCGCGATCAGGCCGCCGCCTTGGTACAGCGAATTCGGTCCTCTGGGCGAACCATGCTGAACGAATTCGAAGCCAAGCAGCTTCTTGCCTTTTACGGAATTCCCGTTGTCGACACGCGCGGGGCGGAGACCGAAGATGATGCTGTGGCGCGTGCTGCAGAGATCGGCTATCCGGTGGCGTTGAAGTTGTTGTCGAACACGATCGCGCACAAGACGGATGTGGATGGAGTGCGACTGGGCGTGCAATCGCCCGAGCAAGTGCGGGGCGCTTTCCGCTCGATTCAAGCCGCAGTGACCGAGAAAGCCGGCGTCCAACACTTTGCCGGGGTGACGGTACAGGCAATGGCCCGGCGGGACGGATACGAACTTATTCTCGGCAGCAGCATCGATGACCAGTTCGGTCCCGTCATTCTCTTCGGATCGGGCGGTGTCATGGTCGAGGTTTACCGTGATCACGGGCTTGCCTTGCCTCCACTCAACTCCACGCTCGCTCAGCGATTGATGGAACAGACGCGGATCTTTGCGGCACTTAAAGGAGTACGAGGACGGAAGGCAATTGATCTCTCCGCCCTCGAGCAACTCCTGATTCGCTTCAGCCAACTGGTCATGGAGCAGCCGTGGATCAAAGAGATCGACATCAATCCGCTGCTGGCGACGCCCGATCAACTGCTCGCCCTCGACGCTCGGATCGTGGTGCATGACGCCGCGATGGACGACGACCATCTTCCTCGCCCGTCGATCCGTCCATACCCGTCGCAATACATCTGGGAATGGGAACTCAAAGACGGAACGCCCGTCACAATACGCCCAATCCGTCCGGAAGACGAGCCGCTCATGGTCGAGTTTCACGGAACTCTGTCAGAACGCAGCGTGTACTTGCGCTACTTTTGCTCATTAAGCCTGAGCACGCGAGTTGAGCACGAACGCCTGGTGCGCATCTGTTTTGGCAGCTACGATCGCGGGTTCGCGCTGGTTGCGGATCGTAAGAACCCCAGCTCGGGCAAACACGAAATTCTGGGTGTCGGGCGCTTCAGCGCAATTGACAATGTTGAGGCCGAGGCCGCGGTGCTTGTCTCCGATCAATGGCAGGGCAAGGGATTGGGAACCGAACTGCTCGCCGGAGTTGCCCGTGTAGCACGAGAGGAAAAATTCCTGCGCTTGTCCGGAGAAATCTTGCGCGACAATCTCGCGACACAGGCAATTTTCAAGAAGACCGGGTTCGACCTCAATTCAACCGAGGATCCATCCTCGGTATCCGCAGTACTCGAACTGGCGTTTCTCAAGGAGTGCCGAGTCGGCGGGGAAGGCCGCAGATAATACAAGGAATCAATCCCGGGAATTGATTCCTTGTCGTGGCGCGTCACCGATTCTGAAACCCAATATCTACAATCAGGCGATCGATGCCGGCTTCGTGATTTCCAGTTGCGGCTCGAACTTCAGTGTGGTGCCAAGAGCTCTCGAAACCAGACAGAGCTTTTCGGCCCGCTTCAGCAACTCAAGGGCACGGTCTCTCTCCTCGACGGTCGCAATCTTCAAGTTCGGACGAACCACGATCTGGGTAAAGCTATAGCCCGACTCAACCTTGCGCACCGTACCACTGGCTTCTACTTGCAGGTCGGTGAAATCGAATTGCGCACTGCCGGCGACTGCTCGCACCGTCGTGGTATAGCAGCCTGCCACAGCGGCCAACAGAAGTTCCTCCGGCGTCCATCGCCCTTCCAATCCACCAAACTCGGTTGGCGCAGTGAAATGGATCGCATTCGGCGCCGAATCCGATTTCGCCAATCCGGTCCGTCCGGAAGTCCACCATGCTGCTACTCGATATGCGTGCTCTTCACTCATGACTCGCCCCTTCTCTATCTGAGATTTTCACGTGCGATCGCCGGTCATTACGAAATGTCGCTTCATTTCCGGCAGGATTGAGAAACGCGCAGCTATGCCGCTCCCTTTTCGGGGGACACGCCTCGTTCCCGCTCGATTCTGGAGATTTGCTTGCGTAGCCAGTCGCCCAAGGCTTCTTCCATTTCGCTCTGGCTCCCCGTTCTGTAGAGGTCTTCTACGGTTAGCCCTTCTTTTGTTAGCGGGATGAAACGGCAAGGGACGCTTTCGTTCTTCTGATCCGCCGGAACAAACTGGGTCAAAAGACAACTCTCGCAGGCGTGCGGATGCACGGAATCGCAAAAGTTTGGGCAGATCGGCGAGTCCTCAAAAATTGCTGGAGCCCGCCACGGCGTTCGGGGAGATCGCCCATACCCTCCGTCTTGCAGAAAGCTCAGCTCAAATCGGAGGATGTCGAGAATATCGCGTTTGTCTTCAGCCATAGGCCACCTCGATTTGACGCTTAGGATGCCAAACAGAACCGGAATGCACCGTATATGTGCTCACGACCCCAAGTGATCTAAATCACACATGATTGCCTGGAGCCGCAGGACAGCGCTCTCAATTGCCCCAATTTTGCAGGATTTCCAAAGTGGAACGCGTGACTGAAATCGCTGCCCCTTGTGATTTGAATCACGGAGCCCGACGCTATCTGCCCGCACTTCCCTTGCAAGACATTACCGCTGTTCCGGCATCTTTTTTGCACCCGCTTCACGCGCCTCTTTTGCGATGTCGTCCGGAAAGAGTCGGCGGTAGAACCCCTGTGATTTCTGTCACAGAGGCTGGTGACTTATGCCATAGGTTCCACTCTGGCAACGTGTGATCCTACCCCTGCGAGTGAGTTCTCAGGGTACGGGACGCAAGCACGATCCACAGCGATCCTGATTTCAGGGATTGCGGCTGTCAGGCAACGGGCAACCCCTGCTCTGTGATATCGTGCGGGAAAATTTCTTCCTCAGGAGGAAGCAACCATGAAACAACTCTCGTTTCGAATGAGCCTCGTGACTTTGATGGCTTGTGGACTATTAGCAATCTGCGCATCATCGGCCGTCGCGCAAGACGCAGCCTCAACGTACAAGGCAAAGTGCGCCATGTGCCACGGGCCGGACGGCAAGGGCGGAAAGATGGGTACCAAGGACTTCGCCTCGCCTGAAATCAAGGCAGAGAGCGATGCGCAGCTGATCGAGACCATCACCAAAGGCAAACCTCCGAAGATGCCGGCATACGGCGAAAAGCTGAAAGAAGGGGAGATCAAAGATCTGGTCACCTACATTCGGGGTATGGCGAAGTAATCGGTAACGCGGCTTCTGGCTGCGCAAAATAGTCAAATCTTGAAGAACTGGCGGGTGAGAGCATGTCCATGCGAACAATACGGAATATTTTTGCGCCTGGAGTTGCCCTCACCTTTCTTTTAGCGGCGGGTTCGATCCAGGCTGCGGCCAAAAAAGAGCCTCCCAAACCCACGGCCGAAGAATGCCTTGCGTGTCACAGCGACGCCTCTTTGACGCACGACGTGAACGGCAAGGCGGTCAGTCTCCATGTTGATCCTCAGGCC
>Ga0070733_10003873_pt1 | contig 10124 bp, 7 predicted proteins | sample Coa_R1_9_FD_66450 | JGI IMG/M metagenome (GOLD analysis project Ga0070733, IMG submission 66450) | Surface soil microbial communities from Centralia Pennsylvania, which are recovering from an underground coalmine fire - Coalmine... | ecosystem: Environmental > Terrestrial > Soil > Unclassified ... | reverse complement strand
GTCCTGCAGATCCTTGCGATCTTTGTCTGAAAGTGGAGTTCCGTCTGAATTCTTGCCGGTCTTTAGATCGTTGTCTATCTCCTTGTCCGCATCGGCAGACTGATGTTCCAGCGTTTTTACGTAGACCTTCATGGTTTGCTCCATGAGACGCCGCGTATCTTCATTGGCAATGATTTCCAAGTCCGGAAATTCCTTGGCGTACATTTCGTTTCCATCCCAGTGATCGGGATGCCAGTGGGAGTTGACTACGTAGCGGACTGGCTTGGACGTAATTTTCCGAATTTCGGTCAAGACATTGTGCGCCGTAGCGGGCAATACGTTCGAATCAAACACGAACACGTCATGGTCGGTCACCACCGCAATGGAGTTGCCGTCAACGTCAGCTCCGACATCCGGCGAAATGAACTGATAAATCCCGTCTGCGATTTCAACCTTTTGCGGACCAGGCCAGGTGACCGTAATAGCGTTCGCCAAGGAACCTATGCCAGCCATAAAGAATGATAAGGCAACCACGGCAAATAATCTTTCCCATATGAATTTCATTTGGCCTTTCAATGTCTTCGTCTCCTTGCGTCCGGACGGTAAGCGCATTATTGTTGACCCGAAATCAAGATAGCTTGTTTGTTGTGATCATAAGTGCTCTTCGGGACAAGTGGTCACATCCGAGGGATGACATGGCCTAGCGCGAGCCACCAGCCCCACATCTGCAACTACGTTCCGTGAGAGAAGCTGGATCGAAGCAAGCTCTTTCTGAGAAATCGTTGAACTATCGCAACCATCGCTGCGTACCTCTTCTCGGAGGCACGTCTGATGAACCTGGCGCATCAACGCATCGCGGCGCTCGGCCAATTGAAATCGCTAGCGCAGAAACATCCCTTGGCTTTCTACATTGCGAGCAGTTACCTGCTGTGCTGGGTTTTTCTCTACCCCGCTTTCAAGCTTCTTCTGGCTGCGAAGGGCTCGTTCCCGCCACTCGTGTTGTTGGGACTTATCGGAGCATATTCGCCTTCCCTGGCCGGGTTGTGTATGTTTGCCTTTGCTGGAGGGTGGCAGGGAGTCAGAACTGGCTTGCGCAAGTTCTTGCAATGGCGCCAACCTCTGGGCTGGTACGTATCCGTTCTCGTTTTTCCAATTTGTATTCAGATCGCAGCCGTCCTGATACACATGCGCCCCGCAGTGGATTTCCTCGGCGGATTGCGGACAATCCCTCTTGCATTCATGGTCGCGCTTCCGTTCGGACCACTCGCGGAGGAACTCGGCTGGCGAGGATACCTCTTACCCCAACTGCTCAAGCGCTATGATGCGATTACCGCAACTTTCATCGTGGGCCTCGTGTGGGCAGGCTGGCATGTTCCGATATTCGTTTACCCGGGAGCGGCGATTCCTTCTTTCTTCAGTGTCAATGCGTTGAGTATTTTTCTGTTTGTGTGCAGCATCACAGCTGAGGCGTTTGCATTCACCTATGTGTTTCTGAAGACGAAGGGGAACCTTATCCTCGCAATTCTCCTTCACATGGCGTTCAATGCAAGTCCGAACATCGCCGAGGGATTCTTCCCTGCATTGGAAACTGCAAAAGCGGTCAGAGAGCGAGTCTATATTACGGATTTTGTGCTGATCGCCGCGTGTATGCTCGTTTGTTTCGTTTTTGACCACAGCGTGAAAGCAACGCGGCAGACCTTAAATTAACGCGAAATGTCTCAATGGTCTGTGCAGTTCCTTCTCTAACTACTTCGCTTAGCCCTCGTCCTTGGCGGGCTGCGGGACGAGCGACATCGGAACAGGGATGATAAGTGCGGATATACCACGAGCACCATAGCTGCATCTATAACTCCGCAAATACGAAGCTGATCGAAACAAGCCTTTTTTGCGAAAACATCGAACTATTGCGTCCTTAGCTGCGTACCTCTTCTCGGAGGCGCCTCTAATGAAGCTGATGCGTTATAGCATCTCGGCGGTAGTATGTCTGTTCGTATTCATCCTTGGTCTATGCACGGCTCGGGCCGCTGATTCTCCGGTTACGATTCGCACTCAACCTGACAAAGTCTACGCAGACCGCAGTGGACAGTCGCAATACTTCGTCTTCGCATTCTCGCTGGCCAACAATAGCGATCAGGTGGTCAAAATAGCAGGGATGCGCATGATGGCCTACGACTCCCAGGGCTTGCTGCTGAATTCCAGCAAACTGGATAGTAATGGCGGACGGCCATCCATCGAAGTGCTCGGTCAGCGCCAGTTGGATGCCCACAAGTCCCTCACCGTGTTTAATCCTTTCGACCAGTTCACCACCGCCCGGCCCGTGGCCACTTTGCGTTATGAGTTTGACTTTGCCGGAGAGAAGGAACGGACGACCGTTCCGATCGAGGTTAAGCCCGCGGAGTACGTTCAGAAGACCAGTCTCACTTGCCCCGTTCCGGGAAATCACATTTGGGCTTACGAAGCGCCCGGGTTCTACTCCCACCATTCAAGGATCGATTTGAATGACGAATTTACCCGCGACGTAATGAAGATGCATACCAACGACCAGCGCTACGCTTTGGACCTGGTCGTCGTCAATGAGAAAGGCGATGCGGCCCACGGCGACGACAACGTCAAGGAAAACTGGCTGGGCTACGGCTCACCCATTGTTGCGCCTGGAAGCGGAGTTGTGGTTTCTATGGAAAACGCACAGCCCAACGAAATGGACTTCGATGAATCCAAGCTCTCCGACCCCAAAGTGTTCGTTGGCAATTACATTGTGATTGATCACGGCAACGGCGAATTCAGCGCCATGGGCCACCTAAAGCAAGGCAGTATCACGGTAAAGCCAGGCGATCACGTGAAGAAGGGTCAGGTAATTGCGCAAATGGGCAGATCCGGAATGGGCTCGGGATTAATCCACGTCCATTACCAACTGCAGGATGGTCCCGATCTTTTCACGTCAGAGGCCATGCCTTTCCGTTTCGATGATGTCCGTCCTGTAGGCGCGTCCGCGTTCCAAAGTCAACGGATCGAGCCGGGCATGGTTTTCGATACACCAGCACAAACCAAGCGATAGACTGACTCCAGCCAAATTCTTGAGCGAAAGGTGTTCAAACGAATTGCACCCTTCAGTTAGATCACTGGTTGACTTTGTTTTGTGATCCCGTCCAGCCGGGCGAGTCTGTGGTCAAGAGAAAAGGGTATTCGCACTGTGACTTCCGCGCCACCTGTGGGCACATTCTTGATCTCGATGCTTTGAGCGTCCCCGTAGAGCGTGCGGAGACGCTCGCGAGTTGTTCCCAGACCCAGGCCCTCGGATTGAACTATTGCAGATTCAGCAAGACCCGGCCCATTATCTTTCACTTGCAAGTGAAGGGTGTCATCGGTGTGGCTGGCGACGATCCGAATCTCGCCTCCTGAGGACAGTCTTGAAACTCCATGTCGCACCGCGTTTTCAACCAGTGGCTGAAGCAGTAGCTGAGGAACCAGCGCGTCGAGCGTCTCTGGTGCGATGTCCCAAACGACTTTCAGCCGGTCTTCGTAGCGGATCTTCTCGATTTCCAGATACCCGTTTACGAATTCGATCTCGCGGTTCAAAGTTGTGATCTGGGCTTCACCGTTGTCCAAGCTCATGCGAAGGAGATCACTGAGGCGAGTCATCATTTCATCGGCGGCCATCACGTTGGTCAGCATGAGGGATGAAATCGAGTGCATCGTGTTGAACAAGAAATGTGGTTGGAGTTGACTCTTCAGTCCATGCAAATTTGCCTTTGCCAGCTGCGTTTCAAGCTGCGATGTGCGGAGCTCTCTCTCCCGGGATCTCCGGTAGTAGGCAATCGCGTTTGCAACCAGAACAATCGGAAGATAGGTTGAAGTAATGTCGTCGACCGCATTACTGAGAAACATTTGATAAAAAAATTGCCACTGCATGCTAAAAGCGTGGGACTGAGAATTCCAAATGAGAGAAGCCCAGCCGTGAGTTTGGGGGTCCCAGTAGGCATAAGGAGTCAGGCCTCGCAGAGTGATATGGGCGACAGTGAAAGCAAGACCGCCTGCCAGATGAAATAAAGAGAGGCGCCACCAATTGCTCCGCTGAAATGGGTGACGGAGGGCAAAGGCAAAGACTAAGGGCGTGAGCGGGAAATAGGTCAGGATTTGGCTACTCTCCAAGCCCAGAACGGTCAGGAACTTCATGGAGTCGCCTGTGGAGCGGTACAACTGGTAAATGGATACAGCAGCGGCAAGACTAATAAATGTCCATACGCCAAGGCTTGCTATCCAAACTTGGAGCGGTTTGACGACGGAGAGTGCGTGACGATCTGGCTCGGTAACCGGGGTTTTGATCCTTCGCTGGGGACGGCGAACCAGCTCACCACCACAGTTCGGGCAAACGCGACACAGATTAAGGGCGCAATCGAGGCAAAAAGTGCACTCAAAGGAACAAATGTAAGCTTGGCCGTCGGCCGCAAGCTCCGCATGGCACTTCTCACACCGCGTTTTCATATCCAGTTGCATGGCGGTACGTTTACCCTCTCCCGGGCCGCGCGAGTATCTGGGGCACTAAGCTCAATCGGGTACTTAACGATCTCGCTTAGTCTATTACGATGCGGTAAACGCTCTCATAGATTTGGTCGATCCCATCCTGCGGTTCCTGCCGTTAGAACACAATTATAAGTAGTTAGTTTTAATTATTACGATAATCGTACCAATACAATTGCATCGCATTTTGTCTAGTAGTTCTCCGGTAGTGCGTTTCCAAAAGCGGCGAAGCGCGCCATCGGGGCCGTTCCGGGCAGCAAACGAATCAGCGACGATGGCAGAAAATGCCGGAACGTTGTCATTGCGGAACAACCCGGTTCTGCCTAACATCGCGACAGCGATTTTGGAAACCACCTCGGCGTGACCTACGTATTTCGAGCAGATGGGAAATCAACATGAAAACCCATGACAGACCGATGCTTCTCGTACTTGGGCTCGGAGTCGCACTTCTCAAGATAGCTGCGCCGCAAGTACAGAACGGCACCTCGCCATCACTGGAAAAAGTCATGCAGTCCCCGGCTGACGCGCACCTATCCGGGGCAGCTATGAGCCCAGGATCCGCAGACGAGAAACCTCAGGGAAGGCTGATCAAAATCAGTGACGTGAGCAAGGTTTGCATGGTCACCAATCACGCTTTCGATAAACCCCAGCTTCCGATCAAGGTGAAAGGCAAAACTTACTACGGCTGTTGCGAGATGTGCAAGAAAGCGATCACGACCGATCACAAACAACGGATGGCGGTTGATCCGATTTCAGCAAAGAAGGTCGACAAGTCTCAGGCGGTCATCGGTGTCGCTGCAAACGGGGTAGTTGTGTACTTTGAGAACGAAGAGCATTTGAGCGCCTATAACGCTACCATCGGTCAATGACAACAAAGGCTTCAAACGCGAGGAGTCGAGAGGTTCTCCGCAAACGCCGGGTGCTGATTGTCGCGCCTCCCGGGTCGCAAATTTTGGACGTGGTTGGCCCCTTCCAGATATTCGTGCGAGCCGCAGAGCTGCTGGCCCGCAACGGTCATGCCCCAGCCGACAACTACAGCGTTGAAGTGATCACGACCAGCCGGGGAAACGGCATAAAAACGAATTGTGGTCTAACTCTGTACGGGAATCGTAATTTCCGTTCGGTTCGTGGCCACGTAGACACTATGCTGGTGGCCGGTGGCAGCGAGACGGAAAACCCACCCGAGAACGAGCGACTGTTTCGCTGGCTGGGCAAAATGGCATCTGAAGCGCGTCGCTTCGGTTCGATCTGCACGGGGACGTTACTTCTCGCCGAGGCGGGTTTGCTGAACGGGAAGAGGGTGACCACGCACTGGAAATGGTGCGCCGAGCTTGCTCGACGTTGTCCCCAGGTGACGGTCGAACCCGACCCAATTTTTGTTCGCGACGGCAATTTATATACCTCGGCTGGCGTCACCGCCGGCATGGATCTGGCTTTGGCTTTGGTTGAGGAAGATTTCGGTTCTTCTCTTGCTTTAGAGGTGGCGCGCGAGTTGGTCCTTTATCTGAGGCGGCCAGGCGGGCAGTCGCAATTCAGCGCTGCGTTATCGCTGCAGATGACCGACCGCCAGCCGTTTCGCGAACTGGAGTTCTGGGTGCTGGGTCGTCTTGCGAAAGATCTATCGATACCCATCCTGGCTGAACGAGTGGCGATGAGTCCGAGAAACTTTGCCAGAAGTTTTAGGCGCGAAATGGGCCTGACCCCAGCGCGCTTCGTTGAACGCTTACGCGTGGAGACTGCCCGCCGGCGACTGGAGGAGTCCCGGCACTATCTGAAGGAAATAGCGGCGGAGTGCGGTTTTGGCAGTGCAGACGTAATGCGCCGCGTTTTTCAGCGGTTATTGAACACTGCTCCCAGCAAATATCGCAGCCATTTCAAGAGGAATCCGAGCGCGATCCGCGCGCCAGACCCTGTGGTCAAGGTCCAGAATCTAAAATCACGGCGTTCGTATTAATTTCATCGTAATCAAGCCCTGTACGGTTCACACCGCAAGTAATCTCCGATAGAATTCGCCCTTCAAACGTGTTTTCAAGGACGCGAGGATTGAGCGCTCTAACGAACTTTTGCGACAGGGTTCGTATACGCCTTGAGGAGTGGCAAATGGCTCGAAAACGTCTCTTGCACCCGCGGTTCCGATATATGGCGAGCCTGTTAGTTATTGTTGCGGTCTCGACATGTTTTTCGATGGCACAGTCGACGCTGCCGACAAAGACAATCGGTGGATGTACAGTTACCAACCTCACTCCCGTGTTTCTGACATTCTGGGAGCACCACGCCACAGAGAGCAGGGCAGATCAAGCGCGGGATTTTGAAAAGGAGGTAGTCACTCCGTTCAAGGCCGTTTACGACGGCGTGTGGTCGGTGATTCCGCAAAGGATGTCCCACGAGGAACTGCTCATGCGTTCCTTTGAGCACGCATCCTCTTACATAGATAACATTCGCCTCATGAACGCGAACATTGAGAGCACCCTCCCGGCGCGGGTGGCGAGTTTCCAAAAGGCATTTCCGGATTTCGAGTGCTCTACTCCCATTTACTTCCTTTGTTCGGCCGGCACTTTTGATGGCGGGGTAAGAGACGGGGAGGAAGATCAGCGCTTATGTTCGGCGTGGATGAGATCGCCAGGATTCATGGCCAGGAAAATTCTGCCCTTTTCTCGCATGAGCTGTTCCACGTTTATCACGAGCAAATTATCAAGCAGGAGAGCGATGCTATTTATTGGTCGCTTTGGGAGGAAGGCTTGGCAACCTACGTGAGCCGGTCCCTCAATCCGGAGCTGCCCGAGAACAAAATCTGCTGTCTTCCGGACGTGAACGCCGTGCGGCCCGTGCTGCCGAAAATTGCTGGCGAACTCCTAATGAAACTCGACAGCACATCGGAATCTGATAGTGCGCGCTACTTCCTCGGCGGCCGGAAGAATCTGGACCTGCCCGAACGTTCTGGCTACTATGTGGGATATTTGATTGCGCAAGAGCTTGGGGAGAGCCGATCATTGGCCGAGCTAGCCAGACTTCAACCCGCCGCCGTCCGCGAGTTGGAGGAAGATTCATTGCGAAGAATGCAGTCCACTTCGCAAAAGCCGTAGAGTGAAATGGGGACCCATCGGGCTTCCCGTCGCCCCTGTTTGGGTAAGTCCAGAATACGAATGAATGTGGTTGGTATTAGCGCCATAGCTACTCATCCCACAACGGTTCGGCTCCACACGTGGCTCCGATCGGATGTGGCATTGCGCAAACGTTCTTCACAAGAGTAACGCTCAAGCAAACTGAACGTCTAACTATGCAATTCTTCAAGAATCGAGCACGAGTTGGCCACGTACTGGCCTCGTGTAGGAGGCCAAAATTGGTCAAGGTCAATCCAGGATGTGGCAACCGTGCGATTCCTCGCCTTCTGGCGCAAGTGGCACTATGCGCGATGCTTGGTGTCAGCACAATCTCCCCCGCCCAAACCGCTGCCCCAAACCCACTGCTAGGCACCTGGGCAGGCGAGCTCAGGCACGATAGCGAAACCCAAAGAATGGCGTTGACTTTTGATTTGGATGAAAAGAAATCTCTGGTCCTCTATTTTTGGCAGCCCGATATGAAGTTTTATAAACTGGGGCCGGGCCCTGTCGAGCAACACGGCGACGAGTTTACCTCCCCTCCCCTTACTTTCCATCTATCACCCGACAAGAAGAAAATCTCTGGCGTGGCGTCGTCCGATGGCAACGAGATGACTTTTGAGTTGACTCCCGGACCAGAGCCAGTTCGATCCGCGCCGATAGCCCACGAAGGCCGCATCGCCCAGCCGGTTTGGACTTTCAAAACCGAAGCCGCAATTTGGTCTCCACCTACGGTCGAAGATCGCCGCGTCTATTTCGGAAGCAATGATGGATTCATTTACGCCCTTGATGCGGACAGCGGAAAGCTCATTTGGCAGACCAAGACTGGTGGACCCGTTCTAGGGCGGCCCACTCTCAATGGCAAGTACTTGTATATCGTTTCCGACGACGGCTTGCTCTATAAGTTAGAAAAGCGCACTGGCAAATCGGTATGGCAATTCGACACGCACGGTGGCAGCGTAAAACGCATTTTGTACCACCCGCCGGAATCTGTGGACTTCGAACCGCTTACCTCTGGCGCCACGGTCGTGGGCCACACTGTTTACGTCGGAAGTGCGGACAAAAATCTTTACGCCCTCGACGCCGACACGGGCCGGGAGAGATGGCATTTTGCTACGCAAGACGTTGTGCGTTCCACGCCCGCAGTGGCGGAAGGCATCGTGTTGTTCGGCAGCAGGGACCATAACGTCTACGCCCTCGACTCTAAAACGGGCACGTTGAAATGGAAACACGACACGCTTCGCGAGGTGGTATCCGATGCGTTGATTGTGGACGGGACCGCATACATTGGCAGCCGCGACTCGAATCTCTACGCCTTCGACCTTCTCACTGGAAAAATCAAGTGGAAGTTTTTCTACTGGACCTCGTTCGTCGAGTCTTCCGCGCGAATCCGTGACGGAATTTTGTATATCGGAGCGTCCGACTATCAACAATTGCTTGCGATTGACGCAGCAAGTGGTAAACAAATCTGGAAGTTTGATACCGGCGGGTCCGACTGGTCCACTCCTGCCGTGACCGATAAGCTGGTCTACATTGGCGCAACTGGCGAACCTAACTGTGACTATATGGTGAAAATCGGTGGCTTCTACGCGGTTGACCGCTCCACCGGAAGGCTGGTTTGGCGTTATCCGGCGAGCCCCATCATCGGGTCTCTGAACTACGGTGTGGCATCTTCGCCGGCGGTCGATCATGGCTTGGTGTTTTTCGGTGGACTGGATGGAATCTTCTACGCGTTCCGGGACGGCATTTGAGTGCCGCATCCAGAGGTAGTCAACCGGGGAGACTTGTGATGATCAAGGTAACGGCGGTTGTGGTGGTCTTTCTTATCCAGAGCGTAATCGCGCAAACAACTTTTCACGGAAACAACGCGCGGACGGGCGTGTACGATTCGGCCGGACCAACCACGTTCAACGGTGTTCAATGGAGCTTCAAGACGGGTGGGCCGATTGTGTCGTCTCCGGCAGTCGCGAATGGCGTCGTATTCATCGGCAGCTCGGACGGCGGCCTCTACGCAATTGACCAAAACACGGGAAAACAGAAGTGGAAAGTTACAATTACGGACCCGGTTTCGTCGTCGCCAGCGGTGGCGAATGGCATGGTCTATTTCATCACGTACGATGGCGTGCTTTACGCTTTGGCGGCCGAAACTGGCGAAATTAAGTGGAGGTTTGCGACCGGCGGCGAGCGGCGATTCGAGGCCAAGGGAATTCATGGATTGACTCCGTCCGATCAAAATATTGCCGATCCGATGGACTTGTTCCTGTCTTCTCCCGCGGTAGTTGATCACCGGGTTTACTTTGGCAGCAGCGACGGACATGTTTATGCTCTTGACGCCCAAACGGGTGTTCTAGTGTGGTCGTTCGAAACTGGCGACATCGTGCACGCTTCTCCCGCTGTGGTGAACGAGACGGTTTATGTGGGAAGCTGGGACAGTTATCTTTACGCGTTAGACGCCGCGACGGGCCGGGAAAAGTGGCGATTCAAGAGCGGCGAAGATCCGGTGATTCACAACCAGGTAGGCTTCCAGTC
>Ga0070733_10003872_pt1 | contig 10124 bp, 9 predicted proteins | sample Coa_R1_9_FD_66450 | JGI IMG/M metagenome (GOLD analysis project Ga0070733, IMG submission 66450) | Surface soil microbial communities from Centralia Pennsylvania, which are recovering from an underground coalmine fire - Coalmine... | ecosystem: Environmental > Terrestrial > Soil > Unclassified ... | reverse complement strand
GTGATCGTGGCCATGCTCATCCAACCCGTAGGCGTGCTCGACGAACTCTGAGTGTTCGTGCCCATGACCGTGGCCATGGCCGGCGAGGACCCCATGCCCATGTCCGCCGCCCTGAAGCTCGCGCCACGCGCCAATTGCGATCCAGCCGCCGAACAGGACGAGGGCGGCGCTTGCCGCCATGTCCACGAGGTGACCGAACCGGGTCGCGAACCCGACGCCCGCGAACCAGACAACGAGCCCGATCGCGAGGGTGGTCCCGACATGGCCGAGGCCGGCCTGGAAGGCGGCTCTCGCCGTCTCGGCTCTCGACCACCCTCGTTGCCGGGCGAGGAGCGCAATCGGCGCCCAATGATCGGGAACGGCCGTGTGCAGGACGCCGACGACCAGAACGGACACCACGAGAAGGAGACGAGGGGCCAAACTTGCGTCCACGCGCCAGCCTCAGAGGTATTTCGACAGGGATTTGAATTCGCCCAGCGCTTGCCTCGCGGTGATCTCGCTCTTCGAGGCGGCGTCGCCGAGGCAATGCTCCATGTGGTCCTGGATCAGCGTCCGCTTGGCCGAATGGACGACGCTCTCCACGGCCTGCATCTGCTGCGCGAGTTCGAGGCAGGAGCGTTGGTCCTCGAACATCTTCAGGATGGCGGCGAGCTGGCCATGCGCCTGCTTCAGGCGGTTGACGATTTCAGGGTGCGATCTGTGTTTCATGCAACCCCCTACCCCCTAGGGGGCAGAGGGTCAAGCGTCACCCCGTTCCGAGCCTTCTCAGCCACCCCCGCGCTTGGTGACGCACATTGGCCGGCGCGGTGCCGCCGTAAGACGTGCGGCTCTTCACCGACCGTTCGACGCCGAGCACGCCGAACACGTCGCTCGTGATGCGCGGCTCGACGCTCCGCATCTCGTCGAGCGTGAGCTTCTCGAGCCTTGCGCCCCGTTGCGCGGCCAGCGCGACGATGCGGCCGGTGATGGCGTGGGCTTCGCGGAACGGGATTTTCAGCGCCCTGACGAGCCAGTCGGCGAGGTCGGTCGCGGTCGCGTATTCGGCCCCGGCCGCGGCCTTCATCCGCTTGGGGTCGGGCGTCATGTCCTCGACCATGCCGGTCATGGCGGCAAGCGAGAGCGAAAGCGTCTGGAACGCGTCGAACACGCCTTCCTTGTCCTCCTGCATGTCCTTGGAATAGGCGAGCGGCAGGCCCTTCATCACGGTGATGAGCCCGATGAGCGCGCCGACAATGCGCCCGGTCTTGCCGCGCACCAGTTCGGCCGCGTCGGGATTGCGCTTCTGCGGCATGATCGACGAGCCGGTGGTGAACGCGTCCGAGAGGCTCACGAACCCGAATTGCGGCGTCGTCCACAAGACGATCTCCTCGGCGAAGCGGGAGAGATGCGAGGCCGTGATCGCCGCCGCCGAGAGCGCCTCGATCGCGAAGTCGCGGTCGGCGACGCTGTCGAGCGAATTGGCGGTCGGGCGGTCGAAGCCGAGGGCTTTCGCGGTCATCTCCCGGTCGATCGGGAAGGAGGTTCCGGCGAGCGCGGCCGCGCCGAGCGGGCATTCGTTGAGCCGCCTGCGCGCGTCCCTGAAGCGCCCGGCGTCGCGCGCCAGCATCTCGACATAGGCGAGGAGATGATGGCCGAAAGTGACCGGCTGCGCCGATTGCAGATGGGTGAACCCGGGCATGACCAAGGCGGCGCATGCGAGCGCCTTGGTTGCGAGCGCCCGCTGCAACCCGGCGATCTGGGCGAGCGCGCCGTCGATCGCGTCGCGCACCCAGAGGCGGAAATCGACCGCGACCTGGTCGTTGCGCGAGCGGGCGGTGTGCAGCCGCCCCGCGGCGGGGCCGACAATCTCGGCAAGGCGGCTTTCCACGTTCATATGGATGTCCTCGAGCGCGCGGGAGAACGAGAACGTTCCGGCCTCGATTTCGCCTTTGACTTGCGCAAGACCCTTCAGGATCGCCTCGGCGTCGGCGGCTTCGACGATTGTCTGGCGGGCGAGCATCGCGATATGGGCCTCGGAGCCCAGGATGTCCTGGGCGGCGAGCTTGCGGTCGAAGTCGATCGAGGCGTTGATCTCCTCCATCGCCTCAGACGGGCGCCCGGTGAACCGGCCGCCCCACATCGTGTTGCTCATGCGCGTGCTCTCGGATGAAAAGAGGACATGACGAAGATCGATAGTGAGCCGCGCCGGCGGCGCGTTCTTGCGCCCGTCGCCGGGGCGTTTGTCGCGGCGGTCCTGGGCTTCGCCGTCCTATACGGGACGCTTCAGCCGGCCGGCAAGGGCGGGGGCGGCTGCCCCGTGGATTCCGCCAGGCTCGCCGCCAGGCTCAAGCCCCTCGCCACCGGCGACCTTTCGGCGCTGCAAGTCATGAGCGAGCCCCGCAGGCCAGAATCCTTCGCCTTCGAGCGCCCCGATGGCGGCAAGGCGACGCTCGCCGATTTTCACGGCCGCGCGGTGCTGCTCAACCTGTGGGCGACCTGGTGCGCCCCCTGCCGGGCCGAGATGCCGGCGCTCGACCGCCTTCAAGCCGCCAAGGGCGGGCCAGGGTTCGAGGTGGTGGCGGTCAATGTCGACACCGCAAGGCTCGAGAAGCGAGCCGCCTTCCTGGACAGCATCGGCGTCAAGACGCTTGTCCGCTACGCTGACCCGAGCGGCGACGCTTTCGAAACCTTGCGCCGGGACGGCAAGGCGCTCGGCCTGCCGGTCACCCTCGTCATCGACAAGGACGGCTGCGAACTGGCCTCCGTCGAGGGCGGCGCCAAATGGGACTCCGCCGCCGCGCAGGCGCTGGTCCAGGCGCTCAAGGGCGGGTAGGGCGTGGGCGAAGACTGGCGCTTACAACGCCCGAGTCGGCATGTCTGGAAACGGTCCCGTCGGACCAAACACGCAAGCGAAGTTCAAGAGAGACGAGGTTGCGGTGGGTTGCGGTGGGTGGGTTGCGGTGGGGTTGCGGTGACACTTTACTTAATTTCCAAATCCCGGTAGGCTGCAAATTCCGCTGCCTCCCGAGGTCCGCATGGCCCGCATCGCCCGCTTCGTCGCTCCCGGCCTGCCGCATCACGTTACCCAGCGCGGCAACCGGCGCGAGCGCATCTTCTTCAGCGACGACGACTATGCGCTCTACCGCCGCCTGCTTGCGGGCCAGTGCCGCAAGCAGGGCGTCGCCTGCTGGGCCTATTGCCTGATGCCGAACCACGTCCATCTCATTCTCGTCCCCGACCGGCAGGAATCGCTCGGGCGCGCGCTCGGCGAGACCCATCGGCGCTATTCGACGGCGATCAATGCGCGGCTCGGGGTGACCGGGCATCTGTTCCAGGCGCGGTTCGGGTCGGTCGCGATGGACGAGGAGCACCTGATGACGGCGGCGCGCTATGTGGCGCTGAACCCGGTCCGGGCGCATCTGGTCGAGCGGCCCGAGGACTGGCGCTGGTCGAGCGTGGGCGCGCATCTCGCCGCCCAGGACGACGCCCTGGTCAGCGTCGCCCCGCTGATCGAGCGCGCCGGCGGGCGCTTCGCCGACCTGATCGAGACGGCGCCGTCCGACGAGGCGGTCTCCGCCTTGCGCGCCGCCGAGACGATCGGCCGCCCGGTCGGCTCGCCGGCCTTTCTCGATCGCCTCGCCGATGCGACCGGCCGCGACCCGCGCCCCAGGCGACGCGGGCCAAAGCCGAAGGTGAAATTAGAGGTTTGGTAAACTGTCACCGTATTATAAGGACTGAATCGCGGTGCAGAAAAATGAGCTTAACCCTTTGAAAACATGTGATCGCGAGCAAAACTGAACACCGCTTCGATCTGGCCAATGGACCCAAGCCGCCGCCGCGCCTCACGCCGCCTGGACGGCAAAATCGCGCCCGAGAAGCGCGGCCACGTCCTTTTCCGGGACCGGACGGCTGAACAGGTAGCCTTGCGCCTCGGCGATCGTGCCCAGGGTCTCGATCATTCTCAGCTGCTTTGCCGTCTCCACCCCCTCGATCAGCACCGTCATGCCAAGCCTGCGGCTCATGGCGGAAACGCCTTCGACCAGCACCGAGGCGCGTTCCTGGATGCCGAGCCCCATGGTGAAGGAGCGGTCGATCTTGATCCGGTCGAGCGGGAAGCTGAGCAGGTAGCTCAAGCTCGAATATCCGGTTCCGAAATCGTCGAGCGAGATGCGCAGGCCCTGGGTGCGCAAGGCCTGCAGCGTGCGTCGCGTGTCGCCCCGATCCTCGAGCAGGATCGATTCGGTGATTTCGAGGTCGAGCCGCTCGGGCGCGAGCCTGGCGGCGGCGAGCGCGCTCATGATCGTGTCTTCGAGATGCCCGCTGCGGAACTGGGTCGATGACAGATTGACCGAGACGCTGACTTCTTCCGGCCATTCCGCGCACGCCCTGCACGCGCGCCTCAGGATGGCCGCTCCCATCTCCTCCATGAGCCCGATTTCCTCGACGATGGGGATGAATTCGGTCGGCGCGACCGGGCCGAGGAGGGCGCTGCGCCAGCGCGCCAGCGCCTCGAAACCGACGATCCGTCGGGTCGCGACGGAGACGATCGGCTGGAAATAGACCTCGATCCCGTCGGTGGCGACGGCCGCGCGCAATTCGAGTTCGATCAGCCGGCGGATCTGGATCTTGGCGTCCATCTCCTGCTCGAACGCCCTCCATACCCGCCGGCCGTCGGCCTTGGCGGCGTAGAGGGCGATGTCCGCTTTCGACAGCAGGGCGTCCGGGCTCGCGCCATCCTGGGGCGCCGACGCGCTGCCGATGCTGGCGCCCACGATCACCTCGCTCCCGTCGATGATCACCGCGCGGTTGATCTCGTCGATGATGCGCTTGGCGAGATCGTGGGTCTCCAACTGGCCGTGCGCGTGATGGTGAAGGATGACGAATTCGTCGCCGCCCCAGCGCGCGACCAGATCGCTCGGACCGATGAGGGCGCGGAGCCGGCTCGCGATCTCGACCAGGAGCTTGTCGCCGGTGCGATGGCCGAGGCTGTCGTTGACCTGCTTGAAGTCGTCGAGGTCGAGGAACATCACCGTCAGCCCGTCGCTCGCGGCGCCGTCGCGGCGAAGGGCGAGCGCCAGCTGCTCCTCGAAACATCGGCGATTGGGCAGTTCGGTGACCGAGTCGTAGCGGGCCATCCGGTTGATTTCCGCTTGCGCGTTGCGGCGCTCGGTGACGTCCTGGATGACCAGAACCGTGCCTTCGCTGGTCATGCGATGGACGGTGATCTCGAAGGCCCGGTCGTCGAGCGTTTCGAGGGGAATGACAAAATCAGCCTCGGCGCCGTCGCCGCTGGCGAGAATGGACGCCAGGCGCCCGAATTGCGGCTCGGCGATGACGCCGCTCGCAACCATCTTGCCCAGGGCCGATTTGACATGCGCGCCGGCGGGAGCGTCGTCCGGGCGGAGGTTAAACATCCTGAGGGCCTGATCGTTAGTCAGGACCAGACGGCCCTGCGGATTCAGCATGCAAAGGCCGTGCGACATGTTGTTGAGCGCCATGTCGAGGCGCGCCGCCAGCATCTCCGCCTTTTGTTGCGCCGCAACCACCGCCATGAAGTTGGCCCTCAGCCGCTGGGCGTAAGACTTCATGTAGAGGACCAGAGGCCCAATCCCCGCGGCGATCCCCACCGGATACCAGCCCCCGGCGACGATCATCGCCGCGGAAAGCGGAATGAAGGCGCCCAAAAGTTGCCCGTTGACCCCGCGATAGGTCGCGTAGCTGCGTGACATCAGGCTGAAGGCATAGGCGATCGTCATCGATACGCCGGTGAAATGGGCGAAGTTATTGTCGGTGACGCAGAACGAGAGCAGGGTCCAGGAGGACAGCGCGGTCAGGCTGACGAGAGCGCCGGTTGAGAAGATTCGCTCCCGCATGCGGGCAATTTCGACGGTCGGGCTCGGGACGTTTCTTGCATGTTGCCTGGCGAATTGCAGGCGAACCGCGGCGATCAGGAGCTGAGCCGGGGCCGTCATCGCCAGTATGAGGCTCTTCGCCGCCATCGCCGAGGCAATTTCGCCCACCGTGACCGCGACCGCCGACAAAAGCACGACCGGGACGACGTCGGTAAGCAGGCCGTCGACGAAGCCGATATAGATTGCGTCAGGCAGTTCGCCGGCTGACGGGGAAGGGTCGCTCCGCAGGGCTTCGCCCATGAAAAAACATACCGGATTGAGGGGTGCCGGACGCCAGTGTCGGCTCGGACAATTAAAAAGTCCCTTAACCGGGCGTAAGAACGGAGCTTTGAAATCGTGAAGGAAAAGGCTTGAATTCGGGTCGTTCGGAGGCCCCGTCCTGATCCGTGACGATGGCGGCGGTCAAAGCTTGAGCGGTTCAAAGCTTCAGGACGCTACACGCTCTCCGCGAGCAAATTAACCGGCGCCCTCGGAAATTGTACGGGGGAGATTTACATTCCCTTATGTTTTGTTAACTTGCCCGGACGTGGCGACGGTGGACGGGGGTTCGATGGGTGGGGCTGCGGACAATGCTCCGCAATCGTTTTCGGATCGTGTTCTGGGTCTGCTGGAGAGAGTCGAACATCGCGTCGCGAAGGCGCCGGCCGATCGCGAAGCGGCCTTTCGGCTGCGGTTCGACGCTTATCAGAGAATCGGATTCTTGCTGCGGGGCGACGGCGACCGGCTCTACGACCCGCGATACGACGACGCTCCGAACGCCTGGATCGCGAACACCTATCTCGACGGCGAGCTCGCGGGCACCGTCAGGGTCAATATCGGCGCCGGCGACAACGCGATCCTTCCCGGCCTCCAGGTCTTCGCCGACGTTCTCGTGCCCAGGCTCGCGGCGGGGGAGGTGGTCGCCGAGTTTACCCGTCTCGCGGCGCGACTGACGCTGTCCAGCGCTCACCCGGAACTGGCCTATATCATCATGCGCCCGGCCTTCATGGCGGCGGAGCATTTTGACGCCGACTGCGCCGTGGGCACGCCGCGCGCCGAGCATATCGCCTTCTACCGGCGCGCGTTCGGCGCAACGGTATGGCGCCAGCCTCGCGATTATCCGGGTTTGACGGCCAAGCTTGCCTGCGTCGGCGCCGATTACCGCCTCGCGCGGCAGTACATCGAATTGCGCTATCCCTTTTTCAGAACCGATCCGGCGGAACGGGAAGCCCTGTTCGGGCCGAGCCGGCAGGTCTCCCGCCGCGGCGGCCTCTGCGAGGACGCCAGCGGCGGCCTCGTCGGCTCGGCCTGAGCAACCTCTGGTCTCGCACTCGGAGGTCCGATAGGCTTGGGCGGATTGGCGCCGGCGTGTGGGCCAACGTATCGGCTGCGCGAAATGGGCGAGACCCGATCTGACGATGCGCGGTTGGACCTTGCGGCGCGGCGGTCGACGGATATCGCTTGGCGATCGACTCGGGTTTTCGCATCTACTTCGTGTATGCGGGCTTGTCGGCCGCCTACGCACAGGCGGGCAAGATGGACGAGGCGAAAGCAGCCTTGGCGGAGGCCCGTCGCCTCAATCCCAAACTCTCAGTCAAATGGATCACGGAGCACTACGGCGATGCTCTTTCGGACGGCCTGCGCAAGACGGGGCCGCGGAGGGTGAATAGGGGCTTCCGAATGCCCGCTACCTCCCACGCCCCTACGCCGCCGAAAGGGGTTCGCGGCCGGATCGCGCCCAAGAAAATCGGGCGTAAGCGTCGAGCGCCGCCTCGCTTGGACGCACGGCGCGCGCCTGGCACCAATCCAGGAAACCGTCGAGAGCGACCGTTTCCAGGCTCGCCTCGGCGCCGCCGATCGAAAGCCCCATGAAACGCCCGTAGCGGCTGTCGAGCCAGTCATCGTAGCCGCCATAGGCCGACAATTCCGGAATATGCCTCCGGGCGCGCGAAAAATCGCCTGCGGATACAACTCCTACGAGAATTTTATGCATAGTACATCTACCAGTATTAATGGCGCCCATCGCCGGCCGGCGTCTCTCCTTCACGCACTATCAACAATTCGTAATCGGCGAGTAAAGGCTTTAACTTAAAAACCGCCGAGGACCCGGGTGAAACCCGACCCTCTTCCGTTTCGAGAGGAATTTTCGCCGCGCAAGTTAGTCTAACCAAACGGCCTCCGCTACCTGAGGGAGGAACAAGCCTGACTAAAATAGACTTACGGAATTATGTCAACATTAAATCAAAGACCCGCGGATGTCGCGATTGGCGCAACCAGCGAGGCGCAGCGCCCCGAGAGGCTGTTCTTAAAGAACGCCCGTCATGGGCCGCCGGACTCCGGCGCCTTCAAATAGGGGGTCATGCCCTCGCGGGCGAGTTCGTCGGCGCGAGCGTTCAATTCGTCGTCTGCGTGGCCCTTGACCCAGCGCCACTCGACGGCGTGCGCCTCGCGAGCGGCGTCGAGGCGCCGCCAGAGGTCCTCGTTCTTGACCGGCTTTTTGGCCGCGGTGCGCCAGCCGTTCGTCTTCCAGCCGGCGATCCAATCGGTGACCCCGCCGCGCAGGTACTGCGAATCCGTGTGCAGGATGACCTCGGATGGGCGGTTCAGGGATTCGAGCGCCTGGATCGCCGCGGTGAGCTCCATGCGGTTGTTGGTGGTGAAGGCCTCGCCGCCTCTGAGCTCCTTTTCATGCGCGCCATAGCGCAGGACGGCGCCCCAGCCGCCCGGGCCGGGGTTGCCGGAGCAGGCCCCGTCGGTCCAGATCGACACCCGTCGGTTCACCGCATGAGCCCATAGTCGGCGGCCGACCTCACCCGTTGATGGAAGCGCAGCTTGTCCCGGTATTCGAGCGGATTCTTGGGCGCCACCTTTGCGCCCGGCGGCACGTTGAGCCAGTCGACCAGCCGGGTCAGCATGAACCTGAGCGCCGCGCCACGGGCGAGCAGGGGCAGCGCTTCGATCTCAGCCTCGCTAAGCGGCCTCAGCCGCTGATAGGCGGCGATCATCGCCCGCCCCTTGGAGACGTTGAATTCGTTGTCGGGTTCGAAACACCAGGCGGAGAGGCAGATCGCCAGGTCGTAGGCGAGGGCGTCGTTGCAGGCAAAGTAGAAGTCGATCAGGCCGGAGAGCTTCTCGCTTACTAAGAACACGTTGTCATTGAAGAGATCGGCGTGGATGACGCCGCCCGGCAGGCCCTCGGGCCAGCGAGCCTCGAGAAAACTCAGCTCCGCCGCGCTCTCCTCGGCAAGATGCGGGGCGACCTCGTCCGCCCGCCCCTCGGCCGCCCGGAACAACGGGCGCCAGCCCTCGAGCGAGAGCGCGTTGGCGCGCTCGAGCGGGAAATCGGCGCCCGCCAGGTGCATCCGCGCCAGCGCCTCGCCCACCTCCCCGCAGTGGCGAACACTGGGACGGCGAATCCACAAGCCGTCAAGAAAGGTGACGATCGTCGCCGGGCGCCCGGCGAGCCGGCCGAGCGCCGAGCCCGAGCGATTGCGAACCGGTTGGGGGCAGGTGACGCCGCGCTCCGCCAGATGCTCCATGAGTCCGATGAAAAACGGCAAATCTTCCGCTTTCACCCGCTTCTCGTAGAGGGTCAGGATGTATTGGCCGCTCGCCGTGCGCATGAGGTAATTGGAATTCTCGACCCCCTCGGCGATGCCCTTGAACGAAGTCACCTCGCCGATGTCGTAAAGCGCCAGGAAAGCGCGGAGCGCGTCGTCCGGGACTTCGGTATAGACAGCCATGTCCGTCCGTTGAGAGGATCGAAGGAGAGCGATGGCGGACCCGCTTAACGGCGTGTATAAGGCGCGTCAATCGCCGCGCTTCGTCGCCGGTCGAGGCCTTTGGGCCGCACGACGGCGGCGGGCTGAACAATGCGCCCGAGCGCGGCGCGAGCGGACCCCGGCGCGTTGAACCGCCGGTCAGGGTTCCCTCGATCTGACGCCCGGAGGCGATCGGTTCGGCAAGTCGCGCGGCCAGGGCGCTCTGGCGGCGCTGAGACGGCAATTGGACGGGGGTCCGCTTCATGCGCATCGTAATGATTGGCGCCGGCTATGTCGGCCTGGTTTCGGGAGCCTGCCTGGCCGATTTCGGCCATGAGGTGGCCTGCGTCGAGGTCGACGAAAGCAAGGTCGAAGCCCTGCGCAAGGGCAAGGTCCCGATCTACGAGCCGGGCCTGAGCGAATTGGCGCTCGCCAATCAGGCCGCGGGCAGGCTCTCGTTCACCACCGATCTGAAGGCGGCCGGGCAGGGCGC
>Ga0070733_10003871_pt1 | contig 10125 bp, 11 predicted proteins | sample Coa_R1_9_FD_66450 | JGI IMG/M metagenome (GOLD analysis project Ga0070733, IMG submission 66450) | Surface soil microbial communities from Centralia Pennsylvania, which are recovering from an underground coalmine fire - Coalmine... | ecosystem: Environmental > Terrestrial > Soil > Unclassified ... | reverse complement strand
GCACCGGAGCTTCTGGCCGAAGTGGCCGACGGGGCCGTTTATGTCGATGGAGTCAGAGTGAAGAAGGCCGAAAGCCAGATCGCCGCCTGATCTCTTTTACACACCTATTGACGGAATCTCGTAAAAGTCGCTGAGTCTGACTGGTCTTTATCCTGGAATCGCGCAGATTATGGGCCATTCTGCATTGGGTGCGTTAGAAATTTAGATTACGGATATTTCAGATCTGGCATTACTATAGATCTCTGATGCTGTGCTTTCCCCAGTGAATTCGTGGACCGGTTAACCCCTTTTCTGACTTGCTGTTAGGACCTATAGATAGGGGTCTCACCCATTTTATGCTCTAGGCATTGACATCGTATGGGAATTTGTAACATTATGCTTCCATTTGTTTCAATACTCGAAATAGGATAACATCGGTTCGCGAGGCGAATTTCTTCCTCTCTCCCGAAAAAACCCTTCATCGCCAGTACGAGGCCCTGCGCTGCTTCCGGTGGAGTCCGCACCGAACGGAATTGCCTTACTTCACGGAAAGAACCAGGGTGGATAGAAAAATCGGATTTGAGATCAAAATAAGGAGCCCTCTCCGGCCGCGCTTCGTGAAATCAAACCGGCCGACAGGCGGTTCTGGCCGAACCCGCTGCCGAATGATCGGGGGCATTGAGGAAGATCCTGACTCCCATTCCTCCGGTCCATCTTACGATTTGTAGCACAATGGATAAATCAAGACCCGGTCTCCCCGCGCCTGACCCTCGGGCCCATTTGGTGCCGCCTGCGGAGACAGCTGCATTCATTATCCGCTGACTCTCTCTGAAGCCCGTCGCAATTTCTAGGACCGAGGCAACGGCGTCCGGGCGAGCGAAACAACGACTTGAACAAATCATTCACTTCAGGTATTCTTTACGACGGATCCTCGAAGGCCTACCGAGGATATTCCGTATCAGTATGGAAATACCGGTGTTCCACCCAAATTCGCTTGCTTTCGCGGTCTTCGGTTTTCTTGAGGAATCTTGCAGGAAATGGCCCTAATCCATCCGCCCGGGTTTATGCCCAGTCTGATTCTGACGCTTGCCTGGTATGTTATTCTTTTACACAGCCGCAGCTCGATGTGGCGGCTTGCTTTCCTCTGCCTTCCTGGGACGTTCGCCCACGAAGCGGCGCATTTCGTCGTCGGATTTCTCGTCGTGGCGAAGCCCGCCCATTTTACGATCTGGCCGAGACGGTCTGGCGATCGATGGATACTGGGCTCGGTTACTTTTAAGGGAATCAATATTCTGAACGGCGCTTTCGTTGCGCTTGCCCCGATCCTCTTTTTTCCGGTTGCCTGGTTTTGTCTGACCCGACTCGAAGCCCCTTTCTGGGTAGAACGTCGATGGGGCTGGTGGCTGGCGGCCGGATATTTGACTTCTACCGTTCTTTTCTCCGCAATGCCTTCGCTTCAGGATGTGAAACGAGGAAGATCTTCGCTGATCTTTTATGGAATAATCGTAGGGCTTGGATGGTTGATCGGATCGTCGGTCCTGGGACACCGTGATCAGAAGGCGAGGGCTGTGTTCCTGAAGGTGGGATTGCCCGTTCCCGAAATACCGCCTTTCCGGTGGGCTCAAGAACAAAGAGGGATGGCTGAATGAAGGTGAAGAACATTGTATCCGCGGCGCTCTGTATGCTGATGATATTTCAGTTGGTCTCGTGCGGCACCCTTCTGTACCCGGAGCGACGCAATCAGAAACCCGGCCGGATCGATCCGGCCGTGGTGCTGATGGACGGGATTGGACTTTTCTTCTTCATTTTGCCGGGTGTCATTGCGTTTGCGGTCGACCTTACGACCGGGGCGATTTATCTGCCGCAATCCGGTGGCCACCCGAGAAAGTATGTCCGCGCGGGCCCCGGCCTTCAGCCAGATCGATTGGAGGCGGTGAAATGGAAAGGCAAGAGACTCACTCCGAACGCGATTTCAGCATTCATGAAAGATCGCACGGGTTATGATATTGATCTGGCAGATCCTCGTCTCATTGTCATTCGGGCCCAACCCAACGTGAATATCCAGCGAGAATTGTCGAGGATGATGGTGCAAAACAGTCGGAAACACCCGGATCTCGGCGCGACATCCTCGCAGAGCTGAGGCCGTCCGGCGGGATGCGATCCAAACGGAGCGGACGAGCCGAGGGGACCCCGATCGGTAAATGGACGTGAATGAATCGAGGCATTTCTCCGAAATCGATGACCTCGTCTGGACTTCAGGCGCTCCCTCGGACCCAGCTTGAAATCATGGCCGCTCCCATCGCGCCGGACTGCCGCGCCGCCTCCCGCCCGTTCCGAAAGAGAATCATGGTCGGAATGCTTCGGATGTTAAAACGGCCCGCGAGGGTTAGCTCCTTCTCGGTGTTGACCTTTGCGAAGCGGACGTTGGGTTCCAGCATCCCAGCCGCCTTCTCGAATTCGGGTGCCATGATCAAACAGGGTCCGCACCAAGGGGCCCAGAAATCGACCACGACCGGGAGGTCGTTGTTCTCGGTATGACGCTCGAAGGTGGTTTCATCGAGCTCAACTGGATGGCCGTCAAAAAGGACCTGGTGGCACTGTCCGCACCTGGGACCTTGCCCGAGGCGCTCTGAGGGCACGCGATTGGTGGTGTTGCAATGTGGGCAGACGATACGAAGAATGGCACTCATCGAACATCCCTGATCATTCGTTGATCGCAACGGTGGTGTCCGGTCCGAAGCAGATGCTCTCGCCCTTTTCGCCTCTCTTTTCTAAAGCTTAATTCCGATTCCGTCCGTGTGTCAATCATTCAGGAGAGGAGCACCGTTGCCGATCTTCCCGAAATGCCGTCGGGGTCCTTCGAAGGAGGTTCTCCGATCGCACGATCCCGCCGAGAGAAGGTCTTGGCTGGCTTATCAATAAGGCGGGGGCCGGATCGCCTCGAAGCAGAGGAAGTGGGGTTCTCGTTTTCCGGGTAAGCACACGTTTCGATCTCTTACCTCTGCGCCGTCAGTTTCAGAATCGCTGAAGTTCGGACGGGGCCGGGGCTCAAATCGGGCGTTCTCCCTTCTGTTCAAGGCCTTCGAGAAAAGCCATGAGGCGCGGGGCAGCCGCCGCCGAGACCCCGTTGAACTGTACCCCAACCATGAATTTCAGATCCCAATCCACACAATGAACGACCCTGCCAAAGATTCTCTCGTTTTGGATTTGCGGTTCTTTTTCGAGCGTCAATCTCATTCTTAAATCCTGATTGATCGAGAATGGAATCCCGGAATAGAACGCGATTCCTCCCTTGCTGAGGTTCCGAATCGAAGCCTTAAATTGATCCGTTGACCCGACGGGATTGATCTCGACAATACCGCTGACAGAGAACCGCGGACTACGTCGTTTCTCTTCCATATTCTCCTCAATGATCGATGGGGCATTCCTTCTTTCCGTGACGGATAGGGATCCATAAAAAATGGTAACGTGGAACGGCCCCATATGGGCGCCGAGCCCTTCGAAGGTGTTGAGGGCATGCGGATCTTTGCGATTGAGAAATTCCGATCTTGGCATTTCTTTTGATTTTGGCGTCCCCATGAAGATATGATACCACCAATTTCAGTGGGTCCTCGTGATCGGACCCCTAATTGTTGTGGATCGACAACGATCCTGTTCAAAAGCGCGGCGTCTCGTTCTGGGACGGCAGAGTTCGATTTTCCAAACGCCTTGGTTTCGAATGGAATTCTCTGCCTATAAAAGAGGCAATTCGGTCCGGACCCTCTTTAATCGAGTCTCCCAGATCGTCTTACTCGGTTTATCCACATGTTATTCAGAGAATCTGTGGATGGCGCGGATCCCCGAGACGTTCGTTCCAAAATCGAAATTTTCGCCATCGAGGAAACCCGGCTCGGCTCTTTCATCGCCGAATCTCTCCCCTCCGGCATCTGATTCGCGTCCGCCGCTGGCCGTTGAGCCAATAAAGGATCCTCGAAGCAACTTCGAGGTATTTAAGTTCAAAACGAGGAAAGTTGTTGTATCGCTTTTCCCGACCCTGCGCTTTAACATGATTCCGAATCGACTCTTCGTTCCCACGTTGCCCAACTGTGTTTATGTAATATCCTTTCGACCAAAACTCCCCCCTCCCCACAGCTGCTTTTTCACCTCTGGAACCCGACGAAATATCTCTCGCGACGTCATACTTTTGAGCGTCTGAACGATTTTCTTCGCACTATATACATCGGAATTGAGTGAACCAAGAAATGAACATGGTCATCATCCGTTCCAATTTCTATGAACTTAATTTCATATCTGTTCGAGATTTCAAAGCAAATGTCCCTCAGCTCATTATCGACTCTCTCGGAAGAAACGATCCGCCTGTATTTTGCGGGACAAACAAGATGGTACAGTAGCACCGAAACATTATGGCTCTTACGTATCAGCTCGCTCACGGAGCCAATATTTCATATCACAGTTCACGAAGCAAGCTTCGGGGAATTAGACCCTAGAAAAGATTAAATTCGATCAGTCGATCAGATCCTGCGGATCTCCGAGCAGCAAGTACGGCTCTCCCCACTGCCGGGGGTTCTGGATGTTCCAGGGTTCGTCAGGGATGATCGGTCTGAAGCGCAGACCCCAACTTCCCCCGAAGAGCAGATAGACGGTTCCCTCTCCTGAGTCCTCTACCGGGACCCCCTGTGCCAGGCAGGCCGGATCGCTCTGATCCGATCGCCAACCGGTGACCCAGTAAATCTCACCTTCCGGATTCCTGTCGTAGAGGCGAACCTGGCGCACAGGGCGGGGTGATCCCACGATCCGGAAGCGTTTCATGTCGGAGGGAGCACAGTTGGGATTTTCTTCGATTTCGTCCAGTATCATCGGGTCCTGAAACGGAGAATCGTTTTCCCGTTAGCTCACAAGCACTATTCTATGGGAGCCCCGCCGCCAGGGGTGAAAAGTCTGCTCGGTTGCGTCTGACGGATCCCAGTGATTTCCCGGATGCTACCCGGGACGGCGGCTCAGCTCGGGAAGGGCTCAAGGCCCGCTCATTGCTAGAGGCACGCCCGGCCAGACTGGTTCAGTAAACATGAAAAAGAGCGCAAATGGAAGCCCATTTTTCGCAGAAGGATATTTTTTTGAAAAACGCCAGGAGTTCCTTTTTCGGGGGCCTTCGCTCATCCGTCGAACGATGAGTCGGCTTCCCCTTTATTCTGGTTCAGGGCGGTCTGCGCGACGGTGCGCCTCTGCGCCGGGACTTCATCATGGAGGCGAGACTTGACGTTCGGGCGGGGGACGGTTTTGGATCCTGGGCAAGGAGCCGAAAAGGCTCCGCGGCTCAGGACCGTCCTTCAATTTTGGAGCCGCTTGATGCAGAGTAGGAGAATCCTCGGAATGGGTAAATACTTTGAGCTGAATTGACGTCCATGCGGTCCCTATGATTGGCTTAACCTTTGTGCGCGTCAGAACAGGGGAGAGCCCCGGCCAAAAGGACCGGAGGGCGAGGGTCGGCATTGGATCGCACCGAATGTCGATTAGCGGGAGATCAGCGTTTCGTCAAAAGCATTTAGAATATCAAAGGAGAGAATATCATGACCACAGCAACTATGATCAAATCCGACGAGCAACTTCAGAAGGACGTCCTGGCGGAGCTAAAGTGGGATGCCCGCCTTCATCCCAACGAGATTGGCGTGGCGGTCAAGGATGGCGTCGTCACCCTCGCAGGTTTTGTCGATTCGTATTCGAAGAAATGGGCCGCCGAAGAGGCCGCCCACCGCGTGCAGGGTGTAAGGGCGGTGGCCAATGATGTCGAGGTGCGGTTGCCTGGATCCGCCGAGCGCAGCGATCCAGAGATTGCGGAGGCTGCCGTTCGTGCGCTGGAATGGGATGCGGATGTCCCGGCCGACACGGTCAAAGTGACGGTCGCTGAGGGCTGGATTACCCTTCAGGGAGAGGTGGAGTGGCAATATCAAAAGGACAGTGCGGAACGGACCGTCCGTCGACTCTCCGGGGTGAAAGGAATTACCAACCTTATTATCGTCAAGCCCCGCCTCTCGCCGACAGAGATCAGGAAAAAATAGAGGATGTCTTGATCCGAAGCGCCGAAATCGATGCGGAGCGTATCAATGTCGAGGTACAGGGGAGCAAGGTGATCTTGAAGGGGAGGGTCCGCTCCTGGGCCGAGAAGAAGGAGGCGGAACGGACGGCATGGTTTGCTACCCCGGGGTGACCTTCGTGGAAAACCAAATCACGATCTCATCCTAAGGCATCAAGGTCGGGGCGGCTGCCTGGCCGCCTCGACCCCTTGAGGCAGAGAGACTCGGGGTCCTCTGGCAAGAGCCCCGGGAAGATGATTCAGACAATGGCGGAGCTCTCCAGCCTCTCCTCCGCAGGCCAGAAGGGCTTCACGCCGGGCCACCGACCGGCTTGTCTCCTAGACCGGTTCTTTCAAGCCGCTTAGCGCCGGGGAGGTCGGTCCAGCGTTCTTCATCGAGTTCCCGGGCAAGAGCCGCCATCGCAAGGTGGCGGTCCCTCGAGATACACGAGGCCGCGAGCTGACGGGTGTCCCTTGGAGCTTCAACCAGCAGATTGGGGGCTTTGCCCTCGACGAGTACGAACGGCCGTGGGCGGCCCGTCTGATGCAAAGGCCCTCCATCCGTCGTGGCGGATCCACGAGCGGAGCCCATGTCGCACGGGGTCTTCCCGCCAGATTTCGTTCGACGACGCTGTGCCTGGTTTGAGTCCTGCTTGACAATCCGTTCCAAATCCGTCGAACGCTTACTTTCTGCTTGCCTTTAAGTCGGGGATAAGCGTATTTTTAAAAATCACCCCATTACACCCGGAGTATATGCTTAAGCAAAAGGCAAAGTTGGTCTCCTTTTTCCAATTCTTGGTGGAGATCGCCTTGTTGACTGGCGCATTTTATCTCGCGTTCGTGTTCCGGGATGTCTATTGGTCTAAAGATTACCCTCGCCTTCTTCCCTTTGAACGCTATCTTTGGTTGGTGTCCATGATCGTTCCGTTGTGGTCCATTCTGTTGTATTACTTTGGACTCTATGAGTCGCAACGGACGCAGTCCTTTTGGAAAGAGATGGGGAGATTGGCGAAAGTCTCGTTGTGGGGAACGCTCCTCATTATGGTGGTGCTGTTTGCTTTTAAGGCAGGGGAGATCAGCCGTTTGTTTATTGCAATTTTCGGAGCTGTGAGCTTCTGCTTGCTTGTTCTCGAGCGGCTTGTTCTTCGGAACGTCGCCCATTCGGGCAGGAGGAGCGGGTTCAACTACAGGAGCATCATCATTGTCGGCACCGGAAGAAGAGCGAGGCAGCTGGCACAGGTCATTCAGGGGAACAAACACTGGGGGCTGAAACTCATCGGCTTTGTCAGCGATCAGTCGGAGATCAAAATCGAAAAGCTGATGGGTTTTCCGGTTCTCGGCTCGGTTTCCGATCTGGCGGAGATGCTGCCGAGATATGTCATCGACGAATTGATCTTCACGGTTTCCAGGAAGAGACTTGAAGAGCTGGAGGATCTTTTTCTCCTCTGCGAGGAACAAGGGGTCCGGACCCGCGTGGCGATCAACTTTTTCCCCCATATGATTGCAAAGGTGCATCTTGATGATTTGCAGGGAATTCCCCTTTTGACCTTTACGACGACGCCCAATGACGAGGTCCTTCTTCTGGCCAAACGCTTTTTCGATGTTTTTGTCTCATTGAGTCTGTTGATGTTTCTTTCACCCCTGTTGATCGCGATCCTCCTACTCATTAAAGTGACTTCGCCCGGGCCGATTTTTTTTCGGCAGATACGGGTCGGGCTGAACGGCAGAAGGTTCACCCTCTATAAGTTCAGATCGATGCTTAAGAATGCCGAGGATCTAAAATCCGGAGTCGAGCACTTAAACGAGATGGCCAGCCCCGCCTTTAAAATCAAAGATGATCCGCGGGCAACCCGGATCGGCCGGGTCCTACGCCGAACGAGCTTTGATGAAATTCCTCAACTTTACAATGTCCTCCGAGGCGACATGAGCATCGTGGGGCCCCGGCCCCCCCTTCCGCTCGAAGTCGATAAGTATGAACGTTGGCAGCGCAGGAGGCTCTCGATGAAGCCGGGCCTGACCTGTATTTGGCAGATTAATGGCCGCAATAAGATCAAGGATTTTAAGAAATGGATGGAGATGGACCTACATTACATCGACAACTGGTCCTTGAAGCTCGATCTCAAAATCTTCGTCAAGACCATTATTGTTGTCTTGGCCGGCCGCGGGGCCTCCTAGCGACATGGGTGCTCGGGACAGACCTTTCCGCCAGATAACCGGAGGCAGAGTGAAGGGGGTCTGCTCGCGAAGGCCCGGGGTGCCCGCGATTTCTTTTGACGGCGTCGTCCTGCGCGCCGAAGTTCAGTTCCGCTCTGGAAGCGCCGCGACCCGATGGCGGTTCTGTTTACCAGCTTTCCAACCGTCGATTCGTCACACGGACCACCACAGAAAGATTCCGTATTTCGGCACGAATCCAGGATTTTCGCTCTTGAGATCTCTGCTGTGATGTCCGGCTTGGCGATCCTTCTCCGAAGCGGTTTCTTATAAGCCTGAAGAGACCAAAGACCCTGATCCCTGTCCCCCTGGATCCGGGGGTGGCGAATAGCGACAGAATCCCAAATGCGATGAAGAATGAGGGGGGGTCCATTGTGGGTTATCATGAGGGACGATTCTCAGCGGTCCTGAAGCCTGAAATGCTAGGATTCCGCTCTGAGAGAAGTCCGACGAGGAGACGCTAAAGCGGATCATTTCCACGTCATCGGCTTCCTATCCCGACAGATCACCCTTGATGCCAATCGGTTGCCCCGTGACAAAGGGGAGCGATCCGGATGCGTCGTTTCGCGCAGAAATAGTGAGGTGGGGCGAGTCTGGATTCTAAAAGGTCGAACTCTGCAGGAACCGTTTATATGAACGATTCGGTCGGGAAACAGCTACGCTCCCCGACGTGTTTCTCCCCAGGCTAATCGATAAGGTGTGCCTTAACGCGAAGGGCGATTTACCCCCTGAAGTGATCCCCATTTTCAAGACAAAAAAGCAGGCTGTTAAAGCTGTGCTGTTAAACCCTGCGTTGTTTTTGTTTTAACCCTGAAATATTTCTGTTCCGGCGTTTCATCATTCAGGGCCTGGTGAAATCGGTGTCCCTCGCCGGTTGAACCTGAAAACAAACTCGTCCAGATATTAATAACTCGGGAGATATGTAGGATATCCGCGATCAATTCGTTCTCGCTCGGTGTCCTCCGTTTTTTATGCAGATTACTTGCATCTTATAACATAGAACGAAACGATTTGTTAAGTGTGTTAAAGAATCAAGCAGATCTTTATGTGTTTATTTTGTAAACGACTTGCAGGAGTGGTCGGTGGCGAGGTTCTGCGATCAGAGGGAATCGGCGCGTCGCGCTCACCTCTTCGGTCTAAGGTTTTTCAGAGCAAGGATCCTTCAGGCGACCCCGACTTTCGCAGGTAACCCGAATCCACATGGATTCGGCGAGTCAGAGCCCCAATCGGACCATCTGCCTGCTGCGACGGTGTTTGTCAAGGTAACGGATGAAATTGCCAGAAACCGGATGATCACCTTACCGACTCTTCGAAGGACTTCCTTTGACGATCCTGCACAATATCGACGGGCGTCCTTCGTGAAATCGGCTTTTCCCTGGAACCCGCCGGCCATGATAAGACTGAGCCAGTTCATTCTGAAAATCTTTAAAAGAACCCCACAGCTTTCTAATCGTTTGTGAAAGATAGGATCCAGAACCGTTTTGAAGCTCCGTGGTGCTGGGGGGGTGGCCCAGTCTCGAGGTGAACTGCGCGTATTTCAGCAGACACACCTGTTTGCGGCCCTCATAACGAAGTCGCTCAAGATCCTTTTGGGTGATTCCGTAGCGCAGTCTCAAATTCTTGAGCCGAACCGTCGAGATTCCGTTTTCGCGGGCTACCAGATAGAGCTTACGAAATTTTAGATAATCGGATAAAATCTTCTCTTTAGAGACGCTGGGCCTGAAGTGGCGAAGGGGTTGATAGTGAAATAGGCCGATTTTAGATCCTTTCACCAAAAGCTGGCGAACACGTTCGCGGGTGAGGCCGATCTTTTTTCCGACCGCTTCGAGACTCCGCTCCCTTTGATAGAGATCAAAAATGTCAGT
>Ga0070733_10003870_pt1 | contig 10137 bp, 11 predicted proteins | sample Coa_R1_9_FD_66450 | JGI IMG/M metagenome (GOLD analysis project Ga0070733, IMG submission 66450) | Surface soil microbial communities from Centralia Pennsylvania, which are recovering from an underground coalmine fire - Coalmine... | ecosystem: Environmental > Terrestrial > Soil > Unclassified ... | reverse complement strand
CAGTAGTAGGTGACGGTGACGTGCCGAGGCGCGCAAGCGCTGGTAGTCCCGCACGCGCCACCGAACTCGAACGTGCCTGTGCCGACGGCTTCGGCTGAGGTCCACTTCGACCAGTGAATGCCGACGATCTCATCGTTCGAGTCCGGGTAGACCGTGGAGGGTCTCACGCCGTTTCCTGGGACCCCAGCAATGACCGGTAGCTGCTGGGCGGCCAGCGCGGCAGATGGGAGGACGGCATCGGGCAACGCGAGCGCGGCCAGGGCGGCGAGGGTGGTGATCCGAGTAAGGGCGCTCATTGATTTCCGCATGACACTTGGTTGTAGGCGGCGAGGTCGAACGCGAGGTACACGTTGGCGGGGATGCTGCAGGGGAAGTTGTTTGCGATGTAGAAGTAGCGTGACCAGCCTGCGCCTTGACGCTCGATCAGTGAGGCGGGCATGGCCCTGCCAATCATGAGCGCCCAGCGACCGTTGCTCGCGACGGTGATCTTGGTCGTCGCCGAGAGCGGGGTGGTGCCACCAACGACCTTCGAGATCGCCGTCCGCTCCGCCGGGGTTGCACGACGGGCGGTGATCGGGAGCAGCGCGTTCAGGCCGGTGGTGCTCGCGCCGCCCGTCCACTGACAGTTGCCGGGGCTGATCATCCACACGCCGCCGCTTGTTGCCCAGCGGGAGCTGCCTCCGGCTACGACCATTTCCCGTGAGAACGACTCGCGCGACCCGCAAGGGTGCTCGGCGGAAACGGGCCAGTAGTAGGTCACGGTCGCACGCTTGACCGGGGGGCATACGACTCCCATCGCGCCGTTGGCGCAGGTGAATGTGCCGGTGCCGACGGCCTCGCTGGCGGTCCACTTCGTCCAGTGAACGTGGGCCAGATCAACGCCCTTGCCGACCGGCGCGGTGGAGGGCCTAACCTGGCTGGAGCCAGTAATGACAGGGAGTGGCCGGGCGGCTAGCGCCCCAGCGGGGGCGAGCGCGAGCAGCGCGATGGTGAGAGTGGCGATCCGTGCTTTCATCGGCGGGAGTCCTTTCGGTGTGTGAGAGTGATGCGGTCGGGTCGGGTGACTAGCCCTTGTATGGGAACGGGTGCCCGCGGTGTAGTCGTAGGTCGGGGTGTGGCAGGGCTTCCCGGAATAAAAGAAGCCCCAGGTCTTGATCGTCCCGGTCAGCGTCGTCAGGTGGTTGGTGAACGTCCCGGTTATCTCGAATCCGTAGCCGTTCTTTGCGGTGACGCGATCATGGAAGCTCTCACCGTGCATCGTGACCCAGCCGCTGCGGAACTCGCCGCACTTTGAGTCGTAGAGGTACAGGCCCGCCTCGCCGCCTTTGCGCCAAATCTGCAGGTCGCCGATGACGCCCTGGTTTCGAGGGCCGCTGTCGCGGCCGGTGTAGTCGTAGGTGTGGGGCTTCCCGTCGGTCGGGTGGTGGTCCGGGAGCGGCTGGGTGGCGAGTGCGGCAGCTGGCGCGAACGCGAGGAGTGCGATGGCGGCCGGGCCGATACGTAGCTTGATTGAGCGGGTCGTGTCGGTGCTACTAGTCCTTTTTCGGGTCTGATGAAACTTGTTCATTATGGGGCAGGCAGTGGCGGAAGAACCCGTCAAAAGCCCTGTTTATGGGTAATCGACCGCGTTTTGGCCCATCCGAGCCCCTGCTAACGGGCTTTTAACCGGTCCGTTAGGGGTCGGTTAGACCGGCCTACGGAGCCGTGACCGGCGGCGATGGTGGTGGTCAGCACACTTCGGTGGCGGCTATCTCCTGATACGCGACGAGGGTGCGGTCGCCGCGACCGGAGTTGGGGCGGTACACGATCGGGAGCGTGTCGTCGTCGGTGTCGCAACCGGCGATGAACGCGCGGGCGGTGTGTGGGGGAGGAGCAGGCGGTGGACGCGCTGCGGCCCGGCTAGCAGCCGGTGGGCGGCCAACGGAGAGTGGGTGTGGCGCTGCCCAGTGTGCAGCCGAGCGGCGAGCGTTGGGAGCGCGGGGACTAGCGCACGGGGACGGATCTAGTTCTTCGGTTCGACGAATTGGAGGTCGGAGACCATTGACGCGGGGTACGTCGCGTAGTCGCCGGTGTTGCCCGCGCCCATCTCGGAGACGATCATGCTTCCGTCCGGGTTGACGACCTCAACATAGCCAACGTGTCCTGTGTCGGCACCAGCGCCGTCCTGGCCCGGTGCCCACACAACCTCGAGGCGACAGCCGCGATGGTCAAGGTGATGCGCGACGGGCCGGAGCGCTGGCCGGCGGCGCGTGCAAATCAGTGGGAGCAGGCGCGCATTAGGCGGCCGACGCTTCCCGCACGGGTGAGCCGGGGTGCGGCGACGCAGAGGCGTGCGGAGCGCGCCGCAAACCCATGAGACCCGACACATGGCCCGAGCAGCATCGCTTTCCGATACTGGTTCACATAACGTGCATTATCGAGCGTAGAAGCAGAAGCTTTGGAGACGCTACCGCCCAGCGGTAGCCCTCTCCTCGGCCTCTCAGTCCCACAGCTCGCCAGCCGCCTCGACGCCTGCGAGGCCGGGACGACCGTGCTGCTCACCGAGCTGTGGCAGCAACGCCTGGTGATCGCCGACGCAACCGGCTCACGGTTCTGGCGCAGCCTGTATGCGGACGCGCTGTTAACGACGTTCGCGGTAATGGACGCGGGCTCGGTAGAGCGCGCGACCGGAGATCAGCCCGAGGGCACTCCACAAGCCAAGGGTCAGCGAGTTCGAGGTCAGAGCAGCCAGGCCGACACATGTCCCGGCTGTGACGAGGACTTCGATGGCGTAGTAGCCGACCGAGGGCTCCTCCGGCGTCATAGTCAACCACCGCGACACACGCCTCAAATCCCGTCTGATGTTGCGGGCAGACATGCGGGGAGCCTATCGGTCCGCGATCGGTCACTCGTAGTGCCTGGTCCGGTGCCGTTCGATCGGGCTTGGTTGATGCGCCGCTTCAAGCTTCTGGAGCGTTGGTCGGAGTGCTGACGGAGGCTCCGGAAAGGATGGCTTCTCTAACAGCCGTCCTGCGCTCAGAAAGTGAGCGGTCCGGCCTCGGTGCCGCTGGTCTGGACACGGTCGCTTATCGCTTCCGCCCTGGCTGGCCTGAGTTCATGGATCGACTGCTGCAAAACGCTCCTCATCGCTCGAAAGGCGGCACCTTGACCTTTGACGAGAAACCGGCCGGGATCGTCTGCGCGGTCATCAACGGCGTGCTCCGGGTCGAGGGTCGCCTCGACCCACTACTGACCGGTGAGCGGGCATCTTGGGGCCTTCGCCCTGCCTCAGACGTCTACCTCGGCGAGCAGGCTGCTCGCCGCGTCGTCGAGCAGCTCGCGGGCGTGCCGATGCACGGCGGACGTGACTACTTCAGCGACGGTGAGGTCGCCCGCCTGGACCTGGCGCACGAGTTCGAGTTTGAGGACCCAGCCGATGGGCTGGCGTTCCTGGCGACGGTCGGGTCGTTGCTGCCGTCGCGGCGGAAGGTGAACGCCTGGCGGGCGTCTGACGGCACGGTCCAGACTGTCTACTTCCGGTCGCTCAAGGGAGCGGCGGTGCTGGAGCGGTTCTATGACAAGGGCGTCGAATCTGGCTCGCACCCTGCGGGGCATCGCGTCCGGTTCGAGGTCCAGCGCCGCTATCCGAAGAACCGCGCGCTCGTCCCTCGCGGTGTCGCGGCTCTCAACCTGCGGGAGGTCTACGGCGAAGCGGTCGCGCCCTACACGACACGCGAAGCTGTGGCGGTCGGTCGTGACCAGGCCGAAGAACGGCTCTTTGCGATGGCCGCCAGCGGTGCGATCTCGATGGCCAAAGCTGAGCGGCTGATCGGCACTTGCAGCGGTCTCAGCCGTTACGGGCGCGGCATCTACGCCGACAGCAGCGGCCGCCGGCGTCTGGCCGAGCTGCGCTCACTCGGCATCAGCCCCGAGGCCGTCGCCCCTGTCGAGCGGGTCGTCCCAGTCGGCCGGTTCCTGCGCGAATCACTGGCCTCCTGGGGGCCGTCCGAACATGCGAAATCCCGCTGAGCCTGAGCGCGTCCGGGTGGTGCTGCTGCTCGACCGCGACGCCCTGGCAGACCTAGACCTCATGATCCGCTACCGCCTCGGCCCCCGCTCCCGTTCCGAGCTCGTCCGCGAAGCGATCAGCTGGTGGCGAGCCAAAAACGCCGCCTGGATCATCCGCGCCCACGCGATCGACGAACGCCGCGCCCGGCTCGCCGCAGAGGAAGAACGGGCGATCCTCGTCGCCCGCGCAGACCGTGACCGGGAAGCCGCACAAATCACGCTCGAGGACGCACGGCGCATCGCAGGCGAGCACCCGACGAGAGGTGTCGTGTGACCGTCTTAGACTTCGAGGCCGGACCCATGGCACGCCCAGCCCGCACACTCGGAGAAGTCGCCGCTGCGAACCTGCTCGCCGCCTCCGGCGACACCGGCATCGTCGCGCAGATGAAAGCCGTCAAGCGCGGCGCTGCAGCTGCGACCACGCTCGCCTGTCTGGCCATCGCGGCGATCAACGGCGCGGCCGAGGACGGCGGCTGGCCCACCCAGGCCGACTACTCCGCCTACTGGAAGCGCGACCTACGCCACTCCCAGCGCGAATGGGCGCTCGTCCGCGAAGCGTTCCCCGGCGAAGAAGGCCCCGACCGGCTGGCGCGAATCCTCGCGCTCGACTACCGGCAACGCCTGGTCAGCGACGGCCCAAGCGCCGCGCTCTCATTCGCCTTCCCTACCGGGCTACCGACCGCGGCCTGAGCCAGCCCAGAGTCCCGTCGCTGCCCGGTTGCGCTCTGCGCTCCGGACCTTGAGCGACATGAAGACCACGCACCCGATCCAGATCAGAAAGAACACTGGGATCACCCAGGCGATATGGCGCACCACGGCCACGAGGCTTAGGCCCATGATGGCTGGGAGCTGGCCTCGCACAATGAGTCGACGGATGAACCGCCAACGCTGGACGTCGAAATCTTCACTCGCCGGGTTGGGCGGTGGACCGAACAGCCAAACGGCCAAACGCGGCGGTGTCGATCTGTTCCGTGGCATCACTCCCCCTATCGGTCATTGCGCCGGAATCTTGAAGGAGCCGCGGACACTGGCAGACGCGCTGAGGCGCGCCTGAGGCGGCGGCGGGAGGACGGGCGAGCGGGCGAGCGGAGGCGAAGCCCCCGCACGCGCGCACGACCGAACCGGCGCCGCCCCAGGGAACGCACCCGCCCCTCCCCTCGTTGCGCCGTTCCCGGCCGGTTCTACTCGTCGCCCGAAGGGGCGACGAGCGGCCGGGGCATCCACAGCAGGAACCTCGGTCGTCAGGAGTGACAGCGGCCCGACGAATCGTGTTGGGTCGGATCCGTCCGAGGCTAATGCCACTCTCCCGGCATGAAGTGTCGGGCACGTGCATTATCGAGCATTGAAGTAGTAGACGCTTTCGGGGGTGCAGAGTCCCCTGCGAAGCTGCTGGTCGCAATGGTGGCTTGCGGCGCTATTGCCGGTGGCGCGCCGAGGAGACCCGCTACGCAACGAGACGGGCAGCAGCCGTCAGAGCGAGAAAGCAGATCAGCCCGGCCAGGTAGCCGAGATCCTGTCCGACCAGCACGGCTGGAACGAACGCGACGGCTGCGATCACTCCACCAAGCAAAATGCGGTGCCCGGGCTCGGTCATCGCGTATAGGTTCTCTGCAGCGTCACGCGCGCAGCGTACCCGGTCGCGAAGACTTCCGCTCGGGGTCGCGATGACGGTCGCTGTCGAGGCGCCGGCCCAGATGACACTGCGCGACCAAGAAGCACCGGCGCCGCTGGCAGCGCGAGCAACACCGGCTATCGAGAATCGTGATGCCGAGACTCCGTCTCAATGATCGCCGCAGGAATCGAGACTCCCCTGTCGCAGCTTCGTGAGACCGGGGACACCGTCCTAGGCTGCTCCTAGCCTGGGAGCAGTGAACGATTTCTCGACCTCGGCTACCGCGCTCATCCCGCGGATCGCCGCTGACGGCTCAGACCCAGAAGTGCTTGCTGAGCTCGCACGGTTGCGATCGGTCTGGCGTGCGATGTCTGACGCTGAGCGCACAGCCGGGGCCGCGAGCGCGCGAGCTCTGGCCGCTGCACAGACCGCACCTCCTCGTTTGCGGGCGAGCACTGTAACTGACGAAGACGAGGCGCGGCGGGCGCTCAGCGGACTTGACCGGATCGAGGTGGCAGGAGCCGCAGACCGGGTCTACAGCGGACCGCCCGATCCCGATGAGCTGCTCGCCTACTTTGGCCTCGGCGAGTTCCGGGCCGGCCAGCGGGATGCGGTGGTCGCGGCCTTAGCGGGTCGCGACAGCCTGGTGGTGATGCCGACGGGCGGCGGCAAGAGCCTCTGTTACCAGCTGCCGGGGATCGCCGGAGCTGATCTGACGATCGTGGTCTCTCCGTTGATTGCCCTGATGGCCGACCAGTACCGCCGGCTGCGCCAGGGCGGGCACCCGGTGGCGATGATTGCGTCGGGCATGGACGCAGACCGCGCAGCGCGAGCGCTCGCGGAGGTGCGCAGCGGGCATGCGCGGATTGTCCTGTGCTCGCCCGAGCGCTTCGGGTCTGCGGCCTTCCTCAACGCGATCGCCGAGCGCAAGGTCGATCTGTTCGCGGTGGACGAAGCTCACTGCGTGTCCGAGTGGGGCCATGACTTTCGCCCCGACTACCTGCGCTTGCGAGGGGTTATCGATCGTCTCGGGTCCCCACCCGTGATGGCGTGCACGGCCACCGCGACCGAGCAGGTCGGCCGCGAGATCAGTGAGCGACTCGGACTCCGCAACCCGCACACCCTGCGCGCCGGCTTCGACCGGCCGAACCTGTCCTTCGATGTGATCTCGCTCGAGGGGCCCGGTTCCAAGGCACGGAAGCAGATGCTGCTCTCACTCGCACTCGCGGACGCTGCGGCGCGCCCGGCGATCGTCTATTGCGGCACCCGGCGTGAGGTCGAGGACGTCAGCGACCAGTTGCGACTCGAGGGACTGCTGGCAGTCGGTTACCACGCCGGAATGCCTGCCGATGAGCGCGCGTCGGCACAGCACCGCTTCATGACCGGTGATGCTGACATCGTGGTCGCTACCAACGCCTTCGGCATGGGCGTTGACAAGGCCGACGTTCGCTCGGTCATCCACTGGTCGATCCCCAAGAGCGTTGAGGCCTACTACCAGGAGGTTGGCCGCGCCGGCCGCGACGGACTTGCCGCGCGCGCGATTCTGCTCTCCAGCAGGGCCGACCTCGGCCGCCTGATCAACTTCATCAAGGGCGACGCGCTCGAGACCGGCGATGTCCTGCGCTATGTGCAGCGGCTCCAGACAGCCACGGCCGGCGCGACGGCCGTCATCGATGCGCCGCGGGCCGACCGTGATCGCGTCTGCCTCGGTATCGCCGAGCGGGCCGGGCTCTGTCGTCTTGAGCCTGCCGGCGGCGGTCAACTGGCGGTGACTCTGACTCACATCCAAGACCGCGGGGCCGTGGCCAGCATCTGTAACGATGCGCGTGACCGCGCGTGGACCGCCTACCACGCCGTCGAGGCGTTTGCGTCAAAATCAGAGGCCTGCCGGCGCCGAACGCTGCTCGACCATTTCGCCGACAGCAGCCCGGCCGCGCCGGACGGCCGTTGCTGCGATGTCTGTGACCCCGACACGATCGGCCTTCCCGATCCCGCCTCACTCACCCCTCGCCGAAGCAAGAAGCAATCCGCGACGGAAACCACCGCGCTCGACCCTGCAGCCCTGCCGCTCCTGAACGCGCTTCGTGAATGGCGCGGCCGCGCCAGCGCGGGTAAGCCCGCATACACCGTTGCGCACAATCGCACCCTTGAGGCGATCGCCGCCCTACGCCCCACCTCGAGCGCACAGCTCGCCGGCATCAAGGGTGTCGGACCCGCGTTCGTCGAGCGCCACGGAGCGGACGTGCTCGCGCTAGTCGCCCAGGCCGAGAGCCGACGCGCCACATAAGTTCTCGGCAAGACAATCGGTTTCCCGATCGTCGTCGATTGACGAGGGAGTTAACTCAAGTAGAACCAGCGCGGCTCCGGCCGCCAGGCGCTCAACCAACGACGGGAGGACTGACCGATGGCAGAAACCGAGAAGGCGATCCTCGCCGGCGGGTGCTTTTGGGGCGTCCAGGATCTGATCCGCAAGCTCGATGGCGTGACCAGCACACGGGTCGGGTACACCGGCGGTGACGTGCCCAACGCGACCTACCGCAATCACGGCACGCACGCCGAGGCGATCGAGATCACGTTCGACCCTGAGCGCATCTCGTACCGCGACCTCTTGGAGTTCTTCTTCCAAATCCACGACCCCACGACCAAGGATCGACAGGGCAACGATGTCGGCGCGAGCTACCGCTCGGCGATCTTTTACGTCGATGACGAGCAGCGCAGGACAGCCGAGGACACGATCGCCGATGTTGACGCCTCGGGCCTCTGGCCGGGTACGGTCGTCACTGAAATCGAGCCGGCAGGACCGTTCTGGGAAGCCGAACCCGAGCACCAGGACTACCTCGAGCGCTACCCGAACGGCTACACCTGCCACTTCGTGCGCCCCGGATGGAAACTGCCGCGCCGCACGCAGGGAGCCGCGCACTGACCGCGACATCTTCTGCTTGGGGCGGCCGATCTTGACCGCTGAACCCGCCGAAGGGTCACAATGACGCCGTGAACACCGGGGTTGCCGAGACCGCGTTGCTCGTGTTGGACGCGCAGACCACGATCGTCGAGCCAGCTCCCGAGTCGTTTTTCACGTCGATGCGCCATGCCGTGGACGCTGCGCATGAGGCCGGGATCCAAGTGATCTTCATCCGCGTCGAGCTTCGACCGGGTCACGCGGGCGTCTCCCCTCGCAACAAGCGCCTCACCCGGCTCCAGCCCGCCCTGCAGCAGGGTGCGCCAGGGCTCGAGATCCATCCATCGCTCGAGCCCGAGGATCGAGACATCGTCCTGACCAAGCAGCGTGTGAGTTCGTTCGTGGGAAGCGGGCTCGACGTGGTGTTGTCGTCGCTCGGGGTCACTGATCTTGTCCTTGCCGGAGTCTCGACGAGCACGGCGGTCCTCGGGACGGCGATGGCTGCCGCCGACATGGACTTCGGGCTCCACGTTCTCAGCGACGCCTGCTTCGACACCCGGACGGACACCCACGACCGGCTAATCGAGGATGTCTTCCCGGCGATGGCCACGGTGCTCTCCGCCGAAGAGTGGGCTTCGTCCCTAGCGCATTGACGATTTGGTCACGCTGCGGAGGCCACGCTACGCATTCGTCCCAGCCAGATCGTCGGCATTTACCGGTGATAGCGGTGGCTGCCCGCTGAGAACGCGCACCACCTCCTCGGCGGCAAACCTTCGCACCGTGGTGATCGCTTCTTCCGAGTAGTAGGCCGCGTGTGGTGAGATGACCACGTTGTCCAAGCTGAACAGCGGGTTGTCGGGTCGCCAATCCCGGACCTTGGCCGGCTCTTCCTCTTTGTCATCAAGGCCGACGCCGGCGATCCACCTTTCGTCGAGAGCCCAGAGGGCGCGAGCATCCCCCGAAACAGGTGAAGGAGCAGCCGCGGGAGAAGCGCCTCGAAATCGCCGTCGGCGACGACCGTCGCTGTAAAGTCCCGCTATTCCGCCTTCGTCAAAAGGCGTTCCGTCCTGGCGCCGCCACCTGAGCCTCGCGGGAGCGGCTCTCGCAGGTGCGGTGATCGTCGCCTTGGCGGTGTATTTCACTGGCTCGACCGACACCGGCGCTTCCCTGGCGGCGCTTGGACAGGCCCCTGGTGTCGCGCCCCCGGACTACGCCTATCTCGATAACGCACAGGTCGCGCTCTACCTCGGCCAGCTAGAAGGCGGCACCGCCGCGAGCGAGCGGCTGACTCAAGAGGTGGCGCGTAATGGAACCGCCGGGGTAAGCGCGGGCGGCGTCTCGCTCGGTGGATCGGTCGGATCCAGCGCGACCGCCGAGCGGGTCGTAACGCCGACGGCGACGGCCCGCTTCTATCAGCTACTCGACCTCCTCGGCCACGACGGTTACCTCCACAAGATCGACATGACGGAGGGCCCAGCGCAGCTCGTTCGTGATTTCGCGGCCGTCCCCGAAGGCTCATTCGTACAACTGACCAACTGCACGGTGCAGCTCCCTTCCTACGTCCAGTTGCTGCAGGCCG
>Ga0070733_10003868_pt1 | contig 10138 bp, 7 predicted proteins | sample Coa_R1_9_FD_66450 | JGI IMG/M metagenome (GOLD analysis project Ga0070733, IMG submission 66450) | Surface soil microbial communities from Centralia Pennsylvania, which are recovering from an underground coalmine fire - Coalmine... | ecosystem: Environmental > Terrestrial > Soil > Unclassified ... | reverse complement strand
CGGTGTCGTTACGCACGGCGGTCTCCATCTCAAATACCGCATAACCGTTGATCCTCCGCTTCCCGAGGGGCGCGATTGGGAACGGCCGGAGATTCTGGTCGAACTTTCCGGGCCCGATTCTTCTTTGGTCTTGGAGCGCGGAGGCGAACTGCTGCGGGCCATTGAAACGCTGGCGATTGAGATGCTCCGTCTGCCCGGCAACGAACATGAGAAAGTTTGTTTCGACTGCATGAATCAGCGCGCGCTGCGGCTGGAGGAGCTTCGGCTGGCCGCCAATGTCGCGGCTGAAAGAGTTCGTAAGACGAGTATGCCGTATGAGTTCGCGCCCATGTCTTCGCGCGAGCGCCGCATCGTGCACCTGGCGTTGCGCGATCACGCCGACCTTCATACCGAGAGCCAGGGCGAAGGCGGCCGTCGCTGCCTGGTTGTTTATCCCAAAAACTACAAACCCGTGAACAAGCCTCTGCCGAGGGCAATCCCCTAGCCAGGTGTTCAGCCGGCGACGACAATAGAACCGCTACAATCTTCCCGTGCACCTCCAGCCGTGAACCTGGACGATACCATCGTCGCGATTGCCACTCCTCCCGGTCGGGGGGGCATTGGCGTACTCCGCCTGTCTGGTCCGGAAGCAAAGAAAATTGCTCTGCCAATGCTGCGGCTAAAACGCGATCTCGAGCCCGGCCACTCCGTGTTCGGCGAACTGATCGAACCCGCTGATGCCTGTGCGGACCGACCCGTCCAGGCCGAGCAAGGCTTGGCAGAACGCATCGATGAAGTCGTCGTTACCTATTTTGCCAAACCTCACTCCTACACCACTGACGACATCGTCGAAATTTCGGCTCACGGATCGCCCGTGGTGCTGCATCACATCGTCGAGCTGGCCATGGCTCGCGGCGCGCGCCTCGCTGAACCGGGCGAGTTCACCATGCGCGCCTTCCTCAATGGACGAATCGATCTCACCCAGGCGGAAGCGGTGCGCGATCTCATCGAATCACAAACTCTTTACCAGGCCAAGATTGCGGCCCAGCAGCTCGAAGGTGCACTCTCGCGTCGTTTGCAACCAATCAAACAAAACCTGGTTGAGCTGATCGCGACTCTCGAAGCTGGCATCGACTTCGCCGAAGATGACATCTCGGTTCTCCCCGCCGATCAGATCCTTCGGCGCATCGCGCTTGTGCGTGCTCCGCTTGAGGAACTCGCCGCTTCCTTCGCCTACGGGAAGATCGTTCATGAAGGTCTGACGCTCGCCATCGTGGGCCGCCCCAACGTTGGCAAATCAAGTTTATTTAACCGGCTGGTCGAACGTGAACGCGCCATCGTGACCGCAACCCCCGGCACGACTCGCGATTTAGTCAGCGAAACCGTGGCTCTCGCTGGCATTCCGGTCAAACTGGTTGACACGGCAGGCATTCGCCGCGCCCTGGATGAGGCAGAGAGTATTGGCATTCGTAAATCCATGGAAGCGCTGGCCGATGCCGATCTCGTCCTCGTCGTACTCGATTCTTCGCAGCCGCTCGTCGATGAAGATCAGCAGCTCTTAGGCCAAGTGGTGGGACGTCCGGCGATTGCTGTTGCCAATAAAGCCGACTTGCCCCGTGAGAAGCGGGCAGCGCGTGATCTTGAGTTGCCGACTGTTCGAACTTCCGCGACCACCGGAGAGGGAATCCCCGAGCTGCGGAATGAGATTCTGCGTCACATTCGAGGAGACGCTGGCGCCCAAGTTGAAAATGGATTCCTCAGCAACCTGCGGCACCAGGAACACGTACGGGCATCACTTACAGCGCTTACGGCGGCGAGAGTAGCCGTCGAAAACAAAGTGCCGCACGAAATGTTGCTGCTTGATCTTTATAATGCTCTGCGGCCGCTCGATGAGATCACAGGCGCAACAACCAATGACGATATCCTGAACTTGATCTTCAGCAAGTTCTGCATTGGAAAATAGTGCTTTGATCTTTGTGAGTCCAAAAACAACGCCTGTGCGGCCATCCAATTCCGCAACCAAATGCAGATTTATGAATCTAAGCTGTTTATCCGGTCAGTGCGGGAGTCGGGCGCCGCTTCTTCGCTAAACTGAGAACTAACCATGCCGAAACCAATTCTGCTGAGCGTGGACGACGACTCGGATGTTCTCCGAGCGATTGAGCGCGACTTGCGATCGCAGTACGGCGCCGACTACCGCGTGATCGGGAGCGATTCGCCCGAAGGCGCTCTCGATCTCCTGAAGCACCTGAAAGTGCGGAACGACAGCGTGGCTTTGCTTCTTGCCGACCAACGCATGCCCCACATGGACGGCGTCGAATTTCTGCAAGAGGGGATGCGGATTTTCCCCGATGCGAAGCGAGCTCTTTTGACGGCCTATGCCGACACTAGCGCAGCGATCAGCGCCATCAATCAGGCCAACATCAATTATTTTTTCTTGAAGCCGTGGGATCCTCCGGCTGAGCACCTGTATCCGCAATTGGACGACTTGCTCGGGGATTGGCAAGCTTCCTACCGTCCAACCTTCGAGGGGATCCGGGTTTTGGGCACGCGTTGGTCGCCGCGTTCCTACGAGCTTAGGGATTTCCTGGCGCGCAATCGCGTTCCCTATCAGTGGATCGACGTGGAAGCCTCTGCCAACGACCCGGAAACCAAGCAGCTCCTCGAAGCTCTGGGGCCGGAGGCTACCGACCTTCCGGTTGTGCTATTCCCCGACGGGACAAAACTTCTGGAGTGCATTCCGGCACAGGTTGCGCAAAAGGTTGGGTTACGGACACGCGCGCAAACCGACTTTTACGATCTGGCGATTGTGGGCGGCGGACCGGCGGGCCTCGCGGCGGCGGTCTACGGCGCATCGGAAGGCTTGCATACGGTAATGATTGAACGCGAAGCGCCCGGAGGCCAGGCGGGAATGAGTTCGCGGATCGAGAACTATCTGGGATTTCCGGCCGGACTCAGCGGAAGCGATCTCGCCCGGCGAGCAGTAGTCCAGGCGCAACGTTTCGGAGTCGAGATTCTTTCGCCACAGGAAGCTGTCGGCATTCGGACGGAAGGGTCTTATCGAATCATCAAGTTGGCGGATGGAAGCGAGATTTCCTGCCACGCGTTGATGATCGCAAGCGGGGTGCAGTGGCGGCGGCTTGAAGCTCCGGGAATCGATCGCTTGCAAGGCGCAGGTGTTTACTATGGCGGCGGCGCCACGGAAGCGCTTTCCTGCAAGGGAGAAACTGTTTACGTTGTGGGAGGCGCGAATTCGGCGGGCCAGGCTGCCATGAACTTCGCGCGATTTGCCGAGCGCGTTGTGATCCTGGTTCGCGGCGATTCTCTTTCCAGCACTATGTCGCAGTATTTGATTGACCAGATCAAAGAGATGCCCAACATTCAAGTGTGGGCGCACGCGACCTTGGCCGAAGCGCATGGCGAAACTCATCTGGAAGAGATTTCCGTGCTTTGTTCGGACACAAGCAAGTTGGAGCGCGTGCCAGCGAGTGCCATGTTCATTTTCATTGGCGCCCTGCCGCGAACCGATTGGCTGGGGAGTCTGGTTGAAAGAGATGACCGCGGTTTTCTGTTGACTGGGCCCGATCTGATCCGAGACGGCCAACTCCCCAAGGGGTGGACTCTCGACCGGGATCCCTTCCTGCTCGAGACCAATGTTCCCGGTCTCTTCGCCGTGGGCGATGTGCGGCACGGTTCCGTCAAGCGAGTCGCTTCTGGAGTCGGCGAAGGATCGGTTGCGGTTCAGTTCATCCATCAATACTTGAGCAAGGTCTAAATGGTCGAAAAATCGGAACTACTTCGCGTCCCCATATTCGCAGACTTACCTGACGATCAGATCGCGTGGTTCATTGGCCAATCGCAAGAGTTGCATCTCAAGGCGGGCGATAGCTCCACGCGCCAAGGTGATCCGGCCGATGCGATGTTTGTGCTTCTTGAGGGTCAACTCCAGGGGCGTGGCGAAATTGCCGGCGAAACCATTATCTTCACCATAAGTCAGGGTAACGTCACGGGAGTACTTCCATTTTCCAGGATGACGCATTTTACGGTGGGCATACGGGCAGAGACGGACAGCCGCGCCCTGCGATTTCCGGCTTCGCTGTTTCCGGAGCTCGTGCAGAAAATGCCGGAACTGACGAAGCGCCTGGTGGGCCTGATGTCCGACCGGATTCGTGAAACCACACGGCTGGAACAGCAACGCGACCGCTTGGCGTCTCTCGGAAAACTATCCGCAGGACTAGCGCACGAACTTAACAATCCCGCTTCTGCTGCCAAACGCGCCACGAGCCAGCTACGCGTCATCCTGAAAAAAATCAAAGAAGCGAGTCACGAACTCGGAAGGCGCGATCTCACTGCTGCCCAGAAGGCCGAAATTGAGAAGTTGGAAGCTTCGTTCATCCAGCAAAACCAGCCTCCGCCTGATGCACTGACGACTAGCGACCTGGAAGAACATATTGATTCGTTGTTGCGCAGTCACGGCCAGAATGACCTGTGGCAACTGGCAGCCGATCTGGCGCGAAAGAACATCAAGCCTGAGACGCTGGAATCTCTGTTCGAGGCTCTTGATGCTGACACCGCTCGAGCCGCGTTAGTGAGGATTGCTGCCTCGGTCGAGATTGCAAACCTGTTGAACGAAATCGAGAGCAGCACAACGCGGATCTCTGACCTGGTGCTTGCAATCAAGGAATACACCTACATGGATCAGGCGCCCGTGCAGAACGTGGATATTGTGAAGAGCCTGGAGACAACTCTAACCATCCTGAACTACAAGCTCAAACGCGGAGTGGCTGTGGAGCGCGATTACGGGCAGGTTCCTCTTCTAGTGAACTCATTCGGAAGCGAGCTTAATCAAGTCTGGACCAACATCATCGACAATGCTATCGACGCGATGGGCGGGAAGGGCCAACTTCGGGTTCGAACCTATCGCGAAGATAGTTGCGTAGTAGTTGAGATCGGCGACAACGGGCCGGGGATTTCGTCCCAGGTCAAGCCGCATATCTTCGAACCGTTCTTCACAACCAAGGGAGTCGGAGAAGGAACTGGCCTCGGCCTAGACACCGTGCAGAGAATTGTCAAGAAGCACCGGGGCACCATTCAGGTGGATTCAAAACCTGGAGACACCCGTTTTCAAGTAAGGCTTCCGCTGTCAGAAGATTTGCCCGCGTAACACCTGCGAGGCGTTACAGATGGTTCAGCAAGGTTTCGTGGTATTTTTCGAGCTCACTTACGCTTACTGCTCGACACGTTCCCTCTCGATACAAAGCTTTGCTTCGCACTGGATCGACCGTCCAGTCACGAGTTCATACGTTCTGCATTGGTAACTAGCGGCCACGTCTCAAATAGGTACACTTGCGGAAGACGAGGGGTTCGCTGTCGGTCATTCGATTGGGAACCTCCCCGCCAAAGATGAGAGCCCTGCCAAAGTGTCTAGCCGCCGTTCTCTTTTTGGGCGCTCTGGGTTGCGCTCAAACGGCGCCCTATGCGGACGCGGGAATCGGGGTCAACGGCCTCGGCTTTCAATCGCCTTATTACGACGCCGACATTGGCGTTGATTGGGGCGAACATCGTCCCACGTTTTTCGAGGCTGAAGTCGGTGCGGATACTGCGAACCCAAACGGCCTCAACAATGGCACAACCTTTCGTGCCGAAGGCATAGTGATGTGGCGGTCAACGCCGCACTGGCGTCTCGGAGGCGGAATTCATTTCAGCGATTTGTTCACCTCTAAGTACGGGCAGGACCATGTTTGGCCCACTTTGGGGGCCTTGTTCGAGCGGGATTGGTTCCGCCTGAATGCGCAACTTCTTATCCCGACCAGTCCCACAGCTCTCGTCGGACCACTGTTCGACATGCGAATGCACCTGAAAAACAAATTCTACTTACGCGAGCGGGTTGGAATTTATTGGTACGTCACCGATTTTGAGCCGAGTTCCCGTCGCGCTAGCGCGGTCGCAGACTTCGGCCTCTTGTACGTATTCCGTTGAGCCATGCACCCGACCGAATGCGCCCGAGCCACACAGTGCTAATTGGACAGTGTCTTCTCGATCGCGGCGCGGAGGTCGTCGTACTGCATCAAGCCGGGATGATATAACGCTACGCGGCCCTTGCGGTCGACCAGGACCAAGGTCGGCGTGGTGCTCGCCCCGTAATTGGTGAAGTTGGTCTTGCTGACAGGCACGGGGACGCTCTGCAGTCCAGGATAATAGTGCTGCCAAACTTGTCCGATGTAGGCGATCTCATCCTTGGGCTTCGCATCCTCTCCCTTGGCGGCGTATCCATAGAGCTGGGTGGGAGCGAGAACGCTCAGTCCCTTTGGCGCAAACTCCGAGCTAAGCCTGGAAATGATCGGGCCTTCGTACTTGCAATCTACACACCAGTGAGCCCAGAAAAACAGAAGAACCGGTGAACCCTTGAGCTGGCTAAGCGGAGTAGGCCGTGAACCGAGATATTCCGAAGTACTTAGCGCTGGAGCGGGCTGGCTGGTGAGGGTGAGCAGGTTCAGATTCTTGTGCAGGCGTGGGCCGATCGAAGTGCTCCCGTAAGTCACCAGGGCGTGGCGCAGCAAGGTCGCAGCTTGAGCATTTTGGCCATGCGCGGTCAGAACCTGGGCTTGAACTTCGAAAGCGGCGCCGAGCGCGACGGGCAAGTGAGGTTCGGCGTCGAGGGATCGCTTCTGCAGGAGCTGGCGAGCCAGCGTCTCGGTCTGCTTCGCGGCAGCGTCAGCCTTGTCAAGTTGGTTGGCGGCCAACGCTTCGCGCGCCGTCCAGGAGAGAGCTTCGAGATATGCAGGATCGACACCATGCTGAGCGCGGTAGGCTTGCAGCGCGGAATCAGCGGCGGCAAAATTCCGCTGAGCGAGCGCAGTGCGCACGTCTCCGACAATGTCGGCGAAAGCCACGGATGAAAGCAGGAGCAGAATCGCGAAATAACGGAGACGCATCCTCTCATGATGCAATGAAGTCAGGAAAGTTTCCAGTGGGGCACACCCGCTTTGGTAAAAAAACTTGTAACTCATTGATACATAGTCAGTTATGTAGGTAGCCGTGGAATAGCTTGGCAATTTCGGGAACATCTGAGTTACAATCCTGCTGCGTTTGACCTTTGCAGTTTTTCAGCAACTCCCGCGACACCAGCGTGACCTGCCTGAAGAAGTTCTGCGATTGACACAGCGCATATCTAAGAAAAAGGAATCGAGCAACAGCATGGAAACAGGAACAGTAAAGTGGTTTAACGATGCCAAGGGTTATGGGTTCATCAGCCGCCAGAGCGGAGAGGACGTGTTTGTACACTTCTCGGCGATTCAGGCGGGCGGGTTCCGCAGCCTGCAGGAAGGCCAGCAAGTGCAGTTCGACGTGGTAAAGGGCCCCAAGGGGTGGCAAGCCGAGAATGTAAAACCGGCGTAAACCACTTTCAAATTTTCGGAGAACCGGGCGGCCACCCAAGCCGCCCTTTGTTATGACGGGACTTTCTTCTCCCAGCAACACGACACCATTGACAGGGCTGTCCGACTGTAATACGTTCTGAATCGACTTTGACGTGCGTTTGGTGCGTTGCCTCCCCCGGTCAACGGCTCGCGTGTCGTCGCTCCCATTACTGGCGCTGGAGCTGAAAGTCGTCGTGTCCCAAAGTCAAGTGCGACTCTGGGCAATGGAACGCGGCGAGGACATCGGCAGCCGCATCTTGCGGAAGTGAATAGCTACGACGCCATCCGGTGGGGGGAGAAATGAAGAGCTTGCTAAGATCGTCTCAGGTGTTTTTCCTGTTCGGTTTTCTTACGTTATCTGTGGCCAGCGCGTTCGCTCAGCAATATATTTTCACCAATGACAACGTAGCCAACAGTAACAACAGCACGACCGCCCTCACGGTGACAACCGATGGCGCCTTGAAGTTGCTCAAAACCTACCCTACGGGCGGGAAGAGCGCGGGCAGCGGTTACTTCGCGCTTTCGCCGGTGACCTCTGCCAGAACCAGACTTGGAAGCTGTCTCTTTGTCTCCAATGGCGGAGACAGCAGCATCGCCGGATTTCAGATAAATCTATTCGACGGAACTTTAACCAGGGCTTATGGCTCCCCTTTTTCCGATGGAGCAACTGGCGCGCAAGAGTTTGGCGTGGGGCTAGCCAGTGGAAACCGCATTCTATTCGCGGGCAATACCAACAACAACAGCATTTCGGTATTGAAGATCAACTCCAATTGCTCGCTTAAGCTTTTAAAGATGGTCACGGTTCCTGCCTCCCCGGCAGGCATGAAAGTCACTCCCGACGGAAACTTCCTGATCGCGGCCTACATCGGGCACGTTGATTCATTCAAGATCGATTCCACGACGGGCGACCTCACCGAACTCGGCCCCTTCACCACCAAGGGATCCGCCGCCGGCGTCGAGATCAGTTGCGACGGTACTACGGCGTACTTTGGCGATGCGGGATCGAACACTCAAGTGGAGGTATTCAGCATCAGTTCGAGCGGAGAACTAAAAGAGCTGAACAATTTCACCAACAAGAACGGCGAAAGTTCTAACAACGTGATGCTCAGCGTCGACGGAAGCCATCTCTATGTGAGTAATACGATGTCGAATGAAGTAACCACACTTGCCGTGGGTTCCAACGGCGCTCTGACCTATGACAGCACGGTTAAGCTCAACAAGCCAGGTTTGTATGCGTTGGGCCTGGCCACGGGCACGGGGCTCAATCTTTTTGTCTCGGAGCAGAACAACCCGGAAGCGATCGGCGTTCTGACGACGGACGGCGGCACTTTGAAGGAAGTCAACGGCTCCCCATTCCATGTGTTGAAGAACGGCTCCGACCCGGCCGGGCTGACCGCAGTGCCGAGGGCATGCAACTAGGGAAAACTCGCCAGATTCACCTTCAACTAGGGTTGCGTATCGCGAATCAGCACGACGTCAGAATCCGTGTGGCCACGGATCACTCCCAACTTACTGCCATCGAACGACCAATGAAAATCGTTGATGTGCTCAGACTTGAAATCCGTAAGTTGCTTTCCCGGAGAGCCATCGAGCGGTTGCGACCAAAGGTCGTCGACTCCGGCGTGTCGAAAGGAGTAAACAACGCTCTTGCCGTCATGCGAGAAACGGACAGGACCAGTTCGCGGACGTTCGAACTGCAAGGTCTTCAGAGTCTGATTGGAATCCATGGAGATGAGCACGAGCATCTCCACGTGCTCGCCTAGATGCCCAAAAGCTGCAACCGCGATGCTCTTTGAGTCGGGTGAAATGTCGAACGCGGCAGTAAGTTGGTCTGAGATTTTTTCCGCTGTGCCGCCATCGATGGGTACCTTCATCAGTCGATTGCCGTTCACCGCGTCCTCGTAGATCACCGAGCGCGCATCGGGCGAACAAAGCGGAAATTGATCCACCTTGCCATTGGAAAGCTGCTTGAGGTTTCCACCAGATGCGTCCACGCGCCAGATGTTTATCACTTTGTCGGCTTTGGTGGCGCTACTGAAAACCACGTAGCGGCCATCTGCGCACGCAGATGGAGCGTTGACGAGAGCTACACGATCTTCGACCAATCGAGTCGTGGTACCCGATTGCGGATCGAGCAGACCCATACTCGACCCCGAATTCATAACAATCTTGGAGTCGGGCATCCAGCTAAAGCCAAAAATGGGCGCGCCCGAGGTTACCTGCCGCGCCTCAGTGCCGGTCGAAGCTGCGGTCGGCATTACGAAAAGGTTGTAGTGCGATTGGCTCAAGACACTAACCAGAGTTCGCCCATCAGCGGCGATGCTCGGCTCGGAATAGTTATTGGTGTCGCGGGTAACGTCGTGCAACATCCCGTCGGGGTATGAGATGAATACAATCTGATTGCGGTTGAAGCTGGACTGAGCCAGCAGACCACTCTGATCCGGCATCCAGATCGGGCGCTGCACAATGCTCGCATCGGAGGTGAAAAACAACTTCTGCTTTCCGCTGGCCAGATCGAGTGTCACCAGGCCGCTGAATGCATTCCCAGGTTGAAGCACCATGCAGGCAATTGCCTTGCCGTCTGGAGTCCACGCGGGATCTCGCAATCCTCCGCTGATAGGACCGCTGTATAAAACCTTTTCCTCACCGCCACTGACCGGCAAAACCAGCAGGCGCTGTTTGCCGGCTTCGGGATTGTTGTCGCGAAGGTATGCTATCTGCCGCCCGTCGGGCGAGAAGGT
>Ga0070733_10003866_pt1 | contig 10140 bp, 13 predicted proteins | sample Coa_R1_9_FD_66450 | JGI IMG/M metagenome (GOLD analysis project Ga0070733, IMG submission 66450) | Surface soil microbial communities from Centralia Pennsylvania, which are recovering from an underground coalmine fire - Coalmine... | ecosystem: Environmental > Terrestrial > Soil > Unclassified ... | reverse complement strand
CCCCGTGGAGTCAGCTACTTTCTGGTGCGCCACGGTGCCGGGAGGGGCGTGCAGGAGCCACGGCGGTGGACCAAATTTGGACCATCGACAGCCGCGACCACCCCCAGCGCATGCCCGCTACCCTCCTTCATTCAGGCCTTGACCTCACCAACACTCAGGGACTCGATACGCTCGAGGGTGTCCGGGTATTTCCGCACCAACCAAATCAGTGCTGCCGCCTGCTCGTTTGGTTTGCTACGTCCCTGCTCCCAGCGTTCGAGCGTGCGGGGCTTCACCCCCAGCTTCAACGCAAACACCTGTCGCGACATGTGCAACGCTTCACGCGTGTCGCGCACGAGCTGCGGATTCAAGGGAGGAAGCGTGATCGGCAGGACATGATGGCTCCGCAAGGTGAGACGCCCTTCGCGGTGTTGCTGCATCGCCTCCACGCCAGACATCAATTCGCGAAACAGGCTCCGCTCTTCGCTCTTCACAGTGGTGCTCGCTCTTGGGGTCTTCTTGATTCTGTCGGGCATGGTTATTTTCCTCGCAAATGGCGTCGCCGCGCACGCTGCCGTATTTCCCCTTCGATTGCCGCCTTGAGCGCACGCCTCTCCTTGGCGCTCAGGTCTGTGGCTTCCTCCTTGTCGTAAAGCGTCAGCAGCCAGATCTGTCCATCTCCGAGCAGGAGGTAATAGATCACCCGCAGGCCGCCGCGCTTCCCCTTGCCCCGCCTCCGGTCCGCCCAGCGCAGCTTGCGGCAGCCGCCCGTCCCGGGTATCAGGTCGCCAGCTGCGGGGTTGAGGGCGAGGAAGAGCTGAAGTCTTCGGTAATCGTCCTCCGCCAGGTAGCGGCTGAGGAGCTGGGTGAAGACCGGCGCCTCGATGAATTCCACGCAGCCACTATACGCAAATCGCGTAGACCTGGCAAGCCACACCGGCTCCCCACCTGGTCGCGGCTACCGTGACTACCGCCCGATTCACGTCTAGCCCGAGCCCCTCCTTCAGTCAGGGCCTATCGCAACCGTGGACCTGCCCCGGCTATGCAAAGTTACGCATAGCCGGGGCGGGTCCAACTTGACAGGCTTCTTGCTCCAGGACTAGCCTCTCTCGAAGCTTCGCAACAAACTGAGACGCCATTAATGCTCAAGCACTGCCGGCACACAGAATTGCTCCAGCTGATTCTCGACGGAGCCCAAAGGGCTTGAATGGTGATTGACAAGGGCCAAACACGCCGAGTGTTTATTCAGGGTCCTGATGGGGATCGCTTCGAGGCCGAAGTTCCTCTCGAGACGCTGCTTAGCGAGCTCGCAGCGGACTTTTTCACGATCAATAGCTTGCCGAGGGCTGGCAGGGCAGTCGTGGAGAAAGTTGATAGCGATGACCCGTACGTCACAAACCGCCTCGCACCGGATGCGACCATTGAGGAAGCGGCTAACGACGGCGACACATTGCTCATTGCCCCTGAGTCGACAGCGGGCTGCTTCTTGGGGCAGGTGTCAATAGCCATGGCTCGGGGAGGCCGCAAGCCAATACAGGACATCAGGGTCGGAGACGTAATCATGTCGTGCTGGCCGGCCTCCATGCGGCTTACCTCCACTCGCGTCGAGCGGGTCTTCAGAGGAATGGCGGATAACTATCTGACCGTAAACGGGACGTTGCACATAACGGAGAGTCATCCAGTTTGGTCCAACGCGCAATGGCAAGAAGCTGGAAGTCTGAAAATCAACGACAGCCTCCAGAGCATCGCAGGCGGCTCCTCTCTCATAAAGTGTATCGAGAGGCACCAAGAATCAGTTGAGATATGGAACCTCTACGTTGCGTCTGCCGAGCACACCTTTTTTGCCGATAGCATGCTTGTCCACAACATGTACCTCAAGGGAGACATGACACTCCTCGGAAGCGAAAAGGCTTACCTACAGGGTGATCAACTCCTGGAAAAGCGGGTCTACGACCTTGAATCCAAGTTGAGTCACGTGGAATCACAGCTGGGGCAGATCGCCCAAGTATTCGACGGCCTGGGCAAGATTCTCGGGAGGGTCATATTTCGCAAGGTAGACCCTCCCAAGAAGGTATTCGCCGAGATCAAGCTCGCAGGAGAGGCCGGCGGTTTCGACCAAGAGCGCGAGACTGAGTTGTTGACCAGGATAGCTGAACGCACTGGAGTAAGCAGATCCGAGATAAGAGTGGTCAGCGTAACCCAAGGTAGCGTCATCGTCTTACTTGAGATGCCGGAAGCAGCTGCGTTGAAGCTGCTCACACTGTACTTGTCTGATAGCGTTGCAATTCACGACCTGGCTATCGAGAGAATTGAACTGCGGCCGCTGCTGCCGCGAGATCTGGCACATCCGGACAGGCAGCCGCCAATGGAACTTCCGGAGAGGCGACTGCGAATTAGGATTCTCTTCCTCGCAGCCAATCCCTCCGATACCGCCCAGCTTCGATTTGGCGAAGAGGTCAGATCGATTGAGCAAGCATTGCTCATGGCAGAGTTCAGAGACAAGTTCGACATCGTACAGCACTGGGCCACCCGAACGATCGACCTGCAGAGCTGCCTTCTCCGCTACAAGCCCGATATAGTTCACTTCAGCGGTCATGGTAGCTCGGCGGGCGAAATTGTCCTGGAGGACGAACACGGAAGGAGTGCTCCCGTGGGCGTTCGAGCCCTTAGCGGCTTGTTCTCAATACTGAAGGACAATATTAAATGCGTGGTGCTGAATGCCTGCTATTCGGAGCGACAGGCGAGAGCCATTGCCAAGCAGATCGACTGCGTTGTTGGTATGTCTAAAGAGATACATGACTCAGCGGCAATCAGCTTTGCCACTGCCTTCTATCAGGCCCTTGGCTATGGCCGAGATCTTAAGGCCGCATTTGATCTCGGGCGCAGCCAGATCGACCTCCAGCAGCTTAATGAGCACGCTGTGCCAAAACTGCTGGCAACGAGAGGCGATCCGTCATTGGTTAATTTTGCAAGGAGCTTATAAGCGCAGAACATGGTGAGGTGAGGCTAAGTAGGGCTTTGACTGCCTGGGCGGCCGGCCCCCGACCGCGCCGCACCCAACCTGTGCGCCCTCCTCGCGACGCTCAAGGAAGCCGTGCGGAACAGCTACGCCAGATGCCGGTCATCGGCCGCTCTTCTCCGGCGCCGGCACCACCCTTCTTGAGCTCTCCCAGGAAGAGGACGATCGTCAGCTCGAGACCAAGGTGGAGCACCGGCCGGCCGCCTGGCGGCGACGTGCCTCACCGCCGAGCATGGCACATGATGCGTAGCCCAATTGGCCCAAATGTCACTTCAGGAAAGGACGAAAGAGCGCGCACCATCTCACAAACCATTGATTCTATTGGTGGAGGCGCTAGGATTCGAACCTAGGTAGGGCTTAGCCCGGCAGATTTACAGTCTGCTGCCATTGTCCACTCGGCCACACCTCCAATTGGGGCTTGCAAAGAGATCTCGCCGGGGGTCTTTGCGGGTGCGCCGGCTGAAAACGGGCCGATCCTCGCTCCTCTTGCCCTCCCCGGGAGCGGAGGCGAGTATACGCACAACCAACCCGCTGCCTCAACCCGCTGCCTCAAGGCGCTGCATCCGGACATCCTGAGGCCCCGTGCACCTGGGCCTCCACAACCCCGCCTCAGCCCCGACCCCACCCACCCCCCCTCCTGTATGATCCGGCTCTCCCGACCGGACCGTTGCGGAGGTGTCGCCTGCGATTCCGGACACTCCCCATCTTCCTGGGCTTCTTCGTCATGGGGCTCGTCGATGCCGTCGGCACCCTGGTCGGGTTCGCGGAGCGGGAGTTCCAGCTCAGCGGCGCCCAGGCCGGGCTGCTGCCGTTCTTCGGCTTCATCGCCTTCGCGCTGTTCTCGGTACCCGCCGGAGTGGTCGCCGATCGCCGCGGCAGGAAGTTCCTCATGGTGGCGTCGCTGGCCGTGGTGCTCGCCGGGCAGCTGATCCCCTGCCTGTCCGTCGCACACTATGGTCTGCTGCTCGGCGCCATCTTCCTCATCGGCGCCGGCATGGCGGCACTGCAGGTGGCCGGCAACCCGATCATGCGCGACGTCAGCGCCCCGGGACGCTATGCCCGCAATCTCACCTTCGCCCAATTCGTCAAGAGCCTGGCTCGATCTCCGGCCCCTACCTCACGGCGCAGCTGGTGGTGCTGGGATTTGCCTGGTACCACATCTTTCCGGTGTTCGCCGGCGTGACGCTGCTCACCCTCTTGCTCGTCGCAGCCGTGCCGGTCGCCGAGTCCCAAGCCGACGAGACCCCGGCCGGCGTCGCCAGCAGCCTTGCCCTGCTCGCCCACCCGCCGGTGGCGCTTGCCGTGCTCGGCATCTTCCTCTACGTCGGCGCCGAAGTGGGACTGAACTCCTGGCTCGCCACCCTGCTCGCTCGCGCCTTCGACATGGATCTGGCCTCGTCGGCAACCCGCTTCGGCCCCGGCCTGTTCTTCCTCGCGCTCGCCGCCGGACGCCTCCTGGGCTCGGCGGTGCTGAGCTTCATCGGCGCCCGCCGCTTCTTCCTGGTTTCAGCGCTGCTCGGCCTCGGCGGGCTCGGCCTGCTCCTGCTCGGTTCGCGGCCGCTGGCGCTCGCCGGCATCGCCGCCTGCGGCCTGGGCTTCGCCAACGTCTGGCCGCTGGTGTTCGCGCTCACCGTCGAGAGCCGCCCCGAGCGGACCGGCGCGCTCTCCGGCCTGATGTGCATGGCAATCTTCGGCGGCGCGGTGCTGCCGGCGCTCATGGGCCTGGTCGCCGACCACCACGGCGTGCGGCTGGCCTTCCTGGTGCCCGTCGCCGCCTTCACCTACCTGACCATCCTGGCGCTCGCCGCCCAACGCGGGAACGCCGCCCAACCGCCACGCCCGGGGGAGCTGCCAACGGCCTCCCCCACCGCCGGACCGGCCTAGGAAAGAAAGGGTAACAATATACTTGGCTCAGTACGGGTCAACGGAGGCGGTAATGGGGCGTAGCATCGCCAATGCCAGCTTAGGCATAGACTCCCACGTTGGGGAGGATGCCGACGTGAGACTAAACTCTACGTTTCGCAAGATAGCACAGTCATTTGCTGCTGAGTTCGATGAGCTGACTACAGAAATTAGTCATAACCTCTCGTCGGGAGAGGCGCGCGAAGCCGTCTTGAGGTCGCTGCTTATCAAGTACCTTCCAACGAGGATTGGGATTGAGCCAGGCTTTGTAATTGACACCTCCGGTTCGGAAAGCAAGAAACAAGATCTGGTGATCTATGATAAGACTGTTGGTACAGTGTTTGAGATTCACAACGCAAAATTTTTTCCGTGCGAGTCGGTTATTGCCGTTGGAGAGGTAAAATCTGATATTAATTCGTCCGACAAGCTAGCTGATGCACTAGAGAAAATACGATCGGTAAAAGCACTTGACCGCAGCAACAAGGGGAAGAACGAGCTAATTACTGGCCCTGGTATCTCGATCCCTGGTATTGCATTCGACCCCTCACGCCTTCATCGCGACCAGATTCTAGGATTCATTTTCACGAGCGGATCGCTCACCAAAGCGAATTTAGTCTCGCAAATCCAAGCATACCTCAAAAGTCATGATCCGAAGGTCTGGCCGAATCTATATTGCGATTGGCACAGGTACATTATCTCCTACGAGACGACGGCGCCAGAGCTTGCCCCGTCGCCGATGGAGGCGAAATACCTCTATTGCACCGAGGACGAGGAAATCCCCGACCTGTTGTTACTCTTCTACTGCATCCTTGCTGACTTCGTTGGCAAGGCACACGTTGCTCGCCCAAATTACTTCGACTACGCCTCAATTGGACAGACGAGGGCTCTCTTCTATGGGTTGTTTGAGGGGGGGCCAGAAAGGCAGGACGGTACAAAGGTTGAACCTTAGCAAGGCCCCGTACTTCTAGGCATCGTAAGGCACTTGACACAGGAGTCAGATTAGGCTAGACTCTCTTTATGGACGCGAAGACGCCGCACCCCACCACCCTCTTGCAGGCCGTCCGGTACTTTTCCGACCCGGACACCTGCCTGTCCTTCATGTCTGCCCTGCGTTGGCCGAAGGGAGTCTCCTGCCCGACCTGCGGCAGTAAGGAGGTCCGCTTCCTCAAGACTCGCCACCTGTGGGAATGCAAGGCCAAGCACACCCAAAAGCAGTTTTCAGTCAAGGTCGGGACCATCTTCGAGGATTCCCCTATCGGCTTGGACAAGTGGCTTACGGCTGTTTGGATGATCGCCAACTGCAAGAACGGCATCTCCTCCTACGAGATCGGGCGCTCCTTGGGCGTGACGCAGAAGACGGCGTGGTTCATGATGCACCGCATTCGCCTTGGCATGCAGCGTGGCAGCTTCGACAAGAAGCTGTCCGGCGAGATCGAAGCAGACGAGACTTTCATCGGCGGCAAGGCCCGCAACATGCATCCTGGCAAGCGCAAGGTAAAAGGTCGCGGCGCTGTCGGTAAGGCGGTTGTGATGGGTGTCTTGGAGCGCCACGGCGAGGTGCGGACGTTCGTAGTCCCGACCACGAAGCGGAGGGACGTGCAGGCCAAGGTCAAGGAGAACGTCGAGCCTGGCTCCGAGGTCTACACGGACACTCTGGCTTCCTACTTCGGGCTGTCGCCGGAGTACGTGCACAACGTCATCAACCACGCGGAAGCCTACGTCAACGGCCGGATTCATACGAACGGCATGGAGAACTTCTGGTCGCTGCTCAAGCGGACGATCAAGGGGACGTATGTGAGCACGGCTCCCTTCCATCTCTTTCGTTACCTGGACGAGCAGACCTTCCGCTTCAATGCCCGCAAGACGACGGATGCCGAGCGGTTCCTGGCTGTCGCCGCTTCCATCGTCGGGAAGCGGTTGACCTACGCCAAGCTCACGGCGGCAGAGGCGACATAAAGGTTTATTTAGCCCATGCTTGACAGCGCGCGGCAGCCAAAGTATGATGAAGCTATGGGTATTGAGTTCCTTGGTGCGCCATCTTTTCGCTTCGTCTATTTTCCTATTGGCAGCGTGCTGTTAGGCGTATGGGTCAAGACCGTTTCGCGCAATGACAAGTTCTCGACTTTGAAGAAAGAGGATTTCGCGATTGGATTGGATCTTTGGCGTACAGCGGTACTTTTGTTCGTTGTCGCTACGAGTGAGCGAGTGGAGGCATTGACCAAACTAGAGAAGAGTTTGGCAAACATGCCAAGCATGCCAGCGCCGAGCCTTCGGCAGCTACAGGGCCAAATTCAAGCTTCCCTAGAACAGCTTTTGGGTTCAATTTGGCTGGTCGCCGTTCTGGTCTTCGGGCTTTGGGGTGTGTCTACCACAGTGCGAAAATTGGGGTGGCGAGCTGCCGACGATATGAACACACCCATAGGAATTGCGCTTCCTCTCGCCTCTGGCGTATTGATGTTAATCGTTGTAATGGCGGTGGCAAAATGACCAAGAATCAGAAATCTCCACTTGCATTACTTGGTTTAATTGTTCCCGTGCTGGCCACTGTGTCCTCTCTGGCCAGCGGGATCTGGATTTTGGTTGATCGCCTTCATCTCAGCCTTCCGCTAGCCTTGTCCTTCGGCTCGGTTGGCTTAACCTTTATTTTCGGTATGTTGAGTTCCATGATAGCCAGAGGGGTGCGCATTGCTTTCTCGGGCAAGAGGCAAGTGTTTTTGTCATACGACGAATCTGGTGCGACGGAAGCTAAATCAATAGCACGTCTGCTCTCAGACGCTGGGGCAAAAGTGTGGAACGGGAAGGAAATGATCAAGCCTGGTGATTCGATTACAGACGTGATCAGAAAGGCAATAGAAGATTCAGATCGTTTCGTCGTCGTACTTTCAGATTCCCCTTCGGTATGGCAGAGCAAGGAACTCGCTCTTGCGAAAGCAAGCCATCTTAAGATTATTCCTGTGCTGGTTCATGGTGCGCAGATCCCTGATTCGCTCAGTGATATTCGAGCGATCAATTTACAGGAGAAATCTGATGATGGCTTCAAGGAACTCCTGCGTGTGGCTAGTTGATTGCGCGTAAGGGCAACTCAATAAGGAAGGAATGACGAAGAGTAGGAGAACAGAATGACAAAGAATCGGGCGCCTAAGGCGATTGGGAAAGCATCTAGGAAACCTTCCGCCAAGAGGGGGATCAACCTAGAGGAGCTGGCGAAGATCCAGTGTGTAGAAGGCCAAGAGGCCCATCAGAACTTTGTCAACCTGACACGTCAACTTCTAGCTATTCCAAAGAGCGATATTGTTGAGATGGAACGAAACAGGAAGAAGAAACCCTAGCTCCCGAGCTTCAAGTACTCCCGCAGCGCCCGGCGGATGATCTCCGACTTCGAGCACCGCTCCTTCTTCGCCGTCTCCTCTAGCGCCGTCTCTTCATCCCCGTACAGGTAGGCCGTCTCGCGGGTGAGCCCGCCCATGGTGGTGTGCTTCCTCCCCCTCCTGCCCTCCTTCGGCATAAGAGGAGAGTAGACAACTCGCGCAAGGTAGTATACGTTCACTGTGCATTCACTGTAGGTGCACGGCAGGCGCCGGGGGAGGCGCGTATGGGAGAGGTCTGGACTGTCGCCAAAGCACAAGCCGCTCTCGGAGAGGCAGCATTCGAGCTGCTGGCGATCCAGGAGCGGCTAGAGGCCATCAACCGCGGTCTACCTGTACCACCGAATCAGGAAGCCATGTTGGAAGGGTACATCGCACCAGACCTAGCCACCGAGGTATCGGGTTGTATCGAGTGCATCACAGAGGACACCCTGCGCCAGATCATCGGGACACTCCAACATGCGGCGACTGTTACCGCGCGGGACCTGGTACGGGACTTCCGAGAGCACCAGAGACGAAGGCGCCGCTTGGAGGGTCGCTGACATGAGGTCGGCGGCACTCGACGCGGCATAACTCGGAGAGGGGGTGGCGAACCGCCAAAGGGCACACAAAGGAGAGAACAGCGACAGGGATTGTGACAGCCGGCGCGCGCCGCGCCTGGGGCCGGTTGCCTCGATCTCACCGATTGTGGATAGATGGGAGGGAGAACCATGCCTGAGAGGAAGCTGACTGTCACCAACCGCAGCCAGCACGGGGAGTCTGTGCCGCAGGTCCGCATGACCGGCTGGTGGCTCGCGGCGGCCGGGTTCCCGGCAGGTTCGCGGCTTGCCGTCGCTGTCGAGCAGGGCCGCCTGGTGGTGACGGTCACCGCCCCGCCCGATCCGCGACGGTGCCCCAGGTGCGGAAGGTGCGGTAGATCCTAGTTACTGAGTCAGGTATATTGTTACCAAAGAAAGCCCCGTGGCGGATCCACTCAACCGCTTCGCGGCGGATCGCCGCACCGTCCTGACCCTTGACGCCGGCGGCACCAACCTCACCTTCTCGGCGATCGCCGGCAACCGCGAGGTCGCCACGCCCGTCACCCTGCCCACCCATGGCGACGATCTCGACCTCTGCCTCGGCCAGGTCGTCGAGGGCTTCTCCCGCGTCTGGACCGCGACCGGCGCCGGCGCGGCGGCGCTCTCCTTCGCCTTCCCGGGGCCCGCGGACTACCCCGCGGGGATCATCGGCGACCTTCCCAACCTGCCCGGCTTCCGCGGCGGCGTCCCGCTGGGGCCGCTGCTCGAAGAGCGCTTCGGCGTGCCGGTCTTCATCAACAACGACGGCGACCTCTTCACCTACGGCGAGGCGCTGCACGGCCTGCTGCCGGAGGTCAACCGCGCCCTGGCGGCTGCCGGCAGCCCGAAGCGCTTCCGCAACCTCCTCGGCGTCACCCTGGGAACCGGCTTCGGCGGCGGCATCGTGCGCGGCGGCGAGCTCTACGCCGGCGACAACAGCGCCGCCGGCGAGATCTGGCTGATGCGCAACAAGCTCGACGCCGACTGCTTTGCCGAAGAAGGCGCCAGCCTGCGCGCCGTGCGCCGGACCTACGCGCAGACCGCCGGCCTCCCGCTCGCCGCCGCGCCCGAGCCGAAGACGATCGACGCCATCGCTCGCGGGCAGGCGCCCGGCGACGCGGCGGCGGCGCGCGAGGCCTTCCGCCGCCTCGGCGAGGTGGCCGGCGACGCCATCGCCAATGCCCTCACCCTGCTCGACGGGCTGGTGGTGGTCGGCGGCGGGCTCGCCGCCGCCGCGCCGCACTTCCTGCCGGCCCTGGTCGGCCAGCTGAACGGCCGCCTGAAGCGCCTCGGCGGCGGCGACGTGCCGCGCCTCGAG
>Ga0070733_10003865_pt1 | contig 10142 bp, 8 predicted proteins | sample Coa_R1_9_FD_66450 | JGI IMG/M metagenome (GOLD analysis project Ga0070733, IMG submission 66450) | Surface soil microbial communities from Centralia Pennsylvania, which are recovering from an underground coalmine fire - Coalmine... | ecosystem: Environmental > Terrestrial > Soil > Unclassified ... | reverse complement strand
AGCGCCGCCGTGCCGCTGGAGACGAGTCCGATGCCGAATAAAGAATGGAATAGCCCCCAGCTAATCCAGGAGACGCTGGCCTGATGCGCTCCGAAAAAATAGCTGCACCACGCGGTCATGACAATGAGCGAGGTGACGCGCAGCTTGGTCAGTTCGGCATAGTCGCGGAGAAGGGAAGTCGCCCGGGAGCGAAAGGCGGCGAGAGGCAGTGTCATCGTGCTCATGAATTAGGCCGTATCGAATCAAAAATCGTTTCTGGGTTGCGGTAAGCCGGCACGCACGGACCCCGCTCCGCTTTTCGTGCCCAAGGATTGCATAGGTACTCTGATCGTTTTCGAAAGTCAAGTGAAAATACGAATCCTACTCGCACAACAGGCTAACACACCGACCATTCTGCGCCGCTGGTTCTCCGCAGTGGCAGATGCGAAACGAAAACCTTGAACCACCAAGGGCACGAAGGTTTACGAAGGAAAGTCCCATATGGAGGCAACGGATTCATTGGCTCGCTGACGCTCCGGCGGAGTCGAAGGTTTCCGGAGGATCGAAGAAACATTTGTGCCACAGTGCCGAGTCCGACAGTGTACCGGCGCGCCACTGCTGAAGAGCCGGCAGGGTCGCGGCAATCATACCTCCATCGGAGGAATCGAAGATCACCACTACTCCGGCGAGTTCCGCCGGTTTCTTCGTGATCTCGGCATAACTCTTGTCGAAGAGGAATTTTGCGTATTCGAGGCGGTCCTTCGGGCCGGCGTCCTTGGCGGCATCGTCGAGTTTCTGTACGGAAATGATCTTCACGGTTTTGTTGCGTAGCGATTCCCAATCACCGGGGAACGTCGAGGTCTCCTCGCGGATCACGTGGAACAGGTCGGCGGCGGGGGCCTGGGCGGAGGCCACGGGCACGGCCGTGTCGGGAATACCCTCCGGCATTTCCACACTGTTGCGCCAGATCCAGCCGCGCGACAATCCAGAAATGCGCACGTGCACCCAGTCGGCGTTGAAGTCGAGCATTTCGAATTCGTCGTGCAGGCTGGCCAGAAACTGCGGCTTCGCCGTCAGGCTGGGAGTCGAAACCACGGGCGTGCCGGATTTCTTGACGGCGACCAGATTTTTGGGATGAGCCTGATTCTTGAGAATTTCTTCGAGACTGTCGGCTTCGGTCCGCAGAGCGGTGGTTGACCCGAGGTTCGGCAGTGCCGCGAGCTGTGCGCTGGCGCGTTCCTGGTCTTCGAGGCTTTGGTTGAGCGACGAGGAAAATTTCCGTTCGTTTTCGGAGGAACTGGGAGCCGTAGGAGCTTTTGGTTCCGTGGCCGGTTGCTCAACTCGAGATTCTGCTGGCTTTGAGGTCGTTGAAACGGTGGAGGTCGTGGCCGCCGGCGTCGAGACGGAAGCCGTGGTTGTGCGATTGTCGGCCGATCCTTGGGCCAGTTGTTCACCGAGTTGATCCAGCAGGTCAGCCTCGAGCCGGCCGTTAGAAGTCAGCAGTTGATATCCGGAGTGCCCCGCGGCGGGATCGTTGTACCAGGCGGTCACTTTCGCACTGACTCGCACCAGCGATCCGCCGGAAGGGGTGGGGAGAATCTGAACCGTGGTCTGGTAGTAAGCACGCTGGTAGCGGTCGAGCGGATGCTCGCCGGGTTGAGCGAATCCATCGAGCACGGGAAGATGGCCGGCGAGGTTGGGCTGCAGGATCTTCAGTGTTTTCTCAATGGTGGCTTTGGATTGAGGGAATGATCGTTCATACGACGATCGTTCATGCGACGATCGTTCGTCAGAAGCGTTCTGAGCGTGAAGCGGCGCGACGGCAAGCGCGAGGACGATTGCGACTGTCATTTCGACCGCGATCCTGAGCCCCAGTCTCGTCCGCACCCACGATGCGAGCCGGTCTGCTTGTCGCGCGCGGAATGTCATGGTGCCAGCTCCAGTTGGTCGCGCAACATCCAGCCGTGCTGGCCGTCGTGAGTTTCCACGCCCAGCCAGTAGGTCGTCGAAATCACAATCAGAACTTCGGTGCCGGCGGGAAGGGATTGCAGGGTGCTGGCGGTGTGGAAAGGCGCGGATTTGAGCGGCGCGCCGGGCGCTTTCACGATCCGCTCCACCTGCTGACGAAGATCTCTTATGCGTTCTTCCAGAGTTCGAAGTGGCAGGGTTTGGACCGGCGAGGCTGCAGTCACGGGCGGATCAGGAGTGACAACGACGGTGTTCGAGGGGGACGATTCCGCTGAGATTGACGAGGACGAGCTTGAGCCGGACGAGTTTGAGCTGGAGGCGACTTCGCGCGTTTGGTCCGCCGCAGCCCCAAGTTGCCTCTTCGCCAGATACTCCTGCTTTTCCTTCTCGGCTTCCACGGTTTGGGCTTGCATCGATGAGATGGAGTCGAGTTGATCGTGGATGTCCTTGTACTCGGCACTCTCGACCGAACCATTGGAGGCGTGCGAGGTATGGCGGAAATCCTCGACAAAGCGTGCATCGATGCGCAGGACAGTGTTCTTGTCACCCTGAGACTGGACGACGTAGCGGACCGCCAGGGTGCCGACGTCGCCGCTGTCCTTGAAATTTCGAGGGTCGAGCGCCTTCAGGCGGATCTTATAAAAAACCTCGCCGGTGTCGATCCGCTCGGGAAACACACGGGTCGCGGTGGCCGCGGTGGCGCCACTCACGTATTCGTCTTTGTTGTACTCCTTGGTTCCTCGAATGATGCCGTTCTGAATCACATCCCGCACCACCTGGGCGACTTGAGTCTCGGGAAACGGCACGTTCACGATGAGGCCGGCGCCGTATTGAGAGGCATCCTTTTCCCGTGCGGAAAGCTGGAGCGGCAGGGCGAGAAGGATCAGAGTAACGCCGGTTTTCCTCAAGATCGCGGCCGGAAGCGATCGATTGACGGGCGCCGAGAGGCTCGCCGGATAAGCTGTTGGGGTTGCTTTTGCGGTCACCACGAAGAAATGTTCCCCTGTCAGGCAAAGAGTCTCAACTATGGGTTGAGGCTGTCAACTGCGCATTTTTTATTTCGGTGGCCAATCGGATAGAAACAGGAATTTTACTTTGTAAAACAATTGTAAAAAAAATTTGCTTGCCCCCTTGAAATTTATTGGGGAGCAGTAGTAGGATTCCGCTCCGGTACGGTGGTATGACCATTCCTGAGAAAACAAAGTCAGAGTTGCTCCCTAGTGGCAAGGAGTTGCACAGGTGATCGCGCGTGGGTTGCGGTGAGTGCAGGGCCTTGGTTGTGGGGAATGTGGGTTTCCAACAAAAACCGAAGAATTGCTTGAGGAGTCCGGCATGCGTATGGGGATACAGTCTTGCATGAGTGGGAAGATGCTGCGTGGAAGGAACCTGGTGACCGCGGCGCTGGTTGTAATCTTCCTGATGCTAAGCAGCAGTCAAAACGCGAATGCCCTTCCGGCGTTTGCACGTAAGTACGGCCTACGCTGCTCCGCCTGCCACGAGTCCTGGCCGATGTTGAATTATTTTGGCCAGAAATTCAAAGACAACGGCTACCAGCTGATGAACGACCGGGATGCACCGATCTGGCAGAACCCAGGATATTGGCCGGTTACATTCCGCATCACGCCGATCTGGCATCGGGTCAGCACGGGCAAAGTGCAGGTCGATACCTATCCGGGTGGCGTGCTCAGCAGCAACGCCGCGATCCAACGGATTACGAGTACAGGGTTTGACTTGAGCGGTTTGGACTTCCACACCGGCGGCACGCTGGAAAAGAACTTCTCGTTTTACGTGCTCCCTTCTTCCGACTCCACCGCCACTTTCCACTTTGAAACGGTGATGGCGCGATTGGACAACATCTTCGGCAGCCCCTGGCTCAACCTTAAGCTGGGCAAGTTCGAACTGGACAACCTGCTGTCGGAAAAAAGAATTCTGACGCTGACCGCGAACGGCGGCGTTTACCAGCTCTACCACTTCTCACCGGTCGGCGATGGCAACATTTTCGGCCAAATTGGAGATAACCAGCTAGGCGTGGAACTGATGGGTCACTCCTACAATGACCGCACGCGTTACTCGGCTTCGCTGCTCAGCAGCAGCGACGGCAACATCGGTTTGGTGACGGGTGCCAACAGCTACACCGGCTTCTTTGCTGTGAGCCAGGCCTTTGACACCGGGAAACTTGGGGTCGATCGCATCGGTGCTTATGCCATGCTGGGACAAGCGGCGACCTACTACCTGACTACGGGCGGAGCGCCGATCGCAGGATCGGGCATTGGCAACAAGTCTTTCCACCGCGAGGGTTTCGTCGGGCAGTTCTACTTCGGCCAACACGTGGACCTGCAGGTCGTGACGCAGCACGGCTGGGACAACGCCTGGTTCGGGCAAGGCTATGGCAACGCCATCAACCCAAACAACGGGACGCAGGGCTCTCCTCTGCTGAACGCCACACCGGGTACGCCCCTGCCGGTCGGAGCGCAAGCGCCGACGTGGAATGGAGTTCTTCTCGAGCCCCACTACGTGGTCAGTCCGCAGCTGATCCTCATCGGGCGGTTTGAAACGATGAAAATGTCGCGGCAGTCAAATGGGGTTGGGTGCACGGCTTGCACGGGCGGGCTCGGCACCGGCGGGCAGTCGGCTTCGAACCTGGGCAACATCGAGACCTACACAGTGGGATTCCGCTACAACCCGTTCATGACCAGCCGGGCAGGCTTTGCCTGGCATAACGAGTACAACTGGCTGCACCAGGATGGGACTGGTCCCATCGTGGGGGCGAACGGCCTCAACATCAACACCAGCGAATTGCTGAGCGGCTTCGACTTTGATTTCTAACGAGAATGAATCCGCGGGCGGACATGGTTCGTAAAACATGGTTCGCCCGCCTGAAAATCGTATTGAGGATGCCGATAATGAATAACTTGAAGCGATTGCATTTTTTCAGCGCGATTCTGAGTTTCGTTCTCGCGGCCGGAGTCAGCGTAACCAGAGCGCAGGACGCACCCGACGTAGGCCCACATCCGCCTGTGCCCCTGAAGGCGACGGAGAGCCATATCGGCAACATCACCGGCCATTCCGCCGGCGCCAAGTCGGACTACCGGAGATATTGCGCCGGTTGTCACGGTGAGTTGGGCGATGGAAACGGGGAGAACGCGGTGTGGCTCGATCCCAAGCCGCGCAACTTTACACTGGCGACGTTCAAGTGCCGTTCGACCTTGACCGGCACGCTGCCCACGGATGAGGATCTGTACAACACCATCGCTCGGGGCCTCACCAACTCGAACATGCCGATTTGGAATACGTTCACCAAGCAGCAGCGCGCAGATTTGGTCGCCTACATTAAGACGTTCTCGCCGCGCTGGGACAAGGAAAAACAGGGGGACCCAATCAAGATTCCGGCGGAGCCTCCAGTGACTATTGAGAGCATCTCGCATGGCAAGGCGCTCTTTACGAAGCTGGAGTGCTGGAAGTGCCATGGTCCGCAAGGCAAAGGGGACGGGCCGTCGGCGGCGACGTTGACCGATAGCCAGGACAATCCAATCCGACCCTACAACTTTGCCGGCGGCGGGGACGATTCGCGCTTCAAGTGCGGCTCGACGAACTCGGACATTTATAAGATTTTCATTACCGGCGTAGATGGAACACCGATGCCGTCGTTCGCGGACGTGATCCAGCCCAACGATGCCTGGGATCTGGTACATTTCCTGCGCACCCTGCAAGTGAAGCGTCACAGCAAAGAGAACGATGTATTGAAAGCGGCGGGTGGGTCGATTCCTCCCTACGTAGAGAAAGCCGCAGCGCCGGCCAGCCAAACCGAAACCCGGCCGGCAGGCGGCGGAAACTAGAACCCGATTTTCAGTCAGGAGGCAGCATGAGTGGTCGACGGTTGTTTATGGCAATACTAGCGGCGGTAGTAGCGCCCGCGCTGATGTCCGCAGGCACCATCAGCGGCAAGGTGACCTATACCGGGACTCCGGTGAAACAGAAGCCCATCGACATGTCGAAGGAGCCAAGTTGCGCCAAGCAGCATGCCACTCCCATCAGCTTTGAGACGGTGGTGACCGGCGCCAACAACTCTCTGGAGAACGTGGTGGTTTACATCTCGGCGGGAGCGGACGATGCCAATGCACCAGCCCAGGCGGTGACTTTCACGCAGAAGGGCTGCCAGTACCTGCCACACGTGATCGCACTGCACACCGGCCAGGAATTGCAGGTGGTCAACTCCGATCAGACTTCGCATAACATTCATCCGCTGCCCAAGGTGAATCGCGAGTGGAACAAGTCGCAGCCGCCGGGATCGCCGCCGATTCAGGAGAAGTTCGATGCGCCGGAGTTCATTTCCGTGAAATGCAATATCCATCCGTGGATGCACGGATATTTTGCCGTCCTCAAGACGAACCATTACTCGATTACAGGCGATGGCGGCGGATTTACTCTGCCCAACCTGCCGCCGGGAAAGTACACAGTTACGGCCTGGCACGAAGATTACGGAACGCAGACGCAGGATGTGACCATTACGGGCAGTGAGACGAAGTCGATTGACTTCAGCTTCAAGGCGAAAGCGTACTAGGCGCGATTGCTCTTTGTCGGCGGCTGGCGCTCACGCGCCGGCCGCCCGTACCTACATTCAGAACTCCGGACAGTCCGGCGGATGCGAGGGAACATGGGCGGCAAGCTATTCGCAGTGATTGTGATTGTGATTGCGTTGGCCTCGGCGGTTCCCATTATTAGCCACACCTTCCTGGGTGCTTCGGTCACCCTGCCGGAGGATATCTCCACCCACGGAGCGGAGATCGACAAGCAGATCGACGAGACCATGGTCGAGGCGGGCTTGTCGTTTCTGGCGGCTCAACTGGTGCTGGGATTCTTCGTGTGGCAGTTTGGCGGCAAGAAAGACGGTCCGCTGAAGAACTTCCCCGGCGGCGCCAAGTACCTGGTAATTGCGGCGATTGTGCTGGTGGGCGCCGAAGCGATTGCGCTGGGAGCGATTGGAACCAAGGCCTGGGGAAAAGTTTACTTTCAGCCGGCCTCGGCCGACGCGCTGCCCATTCAAGCACAGGCCGGGCAGTTCGCTTTTTATTTCCGCTATGCCGGGCCCGACGGAAAGTTCGGCGGCATCCATCCCGAGAAAATCGACGAAGGCAACGGGAATTTCTTCGGGCTCGATCCGGAGAACGACATTCCCGCGCGCGACGACATCACGTCGGGCGAGCTGGTGATTCCCGCGAACAAAGAGATTCACTTAATGATGCATGCCAAGGATGTGGGCCACTCGTTGTACGTTCGGGAGTTGAGGATTCAGCAGGATTTTGTGCCGGGACTCGATCTCTCCCTCCATTTCACTGCGACCAAGGTGGGCAAGTACGAGATCGTGTGCACGCAGCTTTGCGGTCTGGGGCACTACAACATGAAGGCGTATCTCAACGTCATGTCGCAGGATGATTTCGATAAGTGGTTGAAGGCGCAGTCGAATTAGCGGACGTTGGCCGTTCGTCATTGGTCGTTGGCAAGACCGGGCAAACGCGGGAGCGCGGTTGCGGAAAAAGCTGACGGCTGCGGGCGAACGACTAACGACCAACGACCAACGACTCACGACCAAACGAGGAACGACCTATGTCTGACGGATCCGCACACGCAGGGCATCACGGACCACCGACTAGTTTTATCCGCAAGCACGTTTTCAGCCTTGACCATAAGGTGATCGGGAAGCAGTACTACGCGCTGGCCCTGGTCGCCGTGGTCACGGGCATGGTGCTTTCCTGGATCATGCGCATTCACCTGGTGTGGCCGAATTCTCCGGTCCCGGGATTGGGATGGTTTTCGAAGGTCGGAGCGCCGGGCGGCGTGGTGACGCCGGAATACTACCTCTCGCTGATGACCATGCATGGCACGTTGATGGTCTTCTTCGTGCTGACCAACGCTCCATTTGCCGCGTTCGGCAACTACTTCCTGCCCATCCAGATTGGCGCGGAAGATATGGCCTTCCCGCGCTTCAACATGATGTCATTCTGGACGACGTTCATCGCGTTCTGCATTCTGGTGTCGGCGTTTTTCGTCGGCGACGGACCGCCGCTGGCGGGGTGGACCGCCTACGCTCCGCTGAGCGCTGTGGGCAAGGACTCCGGGCCGGGCGAGGGACTGGGACAGACGCTGTGGGGCTTATCAATCTTCGTTTTCTGCATCGCTTCGCTGCTGGGGGCGTTGAACTTTATCGCGACGACACTCGATCTGCGAACCAAAGGAATGACGCTGGCCCGCATGCCGATCGTGAGCTGGGCATGGTTCATTACCTCGTGCATTGCGTTGCTGGCGTTCGCCGTATTGTTGCCGGCTTGCCTGCTGCTGGTTCTGGACCGCGTGGCGGGAACCAGTTTCTTCATTCCGTCGGGGTTGAATATCAGCGATCATTTGCAGCCGCACCAGGGAGGGTCTCCTCTGTTATGGCAGCATCTGTTCTGGTTCTTTGGGCATCCTGAGGTCTACATCGCGATTCTGCCGGCGATTGGGATCGTCAGCCACATTCTGATCAACAGCATGCGCAAGCCCATGCTGAGCCACAAGGCCATCATTTACTGCATGATGGGGATCGGCTTCCTCAGCTACATGGTCTGGGGGCACCACATGTTCCTGAGCGGCATGAATCCATTTTCGGCGCTGGTGTTTTCGTTTCCAACGCTGATGATCACGATTCCCGCGACGATCATGACGCTGATCTGGCTGGGCAGCTTGTACGGCTCGCATTTGAGAATCAATGCGGCGTCGTTGTTCTGCCTGGGGTTCATCTCGATGTTTGTCAGCGGCGGCGTGAGCGGATTCTTCCTGGCGCAGCCCTCGATCGACATTTACCTGCATGCGACTTACTTTGTCGTTGGTCACTTCCACATGGTGATGGGCGTGGCGGCGATCTTTGGAGTCTTCGCCGGGACCTATTTCTGGTTTCCCAAGATGACTGGGCGCATGATGAATGAGACTCTCGGCAAACTGCACTTTGTGCTCACGTTCATCGGGACATACTGCATCTTCATGCCGTTCCACTACCTCGGGCTGGCCGGTAACGTTCGGCGCTACTCGTCGTTCACCGACGACTTCCTGGTGCCACTGCTGCCGGTGCATCACTTCATCACCTACGCGGCGCTCTTCACCGGAGCGGCGCAGCTCATTTTCATCTTCAACCTGATCTACAGCCACTCGAAGGGAGCGATTGCGACGGAGAATCCGTGGGAGGCGACTTCGCTGGAGTGGTCGACGCCGTCATCTCCGCCGCCGTTCGATAACTTTGGCGGCGTGCATCCAGTGGTCTACCACGATCCTTATCAGTATGGAGTGAAGAGTTCCACCGGCGACTATCTGATGCAGACTTCGCCGGAGCGGGCGGGAGAGACTCCGTAACGGACCGAGAATCAACCAGGAGAGAGACTGAGCCTAATGGCAACCACAGTTCCATCGCCGCAGATCGCGTCTTCGGGTGAGCCGACTCGTACCGGCATTTGGGTGGGCTTGTCGGCGATTGGCATGATGTTCGCCGCGCTCACCAGCGCGCTGTATGTTCGCGAAGGTGCGGCCACCGACTGGCACCATATTATCCTGCCCCCCATCATCTGGTTCAACACGCTGGCGCTGATTGCCAGCAGCGTTACGCTCGAAGTGGCACGGCGTCGCGTGGCTGCTTTTATGCGCGGGCAGGGGAGCAGCCGGTCCGCAGCCTCGCTGTGGCTCAACCTGACGATGCTCTTGGGATTGACGTTTGTGGTGGGGCAGTATTTGGCGTGGCTGAATTTGAGAGCGCAGGGGCTTTACTTGCCCACCAATCCCAACAGTTCGTTTTTCTATGTGTTCACGGGCGTGCACGTGATTCACGTGGTGGGTGGGCTGGGAGGTTTGACCCGGGTCCTGTTTAAGTTTCGTAGTGGAGCGGCGCGTCCCTTGCGCCGGAGCACCATCGATGCCACATCGTATTACTGGCATTTCATGGGGATGCTGTGGATTTACCTGCTGTGCGTTTTGTGGATGAAGCTGTAGCGGGGTGGCTGAAGCCGCAATTGATTTTCAAGCGATCTAAGGCGCGGCTGGAAGCCACGCCCTTTCTAAACATCGGTACGGAGGCACTGTGAGCGAAGCCAATCTGACCATGGGGCATGACGCGGGAGTGATGGAAGAGCGCCCGTTTGCCGTTCCCTCGAAAAAGCTGGTGATGTGGCTGTTCA
>Ga0070733_10003864_pt1 | contig 10144 bp, 7 predicted proteins | sample Coa_R1_9_FD_66450 | JGI IMG/M metagenome (GOLD analysis project Ga0070733, IMG submission 66450) | Surface soil microbial communities from Centralia Pennsylvania, which are recovering from an underground coalmine fire - Coalmine... | ecosystem: Environmental > Terrestrial > Soil > Unclassified ... | reverse complement strand
CGCGTCGGCAATTCGGACGCCGCCGATCACCCGGAAGCGGCCGATCCCGCGACATCGTTTATCGACCTCTATGTTGCGCCGGTCTCGATCCCCACGATCGGCAAACGTCTGCTCGGCGATTCGGGCTTCGTCGCGCTGCAACAGAGCCTTAAGCCGGGGCAACAGGCAATCCTGGTGGCGGCCAACGGCGCCTATTCGTTCAAAGGCTCGGGTTACGTGCGCGGCGGGCTATTCGATCGTTTCGAGGTGTTGCAAGACGATAACAGCATTCGCTTTCGCGACCGCACGCATACCAGGCTAGGCTCAATCTCCGCAGCGGGCGCTCCCACGTTCCAGGACGTCGACCTCTTCCGCGTGCCCGAGGGCGGCGCGCTGGACGTGACCCGGCCGTGGCGGCTGCAACTCTTGGCGCAACGCGCTTTTGGCGCACGCGACAAAGCTTTCCTGACCTTCGACGTCAACTACGAGATTCCCCATGCTTATTTGAAGCCGCCGCAGCAACCGGCCGCCGCCGCCTCGCCCTCGGCAAGCGCCGCGGAAGCGCAGTCGTCGGAGCCGCCGATGTGGCATGCAATGTGGCGCGCCAAGATGATCCAAATTGGCGTGCTGCTTTTCGCCATCGCTCTGCTGACCTTGATCTTCTTTTTCCAAGATTGGTTCGTTCGCCGGCCGATCCTCTACGATCGCGTCCGATTGTGCTTCATGGCGTTCACGCTGGTGTGGATCGGCTGGTATGCGCAGGCGCAATTATCGGTCGTGAACGTGCTCGCCTTCCTCTACGCCCTACGGACGGACTTCCGCTGGGATTACTTTCTGATGGCGCCGCTTATCTTCATCTTGTGGTTCGCAACCGCGGCCTCGCTGCTTTTCTGGAATCGCGGCGCCTATTGCGGGTGGCTGTGTCCATTCGGGGCGCTCCAGGAACTGACCAATCGCGCCGCGCGGCTGTTGGGGATCCCGCAGCTCAATTTGCCTTTCGGCGCGCATCAGCGCCTGACGGCGCTCAAATATATCGTGTTCCTTGTATTGTTTGGAATCTCGCTCAGCGCGCTCGGCGCCGCCGAGCAAGCGGCCGAAGTCGAGCCGTTCAAGACCGCGATCGTCCTGCGCTTCGCCCGCGGCTGGCCGTTCGTGCTCTATGCCGGGGCGATGATCGCGTCCAGCCTGTTCGTCGAGCGGGCTTTCTGCCGGTACGTTTGTCCGCTCGGCGCCGCGCTGGCGATTCCGGCGCGGCTGCGCCTGTTTGACTGGCTGCGGCGTTACCGCGAGTGCGGCAGCCCCTGCCAGCGTTGCGCCAATGAATGTCCGGTGCAGGCCATCCATCCTGAGGGACACATCAATCCCAATGAATGCATCCAATGCCTGCATTGCCAGATGCTCTACCATCACGACCAGCTTTGTCCGGTCGTGATTCAGCGCCGTCTCAAGCGAGAGAAGCTTGCAGCGACATTGTCGCCTTCAATGACGCCCAGAGTGAAGGTCACCGTGAGGCGAAACGGCGAGAGAGCGCCGCTGTGATCTGACGCTGGGGCGACTTGTGACGCTATCGGATTCCGCGCTCGCGGAATCGAAAAAAGGAGAGAAACGATGACCGGTAACGAAGCAGATCAAAAGGCCGCCGTAAGCCGTCGCGGGCTGCTCGGGGGGAGCGCACTGGCCGGCGCAGCCGCGCTTTCGGGCGGCGGCGCGTACCTGAATTTTGTAAGGCAAGCAAACGCCGCGACAAGCGGCGGCCAAACCGCAGAGGTGAAGCCTGGCGACCTCGACGAATATTATGGATTTGGCAGCTCTGGCCAAACCGGCGAGGTTCGCGTCATCGGCATGCCTTCGATGCGCGAGCTGGTGCGCATCCCGGTCTTCAATCGCTGCAGCGCGACGGGATGGGGCATAACAAATGAAAGCCGAAAGATATTAACCGAGGGGCTAATGCCCGCCACCAAGAAGTACCTAGAGACGCGAATGGGCGTTTATCAAAACGGCGACCTGCATCATCCGCACGTCTCTTTCACCGACGGCGCTTACGACGGGCGCTACCTGTTCGTCAACGACAAGGCCAATTGCCGAGTCGCGCGCATCCGCCTCGACATTTTCAAGACCGACAAGGTCATCGAAATCCCCAACGCATCCGACATTCACGGTCTTCGGCCGCAGAAGTATCCACGAACCGGCTACGTCTTCGCTAACAGCGAGCACTTCATTCCAATACCCAACGACGGCGAAGTGCTGGACGACCCGAAAAATTACTGGTCCGTCTACACCGCGATCGACGGCGACAAAATGGAGGTCGCGTGGCAGGTGCTCGTCGACGGCAATCTCGATAACACCGACGCCGATTATCAGGGCAAATATGCGTTCTCGAGTTGCTACAACCCGAACAAGGGCACGACGCTCACAGAAATGACCGACCACGAGCAGGCCTGGGCGGTGGTTTTCAACATCAAGCGCATCGAGGAAGCGGTCGCGAACGGCGATTACAAGGTCGTCAACGGCGTAAAGATCGTCGACGGCAGGCACGGCTCGAAATACACGCGCTACATTCCCATTCCGAATTCGCCGCACGGCGTCAACACCGCGCCGGACGGAATCCATGTCGTGGTCAACGGCAAGCTGTCGCCGACCGTCAGCGTCATCGACGTGCGCAAACTGGATGATCTTTTCGACGACAAAATCAAGGAGCGCGACGTAATCGTCGCGGAACCAGAACTGGGCCTTGGCCCGCTGCACACCGCCTTTGACGGCCACGGCAACGCCTTCACCACGCTGTTCATCGATAGCCAAATGGTGAAGTGGAACATCGACAAGGCGAAGCGGGCGTTTGCGGGGGAGAAGATTGATCCGATTATCCAAAAACTCGACGTCTCCTATCAGCCCGGTCACAACCATACCTCGATGGGAGAGACCAAGGAGGCGGATGGAAAATGGCTTCTTTCACTCAATAAGTTCTCGAAGGACCGGTTCATCAATGTCGGCCCGCTGAAGCCCAATAACGATCAACTCATCGATATATCTGGCGATCAGATGAAGGTGGTCCATGACGGCCCGGCCTTCGCCGAGCCGCACGACCTTTGCATCGTACATCGCAGCAAGATCAACCCGATCAGCGTTTACAAACGCGACGATCCGATGTGGGAGGAAGCGCGCCAGTGGGCGGCAAAGGACAAAGTAAAACTCGAGGAAGCAGCCGATGTCATTCGCGATGGCGACAAGGTGCGCGTCTATATGCACTCCAACGCCCCGCAGTACAGCCTGGACAAGTTCGAAGTGAACGAGGGCGACGAGGTGACCGTCTTCCTAACGAACATGGACGACATTGAGAACCTCACCCACGGCTTCACCATCGTGAGGTATGGCGTCGCCATGGAGATCAGCCCACAAATGACCGCCTCCGTCACCTTCAAGGCCGACCGTCCCGGCGTGCATTGGTGGTATTGCCAATGGTTCTGCCACGCGTTGCACATGGAAATGTCGGGGCGGATGATCGTCCATCCAAAACGAGCCTAATTGTGTTTCGTCCGCCTGTACTCGCCGCCTTCGCGTTCGCCGCGCCGCTCGTAATCGGCGCGGCGCTACCGGCGACGAGCGCGCGAGCGGAAATGATCGACGTAGGGCCGGGCGAGAGCGCGACAGAGGCGCTTTCACGCGCTTTGCCTGGCGACACGCTTCGCCTGTCGGCAGGCGTCTATGGCGCCCTGGTGATTGATCGTCCTCATCTGACGATCGAGGGCGAGCCGGGGGCGATGCTCGACGCGGGCGGGACCGGCAAGACAATCTGGATAAAAGCTCCGGACGTAACGATCCGGAGCCTGGCTATCCGGGGCTCCGGTCTAAGCTTGATCGATAAGGATTCGGGCGTCTTCGTCGATCGCGGCGCCGACCGGGCGCGGATCGAAGACAATGCGCTCGAAGACAATCTGATCGGGGTCTATCTCGACGGGCCGCATGACGCAGTCGTCATCGGAAATCGAATACAAGGCCTGCATCGCCTGCGACGGACTGAACGAGGACCCGCGATTTCGCTTTGGAACACGCCCGGCTCGGTGATTCAAAATAATGACATCCGGTCCGGTCGCGATGGCGTATTTTCCGTGACAAGCAGCCACAACATCGTGCGCGGCAATAAATTTCACGATCTGCGTTTCGCGGTTCACTTCATGTACACGAACGATAGCGAGGTCGCGGACAATCTTTCGGAGGGAAACGACGCCGGCTACGTCATGATGTATTCCGATCGTCTGCGCTTGCACGACAACGTCTCCGACGCCGACCGCGATCATGGGCTGCTGTTCAACTACGCCAACAATTCGTTGATCGAGGACAATGTCGTGCGCGGCAGCGACAAATGCGTGTTCGTTTACAACGCCAACAAAAACCGGTTCGCCGGCAATTGGTTCGAGGGATGCCAGATCGGCATACATTTCACCGCCGGCTCGGAACGCAACGAAATCACTGGAAACGCCTTCGTCAACAATCGTTCTCAGGTGATGTATGTTGGAACGCGTTTCCTGGACTGGTCGGTGCGCGGGCGCGGCAATTATTATAGCGACAATCCCGCCTTCGACCTCAAGGGAAGCGGGATAGCCGACACCGCCTACCGACCCAACGATCTGATGGATCAGGTCGTTTGGCGGGCGCCCGCCGCTATGCTGCTTTTGAACAGCCCCGCCGTGCAGGTCGTGCGGTGGGCCCAGGCGCGGTTTCCGGCGATCCATCCGGGTGGCGTGATCGATTCGGCGCCGCTGATGGCGCCGCCGCGCCCTGCCGCCTTAACGCGACTGTCGCCATGACCGACGAAACCATCGTCATCAGCGACGCCAGCTGCCGCTATGGGCGCCAATACGCGGTGCATAATTTCGATCTAACGCTGTGCGCAGCCGAGTGCGTCGGTCTGGTTGGCCACAACGGCGCCGGCAAGACCACCCTCATCAAGATGATGCTCGGCCTGACGCGTCCGAGCTCAGGCGGCGTGCGCGTCCTCGGCGAGGATCCGGCCGCCGGCGCCGCCGTACGGGCGCGGCTCAAGCTCGGCTATCTGCCAGAAAACGTAGCGTTGCAGCCTTCCATGACCGGCGCCGAGACGCTCGCCTTCTACGCTCGTTTGAAACGGCGACCGATCGCCGAAAATGCGGCCCTGCTGGCGCGCGTCGGCCTCTCCGACGCCGCCCATCGGCGCGTCGGCGAATATTCTAAAGGCATGCGTCAACGCCTCGGCTTGGCGCAAGCGCTGCTTGGAAGCCCACGCGTGCTGTTGCTGGACGAGCCGACCTCTGGCCTCGATCCGGCGTTGCGACAAAGCTTTTATGAGATCATCCGGGATCTGTGTCGCAACGGCGCCACGGCGCTTTTGTCCTCGCACGCGCTCAGCGAATTGGAGGGACAGGTGGATCGCGTGGTCGTGATGAACTGCGGCCGCAAGGTGGCGGACGGCAGCATCGCCGAATTGCGCGGCCTTGCCGCCATACGGCCTCGAATTCGACTGCGCTTGCCGCGCGCGCCGCGCGCGGTGGCGAACGGGCCCGACGCCTGGGCCGGATGGTCGCCGGTTGCCGAAAACGTGTTGGAACTGTCATGCGAGGAAAGCGAGGTTGCTTCCGTTTTGCGCACCCTGCCGAGCGCGGCATGCGACATCGAGATCATTCGTCCCTCGCTCGATGAGCTTTACGCCTCCTTCCAAGCGAGAGGCGCATGAGGCAGATTCTCATCATCGCGGGAAAGGAGTTGCGCGATGGAATGCGCAACCGTTGGGTGGTCGCCACCACGGCGCTGCTCGCCGCCTTGGCGCTCACGCTCGCATTCCTTGGCGCGGCGCCAACCGGCGCGGTGAGGGTCAGTGGGCTGGCGGTCACGATCGTCAGCCTGTCTAGCCTCAGCATCTTCTTGGTCCCATTGATCGCGTTGCTGTTGTCGTATGACGCCATTGTCGGAGAGGTCGACAGGGGCGCCATGGCGCTGCTGCTCGCTTATCCGGTGGCGCGCTGGCAGGTGATGCTCGGAAAATTCGCCGGCCATCTCGCTATTCTCGGCTTTGCGATTCTGGTTGGCTATGGCGTCGCCGCGCTAGCCTTGCAATGGGCCGGCAACGACGACCAGAGCGCCTGGACCGCCTTCGCAATCATGGTTGGGTCGTCTGTCCTTCTCGGCGGAATCTTCCTCGCCATCGGCTATCTCGTCAGCACGCTGGTTCGCGATCGCGGCACGGCTGGCGGCGTCGCCATAGGAGTCTGGCTCTTCTTTGTCTTGCTTTACGATATGGCGTTGCTGGGGCTGCTCGTCGCCGATCAAGGCCGCACCGTGACGGCCGACGTGCTGAATATCATGTTGCTGCTCAATCCGGCTGACGCCTACCGGTTGCTCAACCTGACATCATCAAGCGACGTCAGCACCTTCGCCGGTGTCGTTGGCTTGGGCGCGCGCGCCGGCCTTGGCCCGGGCCTGTTGCTCGGCGCGCTCTGCGCTTGGATGGCCGCGCCGCTGGCGGCTGCGACCGCGCTCTTCGCTCGGAGGCAGGTATGAGACGCAGAGAGCTGCTGCTCGGCCTGGTCTTGCTGGCCGCGTGCAAACGGGACGACGCGAACGCGGAGGCGCCGCGGCCGCGCGAACCGACGGACGCTTCCGTCGCGCAATTTTGCGGCATGGCGCTCACCGAGCACGCCGGGCCGAAAGGCCAGATCTTCATTCGGGGATTGCGCGACCCCTATTGGTTCGCCACCGTTCGCGACGCCTTCGCTTTCGTCCTTCTGCAGGAAATGCCAAAGGCGATTTCGGCGATCTATGTCAATGACATGGCGCGGGCCAAAAATTGGGATCAGCCGGAGCAAGGGATGTGGGTCGAAGCCCATGAGGCGTCCTACGTGATCGAGAGCCGCCGCCACAGCGGCATGGATACAAACGAGACGATCCCGTTCAGCGACGCCGCCGCGGCCAAGCGCTTCGCCGCCGCCAATGGCGGCAGGGTCGTGAGTTTTGACGACATGCCACGCGACTACATTCTCGTCGCGACCTCGGGAGAGCCATGATGCGAATGACCCGTCGCCGTTTCATCGCCATTAGCGCCGCTGCGGGCGGGTTGCCGCTGCTGCCTGTCGCACCCGCCCGCGCAGCGCCGCTGCTGCGCGTCTGGTCGGGCGCCGCGCTTGGCTGTGACGCGACGCTGCAGATTCATCATCCCGACCCTCGGATTGCTGACCAACTGATCGCTGCAAGCCTGGCCGAAGTAGAACGCTTGGAGCGGATTATGAGCCTGTACAAGCCGGACAGCGCGCTATCCCGGCTCAATCGCGACGGCTTCCTCGATGATCCGCCGTTTGACCTTGTCCGGATTCTCTCCGAAGGACGCCGCTACAGCGCGCTCACTGCCGGCGCCTTCGATGTTACGGTGCAACCGCTGTGGAATCTCTATGCAGGGCATTTTTCCCGGCCCGACGCATCGCCTGACGGCCCCGCGGCGGACGTCATTGCTGCGGCCGTCGCTCGCGTTGGCCAAAACAATTTGGAGATCGATCCGGAGCGGCTACGATTCGAGCGTCCGGGTATGGGGATCACGCTCAACGGCATCGGCCAAGGCTACATCACCGATCGGGTCGTGGAGCTGCTGCGGCTCGGCGGCGTGGAGCACGCTTTGGTCGATATGGGAAAGACGCGCGCGATTGGCGGGCATCCCGCCGGCGGACCCTGGTCAGTCGGACTAGAAGATCCGCGCGCCCCCGGCGCGTTCGCCGAGCGTATTGCGCTTGAAGACCGGGCGGTCGCGACCGCCGGCGGCTATGGCACCCTCTTCGATGAGGCGGGCCGCTTCAACCATATTTTCGAGCCTTGGAGCGGTCGCACCAGTTGGCGATGGCTTTCGGTCTCGGTCGAGGCGGCGACAGCGACCGAGTCGAACGCTCTATCCAATGCCTTCGCGGTGATGCCGGCGGAAGCCACGGCGCAGCTGGTGCGCGAGCTTCGGCTTGTCGCGCATTTCGTCCATCCTGATGGCGCGCGAATGGCGCAGCGAGCGTAGCGCATCTCCGGTCCATTATCCTTGCTCGCGCCGTCGGCGACGAAGCCAACTCGCGCTGCGTCGAAGGTCGCGCCGCAAGAGCGACCGGGGGATTCGCCGCTCTATGAGTTTCTTAACCTAACCCAACTTCGTACCATGGAGGGGTGAATGGCGCCAACGCCGCGCTTCAAGGCCGACTCCAGCCCAGCGCTCTTCTCGGCTGGATTTAGGCCTTTCTTTCTTCTTGGCGCCATCTGGGCTGGAGCGGCGATCGCCCTGTGGCTGCCGGCCTATTTTGGCGAACTGACGATCGCCACTGCGTTTTCGCCCCGCGATTGGCACATTCATGAGATGCTTTACGGCTACGTCAGCGCCGTCGTCGCCGGGTTCCTTCTCACCGCGATCCCGAATTGGACCGGACGCCTGCCCCTCCAAGGCTGGCCTCTCGTCGGGTTGACCGCCTGTTGGATTATCGGCCGCATCGCTGTGGCCTTCTCGGCGTTCATCGGAGGATGGGTCGCAGCGGGCTTCGACCTTCTTTTCTTAACGCTGTTGATTTCAGTAGCGGCGCGCGAGCTAAGCCACGGCGCTCAAAATCACAACATCCGCGTACTGGCCGTGCTGTGCGTTTTCCTGGTGGGTAATGTGATCTTTCACGTCGAGGCTCTGGTTGAAGGAGAGGCTGACTATGGCGTCAGAATCGGCCTCGCCGCCGTGCTCACTTTGATCATGTTGATCGGGGGCCGCATTGTCCCAAGCTTTACGCGCAACTGGCTCGCGCGCGAAAATCCAGGTCCGCTTCCAGCGGCGCCCGGCCGGTTCGATCTCGTCGCGATCGCAGCGGCGGCGGCCGCGCTCCTTGCCTGGGTCATCGTCCCCACTGCGCGGGCGACAGGAGCGGCTTTGATTCTTGCGGCAGGGCTGCACGCGATCAGGCTGGCGCGGTGGCGAGGCGAACGAACCTGGCGCGACCGTCTCGTTTTTGTGCTTCATATCGGCTACTTCTTTGTTCCCCTCGGCTTCCTCGCTACCGGCCTCTCCGTCTTTGGACTCGCGCCAGTCTCGGCAGGGGTCCATCTATGGACGGTCGGCGCGGTTGGGACCATGACATTGGCTGTAATGTCTCGCGCAAGCCTCGGTCACACCGGCCGGGCGCTCGTTGCAAGCGCCAACGTTCAAGCGGTGTACGTCCTCGTGATCGCAGCTGCCCTTGTTCGAGCGTGCGCGGCCCTGCTGCCCGACTGGAGCGCCGCGCTGCTGATTGCATCGGGCGTCGCATGGATTTCTGCGTTCCTCGGTTTCGCCGGGTCTTACTGGATCATCCTGACGCATCCTCGGAGGCTCCGATAAATCGTTGGAGCCCTAAAGGCGCAAAGATGCGGCTTAAGCGCCGCGCCAATAATGCATTTTTCGGAGTTCCTCTTGCGCTTCACCACGCGGAATTGCCGCCCTTTTCGCGGCTGGAACGCTCGGCAATCCAAAAAAACATTGATCTGGATCAATGATCGCCCTGGCCGAAGAGAAAATATATGACCCACATTTTTAGCGGGGCGAGGCGACGCGCGATGGGCATAGCCAGTTCTGACGGCGTCAGAAGCGCGAGCTATCGCGGCGCGAACGGGGGAGCCGAGCATTATATTTCCGTCGAGGCCGACGGCAACCTCGATCACGCCGCGCAAATTGCGCAAATCGTGGATCGCTACGCCGGCGCGCGAGCGGCGCTGGGCCTCGCGCCGGAGACCGCCATATTTCGGCGCATATTCGTCAGCGACGTCATGAACCACGCGGCCTTGATCCGTCAGACCGCGCTCTTCACGGAGCCCTTCAATAGTCCCGTCGCGGCAGCGCTCATCCAACAGCCGCCGCTTTCCGGCGCAAAACTTGCTTTGCTCGCGTATCATATCGACGCGCCGGTCGCGAAACGGCGGGTGTCGAAACACGACCTCGTCGTCGAAAAGAACGGGCGACGACATCTCTGGACGACCGGGTTATGCGCCGGCGAAGACGGCGCGAACCCCTCGGCTTCAGCGCAAACGCGTGGGATTTTCGACCAACTCATCGGCGCTTTGGCGAGCGAGGGCGGGACGCTGCGCGACAATTGCGTGCGGACCTGGATCTATCTCAAGGATGTCGACGTCTTCTATCAGGCGATGGTCGAAAGCCGCG
>Ga0070733_10003863_pt1 | contig 10147 bp, 12 predicted proteins | sample Coa_R1_9_FD_66450 | JGI IMG/M metagenome (GOLD analysis project Ga0070733, IMG submission 66450) | Surface soil microbial communities from Centralia Pennsylvania, which are recovering from an underground coalmine fire - Coalmine... | ecosystem: Environmental > Terrestrial > Soil > Unclassified ... | reverse complement strand
GCGCTTCACGCGCTGGCCAGTTCACTGATCGAGGTTCAAGCATGCCGCTCTGTTGCGCTGCGGATGACCGCAGCTCAGCAGGAAATCCTGTCTGCTCGCACGTCACACCTCAATCGCTCGCTAGCGCCAGATTGCCCGCGAGGATCGTTTTCAGTCTTGCGCCGTCTAATGCGTCTGGTTGGCACAAGCGACGTCGTATTGCGACACCGAGGCCGTATTGCGCGAATTTTGCGGTTGCTGACCGGCATAGACGGTTCCGGCAACCCCAGTTGGGTTGAATGCCGAGCCGGGCGCATTGGCGGCTTGGCCGGGAGGCGGACCGTCTACGAGACAGGTTTTCCCGGGCTGGCTGGTCTGCGTCACCTGGGAATGGTTGTAGCCTACGCCGTTGGTCGACCCGGGGCTTGTCGACCCATTGCCGCCGGGAGCTGCCAACGCAAGCGCGGGCGCGAGTGTCATCGCCGTGGCACCGAGAAAGAGCGTCTTGATTTTCATAGCAGTACTCCTCGATTGCTCACCGGAGTTTCGCCCGCGTCGAAGGCCGCTGTCGCGCACGCCGGTGACGTCGCCTTTGTACCGTTGTACCACCGCGAAGGTTCATTCACCAAAACAATAACGCTACGGTGGTTTATCAAACTCGTCGCAGGGTTTGGGCGCTTCAAAAGGTTCAGCCAATTTTTCGGTCGATCGCCGGATCGGTTAGGGTTGGAGGATGTCCGCGCTTTCCAGGTCTATCTGGGTGTCGCAGGGTATTTCGTGGGCTGCGCTCAACCAGACGGTCTGCGCGCTTCGCTCCTTCTACGGCGTGACACTGGACCGGGCGGAGATACCGGAGCGGATCGTCTATGCCCGCACGCCGCGCAAACTGCCCGAGATCCTGAGTGCCGACGAGGTGTGGCGCTTCCTGGAGGCCGTGTCATCACTGAAGGCGGCGCGCCGCGCTGCCCCGCGATCCTTTGACGCCATCTGCGACGCCATCAAAATCATCCTCGAAAGGTTCCCCCACCGAATGTGCCAACTACATCAAACACACAGGGTATGTCCAAACCTGCGGCCAGCACTCCGCCGGGGCGGGTTGGCGCACCGAGGCCCGAGAAATAGACCTCGTGCAGGATCATCGAGTTCCACGCGATCAGCTCTTCGCGCTTGAGGCCATTGATCAGAAATCCCGGCGCGGTTGCCGGGTCGAGCGCGGCGATCTGCCCTTCGATCGCTCCAAGCCGCTTTACCGCGCCGACGTAATTTTTGTCGTGATGGCTGACGAGCAGCTTTTCCGACAGGCCGGCAACGGTCTTGGGATCGCAGGGCAGCGGTAGCGGTTGCGGGGTGAAGCCTGTGGCGCTGGCGGGACTGGCAGCACCGGCGGCGGTGGCCATGGCAGGGGCGAGTGCGGCGGCTCCCGCAGACAATAAGGCACCGGCAACCATCAGGTTGCGTCGATCGATCGTGGCATTACCCATGATACTCTCCTGTGAAACGAAATGGGTGAAATGATTCATGCCAGAACACCGGCAAAGTGCAGGGCCACGCCGAGGGCAGACGCACCGCCAAGCGTGGCGAAGATGCCCAGCTTCAGGCGGAACATGGCGAATATCGCCGCTATGGAAATGGCCAGTGCCCAAAGGTTGATGCTGGCGGCCAGTGGCAGGTCGAAATGGATCGGCCCGGCGGTGAATGGCTGCACCTCACGGAAGATCGTGTGGATGGCAAACCAGATCGCAAGGTTGAGCACCACACCGACAACAGCCGCAGTGATGGCGGTCAGCGCGGCGGACAATGCCTTGTTGCCCCGCATTCGCTCGATGAACGGTGCCCCCAGAAATATCCAGAGGAAACAGGGCACGAAGGTGACCCAGGTCGCGAGCAGCCCACCCAGCGTCCCGGCCAGCAACGGCGAGAGCAGGCCGGGATGGCGATACGCGCCCATGAAGCCGACGAACTGCAAGACCATGATCAGCGGTCCTGGCGTGGTTTCGGCCATGCCCAGCCCGTCGAGCATCTCACGCGCGGATAACCAGTGATAGTTCTCTACCGCCTGCTGGGCGACATAGGCCAGCACCGCATAGGCGCCCCCGAACGTCACTACCGCCATTTTCGAGAAGAAGGTCGCAATCTGGGTAAAGACGCTGTCATGCCCCAGGATAAGCACCAGCGTAACAACCGGCGCGAGCCACAACACCAGCCACACCCCCGCCTGCCGCAGCGACTGGCCAATAGCCGGGCTGGCGTGCGCGGGCAGTTCCTCGCCCAGCAGCGTGTTAGAATCGGCAACGATTTTCTCCGAGGCCGCCCCGTGCCCGCCACCGACTTGAAAGGCTGGCACACCGCCGCGCCCGCCCAGGAAGCCGATCACGCCAGCGCTCAGAACGATCAGCGGGAATGGCACGCCGAAGAAGAAGATCAGCACGAAAGCCGCTGCCGCCAGCCCTTGCATGATCTTGTTTTTCAGTGCCCGGCTGCCGATCCTGACGACCGCTTGCAGCACCACCGCGAGCACGGCGCATTTGAGGCCGAAGAACAGCGCGGAGACGATCCCGACGCGACCGTAAAGCGCGTAAATCCAGCTCAGCACCATGATCGCCACCGCGCCCGGCAGCACGAACAGAACCCCGGCAACCAGCCCGCCCCGGGTCCGGTGCATCAGCCAGCCGATGTAGGTGGCGAGTTGCTGGGCCTCGGGGCCGGGCAGCAACATGCAGTAGTTGAGCGCGTGCAGAAAACGGTGCTCGCCGATCCAGTGTTTCTCATCGACCAGGATGCGGTGCATCACCGCGATCTGCCCTGCGGGTCCGCCAAACGAAAGCGCGGCAATCCGCAGCCAGACCCAGAACGCCTCGCCCAGCGAAACCGGGCCAGCAAACCGTTCAGCGGCCGGTGCCGCCGCGATTGGGGCGATGCTCACGCCAGCGTCACCTTGGCCGCAATGCTTCTGGGCTGGTGGGATACCCAGTCATGCTTTTCGCCGGTGGCGTCACGGCACCAGCGATAGAGTGCATCATAGAGCAACATGCCGGCGTCGAGTTGCTCAAGATCGTCGTCGAACATGCGCGACAAGCCCAGCGAGAGCGCGGCCAGTCCGGCTGCCTCGGGGACAAGATCGAGCCTGGCGGTATCTGCCCCGCGCACGATCCGGGCGAGGTGCGCCAGCGCGGGCAGGCTGCCGAGACCAAATCCGTCGAGCATGACGTCGAAGGTACAGCGGTCGCCGTCATGGCCCCAGACGACGCCCGGGCCTTCAACGTCAAAGGGCATCGCGGCGAAGCGCCCGGCAACGCCTGCCACTTCGCCGGGGGGCACGAACAGGAACTGCGCATCGGGATCGACGAAGCGCCGGATCAGCCAGGGGCAAGCGATGCGATCGACCTTCGGCCGCGCTCGGGTAACCCAGACCGTTCGCCCCAGCCCGTCGCGTCGGGGCAGGGCAGTTTCCCGCACCATGGGCTGACCGGCCTTGCGCCATGCGGCAACCCCGCCATCAAGCGTCTCGGCGCTGGCACTGGCCTGACGCAGCCACGCCGCCGCGCCATGGCTCGACTGGTGGCCATCGCGGCACACAACGACGACATGGCGCCCGATATAGGCAGCAGCCCAAGCTGCCACATCGTCCGTTTGCTGACGGATCGCACCGGGAATTCGCTGAGGATCGGCGGCAAATTCGTCGTCGCTTCGGACGTCGATGATGACTGGACCGCGCGGGGTGCCAATGAGCCGGGCGAGCTTTTCGACGGGGATGGTGTTGGGGGCAGACATACGGCGTCCTTGTGGAATGCAGGACGCGATACTTCAGCATGGTGCCTCATGGGGTGATCGCAATCCCCATGCGGCGATAAAACAAATAATGCGCGATGGTGTCAACAATCATCTGCTGGCGGCAGCGCACAGCCGCACCAGACGGATCGTCGCTAACGGACGATAATTCTGCCCTTCATGCCCAGGGCGGCGTGCATGAAGTGCGAGCAATGCACACGGTAGGTTCCAGGCTGGGTTGCGACCAGGCGCAGGTCCGCGGTTTCACCGCCGCCCAGATCGACCTCCCCCTTCTGAACCGTGGACCGGCTGGCGGGATCGAGGGTAGCTTGCGCGAAAAATTCCCTGGCGACGAAATCGTGACCACCGCTCGCCTTGTTGACTAGGTGCAGCCGGTAAGGCGTGCCGCGTTCCAGGGTGATGGTGTTGGGGGTGATGGCAAAGCTCGACAGATCGACCTCCACCACCTTGGCCGTCGACCAATCCGGCGCCTGAGCGATTACGGGCGCGGCATATAATACCGCTGGGAGGATAAAAAGAACTTTGCGCATGGGCTTTTCCTCATGGGCGAGTTCTCGCCCATGAAGTTTAGTGATGGTAGTCGTCGCAAAAGTTTAAACAGCCGGCGCAAATTTTGCGTCGAGGACGCGAATTGCGCGGCAGCGCTGCAATTGAACTCTTTGCTGCCAGGCGTATACTCACGGATGAAGGGTTGGAGCTGGCCAATGAATCATCCTCGCACCTCGGCTTCGATTGGCAAGGCCGGCGGTCGGGCCAACGGAGCCGACGAATTGCGGCTATTGGAACGGATCAAAGGCGGCGATCGGGCGGCGTTCGAGCAGCTTTATCGTATCTACCACCCGCGGCTGACGCGCTTTCTGCTCAATCTCGTGCGTCGGCCGCTGCTGGTCGAAGAGGTGCTGAACGATACGCTGATGGTGGTGTGGGAGCGCGGCGACAGTTTCAGCGGCGCCAGCAAGCTGTCGACCTGGATCTTCGCGATCGGATATCGCAAGGCGATGAAGGCGTTGCGTCGCCAGGACGAGCCGGTCGAGGACAGCGAGCGCGACTTACGGATAAGTCCTGAAGCCGGGCCGGAAGAAGCGCTTGATCACAAGCGCGTCCACAACCTGCTGGTTGAGGCCATGGCGCACCTGTCAGCCGATCATCGCGCAGTCGTCGATTTGACCTATTTTCACGAACTGAGCTATCGCGAGATTGCCGAAATCGTGGATTGCCCGGTCGATACTGTGAAGACGAGAATGTTTCACGCCAGGCGTCACTTGCGACGGCGACTGGCTGGCGAGCTTGACGACTGGATTTAGGAATTTGATCATGGCCGACATTATCCGGCTGCGCGGCAGCCCTCACGAACAGACCCAGGAACTCCTCCCCTGGTACATCAACGGCACGCTCGATGCCGGCGAAACCGCCGTCGTCGATGCCCATCTGCCTGAATGTGCCGAATGTCGCGCGGATCTTTCCGCCGAGCGGGTGATGGCACGCGAACTGGTCAATCTGTCGCTGGAAACGGGGCAGGGCTGGGCGGCGATGAGCGGCCGGCTTGACGCGGCGCCAGCCCGGACGGAGCCGGCGCTCGAAACCGAGGTTCCGCTGCCACGCCTGCGCGGCGAACCTGGTCACCAAGCAAGGAACAACGCGCTGCCGTTTTGGCAGCGGCGGGTGGCGGTGGGCTGGCTGGGCGGCGCCTCGGCGCTGGCGGCGTCGCTCGCGGCCGTCGTCGTCTCGGCTACCCTGCCCGTAAACGCGCCGGTGCAGACCTACCGCGCGCTCGGCGCGGCGTCGGCGGCAAGGCCCGCCAATGTCGTGGTGATGTTCCAGCCGGCAATCCGGGAAGCGGACATGCGCGCCATGCTGCTGACGGCCCACGCCCAGGTGGTCGGCGGCCCGACGGCGAGCGGCGGCTATCTCCTGGATGTGGCGCCGGGCGACCGCGCCGCGATCCTGGAAAGATTGCGCGGCACGCCGCAGGTCACTTTGGCAGAGCCCATCGACGTCACTTCGCTGGAACCCCGCAATGGCAGCGAGGCTTTGTCCCAGCCGTCATCCGCGCCATGATCACGCGCGCCGCCTTGCGCGCACTGTTGTGCAGCATTGCGTGCTTCGCCAGCGCCGCGCTGGCGGCCCCGCCCGAGCCGGTGACGCCGTCGCCGACGCGCGACGTTCCCGCGCCCCACACCGTTCCGGACGTCGCCGCCGCTGACCGCATCCTGGTTATGGTCAAGATGGCGCCCCCGCATTTCCGACCTAACCAGAGTTACAGCGGCGCCTATGGCGATGTCACCGCGCAGGCCATGCGGCTGCGGACGGCCCGCGCCATCGCGCGGCGCAATGGCCTCGAACTGCTCGATGGCTGGCCCATGCCAGTGCTGGGGGTCGATTGCTTTGTCATGCGTGTTCCGGCCAGCCGGACGGTGGAAGATGCGATCCGCCAGACCGCGCGTGATCCGCTGGTGGCGTGGTCGCAGCCGATGCAGACATATCACGGGCGTGGTGGCCCGCATGTACCGAACGATCCGCTGTTCCGCCTGCAGCCGGCGGCGGACGAATGGCATCTTGCCGAACTGCACCGTGTCGCCTCCGGGCGCGGCATCAGCATCGCCATCGTCGACAGCAAGATCGAGACGACGCATCCCGACCTGGTCGGACAATTCGTCAGCGACCGCGATTTCGTCGGCACCGCATCGCCGGCCGAATACCACGGCACGGGCATTGCCGGAGTGATCGGCGCTCGCGAAGGCAACGGCATGGGCATTGCCGGCGTTGCCCCGGCGGCGCGGCTGATGGCGCTGCGTGCCTGCTGGCAGACCAGCAGCAACGAAACCTTGTGCAACAGCCTCAGCCTGGCCCGCGCCTTGCAATTCGCCATCGATCACGATGCGAAGATCATCAATCTCAGCCTCAGCGGGCCGCCCGATGTGCTGCTCGAAAAACTGGTCGGGATCGCTATCGCCAGGCACACAACGGTCGTCGCCGCTTTCGATCCGGCGCTGCCGCATGGCGGTTTTCCGGCCGCGCTTCCCGGGGTGATCCCGGTTATCGATGAATCTTTGCCAAGCTGGCCGAACGGTGTCTATGGTGCGCCCGGCCGCGACGTGCCGACAACCCAGCCGGGAGGCAAATGGTACCTCGTCAATGGCAGTTCCTATGCGGCGGCGCATGTCAGCGGATTGGTTGCGCTGGTCCGGCAGGAGCGCAAGTCCTTGCCCGTAACGCTGAACCGCAAAGTCAGTGGCTGGGTCGATGCCTGCGCGACCCTGCTGCGCACAACCACCGCTTGTGATTGTGCCTGCTCCGTGGACGAACGGGTGGCCGCCCGCCGCTAGATCTTTTTGGCGCTGCGCGAGCTTTGTCGGGCGCTGCGCGGGCGTATTGAGGCGCTGCGCGAGCGTATTGAGGCGCTGCGCGAGCGTTGGCCGGACCCTGACCGCTCTGGCTGCGCTGCCGCTGTTCTGCATGGCCGTCACTCGGGCCCAGGCGCAGGCCGCCGTTTCTATCGATCTCGAAAGCGATTATCTGTCACGCGGCTATTCGCTGAGTGCCGGCAATCCCGTGGCGACGACCGATTTCAGCTACAACGATGCATCGGGCGCTTATGGGGACATTGCCGTTACCGTTGCCGCCGGACCCGGCGACCCGCATTATCTCGGGCTGATCGGTAATCTCGGTTATGCGCATCGCATCTCGCGGGTGATCGCATTGGATGGGGGACTGACCCGCTTTCAGTTTCACGGCAGCTATCCCGGCGGTCGCCCGGTCGAATATACCGAGGCTTATGTCGGGATGACGATGCACCCCATTACCGCGCGTTTGTCGGTTTCGCCCGACTATCTGCGGCCGGGTGCCTGGACCCTCTATAGCGAGGTGGAAGCAGGGGTGAGCCCCGCGCCAAACTGGCGATTGAGCGCCCATGCCGGAACGCTCATCTATCTGCGCGAGGGCGCCTACGTGCAGGGTGCCCTGCCGCCTCGCCAGCATTACGACTGGCGCCTTATGGCATCGCGGCAGATCGGCTGGTTCGATGTGCACGCCGCGCTGTCGGGCAGCGGGCCGGGCGAGGACTACTACCAGGCGCAGCCGCATGTCCGGACCCGCTTCACCTTCGGCGCCAGTTGGAGCTTCTGATCGGGGCCAACGCTCCAACCTCAATCTGCGATCCTGTTGAACTTCTGGCAGTCCCTCGGAAATCTACCGTTGCAGACCCGAACAGCCAGGAGAGCAGCAGATGAAGGAATTAGCAGGGTGCTGAAAAACGCTCCCATGGCGCCGCGATGAAGGTCGTCTCGTCGCCGTTGTGATAAGCAATTTCGCCTTCGATGCAGCCATCGTTACGTAGATCCGCCCATCCGTCGCCCCGGACCTGATCTCCTTCATCGGCCCCGTTCCATTCAAAGACGATGCCGTCCGGGGTAAAGCCGCAGTCGATCGACGCTTCGAGCGCTCCGAAGGCCATTTCCCCGTGTCCTTGAGCATCGATCTCGATAAAGGCGGGGCCGCAAAGGTCGAGGTGCTGCTTGTCCCACGCGGCCGTTTCGACGATCCGCCATTTGCCCGTAACGCGCTTTACGAGATCCGCCATCATCCAGCCTCCAGCAGCTTGGGTAACCGGATAAGATTGTAAGCGGCGGCGGTGAGCATGAAGGCGAAACGAACGCGCGGCAGGCCACGGAAGCGGGTCTTGGCCTGACCGGCCGAAGATTTCACCCAGCCGAACACCTCTTCGATCCGTTTGCGGATCCGCAGGCTGATCGCATAGCCGGGATGGCGTGTCGTGCGTCCATCGATTGCGGAGCGCCGGCCGCTCTGGTTCTGCGCGATGTGCGGTGTGACTTGGCGTTCGCGCAGTTCATCGACAAAGTCGCGGGCGTCGAATCCCTTGTCCGCACCGATGGTGATCCGCCGGGAGCCGTCCGGATCGGCGACGCCATCGACCATTTCCAGCGCCGCCAGCCGCTCGGCATGTCCAGAAACGCGCGTGGCCTCGGCATCGACGACAAGGCCGTTCCTGTTTTCCATCAGGACATGCCCCATGTAGCACAGTTTGGCACTGGCGCCGGGGCTCTTGCGATAGAGCAGCGCATCGGGATCGGTGGTCGAGGCATGCGTCTCATTGCTGCGCTTCTCGCCGCGAAAGTTAACCTCCGCATTGCGGCCACCGGGCCCGCCAGGCCCAGGACCGTCTGCGCCGGTCTCCCCCTTCGGGCGAAAACTCTTCATACTGCACCACGCCTCGATCAATGTGCCGTCGACCGAGAAGTGTTCGCTCGACAACAGGCGCTTCACCCGTGGCCCAGCCAGGATTGCTGCGAGGAACTGCGCAGCGATGTCGCCGTCGAGCAGCCGATCGCGATTCTTCGAAAAGGTCGAGGCGTCCCACACCGCATCATCGATGCCGAGCCCCACAAACCAGCGAAACGACAAGTCGAAATCCAGCCGCTCCATCATCTGCCGTTCCGAGCGGATGCCGTGGAAAAGCTGCAGGAGCAGCGCCCGCAGCAGCTTCTCCGGCGGGATCGAAGGCCGACCGGTCGATGCGTAGATCGCTTGGAACTCACCATCCAACGCCGCCAGAGCCTCGTTCACAATCGCCCGGATCGCTCGCAGCGGATGGCGTTCAGGGACCCGGCGATCGAGATCAACGTAGGAAAAGAGCTTCCCCGACCGCTCATCCAATCCACGCATCGATCCATCCCCCTGGCTGCTACCATCGCCATGGAATCACCTCAGAACACCAAATGGAAGAACTTTTTCAGCAGCCTGTTAGAGCACCGTGCTAAAAAGTGGGCACCGGTTTTTAGCTTTAAACGATGCGACAACAAAAGCTTAGAGCGGGTAGACGATTCGCATTTTGCGCTGCCCGCTCTAATCCCTTCCACCGCAAGAATGCTGCTGCTTGGCGGGGTCATTGCCAGTGCATCGCTGAACGCACCGCCAGCCGCCGCGGCGCCCCATACCGCCACTATTATCATGTCCAACATGAGCTTTGGCCGGGTTCCCGCGGACCTCAGGGTGGGCGACACGGTGGTATGGGTCAATCGCGACACCGTGCCGCATACGGTGACGGCGCGCGATCGCAGCTTCGATGTCCGCCTCGCGCCCGGCCAGAGCGTCAGCCAGCCTCTCACCAAGCCGGGAACTTTTGCATTCTACTGCATCTATCACTCGACGATGCGCGGCATTCTGAAGGTGGTTCCGGCGAAATAGGGCGCTTGCCTGGCCAACTCACGCCTGGCGGACGATCATGATCTGGCCCCAGGGCAGCTCGATGTAATTGTCGGACCGGTTGGCGAAATAGTCGGTGAACACCGCCCGCACCTCGCGGTCCTGATAATCGTCGCCGAGCAGGATGCCGCCGGGCACGAGCCGGGGATGGAAATAC
>Ga0070733_10003862_pt1 | contig 10147 bp, 8 predicted proteins | sample Coa_R1_9_FD_66450 | JGI IMG/M metagenome (GOLD analysis project Ga0070733, IMG submission 66450) | Surface soil microbial communities from Centralia Pennsylvania, which are recovering from an underground coalmine fire - Coalmine... | ecosystem: Environmental > Terrestrial > Soil > Unclassified ... | reverse complement strand
TTTCCCGTGGGGGCCGGTCCGGCGCGGGCCGCAGCGGGCTCAGGCATAAGGTCCAAATAAGGTCCAAAAAGATGCGGTCGGGTACTCCGGATGTTGCCGCGGTTGTTAGGCTGACGAGGGCCGCGTCTAAAACTCACGTAGGTGTCTGGACCCTGACTTCAGTATCATGTTGCGGTACTCAAGCTTTCGAAGTCGAATTTCGTCGACCTTCAGTGTGACGGCCGCAACATTTTCTTCAAGGTGCGCTACTTTGGAGGTTCCTGGAATTGGAAGCATCACCGGCGAACGCTACAACAGCCACGCCAAAGCCAATTGAGCGGGGTTGACCCGGCGGTTCTCGTTTAGCTTCGCGCCCAACCCACCGAGGTTCCCAGCGTTGATCGGATTCCAGGGAATGAATCCGCTCTGCTCCCGCGCACAATAACTCAATACCTCTTCGTGGCTCTGTCCGCCAGGCTATTACCGATTTTGTACGAGACGGGACTGTTTGTTGACCGGGCGAATGCCGTCCTCCCCGGAGGAACCGATGCGCACTGAGGGAGCAACGAAACCGGATCTGGCTCCTGTCGCTCGAACAAATCAAGGCAACGGTAGCCGATCATCTCGGAAATGGACGCGTCCCTGGGAATCAGTCTGCCCCTTGTTTGAGTCGTCAGGTCTCTATGTGCCTGGCCAAGAACGCTGACGTCGCGATCCAACTTCTCTTTCCACTTCTTGAGATCCGCCACCACATCTGGCTGAACCCGGGTGACCGAAGCGCACCCGTCAGCCGCGATGGCCATCAGTCTCTTGCGGATGATCCCTGGACGCCCATTGCGGCGGCACGGATAACGTCGACGACGAAGGCTGGATTTGACAGCATCGGGACGTGGCTGCTGTCGACGGCGTGGGTGCTTGCACCCATCCGTTTCGCGAGGAATCGTTCCAGGTCCGGCTGCACCGTCCGGTCGCTGTTAGCCACGATGTACCAGCTCGGCTTCGACTTCCAAGCGACGCCAGGCGCATTCCGGCTGAAGAGATCGGCAGCTGGCGCATGGTGGGTTGCCCAGACAAGTTTTTGCTCTTGCTCCGGTAGGTCTCCCGCGAAGCACGTGACGCCTTCCGGCCGCATCCAGAGCCGCCCTTCTGCCACGTCGACGTATTTAAAAACGTCGGTCACTGGGAACTTCGCCTGCTGGCTCTGAGACGTTTCATCGGTGTCGGGAGCGAGAGCGGCGATATAGACGAGTCCGGCGACCCGGTCATCGGTCCCTGCGGCCGTAATCACACTTCCGCCATAAGAGTGGCCAACGAGGATGGCTGGGCTGCCGACCCGCCCGAGCGTCCGTTTTACCGTGGCGACATCCCCTTCGGGCGTGTCGAGGCCGTATTGAGCGGCAATCACTTCGTATCCATCCGCCTGTAGCGGGGGAATCACCTTGCTGAAGCTTGAGCCATCTGCCCATATTCCGTGGCAGAAGACGATGCTGGGTTTAGTTGTGTTCATCCCGAACCTCCTCGGTCAATAAATCTGCCAGTCTTCTTGCCATAAGCTGATTTACTCCATCTTTTTCAGTCTTTGATTCCGCGCGCGGTCCATGTTTATGCCGACCCGCGCCGCCGCGCGACTCAGCTGTGGTTTCCGGGCATAGTCGAATAACTTATGGCGGCCATAAGAATGCGCCGCACCACCTTGGCCCATTCGTTCCAAAACCGATCCGCTGAATCTGCGCAGAGACGAGGTATGGGCTCCTTGCTCCGTTATGAGTATTCCCATTTGCACGCGCCGGGCCAGGATAGACAAGTGCTGCTTTGACGTGGAGTAGAGTAGCTGTGGCTCCCGCAGACGCTGGGCTCCGCTGCGTAACTGCGTGTCCATTAGATGACGCGCTGTTAAAATGCCGCCGGTGATACCAAGCGCACGCCCATGATATTCCGTTCTTTTCCTCTGGCTGCTTTCGTGCCTATGGAAGGCGGTGTTTAACCCGACCAGGAGTGACTTATGACCTTCGTCAACAGAACCCTGATGAAACTCGGTATTCTCAGGGATGATATCGATTACCATTTCGTGCGTGCGTCGTTGGTGATCATCTTTGCTTTTTTCGGATATCAGAAATGGTTCAACTATTCGGCGCAAGCCCTGATCCCTTTCATAACGCACGGGCCTTTGATCTCCTGGATGTACCCCGTTTTCGGCATTCGGGGTGCCACATGGTTTTTGGGCGCTGCTGAGTGGACCTTTGGCCTGCTGTTGTTGCTGGGGTTCTGGAATAAACAGCTCGGTATTTTAGGGGCCATCGGTTCATGTTTTTCCTTCATCGCGACCTTCACGACTCTTCCTTTTTTTCCCAATAGCTGGGAGCCGTCTGCTGGCGGTTTTCCCGCGATGACTGAAGGAGGCGCGTTCCTCATGAAAGATCTCGTTTTGTTGGCCGCATCCTTCTATTTGTTGAGGCAGGACTTGCTTAGGGTGGAATCCGCGCGCGGGTCGTTTGCCGGCCTACAAGACGTGGAATCAATAAAGAAGGGAAATTGACGCGGAGCTGAAACATCGACGATGGCTCCGCGGGGTGCGCATGCCGCGCGGTATCCCGGTCGTGTCTCAATACGGCGCGCCCGCGCGGATCTATCAGTGCAGCCGGTGGCTGGAGGACTTCGTCAACAAGCGAATTGGAGGCCGGGGAAACGACTGCGCACGTCATGTTGAACGACCACGGGCTGGCGGCGAAAACGGTCGCGAGTGCGGCGTAGGGGCCAAGGAGGTAGCAGCGTTAGACGCCCTTGATTGCCTTGGGCCACTGCAATTTATAGGGACAACCGCGGACACCCAAAGGCCCCCTGGTTTCACGCGGGCACCGATAGACTCTTGAGCGGCGCGTTGGCGTACGAGTTTGATAGGCGAGCACGTTGCTCTACGGTTTCGCGCGAAATCCCGAGTTTCTGCATTTTGGCGATGAGAGTCGTCCGGTTTAGGCCAAGTCTGGAAGCAGCGCCACTCTTTCCTCCGACCACCCAGTTTGTTTCCTGGAGAGTCCCGATGATGTGGACTCTATCTGCATCCGCCAGGGTGCGCACGTTGTCGGTGTAGACGTCACTGTTCCTGAGCTCCTCGACTGGGGCTCGCAGTGACGGACCTCTCGTCAGAATCACTGAACGCTCAATGAAGTTCTGCAGTTCCCGGATGTTACCCGCCCAGCCGTACCTCTCAATTGCTGCCATGACATCATCTGGGACGTGTTCGATCGACTTGCCTTGTCGACGAGCAAAGCTTTGAACGAAGTGATCTACCAGCAGAGGGATATCTCCTGCTCGTTCGCGCAACGGCGGAACAGTGATTGGAAATACATTCAATCGGTAATATAGGTCAGCCCGAAATTTGTGTTCCTTTACCATGCGCCAGAGATCCTGGTTGGTCGCCGCCACGATCCGGACATCGACACGAGTGGTTTGCGAACTCCCGACTCTCTCGAATTCCTGTTCTTGAAGCGCGCGCAAGAGTTTTGGCTGAAGTTCAAGCGGCAATTCGCCAATTTCATCGAGGAATAGCGTGCCCCGATCGGCAGCCTGAAAGCGCCCTATTCTCTGGGTAACCGCTCCGGTGAAAGCCCCTCGCTCATGTCCGAACAGGTCGCTCTCCAGCAGCGCGGCGGGAATCGCCGCGCAGTTAATTGCTACGAACTTCTGCTGTCGGCGCGAACTGGCATCATGAATAGCCCGGGCGATTACTTCCTTGCCCGTACCCGTCTCGCCTCGGATCAACACACCGCAATTCGTTGGCGCTACTATTGCCACGTTCTCGAGAACAGCCATGAAGCTGGGGCTGGACCCGATCAGGTGGGGAAAGGCCACGATCTTCTGATTGCGTGCTGCCACTTCGGAAAGTGTCGAATTATGGCCCAGGCGGTTGCGATTCGCATCAAACATTGTCTTGTACCTCTTCCTATCCCTTGCTCGCGATTTCCATGAACGCTTTCGTTTCAGTCCAATGTATTCGAGTTGCTCGTTTGATCACAAGATTGTGCCTTTACTCCCGTGTTGCTTCGCGATCCAGTCGCGGACATAGCGTGCGCAATTTACCAGCACGATGCCAGCGGCTTCGCAGCGGACGAGAAACTCGATGTCGCTCTGGCCGGCCAGAGTCAAATCCTTCAGGTCGAGAAGAATCTGCTTTCCCTTCATCTCCGCCTCGATGAGGTTTTCCAACTCGGCGGTCGATTCGTGGTCCATTCGTCCGCTTAACGTGAACACCACTTCCGCATTTGCCGACCGATGAATCTTCAGCATCCAATGCTTCTCGGTTTCATGCTGGCAGTAATGGCATTTCGGAGGCCAATAGTATCGTATTGAAACAATGGTATTTAAGCGTCACCAGAATTTGCGATAGTCGCAACTTTGCGAGATTCGCAAACACTCTACTCGCGAATAGTATGATTCAAGGGCGGAACAAAGCGGTGGCTCTGAAGTGGCTCTCAATCCTGAGTTCAAACACGTTATTCTGCACGACTGGGGCTTTCGCCTTCGCTCGGCTTTGCCCAGTATCCTGATACGACCGGGGTGTTCGGGTCTCACTCCTGCGAGAGCGTTCTACCCAAAGAGAGGTTCAGGACACACGTAACGGCCGATGCCATCGCGGAGACTAAGAACATGACATGCATCGCAGCCAGCAGGCCGCTGTGTGAGCCTTCAAAAAGATTCTGCAGCCGCCCTGAAACGATTCTTGTCGATCTTCAGGGACTTGATCTTCGACTCAAGCGTAGATCCCGGAATTCCCAATCTGACCGCGGCGCCTGACAAGCCGGACACCCGCCCTCCGCATTCGCGAAGGGCGGTCTCAATTATCTGTTTTTCAGTCGAGGCGGGCCTCTTAGACAGCTCCGGAAGGCTATGCGGTGACTGTGCGCTGGACCGCCGGGAAAGCCAGCTCTTGTCTACCGAGAACGTCTCTGTTTCACTGACGATGACAGAGCGTTCGATAACGTTCTGCAGTTCGCGAATATTGCCGGGCCAGGGATATGACTGGAGTAGGTCGAGGCTCTTCTTATCAAGGGCCTGAAACGTCTTCCCTATCTTCCTGGCATAGCGATCAAGAAAGTACCCCACCAACAACGGAATATCTTCACGTCGCTCCCGTAGAGGTGGCATCTCAATCGGAAAGACGTTAAGTCTGTAGAACAGGTCGCTCCGAAATGTGCCTGCGGCGATGGCAGTCTCGATGTCGCGATTGGTAGCCGCAATTACCCGAACATCTGCACGGATGGATCCGGTTCCGCCGACGCGTTCGAATTCGCGTTCCTGGAGAACGCGCAACAACGCCACCTGGGTTTCGGCCGGAAGCTCTCCGACTTCATCGAGGAAAATCGTACCACCCGCAGCTAGTTCGAATCGGCCAGAGCGCCGCTGAGTCGCGCCCGTGAAGGCACCTTTTTCATGACCGAATAATTCCGACGCGATCAGGTCGCGCGGGATAGCCGCACAGTTCACACTCACGAATGGGCATTTGGAACGGCGGGAGAGGCGGTGAATGGCGCGCGCCACCAATTCCTTGCCTGTGCCAGTCTCGCCGGTGATCAGAACTCCGGAGTCGATCGGCGCCACTTTGGAGATACGGGAAACCACTTTTTTCAAAGGCTCCGACATTCCGACGATCTCCTCGAACATCGATGCTTTATCGATTTCTTCGCGGAGCGAAACATTCTCGTCCTGAAGCCTCTGCTCAGCAGCTTTCCGGTCATCGATATCGGTTCCCGCCCCATACCAACGCGTAACGCGCCCCTCTTCATCCACCATCGGACTAAAGGCGTAGTGGAACCAGCGATACTGACCATCCCGTCTCCGCAGCCGCATTTCGACCTCGAACGGGACTCCTTCCAGGAATCTGCGCGGAACTTCGATAACTCTGATATCCGCGTCTTGCGGATGACTCAGGCTCCGTAGATCGCAACCCTGCCAGGCCTCGACAGTAAGACCGTAGTAATCGAGGGCGGCGCGGTTGATGTAGATGCGATTTCCATCGGGCCCTAGTAAGGTGAGGTGCAGCGGTGAGAGATCGACGAGTTTCCGCGCTTCCTGCTCGCTTTGACGTAGTTTCTCTTCGGCTTGCTTGAGCTGTTGAATGTCGGTGCCGGTACTGCACCACCGAATGATCCGACCGTCCTCATCTCGAATCGGGGTGATCTGCACCAGGACCCAGTGATACCGGTTGTCCTTTCGAAGATGCCGTAGTTCGAATTCATACGGCGCTCCTCGGGCGTGCCCTTGGGCGGTGAGTTCGGCCGCTCTGGCCAGATCGTCCGGATGAGTATACTTGAGCACAGCATGCCGAACAAGGTGATCCTCCAACGTATATCCGGTAGTTTCAACCACTCGCCGATTCAGATGGAGCAACGTTCCTTCGGCGTCAGTCAGCGCGACGTTCAGCGGCAGCACATCGATCAGATTTCGAAGATCTGTCTCCACGGAACGCGGGCGTGGATTGGGGGGCACTCCCTTCATCTAACTGATTCTGCTCCCGGTTGCGTTTTCTCGAAACCCGAAATAGGAGCATAAAAGATGACCTTGATAGGCTGAGTTTGGATTCCGCCTTTTGAGGTACAACTACTAAAGCTCGGGCGGCTCGATATGCTTTCTGCCGAAGAGCCAGGCATCCATCGACCAGGCACCAGGACCGATCATCGCCAGGGTCGCGCCGAGGACCCCGAGGATGGCCGGAAAAGCGGTGCTGTTCGGGATCGAAAACGCAATCCACGCCTCTACGATCGCCGCCAGCACTCCGGCGACAGGGGTCCATAAACCTACCACCAGTAAAACTCCGGCAAGCGCTCCTATACCGTGGGGCACTAGAGTCCCGCAAACCGGCTTGCCACTCAGGCAGCCGACGCAAGAATAAAGTAGCGCGGCGCCTAAAAGTAGCCGTTGTGCGAAAAGACCTCCGCCTGGCCAGCCGTCGGCAAAGGTCGAAAACAGTCGTTGCACAGTACTCCCCTTATCAGCCTAAAAGAACTGCGCCAGAGACGAAACGTTCAGCATAGGGATTTCGCGATTAGCCTTTTGAGGGATTTGGGAAGTCGATGATCCCGCGCTCCAGCGCGATCGTGACCGCATGCGTCCGGTCATTTGCTCTGAGCTTGTCCAGGATTCTCCTGACGTGGCTTTTCACGGTCTCTTCGGTTATGCTCAAGCGGGCAGCGATTTCTTTATTGGCGTTTCCGCGTGCGATGAGTCCCAGGACCTCGAGTTCCCGCGCGCTCAGATCTTCCTCCCCGGCATGCTCGGCCAGCTCCGCGGCTATCTCCGGTGGAATTCGCTTCTGTCCCGCGTGAACCGCCCGGATGACATCCACCAGGTCGCGATTGACCCGACCCTTCAGCAGGTAGCCCCGAACGCCAGCCTTCAGAGCCCGGGCCACCTGGATATCTCCCGTATACGTGGTCAAGACGATGATTCGAGCCTCCGGAAACTCACTGCGAATTTCGATAATGGCCTCAATGCCACTCATGTCTGGCATTTGCAGATCCATCAACGTAATGTCCGGACGATGCTGCGTGAATTGCTTGATAGCCTCGACTCCGGTCGCGGCCTCCGCGACCATCTTCATGTCCGGTTCATCGTTGACCAATCCGGAGATGCCGTTTCGCAGCAGCGCATGATCGTCCGCTGCCAGGATTCGAATCAGCCCGTTATCGCTCACTGTACATCCTTCTTTCGGAAAAACCAAAATCGCGGTTGGGCGTGAGATTTCGCATAGGCCATTGAGGCCGGCACCGTCAACTCGACTTCCGTACCCGCCCCAGCTTCACTCCAGAAATCCAATCGCCCTCCGATCCTTGTCGCGCGCTCCCGCGCTCCCGGCAAGCCCCAGTGCCCGGCCTTCGCGCCTTCTGCCATGATGTTCTGATCGACACCTTTTCCATCGTCGCGAATCCTCAAGCGAAGCTTCCGCTTATCGTACCGGATTTCGGCTTCTATGCGGCTCGCTTGCGAGTGCCGGAAGGCATTTCGCAGCAACTCGCGCCCGATCCTGTAGACCTCGTCTTGAAGGATCGGCGATAAACTCCGATGCGGTCCTTCCACAGTCACACGGAAAATTGCCGGAGTTCCAGTAGCATCCTGCACTTTTGCCAGTTCCTGCCCGGCGACGGTCAGCAGATGCTCCAAATTGCTCTGAGGAACGACCGTCAGCCGGAGATCCTGAATCGCATCCCGGCCCTCAACAATGGCATGCTCGGCGCTGCCGATAGCGTTATCGAGAGTTCGGATCGCCTCTTCGGTGCTCCGGGAAAAATGGTTGCGAGCTCTTTGCATTTGGATCAGTGAAGCTTGAAAGCTCTGCAGCAGCGTATCATGCAGGTCACGGGCGATGCGCGTACGCTCCGACAGTCGCTCATCGAAACGTGCATGCAGGCTGCGGGCAACTTGGCGCATCCGCAACCGGTAGGTAGACCACGCTATTATGAGACTCGCCAAAAGACACGAAGCGTAAAACCAATCAGTTTGAAACCAGGCCGGGGCCACGCTGAACTCCAGAGTTGCGCCGGCCTCGTTCCACACGCCGCTCTTGTTGGCTGCGGTCACGCGAAAAACGTAATCTCCCGGCGGCAAGTTTGAGTATTTCGCCGCGCGGTCGTTGGCGACCTCCCGCCAGTTGCGATCCTGTCCTTCGAGCTGGTAACGAAACTGAACTTTTTCCGGCGCGACAAAACTGAGCGAAGTGTACTCAATCTTAAGATCGCGGAGTCGGGGTGGGACGCGGATTCCGGTCGACGCATCGTAGGTCTTGCCATTCGCGATGATTCGCTCGATGTGTACTGGTGGTGTAATCTCGTCACTCGGGAGATGCTGCGGATCAATTACGCTTGCGCCCCCCAATCCTTGGAACCACATTCTCCCGTCTAAGGACCTGGCCACTTGGGAGCCTGCACGAAAGCTGATGGGTTCATTCGGCACTCCGTCGGAGCTGTCGAAAACCGTCGTTTTGACCGTCCGTCGAGAATCGGCGGCCCAAGCATCCAACTCGGAGCGCCCTATGCGAACCAAACCGCAGCTCATGTGGAGCCAGAACGAGTGGTTCTCGTCTTGCGTGATCCAACGAATCGCGTCGCACGGCAGGCCATTCTTGCTGGTCAGTGTTAGAACCCGGCCATTCTTGATTCGGCTTAAGCCACCCTCTGTTGCCGCCCAAACGGTATCATCCGTCTCGATGTACAGCGCACTGACCGCGCCACTGCCGAGCTCTTCCGCGCGTCCGTAGGTCTCTTTGATCCGACCGTCTCTTAAAAACGCGACTCCACCCCCGTCAAATCCAAGCCACAGCCCGCCAGTCGAGCGATCAGTTGCTAAAGACTGCGCACCGTCTTTGTGCCCGATGCTTGCCCAGGAAATTTGCTGAACAGTTCCGTCCTTTGATAACCGCAGCAAACCTTGGTCTTGGTTCGCGATCCAGAGATTCCCTTGTCTGTCCTGGGCAACGGAAGAAACAAGCCCCCCCGGAAGACCGCTTATCGGCACGAACCCACCATTCTCCATGTAGCCGAAGGCGTATGGCGTCGATACCAGGACTCGGCCAGCATTGTCCGCAAAAACAAATACGGGTCTATGATCTGGCAACCCACGATCAGCGACGTAGCGCACGGGTAACCATACAGTCGTTGATTGTGATTTGTGATCGTCGGCTCTACCGTAGATCGTCACTTCTCCATGACTCCACATCCTCAAACCATCTTCGGTGCCCATCCATATGGCTCCATCTCTGCCTGCCACCACCGAGCCCCACCCGGGGACGGTTCCCAAGCCTTCGTGTTGGGCGTATGTCGCGACCGCGTAGTTGCGAAAACGATCGAGCCCGCCCAAGCTGGCGACCCAAACATCACCTTCGCGATCTTCGAAAAGCGAGGTAACGAGATTGCCGGAGAGGCCATCAGCCTCCGAAAATACGTCGGCGCGTCCCTGATGGAGATGCACAACACCCGCTCCCGAGGTTCCAATCCAGACGCCGTCATCGCGGTCCCGGAGAAGTACTACGCCATCGACGTTGCGGGCAGGAGCGGGGTACGGATGCTGCGTTTCCAGTTTCCCGCGCCCGAATCGAGCGAGCTTTCCCGGCAAAGGGATCAAAAGGGTTCCATCGCCGGCCTCACCCAGGTTCTGTACGGAGGACGTTCCAAATGGCATG